>OHFX01000009.1_pt1 | contig 177211 bp, 179 predicted proteins | sample 1567691 | NCBI WGS metagenome assembly OHFX01 (sample SAMEA3879552, study PRJEB24766) | human gut metagenome | biome: human-associated habitat; feature: feces | place: USA | collected 1985/1987 | reverse complement strand
TTAAACCACATGTTCCTCCGCTTGTGCGGGCCCCCGTCAATTCCTTTGAGTTTCACCGTTGCCGGCGTACTCCCCAGGTGGAATACTTAACGCTTTCGCTTGGCCGCTTACTGTATATCGCAAACAGCGAGTATTCATCGTTTACTGTGTGGACTACCAGGGTATCTAATCCTGTTTGATACCCACACTTTCGAGCATCAGCGTCAGTTACAGTCCAGCAGGCTGCCTTCGCAATCGGAGTTCTTCGTGATATCTAAGCATTTCACCGCTACACCACGAATTCCGCCTGCCTCTACTGTACTCAAGACACCCAGTATCAACTGCAATTTTACGGTTGAGCCGCAAACTTTCACAACTGACTTAAGCGTCCGCCTACGCTCCCTTTAAACCCAATAAATCCGGATAACGCTCGGATCCTCCGTATTACCGCGGCTGCTGGCACGGAGTTAGCCGATCCTTATTCATACGGTACATACAAAAAGGCACGCGTGCCTCACTTTATTCCCGTATAAAAGAAGTTTACAACCCATAGGGCAGTCATCCTTCACGCTACTTGGCTGGTTCAGACTCTCGTCCATTGACCAATATTCCTCACTGCTGCCTCCCGTAGGAGTTTGGACCGTGTCTCAGTTCCAATGTGGGGGACCTTCCTCTCAGAACCCCTATCCATCGAAGGCTTGGTGGGCCGTTACCCCGCCAACAACCTAATGGAACGCATCCCCATCGATGACCGAAATTCTTTAATAGTTCTACCATGCGGAAGAACTATGCCATCGGGTATTAATCTTTCTTTCGAAAGGCTATCCCCGAGTCATCGGCAGGTTGGATACGTGTTACTCACCCGTGCGCCGGTCGCCATCAAACTTAGCAAGCTAAGTTCATGCTGCCCCTCGACTTGCATGTGTTAAGCCTGTAGCTAGCGTTCATCCTGAGCCAGGATCAAACTCTTCATTGTAAAAGTATCTTTTTCATCTGTTAAGATGATTTTTTTTGCTCTGTTCAGGATGCCGTAAATTTATTGACCTTATTCAAATACCTATCGTTTCTTCGAACATTGCTGCTCTGGAAACAAGTATTGACGGTTCTATTTTTTTACTTGTACTACTTGTATTGTTTATCAATATTTCAAAGAACTTGCTGCTTTCGTTTTAAAAGCGGGTGCAAAGGTAAAGGCTTTATTTTTAACTACCAAACTTTTTCGGAAGTTTTTTTTTATTTTTTCTTTTTACTCATTTCTCAGGCTCTCTATGCGAAAGGGAAAGAATGTATAAAAGAAAAAAAGGCCGTTTTCTTTGCGAATCGGACTGCAAAGATAAGAACTTTATTTATTATCCTCCAAAACTTTTTGGAAGTTTTTTTGTTCTTTTCTTTAAGCGCAATCTCGCTTTTTCACTATGTCAATTCTGCAAGGCTTTCTTCTCTTGGAAAGCGGGTGCAAAAGTACGCCCTTTTGGTATACAATCCAAATATATTAAACTATTTTTTCGAAGTTTTTTTGAAAGAATCTGCTAAAGCGCTGAAAGATAATGATGTTGTAGAACATATTTTTTTATCATGAGTGGATTGGGGGCGGAAACGGTACACATGGGACACATTATTATATCACACGCGGGCGCGTAGGCGAACGCAAGAGAGAAAAAGATGCAGAAGAAAGAAATAACAAAATTACAGTCGAATTACAGCTGAGAAAAAGACAACAGGAAGAAAGAGACAAGAAGATGATATAGAAGGAAAGCAAGAAAAAGAACGAAATGTAAAAAGAATACTAGGGATATACCACAAAGGGACATTACAAAAGGAGATTATTAAAGGGGATGGATTAATTGGAATGGTTAATTGGGCATGACCAGCAGAATACAGGATATTCAGCGACGCAGCGCCACTAGAAATGATTTCTCATTTTCATTTCTCATATTCTCATAGCTTGCACAATAATCAACTGTAAATCATCAATATAACACTATGAGAAATAAAATAAAAAAGGCATTTCTCATAGTATTACCAGCGTTTTATACTGAAAACAGTGCATTTCTCATACCTTTTCAAGGTATTTCTCATAGTATTTTGACTATTTATGCTATAAATTCTCAAGCTAGATCCTAAACTAAAGACCAAGTTGAATACCAGACTAGACACTGCTTTACAATACATTATCAGTGCTTATTGAAAGTATATAGAGCAGACATTCGCATATTTTCCTACCTGCATCTGCATCGTTGCACTCCAGTGAACAGGCCTGTGCACTAGAGTAGAAAGAACCGTCTACTCAAGTGAAAAGATCTGTTCACTGGAGTGCAACGATACAGATAGTAGTAGGAAAAAATGGCAATGATTAAGGAAAAGCATAAGGATATAAGGTACATGATACACAAGAAAGCAGTAAACAACGGGAAGTTGCTTAATAAACAACATAAGAAGAAGGAATAATCATAAAGTCTGGGAAAAGATACAGCCATAATGCATGAGAAAGGAGTAAAATAGATAAAAGGAGTATGAGAATAAGATGAGAAACGATTTAAAACCTATGAGAAATGCATCATTTTTAAGGCTAAATGATAGAAATAGTATGAGAAATACCATTTTATATTTTATTTCTCATACTATTATATTATTGATTTACATATAATTACCGTATTATTTATGAGAATATGAGAAATGAAAATGAAAAATCGTTTGCAGGGGGCGCGCTGATATAAATGCAGGAAACTATCATACCAATGTTTTTCAAGAAAATGAGAAATCGGATAAGTCCATATCATAGATTTATTTAGTACCTTTGCCGTCCTATTTATATAAAAAGAAAAAATGAGTAAAGAATACACACTCGCAGATTTCACAGATATTTTCGATTACTCCACAGGCTGGTTCAGCGACAGTAGCATTTGTAGTCTATTCTATCAGATATTCAAACGATTCCCTTCTATGAAAATGGTGAAATATAAAGTAAACCAGGATTTCCTGAAAGAAATCAAAGAACTTTATCAGCAAGACGATGCGTTCGATATATTCGAGCATATATATTGCAATCATTTTGAGAATGAAAAAGAGGAAGAGGAGGAAGAAGAAGATACATCTACAAAAGAGTTATATGATTGCATCGTTATCTGCAAGAAGAATTTAATGATTGGCTATTTTGATAATTGCATAAAAATAGCCTATTCCAATATTGATAAGGAAGAAATCGATCGTATCAATCAAATTTGCGAAAACCACAAAAAGGAGAATGAGAAACTGAACAACCTATTTATAGTAACATACGCTCATAACTACTTCAGCCTGAAACAATCGCAAATCAATAAGCCGGCCATTCAGATTGACCGCCACTATAACAATGATTTTGCTCCCGTAGCCGCTGAAATCGAAAACTTCCTATTAGAAGAGAATAAAAGCGGTTTAATCATTCTGCACGGGAAACAAGGTACGGGGAAAACAACTTATATCCGTCATCTCATCAATCTCGGAAAAAAGAGAATGATTTATATGAGCGGCGACCTGGTAGATAAACTTTCGGATCCTAGCTTTATCACTTTTATCCGCCAACAAAAGAATTCGATCTTTATCGTAGAAGACTGCGAAGAGCTATTATCAAGCCGCAACGGAGGAAACCGCATGAATGCCGGACTAGTCAACATACTAAATATCAGCGACGGACTATTAAGTGATGAATTATGTATCAAATTTATCTGCACATTCAACGCTCCACTAAAAGATATCGACGAAGCCTTGCTTAGAAAAGGACGTCTGGCTGCCCGGTACGAATTTAAAGATCTGACAACCGACAAAGTAAACCAACTAATAAAGGAAGAAGGGCTGGATATCCCCAAACAGACACAACCTATGACACTGGCTGAAATCTATAATTACGAAGGCATGGATTTCTCTTTAGGAAGAAAGCGGGTAGGATTCTGAACAAATCCTCCAAAGTAGAACTTTTAAAGAAAAATCGACTATTATTATTGCGAAATATAAGTATCTATATTTTACCTATCAACAAGAACGATTTGATATTTTTATACGTTTATTATACATTAAAAGAGTTGCCCAAACTGGCAAACTTTTTTTGTTTGATAATTGATTGATAACCAACGGTTAGTTTCGCTTAAAAAAGCTAATCTATACTTATAAGCATACATAGCGGGGTTCAATAACCAACTGATACTGAAGACAAAAGTATATAAAAAAGTCGGATTGTAAAGCATTGGAAAAGGGCTTTTTTTATCAATCAAGGAAATCAAAAAGTGTATAGAGCAAAGTGGCGCATGTACGGTATAGATAATTCCGTACATGTTCCACTTTCTTAATTTCCTGATTTGCATTGATTTACATTAATAGTTATTATATACTATTATTTGACACTGATAAACATTGATTTTGCTTGTGGAGTGTATTATTGTCCACTTAAAGAGTCAGGAATATCTCCTTGAAACGGGTTTGACGAGCAGATCGATGTACTCGTGTTCAAGAATATGTTCCATTGCCTTGTATATGGGCATCTTTTCGATACCGGCAATCTTCAGGGCTTCCATCTTGATAGTATTCTCGATAAGCAGTAGGTAGTCTTCCTCCTTCAACTCGACATATTTCTGTGACTGTGATTTTAATTTTGCCATATTGATTTTATTTGTTTTGGAAGTCGGCCGGAATCTCACCCCACAGGCGATTGTCCCAGTACAGCACTTCGATGTCCTTGATTCTTGCCTCCATCACTTTGAGGAATATTTCCGCTTTCTGCAATGCCGGGCATCTGCGTGAAGAGACCGTCTGTTTGTTACGATACCATATGATGGCCGTAATGCTGTCCGAGTAGATTGTTCGCGGAGTTCCCGGATGCTCTAAAATATACTTGACAGCTGTCACAATACCGAGAAACTCCCCGATATTGTTTGTCCAGTTGCCAATTGATTCCGAAAAGAGTTCCATTCCGGAAGAGAGATCGACAGCCCGGAAGCGTGTCAATCTCTCTTTTGCCTTATGGGTTCCATCGGTCGCTATGCCTACCTTTGGTTTTCCTTTCATTTGCTTCTTCCCGAATGTCCGTTTTTCGTATAGATGAATCCGTCAGATTCCATGCGTCGTACTAAAGCCTGTGCTTGGTTCAGATAATCGTTGATTACACTCTCCTGATGCCTGATATCCTTGCGTCCTTTGAGAATTTCCAATACACCGTCTATTGTACGGCTCATAGCACTCTTTCCGTCCTTGGGATCGAAGAAAATCTTTTTGTTGCCGAATGTCACAGTTACTTGATACAACGTTTTCGGGACAATTATTGTTTCCACATGCGCTTGAAACAAGACAGGGGTAGCAGCAACCACTACATACCCTTTGGCGTTGTGCATGGGTTTCAACTCTACCGAATAGAGGATGTTTGGCTCAATAGTTCCTTTCAGATCTTCTGAAAGAACACATATTTGTTTGCCAAATCTTGAGTCTTCACGAACTCCCATCAATTTACGTGTTTTGGAGTGGCGCGAAACGAATCCGATCAGTTCGCCTGTCCGCTCCGATTTCGCAAACTTCAGTTGCGATTTTTCCGATGTCATATTACAGGTCTTTCATATTCAATCTATTACTTTCAATTAACAATATGTCTTTAATAACTCACTTTGTCATGCAAATATATATCAAATAAGTGTGTTGACAAAGTGTTTTAATCATTAGTTTTCAGGGGATTATGTACGAATATATAGAGAAAGGCTGCACTTAGTACAGTCTTTCTTCCTCTGTAAAATGGCTGAAACGCTCGTCTGTATCAGAAGTTTGCAGAAGATAACGGCATTTCCAATACCGGTAAATCCGTCCGCCGTTAGGTATATAGTAATTTATATCGTTGGCGTTCAGATATTGGTTACCCTGTTCTGTGCCGTGGTGCATCCATCTGGCACATCCCGGCAGATTAGGGTTGTCCCGGACATAAAAATCCATCTTCTCTTTCCCTGTCACGAAAATGTTATGTACGCAGATATCCTTGTCAATCGGAAACCTGTAAACATATAGGGCGAAGTCGCAAATATCCGTCTCCAAAAGATTGTTTCCAAAATGTATCGGAGCTTCCTTTTCCAGACTTTCAAAACCATTCCGTACGCTTGTCCGTGTGCATATTTCCGCAAACCGTTCATCCGTTACAGGTTCGGCTGTTGCATATACCACCCGGAAGCCATTGTTCGTACTGTCCCTGACCATGACATGGGCCACTATCTCGGAAGATTTGTTGATACTGTTGTCCATTGGATCAGTCTTATCGGGAATACACATCCGTAACAGCCCTACCACAATGACAAGAAATACCAATATCGCCCGTGGACCGATTGTGGTTGTCATGAAAACAAACTCATCAGCCTGCTTTCTTAACTGTTTCATAGAATTTTGAGGATGTGGCGGCCGGATGCCCCCCGAAACTCGGACACGCATACTTCATGTCCTGCATCCAACAACCGGTTTCGACATTCCTCCATGGCAGTATCTGATATCCTGACAGCAGGAATATTCGCCGCCGTCATCTTGAAAAGAGGCGCTTCCATGATCCGGGTAATCGTTTCGGCGTCTTCAAAATACGCTTCGTATGAATCACCTACATGGAAAAGGGTAACGGTTTCCATGCCATGCTTTTCTTTCATACCTCCGTAACACTGACGGATAATCTGTTCCTTTTTCATATAATATATGTATATGGTTTGGTGTCTGCCAAACATAAAAAGCGCCTGCAACCAATTCAGCTGTTGGTCTTTCGTCCGAAAGGTATATACAGACTTTTTTATTGGGCAAATATACAATAATTTGCGGATTCGCCCCATTTTTTGTAAGCGGAACTATTCTCTCATTTTCACCTCCCTTTTCTCAAACTCCTCGCTGATGGTTTTAACGAGTTGTTTCATGTTGTCTATCCTATGGCTTTTACCACAGGCCTTACCATGGAACAGAGGTGTAAAAAACAACCCAAAGTCCTCGTTTATAGAAAATCCTCCAATAAGTACAACGCCTGCCTTAATACGGTAATATTTCCCGTACATGGCGTACTCATCCGTGGTTTTGGTAAAGCCATACTTTGGTAACAGTTCCGGTAGCATATCAAGTATCGGGCGTATAACCTCTTTAAGAAAGCTCGGACTTTCTTCCGTTCTTTTCCTCCTGTTTCCTTTTCTGTCGGTATTGCTTCCTTCCGTATGGTAAAAAGCCTCAAAGCGTTCACGGTATTTTTCTGTCAGTTCTTTAATATCCATTTCCATCGTCTTAATTATACTCTGCAAGCCATTCGTCCAGTGTCGTGGAATCTTCAAATCCGTACTCTTCAATCCGCACGTAACCGTTTTCTCCCATGACCAGCTTTTCTCTTGTAAGGATTGTTCCGGCATGGTTTACCATTACCTCCGGTTCAATGGTCGCAAAACGCCCGCCGTCATCCGACTCCCGGATATCATACGCATGCAGTCCTTCCGGAACGACATTGCGGTCAATCCTGAAATTGGTGAACAATGCCGGTATACCGTTGACAGTCATAGAGTCAAAGCTCTCGTCTTGAATATTTCTTTGGGTAATCATATTAAATTGTTTTGTGGTTATTACTTATGCTTGGGAAGTTCAATGGCCCGAACCCAATTATCCTGGTCATTGAACATCTCGTCATTGATTCTTGCCGTGAACTCCAGCGGTGTCATCTTTTCAACCTCTGTATGCGGGTTGTTCTCGTAATCGAAAATGATCTCTCCTTGTCAGGGGCGTCACGTCCGAAATCATCCATGGGGAAAGAGAACACCCACACCTCTTTGGCCTCGTCTTTCCCGAGAAATCGTTTCAGGTTGTCCGTGTAAGCCGAACATCTGTCCCAACCGGAGTCCACGAAAGCGGAGATCTCCGCCTCCGTTTTATCCGTGCTTTCTTTCAGGAAAGCGGCGGCGTTCTGTTTCCAGAGTTTCTGCCCGGCGCATAGTTCCAGATACCGTTCCCAGACGGTAACCAGCCAGTCGATATTGATTTCGTAAAGATGACGGCAGGGGAAACGCTCACGGCTGTCGGGATTATAGAGCATGCAGCTCCCGTCCGGCCTGATCTCTTCCAGCTTGTACGCGGTATATACCGGTATGCCGTGATGTTCATCGTCCTCGCCTTCCTCCTCGACATAGACCGTGTGGGGCAGCAAGTCCTCCGGCATTTTTGGAATCGCCCTGAGATTGGCGATAATCTCCTGTTCCAGTTCTTTCTGTTTTTCCTGTAATTTCATTTTCTGTCAGTATTAATTGGATTTTGCCTTCTTTGAATAACTTCTGTTTGTAGCGCCGGTATTCACGGATAATTTCAGTGTGCTTTTTTCGGTCAGGCTTGTACAGCCCCTTCGCCTTGCGTTTATTCAGCAGCTCCCTGTTACGCTTCTCCCTTTCGGGATTCACGATGAACGTAATCAGGCGGCGGCTTACACCGTACTCGCGTGCCAGCCGGCGCTGACTGACATCTTCCGTCATGTAACGGTGGAAAATCTCTACCCGCTGTTCGGGTGTCAGTTTTTGCCTGCGGTCATACCGTGTCCCGCAAATGGTTATTCCCGTGCTTCTGTATGGCATGGCTGTGTCTGTTTATCGTTTGCATTCCATGAATAAAAGTCGTAATAGCCTGATTTTTTTTACAGTTCATATCTATTTGATTTTGATTTAATTCTTGACCAAACAGCATTTCCGTTGTATATCAACTCATTTACGCTGAATTGCCCATTAGTGTACAGAGGAGTACTTCCAAACGCATCTATATTTCCGTCCATTTTCTTATTACCACAGATGTATATTTGAATTTTACCGGACTTCTTCGCCTCTTTAAGTAAAGTGGAAACACTTTCATCATTAACGCAGTGCCTACATTTTTCGTTTATCCATACAGATATGGAAGTTACTTCTTTTTCATAAGCACATCCCATTCCATCGGAGGCATGTGCTACTAAAACATCTTTATTCATTACTAAATTATTTATATCTTTTTCTTTCATGTCATTTGAGAGTTTCTTGTCACAAACAAGTTATCGTTGGGTCTGAGTCAATGTCAATTTCAATCGAAGCGTACTTTATAGGGAAGTAATATTCAACACCCTTACCATTAGCCATATAATAGTGGAGATTTCCCTCTTTTATCCAACACTCACGTACCGGAGAGTTATTAATACTTACTATCCTGTTGAGATTGATTTTTACCTTTTCTTTCTTGTCCTGAACGGCCAACTTAGTTTCTTCATTTTCGCCTTCGATTGCATCTTGAATTTGTGTGTCAAGGCCAATCGGCGGTAATGTGATTTTTGTAGTTTGTATTTTCATTCTTAATTCTTTTGTTGTGTATTAATCGATAGATGCAACCATTCGGGCAAATAGGATTGGGAATAATCTGTTTCTCCATGATTAAATTCATTCCTGTTTTTAATACTTCTGATTCCATACTTTATCTCCTTTTTGTTCGTATTTAAACTAAAACATTGATATATCGGCAGGCCATTTTTCCACGTCCGTATCTATAAGCATATGCGTGTATTTATCCGACGGGTATTTCTTTTGTGCCTTAAAAGTCGCTTCGATATAATTTTCCGCTTTTACAATAAAGTGTGGCATCTCATCTATATAATCTCTATAAGTATCTCCGTCCTTGTCGGTTATCCACTTATATTTAAAAATCTCAAAGGTATAATATGCCATTCATTTCTATTATTAGTGAACTTATACTGTTGAGAAAATTCCCAACAGGTCTTCGGCGGTCAGGGGACGGAGGGAAACGGCGTTGAACTCCTAGACGTCGTCCTCGTGTATATCCCGCACCCCTACGGTCGGATTCTCGCTACTCGGCCGTAAGCATATGACTTCAAACAGCATTTCTTTGCGGTAATCCGCCGGTCCGTCTCCAAAACTTCGGCGTATCGAACCGACCACCTCGTCCGTCAGGCGTACGAAATCCCCGGTGCGGAATGATGGTGCCGGACTCGTGACGGGAGCCAGCATCTGCCAGTCCCTATGTCCTTCCAGGTCTTCCATAACTATTGTTTTGTATTTCCTGTCCATGATATGCCGTTCCATTTAATCGTTACTGTCATACCAGCCCTCGATCTCATCGAAATAGCCGTTCGAGTCCCATTCTTCCAGCAAGGTGGTCGGGTACGTCCATTCAAGGCTGTAAAACAGATCCTGGCACACCTCTTCATTACCCTTGCACAGGGCGAGCAGTGAGTTATGCGTGAAACAGCCGTCACTGCTCTCCGGCATATGCCACCCCTCATGGTCTTCTGCCGCGTATTCGGGTATATAGCACACTTCATCGGGGCGGTTGAGAAAGGCATCCTCGTTCTTGTAGATGTTTCCTTCCCCTCCGTATTCCAGTTCATAGAACACACCTTCCGGCGTTTCTATCCTGTTGCCAATCTCTATCATAGCGTTACCGTTTCGTAGGTATATATAATCACCATCCGGGAGGAGAGCACCTTGTCGCGTATCGTGGGGTTGGCGATTGCCCAATCGGAATGGAAGTGCATGTCCGGAATGGATGCGGTGTCCACAATATCGCCCTCGTTTTCCAGATGGAGATAATCCGGCTGATACAGGTCGCAAAGGAATTTGCCGTCCGTATCGCTGATGGCGTATATCTTGCCGTCGAGTGCGGCCGTCATCTCCTTCTCGCTGCGGTAGACCAACTGGTATTTACAGCCGGTCTTCATCTCTTCCGCAATCCGCTTATGCAACTCTTCAGGAGATAATTCACGCAGTCTTGACACGACCGCCCCGATACTTTCCACGGCATCGTAGCTGTCCAAGGCATCATGGCAGGTCGTTTCAAACTCCTCTTTCGGACGACCCGCAAAATTGATGGTACGGACTTCCTGCCCGTGCCCGCCGAGCAGGTAAAAGGGCGTACCGTTCCATTGTTCCTTTCTGACAGAGAGCGGCCGGGAGCATTCCCGTGTCTGCCGGTTCACAACGGCATACAGTTCCGAACTTTCCCCGCATTCCATACGCAGGATATGCCGGGCGAACTCCGTAAATGTCATGATTTTGATTCCTTCCCCGTTCGCCGTGAAGAAATCCTGTCTTGTCTGTTTCATAAATCCGTTTTTTTAAGAGTAGGTAATCGTTTTGTATAAGGGGTGGAATACTCACCTCGTTTTGAAAAAAAACGCCGCAGCCGTAGCCGCGACGGCCCGTCATCATTATGGCGTGTGATGAACAGGTTCTGTTTCCGTTATTCGTCTTTGTAGTACGGTACACCGTGCCTAACCACTGCTTTTTCCATTTCTTCCCACCAGATTTCACTATGGCGATCGTCGTTAAAATCGATGGACTCGCCTTCACCGAGCCGCAGCCGGTCCCGTGTCTCCATTTCCGTTTCGTACACAATCTGTTTCATCTCTTCGTCCGTAACATGGTAGGTATCGAACGGCTCCGGCAGAGATTCCAACTCCCTGCGTGACAGCTCGGATTGCCCGCAGGTGAAAACCTTGTCATAGAAAGCGTCATCTTTCGGCGGCAGTTCGGGTTCCTGTTCCGGTAGCACATCCAGATAATCCGACTCGTACAGGTAGTTTTCGTCGCGCCCCTTCGTCTGCCGGTTGTTCTTGAACTCTTCCAGATCACTTTCCGTCAGGCGGAATTCCTTCTTCTTACGCCGCAGGTACTCCATCATGTTTTCGAGGGAGGAGAACGGGGCTATGAGCTCCATGGAAGAACGGTTGTGCCAGCCATCGCTCCGGTACAGCAGGTAGACCTGCGGGCGGTTCCGGGCCGCCTCCTTACGGTATTCGCCGAACTCATACAGGGCGTTGTCGAAACTTCCGAATGCCAGCCGGACTTTGTCTTCGACGGATATGGACTCCCGGCATTCCTCGAAACGGCGTTGCACGTATCCGATGAAATCCACGTCTTCCAGAGTCTCCATGACCGTGATGTCATCAGTCGAGAGCGCGATGTCAGCTCCTGCGAAATTGTCGGCTGACAGCACGTGTTTCTCTTCATTGTATTCGTCTTCCGCCCTGCAGACGGCCAGACCGGGCGTTTCCGCCTTGATCTCCACGACCTTACGGAGCGTCTCTTCGATAGCTATCCGGTATTTTTTCATTGTATGATGTTTATTTGTTTCAGTTCACGTTTGTAGTTTCTCAATGACGGCTTGTGCCCTTTCTCCCTTACGATCTGGCGCATCTGTGCAAAGGTGTATGCCTTCTCCATGTCTAGACCGTAGTCCGTGGCGAATGCCGTCATTCCGATATAGCAGAAGCCGAACTTCCGGTGCAGTATGTCGGCCGTATAAGGAGTCATGTCTTCCGCCAGGGTTACGGGGACAGCCATTCCCCGGATCTTGAACTTCAAGCCCTCGATAAGGGTCCCGCAGTTGTCGCTGTGGTAGGTCAGGTCCCTGCGGCGGGCGCAGTAACCGATGGTCTCGCCCATGAAGGTATTGCGGAAGATTTCCGTACGGTTCAGGTCCTTCAACTTCTCGACACCGTAATAGCAGACCGCCTGTACGGCTTTCAACGCTTTGTCCACACGGGGTTTGACAAAGCGGGGGTCGTTTTCCGACACGATCTTTTCCAGCCACGTGCGGTGGAAGGTGCCGACAGGCACGTCGAACACCTTCTCCGGCGTGCAGTATTTTGAATCCGACTGCGTCATCATCAGATGTGCCGAGGACGGCTCGTATTGTTCTTTCAGGTAAAAAGCCAGACAGGTATTGCCGACTTTGCAGTAAGTATAGTCGTCACGGCTGTTTTTCAGCGACAGCATCGTGGTTCCCCCGCCGTAGAACTTCTCGGGCAGTCCGGTCTGTCGGCAGAACTCCGTGAGGAAATGTCCGGGGATGGCATGTGCATAACTGCGCTCCCGGTAGCACTCCTTTGCCATTTGCGGGGTGATGAACCGTTTGGCAAAGTCACAGATATGGTAATGACCGTAATCATACGCCGCTTGCGTATTCGCGGAGGTCTGGAACTTTTTGGGCATCTGGCGGAACCAGCGGAAACACGTCCCGTGCTCCATGCAGTAGTCGACAAATTCCCGCGTCCATACATTTTCAGGAAATTCAGGACAGTTGCCGTTTCTTCGGACGAATGCCTTGCACACTTCCACCGTGAGCAGGGATTGTTCAGTTTCCCCGTCGATATAGCAGTTCGTCTCCCGTTTGCTGTTATCGATGGCAATGACCAGTCTTTCCGGTGTCTTGAACCGCTTCGGCAGCTCCCCGAACATGTAAGGGTGTTTTTCCATCAGCCGGTCCGCCAGCATGTCGTCCAGATATACCGACAACGGCTTGAAAAACTGGGGGTCTGTGATGAAGTTTTTCCCTTCGGTCGAACAGACAGCCGCATGGAGAATCTCATAGGAATAGAACCGGGCGGGAACAAGCGAGAGGTCATGTTCCGCCATCTTGCGGTAATACGCCGCGTTTTTGAAAGGCGGCGGCACAACGGCGTCGGTAACCGTACTTAATATTCTCATCTCGTCGAGCATCCCGTAATAGAACCCTTGAGTCTTTACCCCAACGGGGACATATCCGAGGATAAGACCCGTTTTCATGACGGCGTCTGTCCTGCTGTCCGCGTAATGCGGGTCGTAAACATAGCTGCGCAAGGCCAGGTATGCCAGTTGCGCGTCCCAAAGGCGTTCAGGTATGAAGGCGAGAATGTCGAAATCCCCGCGTCCGTTTCGGATGACCGCTTCCGCCATTTCCCGGGTAATCATCGCTTCGGGAACGGCCGTGATGTTCTTCGGTTTTTTGCGCGTGGCGTAGTCACAGACTGCTCCCGAACGGCACGCCTCCGGGATATTACGCAGTTCGAAGCTGTGCCAGCTCTCCGTGCTGCCCGCGATGATTCGTTCTATACGTCCGGGTGTGAGAAAACGTCCCGGAATATGACTCAGCACCTCTATTTCCTTGCTTTCGACGGCTGCTTCCACGATCTCTTCCGTGAACAGGTGTTCCGGCAGCCATTCTATGGCCGATACGATGTTACGATGTCCCATACAGTTTCTTTTTAAGGTTGGACGAACGTACGATTCTTACAAGGCGGCAGCCCCGGTAGACATAAAGTATCCGGAGCTCACGTTCGGCAAGTTCCTCAAGTCCCTGCCAGTGCTGCGGTGTATTTATCTTTTCGAGTCGGGCATGGTTGTTCACATACACCGAGATCGGTTTCATGCTGTCATGGGAGGGCGTATCTTCGACGAAGAGCGGCGGTTCACAGTGTTCTCCCTTGTCCATGACATGCCATCTGCCGTTATCGAACAGGAGGCACGTGGCCTCCATGCGGCCGAAAATGTCTGCGTTGTCCGCGATGCGTGATGCGGATTGCCGCGGTGTTTCTCGTCCGTCACGAATCTTTGAAAAACAGTGGACGGCATCGCCGGTTCCTGTCCATTTTCCATAGGGTGACGGTCCCAGTTTTTGTATGTCGCCCAGCGACAGCAGGGCATCTACCCGTTTGTCATTGGGATAGAACACCCGGAGTTTCCTCACAAGGTTTTTTGAAAGCGTCTCGTGGAGCGCCTTGATGTGCCGGACACTGCCGTCCGGCAACAGTTTTCCGATTTGTATGCTCATAATAGTGCTATCTCTTGTTGTTGAAGTATAGCCGGGGGCATCCTTCTTTCGATTGACAGTCCGGCTTGGAAATTATGATTTACAGGAGTCTTCTGGCCGGTATCCGGCCATGCCCGGCTCGGAACCGCGTGTCATTCCGTCCTGTCGTCTTCCCGTCTTTTCATTTTCAGTTCCCTGCCGGTTGCCGTGCGGCAGAGCGGCAGTTTTCCGGAAGCGGTTTGCTTGCATTCCTCGACGAGCCGTCCTTCGGACACCATTTTCCCGTACGTTTCCATGATATAGCAGTATGCCGGGGAGGTATTCGAATAAATGGAACTTTTACGGAGTGTTCTGACCTGCAGTTTTCCGGTGATTATTTCCAGCACCTGTTCCCGTATCTTATACAGGTTACGGCGTTTGGTACGGAATGCTTCAAGAAAGACACCCCCGATAGTCATGTCATGAGTCTCGTGGTAATACGCGAGTTCTTCCTCTTCCGTCAGGTCGAGGAGCTCGCCGTACGTGTCGGTGCGCAGGTACTGGAAAGTCGTTCCTTGCGTTAAAATCTTCTCGATGTGCTCGATTAAATCTTTCCTTACGGGACCGGAGAGTTCCTGTGGGTGGCAGTAGAGCCGTGTTTTCTCCAGCACGACATCCGGACAACCACCGTACTTGCACTCCTCGATTGTGAAACCGTTTTGCGAGAACAGGCTTCTGATTTCGGCGAAGAATGCCCCTGTCTTTTCCTTTGACATTCCGCGTCCCCATTCGTAACCGGATTCGATACGGAAGTAGGTGTCTATATATATCGGTTTATCCATTGTTTACAGCGTTGATTTTTAGATGTTGTCATATTAAGCATAGCCCGGAACCCGGATGGGTGGTTTCCGGGCTTCCTTGAAATTGTTGTCAGATATGTATGGAATTGAACACCTTGTCGATGTCCTCCTGCGCCAATCCGATGTAGCGTCGGGTAGTTTCCAGATTGGAATGGCGGAATATCTGGTTGAGCAGGATCAGCGCTTCCGCCGAGCGTCCCATTATCTCGTAGACATAGCGCCCGAAGGTCTTGCGGAAGGTATGTGTGGAAAAAGCGTGTATGGGAATCCGATATCTGACCCGGAACGCCTTAAGCAACCGGTTGATGTATTCCAGAGAGTATGGGTTGCCGGTCCGCGGGTTCATGAAAATCAGGTTTTCCACATCGGGGCTGTCCTGCAACTCGTACAGATGCCGTGTCTTCTCCTGTACATACCGGCTGAACTTCACCATGCGGTTCTTGCGGGTTTTCTTCTCCGTCTTTACCAGCCGGTTGCGGTTGAGCACGTCTTTCCATCGGAGTGTACGTACGTCCGAAGCCCGGAATGCCGTACAGAATGATAGCCAGCAGTAGGTCGCCCACAGATATTCACCGTCTTCTTCCAATGCATCGAGCAATTTTCGGAACGTATCCATAGGAAGGTAGTCCGCTGTTGTCAGTTGTCCTCTGATGCGTGTCATGGTCAGGCTTCAGGCAGGTTTTCCGAGAGCATCAGCTCGGCCAATGCCCCGTTCTGGGGAATCATGGCCGGGATGTCCGTACGGCCGGGCTTGTAGATTTCGGTTGCCACGTTATAGATGTCCCACGCCGTAAGTTTTTTCTTTTCTTCGGTAAGTTTGAGCAGATCCTCTGTAAAAATTGAAATTTGGGACTGGTTGAGCGGGTAGGTTTCCACCTTGGACGAGAGGCACTTGTCGGAACTGTCATGCGATACGCGCAAGGCGGTCAGCAGGCCGATGTAGGCATACATTTCCACGGGGGTAATCACTTTCGCTTTCAGACGGCGGATACGTTCCCGGTCCTCATTCATCTGCACTTCGAAGTTAGACAACCATTCATCCACGCGCTCGAAAAGCTGTTCGGTGGAGGCCTTTTCTTTCCCATAGTTCGAAACGCTGCGTTCGGGAGAGAGGATGCACTGGTTGTGGCACACTTTAACGCAGGGGCCTATTGCAGCCTGTATGCCGTCCTGATGGAACGCAACGACCAGCGTGGTGGTCAACTCGTCCGTTTCCCATTCTTTGATGCGGATGGTCGTGTAGACACGGCGCAGAATATGTGCCTCGACAGCCAATGTACCGAACTTCTGTTCCACTTGGGGCAGGACGACCACGCCGGGCTGGGCCTTGTTCTTGTTCTGGGCGGCGAAGATTTCCTCCACCTCGTAGTTCAGGTTGTGTTTCTGGCAGAGACCCGCCATGCGCTCTATCACCTCGTAATGGTAAATTCCCTTGAGCGGGTTGCCGTAGATGTCATTCTCCTTGTGTGTGCGTCGGAGCGTGTCAAGTGTCATCACCTCGACGTTGTTGTTCTGGAAATCGAACTGCACGGGGACGGTCGTTGTTGCTAATGCTGTTGCCATAATGATTGATATTAAAAAAGTTATACAATAAGAAAGGCGGTGAACCGTTGTCCATCGCCTTTCCGGAATTCATTTTGCGGTTTCAGGCAGGTAACGCCTGCATATCAGGTCCGTGATACTCGGGTAATACACGTTGCCATAAGTTCCGTATGGTCCGAAACGGGCAAGGAAGCGGAAGTAAAAATCTACCGGACGCCGGTAGCTCGTCTGTATTTTGGTTTTCAGCAGGCGGTAGGCGTACTCGTCAGAATTTTCCACCTTGACCTTGCGTCCGTTGAAATAATAGTTTCCCTCCTTATCTGAAGAAAACGATACCTCTTCCTTTGCCGGACGCTCGCCGGCAACGACCCTGAAGAAGTCCTCCAGGGAGCGGCAATCCTGGTATTCTACCGGAATCGTGTCGCCCTCTCGCAGTTTCACGTCCAGCTTGTCAAGCAGTGTCTTGATGGCGGGCGTGTAGATATTTTCGGATTGGAAGCATCTTGTATCCCGCCAGTATTTCTCGAAAAGAGAGCCGGTTTCAAGGAGCAGGAACAGGGTTTCACGCGCTGTCTGCGGTTTATCGGCCAGATACGGAATATACTCGGTCACCAGTATGGAAAGTGAAAGATACTCCTCCGGTTGCAGTTCGCTCTTCTGGTGCAGGTTACAGTGCCTCTCGAGCAGGGAGTCGATGTCGGCTTCCCGCAAGCTTTCGTCCGTCCATGCCAGGCAACCTTCTTTCTTGCAGGCGGGACATTTATCCGCTCCATACGGCAGGAGCATCACCTTGCCGCAATCGGAACAGGTGACCAGGTCGCCTCGTTCCGTATAAACATCTACCGTTTCCATTCTCAATCCTCCGCGTAAGGCCATTCAAGGCAGCAGTCATTGCATACGGCCACGCCCTCGTCACTCAGAATGTCAATATCTGTGCCCCCACATTCGGGGCATACCGGTGCCTTTTTCTTGTCCATTCGTCGCTCTGCCGCTTCTTCCGTCAGAAGCAGCGGCACCCAGTATGCCGATGTGCCGAAATCCCGCATCCCGTTTTCATCCTGTATGGGTTCACAACCTTTCGTTCCCATGTATTTCTGGGAGTCCGGCCAGCACACGGCACGGTAACACTTGTCCCGCTCGGGCGATTTGCCGGTATGGCGTATATAGTCTTCCTCGGGCACGTAAAGCGCTCCGTTGTCCCCGCTTTCCCATGCCGGGTAACCGGTTCCTTGCTCCTCGAAAGGAGTACTTTCCTCGGGAAATTCCACGAGCACATACAACTTGTCATCCCATGCCAGGGAACACTCGCCGCAGTGGAACCGACTTTCGTGAATATCATAACGGATATTTTCCGAATTGCATTTCGGACAGATAATGTCTTTTGTTTTTACTTTCGGGAAACTCAGAATTTCTCCGGCAATGACTTCCATACTGGGCCAGAACAGCTGTTCGTGGTAATCGTCCGCCATCTTTTCCGCCAGATTCTGCATGTCGTCGTCGCTGATCTTTTCCACATCGAAACCTTGTCCTTCCAGGTCATCGCGGTGGACGGACGTGATGGGGAAATACCCGGCGTTCAGCTCCCGGATAAATTGTCTTTCCTCTTCTGTCGGTTCGGGTAAGTTGTTGAAATATTCCCTGAGCCGTTGATAAAGTTCTCTTACCATAATTATATTCCTGTTTTTAATCTAATATCCACCAGTCGAGGACCAGTAGTTCCGGTCCATGATTTTTTCAAGTTCGAGGTCGGAACGTTCTTTCCAGAGGTCGAAGTCATCAAGCAGCTCCGTTCCGTCCTCCAGAGAAAGCACCGTATCCTCATTGTCAGACAGATAGTCTTGTATGTCATATCCGGACGGATAACGGTTTTCCCGAATGATTTCTTCTGCAGTTTCCTTGTCCATTCGGTTGCCATTTTTTCAGTCCGCCGGTATTGTAACCGGATTCATTTGTTTTGTCTTTTCCCTGTAAAACCTGTCGATGGCAAAGAAGTAGTCCTCCGCATCCCAATCAGTGCCCGCATGTCCAGTCTCGAATTCCTCCGCCCACCGGACGATCTCGGCATTGACAGCACGGGAGTCCCGGTCCTCCCACAGGTTGTCCGCCCCGGCATTGTAGGCAAGGTCCACGACAGCCTCCTGCAACTTGTTGTAGCCGTTACACTCCCTGCCATTGGAACGCAGCCATAAGTCCACGTCGACGGCATCCTCTTCCGTCGTCTCGTTATGCAGGCACAGGCACTGCCCGTTGCCGTTATGGCATACGAGGACCGGCCGTTTGGTGTCGGGGCATATCCGTACCAGCAGCTCATTGGCGGCAAGTGTTTCCGTATCACGCCCATTGAGCATTGCAGGAAGCGCCTGGCTGACCAGGCTCAGGATTTCCTGTTCCTCCTTTGTCCCGGACGGCTTGGAAGCCAACAGGTTCTGTATGCTTTTAAGAAGATTGTAAATCATAGTCAGCAGTCGTTATGTTCTTTCCAGATTTTACGTTTCTCGTCATAGCCCTTGTTTTCCCACCATTCATTGCAGGTTTCGGCAACCCCTGATGGTTGTCTCCGGCCGGACGCTTGCCCTGACGGTAACCCGTGATCTGTTCCATTTGATTTTCGTCCAACGAGTCCCACCATTCCTGCATGCGCTCCTTGAATTCCCTGAGCGTAATGAAGGACTGATGGTCCTCGCATTCACACCAGTTATCATAGCGGTCTATACCCGTGGTACCGATGAATGTACGGGCATTCGGATTCACCCATGCCTGGGTCTGTATATTGTCTGAACCGCACTCCTCGCATACGACAATCCCGTCGTCATTGACATCAGCGGAGATGAACCCGTGTTCTTCCAGCCAGTGGGCAATCTCAAGCAGCCCCTCGGTCTGTACCTGTCCGATGGGCTCATCGAAATCCTCGCCGGCTTCGCCGTTGAGCGTGCAGAGCAGTTTGCCGTTCCCGTCGATGAAAAGTTCATAAACGGTCGCACTTTCATAACCGCCGTATCCGTAAAAAGCGGAATTGTGGACCACCACTATCGGGGAGGTTTCATACTCCGCTGATTCCGCCTCCCGGTAATGTACACCACGGTTACGGTAAAACGTGCCGATAATATTGTTCTCTTTTTCCACGGCACGGCGAATTTTCCCCAAAAGTGACTCTCTGATGGAGATGACACTGAGTTGCACATAATCCTTACGGATACGCCTGTACACTTCCTGCTCGAAGTTGTCTTGGACGGAATCGAAAGGGGATACGCCGGCGTTTTCTTGGATATATTTGTCCTCGTAGAAGTTATAGTGCCGGCAGACAATATTCCTGACGCGGCGAAATTCCTCCCCGGCAAATTCGTGGATGCCATCCTCGCTTAGCGAAGTCGGGAAATAACAACCGGGCATGTGCGCTGTCATTTCGCGGTAAAGCGCGTCATCATCTTCCGGAAAAATTCTGTCTGTTTCCGGTACTGTGGGATTCTCTTGTTTCATGTTGCTTGTTTTTATCTGTAGTTGAACAATTTCCGGTCTGCCGCCCGTTGCGTGGCGGTCACCATATTCTTATGTCATAGTCCTTGAAACAGCCCTCCAGCTCTTTGAGCCCTTCCAGGCTGTGCAGCCCTTCTTGGGAGCTTATCTCTATGTCCACGGACATGCCATAATCCTCTTTTACTTTCACTTCCGAATCGGGGAATACCTCCCTGACCGCTTCCGCTATGCGGGTGTTTTCTGTTCCGTTCTTAACGATGTTGAGTATCATATGTCTTTCTTTTTCTTATGCAGTACAGTATCGCTTTGATTCTGCGGATGTTGCTTTTGACTTGTTGTTTCATAAATTCCCAGGCTCTCGTTTTTCCGTTTCCGGTACCTTTCCTTGATACTGTCAATATTGTCGATGAAAGACCGGTAGTCCTCCATTTTACCGCAGTACATGCCGAACGGGCGTTCTCCGTAAAAGACCGCTCCCGTGCAAAGCGTGAATCCCAATGGTGTCAGCAGGGATTCAATCTTCTTATATTCCTCGTTGGATTTTCTTATCCGCTCCAACAGTTCGGGCCTTATTTTATTCATTGTAGTATTTATTTGTCTGATTCTGTCTTGTTTTTACTGCGCCGGTAAACCGGGCATCGTGTCCGGTATTTGCATTCGCCCCGGGCCGCGTCGGTATGCGCCCGGTGCCATTCATCCCAGCTTTTCACTCCATTGTCCGTAAGGAATGTGATCAGTTGCATGCAGCAGAAACCGCTTTCCTCACGGTTCCGGTCGTGAAGGTTGGCCAGTCCGTTGTCCTTGAATCTCATTTGGAGGATTATTACAAGGAAATCATTTCCACGATGGCACGGATCGTGTCATCCTCGAAATATCCCAGCGGGATTACCGCACACGGAGTACAGTCTTTTGAAAGCATGATATCTGGAATATACACGTTCTTTTCTGCATCAAAGATGACGGGCTTGCCCGCATCATCGGTCAGGTCCCATTTACCTCCGTTGTGTTTCAGCTGCCCCATGATATAGCCGAGCATCTCGGATGCTTCGGCATTTTCTTCTGGTTTAATAGTTTTACTTGTTTCCATATCAATATTTATTGTTTTTTCGCTTTTAGCATTTGTTTTCTCATGGCAAGCAGTATTGCCTCGATGCCTCGGACACTCACCTCGTTCTCTTTCAGTTTGTAATAGTAGGTGTTCGCCCCGTTGTAGTCTTCCCGTGCCTTGCGCAACCTGCATTCCTTGGCATCACGGACTTGTTCATAGGACAGGTCGTAACCGATGAACTCGTCCATGAAGTAGGATATGGCAGAGTGGTCCTCCCTGTAGCGGGTCTCCACCACGGTGCTGCTGATGTCCCCGCACCGTTTGCCGAGCGTCCGGAGCACGTCGCTAATATGCCGGTCATGGTACTCGTAACCGAAGAAATGGGTGTGTCCGTAATATATCCGCTGTACTTTCCTCGCGTAATATTCGTACCACCGGGCATCACATTCGGTATGTTTCCGGGTGACCCGGCAGATGGCGTACTTCTCACCGATCCATGTAAAATGTGCCAAAGTCTCGCTTGCCACCGTTTCATGCCGGCAATATTGCCAGTTGGCCTCTTCAGTCCCGTTGAGCGGGCGGAACGATTGCTTGAGAATCCATTCCCTGAAACCGTTCCGTGTCACGCCCGGATAGTTGCCGGCAATCTTCCTCCACTCTTCGGTGCAGGTGTCTTCCAATGTCGCGAAACTTTTCGGGTAACGTCTGCGGTCATTGCCGTCCCGCGTGATTTCCCGCCAGCTTTGGTCGCACACTGTTATGGCGATGTGGTTATTGATCGCGTAATCGCGTTCGCAATAGCCGGACGGGGCGTCACATAGCCAGTACCAGCAATTCTCACCGTAGGTATCGCGGCAGACGTAGCGCCCTGGTTCGCCTTTGGGTGTCTGCAGTTGCCAGACTTCCATGCACTCCCCGTGTCTGATATGGCTCAGGCGTACCCTGATGCCTTTATTTTCCTGCGTCACTTCCATGGTAGTCGGTATCATTCTCCCACAAGGCTTTTCTCGTAATCGGGAAAAGTGTCCGGCGCGAGCAGCGCGAGCCGTTCCCTGTCGAACAGGTAGGCGTGCATCGTGACGAATCCGCTATGGATATCGGGTATGACATGGGAGCGGCAGGCGATGCCGTTCCGGGTGAGGAACTCGCCCATTCCCTCGTTCTCGCTGTACTCCTTGACGAAGGCATAATACGGGGGAAGGGGGCGCATGTTTACCGTCACGTCGGTGAAGGGTCCCCATGATGTCCCGTTGTCATTCTCCGGTGAGAGAAGTCCCACGTAAAGGTTTCCGGGAGAATCGTAGGAAAATACTTCCAGCCGTACCGGAATGCCGTCAGGGTATGTCCTGTTTACATACCGCAGTTGCCCGGCGGGAGGGGTTTTCCATCCGGGAAGACCGAAACGGCAGCTGCCTTCCATGATTTGCTCGCCGTCAATCCTGACCGTGCGCCCGTCATTATGTGCGAGTACGAACGTGGGACAGTCGCCGATGCGGCAGTTCTTCTCCTTCAGTGTCAGGGGATTGTCCATGTCCTTCCCGTGAAGACAGGTACAGTGGATGGTACTCCCGGGTTCCAACAGGCACAGCTCGTCAAGGAGCTGGAAAGGAGAGCGGATTACCCTGGCGGCGTCTTTTTTGTTCTCCTTTTCGAGAAGGCGGTAGATCTCTTCAAGGTCGTATTCGTTGTCTATCGGTTGCCCGTGCTCCGTATCCACGATGACCACACCGGTATTGGCCAGGTGGCATTCCGCTATTGTCTTGTCATAATCGCTCCATTCAGGATTGATTTCTTTTACCGTGTTGAATTCAAGTCCGTATGATGTTCTCATTATATATGTTTTTTATAGTTATACTTTTGATTTGTATTTTTAGTTATTGTGACTGTTTTTCTTGTTCTACGGGATACCGTTCCCGTTCTTTTCCAGCCAATGATAATAGGCGAGCGCCTCGTCATAGTCTTCCCGTGCCTTGCGTAACCTGCATTCCCTGGCGTCACGGACCTGCTCATGGGACAGGTCATAACCGATGGTCTCGTCCATGAAATAGAAAACCGTGCGCCCGTAGCAGTGGTCCGTGCGGGTTTCCACCACACTACGGAAGATGTCGTCACACCGCCTGCCGAGTGTTCCGATTACGTCGCTGATATGTCGGTCATGGAACTCGTATCCGAAAAAACGGATGTAACTTTCATGTTCCTGCCGGTTTGTCTTTCCCGCGTAATACTCGTACCACCGTGCATCGCACCTGGTGTGCCGCCGGGTGACCTTGAATATGGTGTACTCTTCGCCGATCCATGTAAAACGTGAGAGTATCCCGCTTGCCTCTTCCTCATCGTAGCAATCCCGCCAGTTCAGCTCTTCGGTCCGGCTGAGCGGGAGGAATGACTGTTTGGTAATCCACTGCCCGAACCCCTTGCGTGTGACATGCGGAAGCCCTTTCACGATCTTGTCCCATGCCCCGTCGCATGCCTCGTCCAACGAAGGGAAACTTTCGGGAAAGCGTTCCCTGTCCATTCCGTCGCGCAGCACCTCGTTCCAGTCCTTGTCACATATGACAAGGGTGAGGTCCGCCCTTACATGGCAGTCCCTCTCGCAATATCCGTAGGGGGCGTCGCATAACGTGTACCACTCCTTCGGGCCATAACCGTCGTCACGTCCCAGATAGCGCCCGGGCTTGCCTTCCTCCGTCTGCACCTCCCACACTTCCGTGCAGTTTCCCCGGTCGATATGATGCAGGCGTACCTTGATCTCCTTGTAATCCTGTTTTTTTTCCATGTCAATCATTTTTTTTATTCTATGCCGCCTTGTTCAGCCCGTCGATGATGTGCCTGCATTCGGCCTCCATCTCTTTCAGGCATTCCATGCCGTAGAATCCCCAACAGCTACCCAATTCGTTGGAGTCGTCATCCTCCGGTGTTATGCGATATCCGAAGACCTCTCCGGTGTAGTAGTCGTCAAGGGTTTTGATTTCACCTTGCAGGTATTCCTCGATCCGCTTCCTGCGTTCCGCGGTGATGCTCTTCCACCCGTATTCCCGGCGCACCTTGTCCAACGGTACCGCGATGATGCCGAAAAATCCGGAATCCCACGGGCAACTGAACGGTGAGGTGGATACCGTAGTGCCGCTATGCTCGTAGAGATAGACCGGCAAGGCGATATATTCCTTCAGGAACGATTCCCGGAAATTTCCGATGCGCCCGTCAAAAACCTTGTCGATATCGAAGTGGTCGTCGAACTCCTTCTCCGGGCGGTAGCGACGGTGTGCCGTGTAGAGCGTACCGAGGTTGTCGAACATTTTTCGCGGGTTTCCGGCATCGTCATCATAGCAGATGTTGATGTGATGCCCGTTGTATGTAATCCGATTATACAGTTTCATCCGTTTGGCTTTTAGGTTTTTACTCTTTGCTCGTTTACTTTTGCCACCAGTGTGTCCACACTCTCCACGGGGGCGCTGACATTGTTCATGCCGTTGATCTCACCGAGCGTGCCCGGAGTGAAGCGGCGTGTGACTTCCCCGGTGTCATAACTGAGGACACCGCCGTCGAACGTGAAAGTCAGGCCGACGGTCCGACCGTTTTGTGTTTCTCCGTAAACGGAACATGCCGCTCTCAGCCCATGGGTGTACAGGTTTTCGGCATCCCATGTCACCTCCGGGGTGAGGCGTGCCACTTCCCGCATGACGGGAGCCACGATTTCTTTCGTCCACCATGGTCTTTCGATACGGTTCCGTTGCCCTGACAGCCGCGTGATCCGCTTCTCGTGCCAGGCGATTTTCCGGCGGGCTGCATCAATCTTTCCCTGCAGCCCATCCTGTTGCTGCCTGTATGCGTTTGTCTTGTGCAGGTAGTCCGCAATAGATTTTCTTACTATGTCCGTTTCCATTTCAAGTCCTGTTACAGAGTTGTACAAATTGTTCCGTAATCTCATCCCGCTCGAACTCGTCGCAGTTCAGGTCGAAAAATATGCCTGAAGCTGCGAGCATGTCACGGGCTTCCCCGTAGGTGATGTCGTTCCTGTGCCGGTATCTGTCCACCATGTCCCGATGTTCGGCTTCCGCCCGGTCGTGCAGCCTCATTTTATACTGCCTGTACCATGCGGGGAACTGTTCCTTGGGGACCATGTGTTCCAGCTGCAAGTCCCGGTATCTTCCCGGTGCCAGCAGGATGTGGCTGTCAATGTAGGACTTCGCCTCGGCTATGATCCCCTCCCTGGTGAAGGGACGGTGGGAACGTGCCGTGAAATACACCCATCCGTCATGCAGCGGGTGTTCGATTTCAACCTGCACACCCTGCCTCCTGACATGTACCACGATATAGGCGGTCTGGCCGGGGAACATATCGTCCTTGAGGCTCACTTCCCGGCAGGCCGGCGGGTCAACATGGATGTAGTGGTCCTGCCTTGCGCCCCCGAGGAACCTTTCAAGCTGCCGCATCGACTGGCAGTAGATGAATGTCCCCACGCGGCACTGGCCGCGGCGGATGTCGCCGTAATAGTACTTTCTTGCCCTTGCTCCGGTAATGCGGGACTCGTCCGATGCCTCGAAATAGCTCCGGTAGGTATCGTCCGTACGACAGAAATCATATATTTCCTGAAAAGTTCTTGTTCTCATTTATTATTCCTGATGTCTTATGGGTTGTCTTCTTCCGGCGGGGGAAATTCCCCCGTCCTGTAAAATATCTCTCCGAGACGGTCCGCCTGTTCCGCCAGGCCTCTCTTCCGGACAGCCGACACGGCATCGCGTGCGGCCTTTTCGTACATGCCCGGCAGTACCGCCTCGGGCAGGCGTTTCGTCCGCCACACCTCCTGTGCGGTAGCGGGCATCTCCACCTCGCAGCCCAGATGGCTGGCCGTGAGGATAATGACGGCATTGCCGATAAAGTTCGGTACGCGTTCTTCCTGTTGTTCTCCTTTCATTGTTCCGTTCTTTTAATCCGGTTCAAACTCGTCCTCATAGACCTCGATCTCCTTCCCGCTCTCGCAGATGCGTACCAGCCAGGTGTATTGGAGCCGTTCCAACAGCTCTATGCGGCGATAGCCCTTGTAGGGCACTTTCAGCGTTGCAATGTCTCCCGGTTTCATGTCAGGCGGGTATTTCAAACTGGACATGGAAATGGAATTCGCTTATCAGGCTGCAGATATGCGGTACTGATTTAGGATCCTCCCCGTAAGGATAGAAGATGGTCCGGCAACGTGTCAGGCATCGGATACCCTGTTTACGCAGGCGGTACAGCAGGTAGGCCCTGCGTCGTAGTTGTTTCTTGCTCATCGTATAAAGGATTATGTCGTTTTGATTAGAATAGCGGTGTGATTGCCTCTGTGGGGCATTTCTCTATCGTGTACCGAAGTGAATGCTGATTTTGTCGGCCCCTCACACCGTGCCGTCTGCCATGCTGCGGTCGAAAAAAGGTCCGCTATTTTTTGCGCCACTCCGCCATCTTCTTCCTGATGTCGATGTTGTTGTCCGCCAGCATCTTTTTCAGGACTGCCAGCAACCGCCAGCCCTCGCCGTCTTTGTACTCTTCCGCCTTGGCCGACAGGAAAGCCAGCGACTGGTACTTGTCCAGACGTCTTCTCCGGTCATTGACAGCCGTGCAACCGTGGAAACGGATCAGGTTCTGCATGGTGAAGAATGCTCCGGCACCTTTGTAGGCATTTACCCATTCCTTGCACTGGGGCGTGTCGTGGGGCATCCTGACACGCAGATTGTTGAACTTTCTTGTGGAGGCGTACAACCGGGCGGCGTCCTTCGCGCTGCGGATGCCGTGTACGGCCGTTTGCAGCGGGTGGTAAACCTTGGTTTCCAGGTCCTCCACGAAGATGTCACGGCTGCCGACACGCTTGTAGGGAATGCCCTTGCATTTCTTGACCTTCTGGGAGGCGATGTGTTCCTTGAGGCGTTTCACGTAATTTTCAGCCATCGCCGCAATTACCCCGGCATTGAACCAGCGGTTACGGTCGGCGAAGTTCTCCGGATCGTACCCCTCCATCCTCATTTGGGCATGCAGCTCACCCGACACCATCTTCCATTGATACTCGTAGCCCAGACGGCGGATCATTTCCGTCACTCCCGCCGGTTTGCCGGAACGGTAGTCCGTGCAGGTCATCATATGGAACATCTGCGCCATGACCCAGCGACGGAACAGGCGGCGGTTCGGGACATCGCCCTGATCGATGATTTGTCTGAAAATCGGATCGTCATCATCCAGCATGGTCAGCAGCCCGTCCTTGTTGGAAGCGACACACTCGCCGCCGTTGGCACCCTGCATGGCGAAGAGATGACTCACATCCACGCCGGCCGCACGGAGCGCCTCGATACGTTCTTTCGCTGTCTTGGGTACTTTTGTCTTCCCGGAGGAGGGCGCATCCTGCCCGGCTACTGCCGGGTATACGCTTCCCGGACCGGGATCCTTTCCGACAATGGTCGCCATTACAGTCTTTTCCTTGTCCGAGATGGCGAACTCTGTCCCGCAGCCGGGACACAAGATTTTTGTCTTTGGTTTCATACTGATTATTATTTAATGGTCGTTGTTATTCGGTTCCACCCATTCCCGGAGTATCACCAGGTCCCTGTCTGTCCTGCTCTGCCAGAACCAGTGTCCCATCGTCTTGGGATTCCACCTGAAACCTCCCAGTATTTGGCACAGGAGGTACAGTTCCAGCTCGGCTTGTGCCTTGTCCCGGCGTTCACCGTAGAGCATGTCCCCGTCATCGAGGTCTTTTTCCTGCAATGCCTTGAAATACCTGCATGGCTTGCTTTCGCTGCGCTCCGAGGGCACGGAGTGTTTGTAACGGCGGTACAGTTCCTCCATTTTCGCGAAGAACTCGTCCTCTGTCGAGGGCGGAACTCCCAATTCCCTGTCGCACTTGCCATCCCGTATGATGTATGTACCGTTGATTTTCAGGCTTCGACGGCGAAAGTCTATCTTGAATTTTGCACCGTTATCGACTGCCCGGACGGTTTCTTGGTATATGGTGTTCATATTCAATATTGGGTTTCAAATTATTTGCATTCAAATCGATGGCGCATTACTATATCGTTCCGATGAATACAGTGTGTCCGTATCCTGAAGCTGGGAGTGTCCCAGCCTCAGGGTACTGTACGTACACTGTAGGTTGAATACGATTCCTCGTGCAATATCCGGTTGCGCTACCGTCTTATCGGTCTCATTCAGGTCGGCACGTGGCTTTAACCGCTTGATATGCGCAGCTCTTTCCGCTGGCCCGTGACGCTCATCCAGGTGATAGCCTGGATGGAGGATCTGGCCGCGGGTTATAGAGCTGCACCGTTGAAATCCTGACCTTGACCGCCTTCCCCCGTGCTGGGCGTGGTTCTCGAATATACCGGCACATGACTTTATGCTGTCGATGTCTCCCGTGCAGGAAGCCTTGTGGCGGCGTCGTATGACGTTAGGGATACGACGCCGCGACGGAGGCTTATCGGGACACGGGACGTTGAATGCAATTCCCCGAACCACGTTTCTGTGCTGAAAGAAAAAAAAGGAAAGTTCTCATAACTCCGGCACATGGCTTTATATTTCCGATGTTGCCCGCGTATGCGTCTTCTGTGGAGTCCGAAGGCGATGGTCTGTCGCCTTCAGACCCGGAAAGAAGACGTTTGGTACGCGGGATACTCAAAACTATTCCTCGAACTTCCTCGGTGTGCTCCGTGACAGATAACGGGCAGGCGGCACATGTCTTTATCTATCCGATATTTACAGGCATGAACCAGAGCTGGCTGGATTCACCGGTTGTTAGACCGGTGAATACGTGACGGTTCTGGTATGCAATACCTGTAACATTAAATCCTGCCCCATGTCCGTCCGCCGTGTGCCCGGCTATGCTCTACAGCGAGGCCGCCAGTGTGTTGTAGGCCGCCCGGCTGGTCAGAAGGGCGTTGCGCATGCATCCTATGGTCAGGTAACCCGGTATGTCCCGGCCTGTTTTGCCGCGGTTCGCCTTCACGTTGCGTCCCCGTCCCCGGACGATGCAGCCATCCGGTTTGGTCCGGACATACCCCAGACCGCCGATCTTGCACCTGCCCGTCTGAACGGCTCTAAGGCAGTCCATCACGAACTTGTTCAGCTCGTTGAGGTCTCTCTTCACATTGCAGACCGGCAATACCTGTATCGCCCAGCTGAACTCGCCCTTGTACAAGTAACGGTTCACGGCGTTCACGGCTTTTGCCAGTGTCATGCCCCGACAGCGGATTGTCCGCCGCTCGATCTCGTGCTGGAAGGTCTTGATGCGGGATGACGAGAGCGAGACCATGCCGCCCCTGATGCTGAACCCTAAAAACTTGAACCAGGCATCGGCTGTCAGATATTCCACTTTCTTGGGATTTAGCTTCATGGATTTATCTTCCAGACGTTTTTGGAGTGTGTCCATCGCCTTTTCGTAATCCTTGCCGATAAAAAGCATATCGTCGGAATACCGGACATAAAAGCCGTTCATTTGCGACAGTTCCGCGTCCAGATCGTAGAGCAGCACATCCGCCAGCCAGCTCGCCACAGCGCAACCCTGTTTCAAGGACTGATACTTGCTTTGCAGCCGGTTGTCCCCGTCGAAATAGAGGTCCGAGTGGTAATATTTCCTGAGCATGTCTATCAGGGCGGACTGGCCGTGTTTGGCCTCCACCTTGTCGAACGCCCCGTCGATGAACCGTATCGGAACACTGTTGAAGTATTTGGAAAGGTCGGACTTCCACCCCAGGATGCCGCCGCCCTGCATTTCCGTTATCCGGCGGCCGGTCTCGGTGACGACACTGCCACAGCCGATACCGCTTTGGTAGGACTTGCACGAGGGGTGTACCATTTCCGGCATCAACTCGAAAAGCAGGTCGTTGGCGATACCCAGTACCACACGGTCCATCGGTTCGTTTACGTACACTGTGCGGAACTCACCGTTGTCCTTGGGTATCTGTGCCGTGTGGGGAGGGGAAATCTCATACTTTCCCCGGCGCATGGCATCGGCCATTGCCAGCAGGGTACGTTCATCGGCCAACCGGATAAGCTGGTCTTTGCGTATATCCTTACCGACCCCTTTCTCGATGGCCTTCGTCCACCGGCCGATGTCGAAGAACATCTGTAATATCTTGTCTGACATGGTTTGCCTGTTTTTTATTATCTCTCCTGACAATGCCGTTCAAAGCGTTGAAGGTTATAACTTTCTGTCTGCAGGTTCTCCCAGCAGTCCCGGATAAACTCCTCCCGTATCCCAGCTTTTGCCTGCGGGAATTCTTCCTCCAGCACTCTTCGGGCAAATTCTTTCCAGTTCCTGTTTTCTGCCAGTTCCTTGCGGATTTCAGGCAGCAGCCGTTCGTATTCTTCTACCGTTCCGCACAAGGACAGCAGGTCGTCATTTGAGAGGTACTCTTCCGCGTCGTGGATTTTTCCGGCCTCGTCGGTAGGGATGAGGATTTTTCCTTCCGCAGTCAGCTCTACCGATACGGCACTGCTGCAGGCTGCAAAACCGTACTTGTCGTATATGGTCACCGAACAGGGATAGAATCCCTTCCCGTCCAGCAGGTCACCGGCCGGATCACCCGTCGGAAGGATGAAGCGGACTTTCCGCCCGTATTTTTGCCCAAGGTATTCCTTGAGCAGGCGCATAAGTTTTTCACGGATAGCGGCCATATATTCTTTGCCGGCATCTTTTTCCTTGACAAGTCTCAGCAGGATGTCGTCCGGCATGGGAATGCCGGTATCCGATATGCCGTTTTCTTGCGTTTTACTCGGTTCTTTTTTCATTTTCAATTGTCTTTATCTGTGTATATCGTATCATTTCCCAGTTTCATCCCCTTTCTACAAATGCGGTGAGGCCTTCTTGCGGGAGGAGAAACTCCTTTTCCTGTTCACAGTAATAATAAATACCTTCGTCGATCCTTTCCGCGGCTTTTGAAACGGGTGCGCCGCTCCTGCGTCCGATGAGCTTCTTCTGCAACGCGGTGACCGATACGGTTGTTTCCATTTCCTGTTCCGTCCCCCGGAACAGTGTCAGCTTCCTTATGGGGTACTCCTTTCCCTGCCACTCGATGACGTCGAGCAGGCTTCCCTCTTCGGGATATACCCTGCAGAATGCAGCGTGCACGCTTGCCGACGCCTTGCCACAAAGCAGGCATATCTGTTCCCCCAGGCCCAGAGAGCCGTTTCTGATCATCGCTTCGAGCAGGTCCGTGCCTGCCCCGTTGTCCGCCGCCTGTGTGAGGGCCTCCCAGTATCCCCTGCCGAAGTGGCTTATGAAGGGCACGAGCTGCGAGGCCCTGACCGTCTTTTCCGACCCGTATCCCGATTGCAGCGCCTCTATTCCGGCGGATACCAGCTGTACCCTTGTGTCGCCCTGCACGGGAGGATATACGGGGCAACACACCTGCATGGTTTCCATCAGGTCCTCGCTTTCGTTGTACCAGCGTACCTGTTCCCCGAATCTTATGAAATCATATCTGTCCATTTTTCCTTGTTTTCATTGTTCTGTTGTTGTTTACAATTCTTCCGGTTCCCCATCGTTGATACTCCGGTAGAAACGGTCTCCGTCCGCCCATTTCTTGGCGGCGACAGCCAGCCCGAACGCTTCCTCTATGGAAAGTCCGTCGGCAGGAAGGGCATCAAGGAGTTCTCCCATGCATACGTCGTTCTCGCCATACTCTTCCTGTACCTTCCTGAGTGTCATTCTGCCTTTGTCCGTCTTTTTGCGGCGCAAAAGCATCTGTTGTATCCAATTTATCATGCGGTTCTTTTATTAAAGGAAATTCTTGGCATAACTGCGGGCTTCATTGAAAGTATTGAAACCGATTCCACTCACGCAAGAGATTGCCCAGTATCTCAATTTCCTGCTTTCGGCACGGGCAAGATAGATTTGCCCGATACAAACCCCGTCTTTGAGGATGCCATGCCATTTGTCTTTTTTAATCCGTATCATGTTCCGGCATTCATTTGTCCATTTTCCAAAATCCGTAATCGGAGCCGTTACCGGGGTGGGCACCGAAATAGTAATCCTCCGGGGAGCAGCTGTCAAGCGTGTCGAACAGCGATTCCAGCAATCCGGCTGCGTCATCGCTGTTCCACCATTCAGCATCCTTGTCTTCCATGACATGGGCGGGGACGGCATTCATCATCTGCACGTACTCCGGTGTGTCACGGATAACATCCATGAACACCGGGATCAGGTCTTGCGCACGCATCGTGCTATGGGAAATGCTCTCGCCGGGGATGGCATGAATCCGGTTCTGTGTCCTCTCGTCTATGAACATGCCCTTTTAGATGAATGGAAGTCCGGTATCCTGTAACATGGGGGCCAGCATCCGGCACATTTCGTAAGAAGCCTCATTGCGCCCGTCGATACGGCGCGGGTCACGCTCCGCCATGGCGAGAATTCCGGCTTTTACAGTTCGGAAGAATGTCTGTTCCAGTGTCTTGTGGAAATAAGGAAGAGCCTGGGCGAAACGTTCGGACTTGAATCCCAAATCGTTCATGGCGTATTCCAGCTGTTTGGCCGCCTTGTACTCGCGGCTGTTCTCCAGGCTTTCCGGAATATCACCGAACTGTGCGGCCCAGAGCTGGCGTTCCAGTTCGATGACCGCCACCGAAAGCAACAGCTTGATGGCTTCCGGGTTGCCGATACCGTGTCTCTGCCCGTCAGCGGTATGAAATTCGATCAGGTTTACACTGTCATTCTCTTGTAATTCTTTGTAGCGCGCGAGGATTTCGCTGAGCACTTTTGCTTTTTCTTTATCCATAATTTTTATCTGATTTGATTGTTGTTGCATATGAGTACATTGCCGACGATAAAGTCTTTTGAAGAAGGAAAACGGGAATGGAATTCCCTGTCCGCCCCGGCATTGTAGGGCATGCCCAAAAGTTTCCCTTCCTCGTTCACGACCATCGTCGTCTTTTCGTCCAGTTCTACCAGTTCGATATTTCCGCCGACTATCGCTTGCATCTCCTTCAACGTGAAGTCGGTGCCGTTTGCGGGACATATTTTCTGGCGTGTCCCGTCTGTTCTGATGATTTGTGTCATTGTCGTTCAGGATTATGTTCTTTACAAAGTTCGACATGATATTTTCTTTCAGCAAGGAGCCGTTTGTGTTTTTCCGGGCTTTCCTCCTTACGTACCGTCGTAGGATTTCCACAGGCAAAATGTTCCACCATCACGCAACCGCAGGAGTGGGTGATCTTGATGGAAGTAGTGAGGTCTTCTATCTTTGCATCATCCTTGGGCACGGCATCACTTTCGATGATGCGCAGTTTGTCGAGCGTATCCATGGTTATCCTCCCTGCTTTTCCCTGCACCATGCGTGAAATCGTTTCACGGTGCGCAGTTGGTTAATGATATGGCCAAAAAGCTTGCGTGAATAGACGCGGTAATGGAACACGGCCGAATACTCACGCACGTTGCCGTGAAAGTCCACATAGGAACGGTCCGGAGCGAAGTCGAACAAGTCGCCCTGGACTTCCAGCGTGTATTTGTTCTGCCGCAGCCAGTCGAAGAACTCGAAGAGGTCCTTCTTTTGGGAGTAGAAAGTGCAGTATTCATAATCGTTCCCGCGCAGGTTCCGCAGCAATGCCGCCAGTTCATTCCGATTACTGCGATCGTAGAATTCAACCCCCGTCCGTGTGGCGAGATTCCGGAAGAACCGCTTTTTCCCGTCCAGTATGAACGAGTACGGGATATAGGCCACGTCCGACCGATACCATGCCATGTAGCGCACCTCCGGCGTGCCCTTGACGAGAGTGGGACGGCGGTTCAGCCTCTCCGCATGTTCCCTGATCTGGCGGGAGAGTTTCCCGTCGGAAAGACGTATGGAACGTTCCGCCATGAAGAACCGCTCCTGCGAGCGGAAGCAGAACGGATATAGGTCACCATAGTAAGGTTCCCCGACAAAGAACCATCCGCTACCCATACGCGCCGGGGGCAAGCATTCCAACAGGTCGTAGTAGCGTTCCTCCGTAATTTCACGGAAGGGCTTGCATAGTGCCCGGGTATAACGTTTCACAAGCTGTGTCATGCGTCCCGGTGATACGGCGGCCAGGTGCGGGTTCTTCTCCCTTTCGCGCAGTGCTTCCAGCGTCTCGCCGCCGTAGTCGCTGTGCATGTCATCCGACATCGACGTGAGGCATGTCCCGTCGAAATAACGTGAATCTATGATGTATTTCATGATGCCGGTATGTTAGAAGTCGATACGCAATACGTGCCGTGCGGCGGATTCTGCCGCCAGTGTCAGTTGCCGCTGCCATGCCTGGTGGCTCGGCGCCCATTTGAATGCGGTCTTTTTCAACAGTGTCCGGGTCTGTTCGTCCGGTTTCCCGTCGAAAAGTATCTGCAGTCGGTTCTCCCCGTAATTCCATACCAGTCTGCCGCCGTCAAACGGTATTTCACGGTTCTCACGGCCGGCCTGTTCCTGCTGTTTCTCCCGCACCTTGCGGGCAATCTCGGGGTATTTGAAGATGGAATGACGCTCCGTGACGACGGGTTTCCCGCCCTTGCCGTTCCACTCGCGGAGGCGGGCGACGGCACGGTCGATTATTTCGACATTGCCATGGTTGGCATATGTGGAGAGCCGTCCGGCAAGATTGCCGACGAAAAGGGAGCGGCTATAACCGCGTAATGTGCCCGTATCAATGCCACGGATGGTGGCGGCCGTATCGTCGATGTCAGCTTTGACCCTCTGCCATTCCTCTTCGGCACGCTGTTCTTCGGGCTTGGCGGCTTCGAGGGCACGTTCGCGCCACTCTCTGAATGCCGTAACGCTCTTGTTGTGGCTGTTGCAGGCCTTTTCGTTACGGGCGGTGTTAAATCTCCCAGGTCCCGTGATCATCGCGCTGGCACAGCGGCTGTTGGCGGCAATCATTGCCGAGAAATAGCGTTTGTAGTTTTCCATGTAACGTTCCCGCTGCTGTTCGGGCATAGACTGCAAATCCTCGTGCAGTTCCTTTTCGTGCGAGGCGATGTCCGTTTCACCCCGCTCTTCGGGTGAGAACGAGGTGAGGTTATAGGAGTCGCACGCCCGGCGGAAGTAGTCTTCCAAATAACCCGGATGCGCCACTTCCACAACCTCCCAGTCCTTGAAATTCGCCGGGGCGAGGATTTCTTCCCCACCCGGATTCCCGACAAGGTGGGAATAGCTGCAATACCCGTGTCTCTTTCCCCTGAAAAGAAACGCCACCGGCTCGCTTTCCGAGGCATCCACACGCCGCACCATGGTCACACGGTGGGCATTTTCCTTTGTCAATAATGTTGTTTTCATACCTTTCTTCTTGATTATTTGATTGTTTCCGATTTTTATTGTTGCTTTATCCGAGCAGCATGGCCCATTACGGAGGCGAGCCCCACCTCGATACCTATCTGGTATCCGCCCTCGATGGTCGATTCCAAATCCGCCTCGCTTTCGATCAGGGATTCCGAATCATCGGCATAAAGCCTGTACAGGGCAAAGACATCCGCCTCCCATAGCTTCCGGGCATTTTCCGCCGGTACAAGCAGCCACACGAAACCGTCTTCACGGGTTACCTTGACGGCGGCTTCGCCATGGCGCAGGGTCCTCCGTTCCCTGATGTCCAGTGCCGCCGTCCACACAATATACATCAGAGCGTCGTGGCGGCTTTTAACATCGGGGGAATCACACAGGCGGCTGACCGCGTCTTTGAGGGTCCGGAAAGAGTCCGCCATGAACTGCTCCACGACATACGGCTTCCCGGCAATGGCGGAACAGACTTCGTCTGCCCTGCCTGATTCTGGCACGGCCTGAATATCCTCCTCTTCAAGGAAGATTTCACGGTGCAGGCAGTCCATGTAGTAATATGATTTCATTCCGGTTGTTCTTTAGGGGTGAAAGTGATTCTTGTATGTCCGTCATAACCGAACTTGACCTGCAGCCCAAAGGCTTCGGCATCGCTCGATATGGCACAGATATCCCAGATACTGAGTTCCGCACCACAGGTTATGACGGTATTGTCTTCTGAAATCTGCGGTGACTTGTCTTTCAATGCGGCTCCGCCGCAGATACCGCGCAGGATTACACCACGCCGGTGGGTGGATAAGTTGTTTGTTCCCATGGTTCTCCTGTTTGTTTTTCCGTTATTTTTGCCATTCTTTTTTTCTCCTGTTTGTAAAAGCATAGGGGCATTCCGCCCCCATGGTTGTTATTAATTCATATTATTTTGTACTGACTGTCTGTGGCGCCTGTTCCACAAGGGTGTACCGAAGTGCCGGCTTCCCGTTTCGGAATATGGTAAACGAGTTGCCTTGTACCTGCACGTCCTTTGCTTTTGGCCACCAGAGCCACGAGAGTTTCCCACCGCTGAGGAAAGCCACGGCATTGCCCTGTACTTTGCCGACCTCACGTACGCCCATATCCTCGTTGCCTCCGGACAGCCTGACGCAGTGCCAGTTGGAACCGAGTTCCATTTTTCTTTTTACATCTGCTAATGTTCTCATGTGATTATGTCTTGTTTTGATTATTGCATTATACCGCATGTATCCGGCATTTCCGGTTGCAACTTCTGAGATTGTCGGCATATGGCACCGGGTATGACCTGTTCATCCAGTCAGGAAACCCTTCACGGAAGCAGTGTTCCGGAGTCGGGTATTCTTTGCGCAAACGTTTCCTGTGGCGTCTTTTTGTCCTGTTTTCGACGGCATGGGGAACTTTGGGTATCCGTGGCGTATGCCATTTCCCGCCGGAATAAGTTGCGACATATTCCTGTTGCGGTTCGTCATTCTTGTAGCTGCACACCATGACAGCCGGTTTTTCGCTGAGTATCCCGGCATCGGCAAGCCCGCTGAGTGTACCTTTGGCAGCCTTGAAATTTACAAAGCAGCCCAGACTCATGGTACGGTCTGTGGAGAATATCTCTACCATGTTGAAATATATTATAAGTTATCTGTTTCCGGTGTTTCCTTTTACCTCACGTTCCAAACTGGGGATAACAGCGGGACGTAGCTCACCCAGTGAAGGGTGATTTGAAGGCAGCCCTGCTGCACTACGTCAACCGTGTTATGTCGGGGGTGGGAACGGCATCTCACGACGCAAAGAAGTAAATTGTGGAAGTTAAATTGGAAGTGTGGGTGTACGGGAATCGAACCCGTTTTCAGCCAAGACCTGAAGCACCCGTGAATTTAATCCGGCATCTTCCTGTAAAACGGGAGTTATGCTGATGGCGGCATTTTGACCGCAAGTGTTTGTCCGGATGTGCCACGCTGTATAACAATGGCGGTGATACGGCAAATAGCAACATCTTTACTCTCACAAACCACTTTGTTGCAGGATATACCATTGGCATACAGTGATATGTAGACAGTTGGACGGAAAAAGCCCGCAAAGTCGGCACACTGCCATACAATGCGGGCATGTTACCTGCAATTCACCGGAAATTCCAATGAATCAGGCGGCAGTTTTCATATCAGTGGAAGGTTGTTGTCCTGCCGCCTGTTCGGAAACAGCTCCGGCGGTTGTTTCAGCGGTTACTTCAGCAGGCTGTTCTTGGGACTGTCCGGCAGCCGGTTGTTCGGTTGCTTTGTTTCTGCCTGCGTTTCTGCCTTTGCCCTTGCTTTTGGCGCCCGCCTGTTCCGCCACGGTTCCGGCAGTCGTTTCTACGGTCACTGCTGCCGGGACTTCGGCAGGTTGTGGTACCGGTTGTTCCGCTTCTCTTGGCAGCGCCACACGGAAACCAAGCGTATCAAAGGACGCTTTTGCGGCGGCATGGATAGCTTTCTTGTAGTCACGTGCCGTGCGTTCAAAGTCCTTTTTGGTCGGTACAAGACCGATTTTTGCCCATACGGACTCTTCCAACTCGAAGCGTTTCACCGTTTCACCCTTTTCGGTGCGGAAGATGACGGCACACGGAGTTGTGGCACGGAGTTTCGAGCGGATGCCGTCGTTCGCCTCACGCAATTTGATTTCTTCGGCTTTGACAGCCCAGAAAGTCATCACCACATTTTTCCACACACGGAAAATTTCATCCTGCGTCTTGTCTTTCGGTTCATAATCCGCACCGAAGAACTGTTGGGCGGTTTCTTTTTCATTGCCGTCACGGTCTGTACTTTTGTACACAAGGATCACGCCTTTCAACCCGTTCACCAAATTTACAAACTCTTCTGAATTTAATCTGCTTGTTGCCATAATGATAAAGTATTAGTTACTACACAAAAGTGCGTATTGCGGGCACTTCCGGAATCGAACCGGAAATCTCACATTGCTGCGAAATGTGGCAGCCATTGCCACGTGCCCATAACCCGCCCATGTATTTCACCCTACATGCGCGGGTTTTAATTCATTTCCGCAACTTTCTTAACGTGCCCTATAGTTTGCTCGCAAAAAAATACTATATTTGCAATGTTAAATGACAAATACCTGTAACTTCGCATCATGGCAAACGCTCGCTTACTCCAATTTCGACAAGACGTTTCTTTGGCACGTCCCGGATCTTTTCCAATCCGGCAGATAACTTTAAGGTGAGGCATTTAGGCGTTTTGCCGAGCCGGGTATTGCGCATAGCATTGGCATATACATTTACCGGCGTCCCCTATACGGATAGTTTTTACCGTTACCGTGCATTTTATTCCGAGCGCACTGGGCGCAATTATGGCATTATTCTTACACGTCCTTTTTCATACAACTTGCACTCCCAAATTTGCGTGCTTTGTGTATGCGGTCTAAAAACACGTTTTTAGCCGTTCCAACTTGCTACATTGGTTTGTAGTCCTGCTCGGTGTGGTTATTTAACACCCTATTTAATCGCTCCAAAGCGAACAAGCGAATTTTTGATTTTCCAAGCCTCAAAAATAGGTTTCCCACAAAAAAGGCTTTTTGTTTCTCGCTCTTGGCGGTCTTTGTTTTTCTGTTTTTTAAATCTGTTTTTTAGTTATCTATTTTTTTTCTTTTTTTCTCCGTACTTGTTTGCCGTTTGTTTGGCTTTCGAGTACATGACTATTATAAAACTGTTTTTCAGAACTGCAAAACTTTTTGAGATTTTTTTTTAGATTGTTTCAAAAACACCCCTTTTGCGAATATGGTACGCATACGCGCGAAGAGAATTGTTAAATCGTTGAATATCAATAATATATAAAACAATAGCTTTTGCGAAAAAAAAAAATTTCATTGCAAAAAACGAAAAAAGCCCGTTTCTATATGTATATTAAAATGAAAGTTTTACTATATATTTAATTATCAATGGTATAGGTCTGAATAAATATCCAAATTAGATAAAAACAGAATGAAAAAATATATATTGCTTTCATTTTGTAACTAATAATAATAACAAAGTCTGTTTTATGTTTACTTTATATAAAAGTAAAACAAATAACTTATTATAAATCAATATAGTAACAATTTTAAAAAGAAACGGGTGGGTGTACTCCAAGGTGCGGATTCGGTATCTGTCCTCGGGGCATTTTTCCAAATCCCGTTTTCTAAAACGACCCAATATGGGGCCATGTCATAAAATTGTAAGTAGACGTCAAAAAATATATAGTAACGGGACATGGACTTGCAGCGGATTTAAATACAACCATAACTGTTATTCAGGTATTTATAAGACATGCCAAGCCACAGATACAAATACTTCCGGTTTTCATGGATATACAGACTTTCAGAAGACTTTCGTTTCTTGCGGGTAAGGCCGGTTTTGGGGAATATCGGAAATGGAGGCATAAATATATAGTGCCAAAGTACTCCGGCTCTTGGTGTATATTCTTAATTGTACCGATAAGAAACGGCTTGTTGAATCCTGTAAAACAGCATGTTAAAAAGGGATTCCCATCGGTAAGGATTACAATGTAACAGCCTATTTATTAACCATATAGAATATATACAGTAATGCATGTGTATGAGTTTTGACTTTTTTGTATGTTTTTTGTGTTTTTGTATAAGAATCTTGATAATTGGTATTTAAACGCCTGTCTTTTTTGATGGATTTGTGTATATTTGCCATAATTTTTCTCTTATGTATAAAATATGGCTTTTGAATGTTACAGGAAGGAAGCGAAGAAAAGGATGAATAATGAAACCATATCGTAGAAAGGATATCAGGAATATTCCGGGCAAACTCTGCATAAGCAAGGGGGTGGTCGTGTTCAATGAGGCAACATTGGAGACGGGGCTTGTGAGGGATGTTTCCGGCGAGTGTATTTCAGTCCCAGTCAGGGTGACAGCGGACAGACAGCTTCTTACGGACGATGTCGTAATGCCCCTGAAAGATTGCCGGGAAGCGGATATGGAACAGAAGATTGCGGTACAGCGTCTGTTGAACAAACGGCATCTGGTATGGGACAGGCGCAAAGGCGCATTGTCGGAATCCATGTACATACCCAAAGACGGGCAGCAGGTGAAAGTGAGTCTTTTGGACGGGCATGTCATATTGGGGGCGTTCAAGGAGATCGACAGGAAAGGAAATCTTGTGCTGTATTGCCTGATGGAGGAGGACGGTACCCTGCGTCATTCGCTGCATGAGGAAATCGGCGTTGCGGAGAATTGGCAGATTACCCCGATAGGAACCAGTGCCCGCAGCCGGTTTGCCGATGCGCTGCACCGGGAAGGGATTGTGTGGAACGGACGGCTGAAACGCCTTGAACCGCTGGAAATACGTATTAACCGTGGCGGGAAATACTATTACCTGAATGATGTCCTGGAAATTTGTGAATGCAGGGACAGCAGCCGGCCGTCAGACAGAAAGCGCTTGGAATGCGGCAACTATTTCAGGGAGCGTAAGGATGCCGAACTGGTGTGTGACTGTGTGCGTTCCATCGTCAAGCTGAACCGGGGCAAGGATGTCAGGCGATAAGCACGACAGCAGGGGTAGAATATTATTTTATCGTTCTCTCCTTTAGGAATCTGAAGGGGGAGCAGCCCTTTCTTTTTTTGGTTCTTTCCCTTATAAAAACAAAAACAGACGGCGATGCCGTCTGACATCCATTTGTTTCTTTTTTGGTATCTTTTTTCTTTGCTCCAAAGAAAAAAGTACATCTACCATCTTCTTCTTGTATAATACTGCTTATAGTATTGTTGCTACATTTGTAACACCCCTCATCTCAGTCATCCGGTACATTTGTATCATCTTCAAGGTAAAAAAACGGGGCGTCCGGGGCTTCTCTCCCTGGCGCCATATTTTGTTTCAAATTGACATCTGTTGTTTGTCGCATATGGATACGGACATAAAAAAACAGACGGCAATGCAATGATACCGTCTGTTATTCTTACATGTGCCTCTTTTCAGGGCGGACATGTTCCGTGCTTTTGTCCGTTCTCCTTCCAGCGGTAAACCTCCTTGTCAGAGACGGACATCACAGTTCTTTTTTCCACATCAAACACCTGCCGGCAGAATGCCTTGGTACAAAAGGATGTTTTCAGTTCCGCCAGTATTTTCACGAGTCTGTCATAAGCGCACATATCCCAGAGATAGTCATACATTCCGCCAAGCGGAACCCGTTTAAGCAACCCCATGCATGTTGCCTTCTTCACGCATTTATCAAAAAGGCGCGAACCGATCTCCATGCTCTCCATATGATATCGTTTGCTACGCAAAGTATCATATCCCTTCTCCCGCAGACGCGTGCGTTCCGCCATGTACACCATGAATATGACCTCTTCCGGTGAAAACGCTCCCAGCAGTCCGCTGAAGCATTTCAGAAACGGTATCACGGCCGTTTTTTTTTCATTATGCCCTTTCATGGCGCGCTATTTCCCGGACACGTCCGTTTGTGAATTTCCCGTTTCATCATCCCTTATTGCGGGATTGACATAGAAGTGGCATATTTTGCCGTTTCGCATCGGTTTATACACGGAGTAACCCAGTTTCCTGGCATAACGTCCCACGGAAACCCGGTTGGCGAACTTGCCGGTATGTTCCCTCAGGTGTGCCGCCATCTCTTCGACGGTCATTCTGCTTTTTAATTCCATATCATTGCTTTTATTTGGTTTCATGGTAAGGATAGCCATGACTGGTGCAAATTGTTTTCAATTGATATGAATTGATAAAAGACGGCTCCATGAAATCGGCGCGGAGGAATTAACGGGTTATATCTTTGCATCATTCACGGAGCCGTCTCCTGACTATTTCTCCATCAGCCGGCAGGTCTCCCGTATCGTACCGGCATTCCGTTCGTCCAGCCCCACTCCCCGGCCTCGTTCCAGGAGAGTGATTGGCTGGATTTCAGGTTCTCCTTTGTGATGGTGTGTATGACGGTTTTCCTACCGTAGGTTTGAATCCGACGGAGTGCAGCCCGTATAAGCCGTCCCGGAAAAATGTACATCTTCCGGCGTACCAAGACACGGGGTGCGGCATTGCTGCCGGCATAGCGGACAGCGGCATTCCACCGGAGTCCTTCCTGTCTTGCGGATTATCCGCTGTAATGCTGTCTCCATCGTTATGCACCCGGTAAATGGTATTCCGGATTCTTTTTCCGCCATAACTCTATGATGCATTCACGGCCAGCCTGCGTCCAACGTTTTGTCGAACCGAAGGTATATACCTTTCCCCGGCTGTTCTCCCATGTGTAGGGGACATCACATTGCCATGCCCGGCAGGAGGGGAAGACCACCCACTGCCGTTTTTCGTACTTGCAGATTCCTTCCTCGGCAAGAAACTGATGCAGCTGTCGCGGGGAGATACCGAGCTCGTCGGCGATACGTGTACTCTTGAACCACTCCCTGTTCTCGATGAACTCCTCGTAGAAGACAATTTTGGGCATGGAGTCGCGCACCACTTTCCGTAGTTCCCGGATCAGTTCCTTTGCCCCCTCCATGTCTTGTGGCATAGGACAATCCAGACAAGGCATATTGGGTGGCGCCGGCTTCGGATGTTCACGAATGGCGGGCGTCGGGCGTCTCATGGACAGTTTTTCAATAGCTTCACCACACCATTCCGCCAGGGACAGGTCTTCCGGTGCGACCCACCGGGCCAACGGTATGACAAGGGGGGATTCCAGCCAGGTCGCTCCATGCCCACGTCCACGCGTGGTGAAGATTTGCGACTCATACTTTCCGGTACGTCCGTTACCCGCCAACTCCCTGCGGAGCATATCTGTAGAGGCAATGCGGAGCCACTCGGATGGTATCTTCCCGAAATGCATCGTGATCTGTGTGGCGTTGATCATCAGTTTGTCGCCGATGCGCCGGAATGTGACAGGAAACCCTTCCTTGAAATGAAGGATTATGTCATTCCGGGCTGCGACGTGCCGATCATCAGACTCCTGTTCCAGAAGTTGGTTGCCCCATGCCTCCAATTCGTCGAGTATGTCGCGGGGTATAATAGTCTCCTTGCACACCATACGCAAAAGCCTGCGCATATCAACGGGCCGGAAACTCCACTGCTCCCGTCCGTTCTTCCGGAAACTGATCCTCAATGCCGTCGGGCAGATGCGGGCGATAGCCCCGTCTTCAAGCAGCTCGCTACGTTTAAGTATGTTACATACGTCCATGGCACAGATGTGCAGATGGCCGCTGTGGTCTCGGGAAACCCGTATGTTCCAGTCCCGAAACGGAATGTTCCTATTCTCTCTCATTGTCATTTCCTCCTTTCTTCCTGTTGTCAGATTTATGTTTATTTTCAAGCAAGGCCCGCTTATGGGCCATTTTGCGTACCGGATAGTATGTACGTTTTTCACCGCAAAGGGCATCATAATCCTTCAGCATCAGCGTGCCAAGGTCGGACAGTTCGATCTCGACATCCGGATGCAGATGTCTGAAATAGAGCCCTCCGCTGCATACGTACTTGCCCGTGCAACAAAATGAAATGGCCTGCAAGTTGCCTTTTGTCAGTTCCGCCGCACTATGCAACGAGCGCGTAATGGCGACAAGAACCTGTGCCCCGTTGAAAATGAGCACCATTTTCGGCCGTTTAAATGTACTACGTCTCATGTTGTCCTAATATTTGCGTTAATTCCTCCTTTGTAAATCTAAGGCAGGCAGTCTGTACCAGCCAAGTGTCTGAAACGGTAAATCCACCGGACAGCAATTCGGACATGCGCTCCAGAAGGTAGGCACCGAATGCAGGATCGATGTAAACGACAAATAATAGAGCCAGACATTCATCAATTAACAGATGTCCCGACGCCTCGTCACGGATAATCATATTCTCCTTGTCTATTCCGTAAACATCCGTCAGCGCTGTTATCCAATGATGGAAAGAGGCGCGGAAGTCACGGACGTTGTGCCGGCATGCGTCTCCTCGGACCCAGATAAAATGTGTTGCGTCGAAATAGACCGGTCCGTCCTCCTGTGACGTTCCAAAAAGCAAATCGGGGAATTCCCTGTACCGGACTGTCCGGCAGGAAATCTTTTCTTCTTTCATGTTCTTTTTTCCTTTGTTTTCAATTTTGTATTCAACATTGTGCAAATATATATCTTTTTATGGTGAAATATCACAAAAAACAAGACTGTTTTTTTGTTTTCATTCAATTAATTGTCGTTGATAATAAGCAGTTTACATAAAATTTAAATCGAAATATCTATATATTTGGTTGTGTTATTTCGTTTTGCAAATCAAGCATTAAGAAGCTTGTTTTTCATATACTTTTTTTTGTACAAAACTTCTCTCCTGCCTGCGCTCTACTCTTTAGGTAAAAAAGCAAAAAAATATGGTGACATCGGACAATTCATTCAACGGGGAGCTTTTGGAGAGCATATTCAGGACCTCCAAGAAAACCATTCAGGAGTATGTCCGCGAAATCGAACGCAACAACCGCTACCGTTCATGCCGCCAGGATATAAGTTCAGGATACATCCTTGATGACCGTGCCAGGCTCATTGACTTATACGAGGCCTGCCTGCAACAGGATGCGCATATACGGTCGGTGGTCGAGACTTTGGAGAGCCAGATACTTGGTGACCGTTATATGCTTGCGCATGTGAACGGGAAAGGGAAATATACCAAAGACGTGGTGAACTCGCAAAAGATACAGGGCTCGCAATTTGACAAGATAATCAAGGGTATCGTGGAAGCCAAGCTTTACGGGTATACTTTACTCGAAATCATGCCGTATGTTGATTCTGGAACAGGCAGGCTGGCGGAAGTCAACATCATCGAACGGCGCAATGTACTGCCGGACCAGAGAGTCGTATTGAAAAGGCAGGGGCTATGGGAGCCGCATTGGGATTTGCGCAATCCGGCCTACCACCGTTGTTATGTGCTGGTGACGTCGGGGGACCTTGGGCTTTTTTCTGCCACAACGCCATTGATACTCGCCAAAAAGTTCACGGTGGCCAATTATGTTAACTTCTCCCACACCTACGGACAACCGATCATTCATGGAAAGACGGTCAGTGAGAGCAATGCCGACCGCAAACGGCTGGCCGGTGAAATAGCCAATGCGGCACAGAACAAGGTCGTGGTCACCGGCATCGAGGATGAGGTGGACATTAAGACCTTCACCATGTCCAATTCGGAAAAGATATATACCGGACTGATTGACTTTGTCAACAAGGAGGTTGCCAACCTTGTGCTCGGCTCCGAGTCCATGGCCGGAGGAATGCAGTCGTATGTGGGTTCGACCAAGGCGCATCAGGACATTTTCCGTGACCGTATCGAGGTTTACCGCAGATATATCGAGAATGTCATGAATGAGGAGATAATCCCCCGGCTGGTAGCCATCGGATATATTCCTGCAGGACTGGAATTCAGGTATTCAAACCGGATAGAGATGAATAACGAGGACCGTATCAGGCTCTATTCGCTCATTACTGAAAAATACGAGGTCGCGGCTGACGAAATCGAGAAGGAGTTCGGAATCAATGTGGGCAGGCAGCTTAATGCCATCCCGGCTATGGGGCTTGAAGCGGATGGCGGCCGGTACATTCCCGGCCATAACGACCGTGGTATCATGTCAGACGAAGAGTATTTCCGGCGTTACGGGCATCCTCGGGGGAGTAAGGTTGAAAATTTTTTGCGGGGAACGGAGTGATGGCCCGGCTTCCGTTCCCAAACGGTGTTCCATATGGAGCTGTCAGGGCGTCCGCTTCTCAGGAATCCGGTACGGAAAAGGAGTACCGTGTCATATTTGAGGCATTCCGCAGGTTCATTCTCCACTACGAAAACAGTGCCGAACGCCTCGATATTATGGAGGATATCATCACTTTGCGTGCTTCTTTCTTGATAGACAGAGCGTTGACAGGTTTACGTATTGACCTGGACCATGCATTGGAGATTCTGAGAAACCATAATGACTTTACGACGGAGAGAGAGCGGCTGCAGCGTGATATTCTCATCGCAGCCATAGACAACCTGGTTGATTTTGCGGCGGCCGAAGAGTATGCGATGTTCAAGGATATGCCTGAAACAGTGGATGAGCGGGATATGGAGGCATACGGAGAGATATGTCACCGGTATAACTTTATTTATGCGGAGAGAGAGAACAGCCAGGTGCTTTTCGCCGCTTCGATGGCGGCATGGTGGCTCACAGTGGATACGGACACGGTGCTGACCTATGTGACGCAGGGAGACGAACGGGTACGGGCGTGGCATCTGTCCCTCGAGGGACTCTCGTACCGTAAGTCGGAATTCCCGCCGGAGTTGATACCGCCCATTGAGTGGGGATGCCGTTGCTATCTGGTAGCGGACGGGTTCGCCGCAGTACGGGCTGCACTGCCCGTTCCGGAAAATTGCAGGAAGAGGATTGATCCTGTCTTCTGGGAGAGCCTGGCCACGGGCGGACGCATTTTTTCCAGGGCACACCGCTATTTCGACATGCCGCTGCCGGAGCACATGACTAAAATTGTAAAACGGATAAAAGAAAAATTTCATGCAAAAGATAACACTCGATGAATTTTGCGCCCATTGGGTGAGGGAAAGGGAAAAGGGAGGCTGGGATCCGTTCCTGCCCAGCCGTCTGGCGGGTAACACGTTTGATTTTGCCACCGAGGCCGGACAGTACAGCCGGCGGCAATTTCTTGCCTCCTTTCCCTCGGGAGGTTTCTGCGGCGGCACATGGACGCCACGTACCTCCCGTTGGGGGCGGAAGTTTACACATCCGGTCATGAATGACACGGGAGCTCTTGCCGCAGGTATCAAGGGAGAAGCGGACAGGACCGATATCAGGGGGCGGCGCAGCGACGGTAGTTGGATATTCCGTAAAGGGGCCCGCTACTCAATATGGACTACCGAGAAGAGCATTCCGGTCAAAGGCAAACGGGGACGTAGCAAGAACCGCTACGGGCATTATGCCGCCGTACACAATACCGACCCGAAATTTGGCCTGTACACTGTGAACCAGCATTCTGCACGGCGTCCCGTACACCGCCAGTTCATCGGTTTCTCCCCGAAGATAGAGGATTACATCGCTGATAACTTTATGGATATGATTTTTAAAGGATTTCCGGGCGTATGATAAAGGACAAGCATTCCGTAAGGCAACCGCATCAACCGGCTCCCGTGCAGGAAAGCCTGCCGGAAGAAGTGTCTGAAAATCCGTTTGTGAACATGTATCAGGCGGTGAAGCGGGCCATACAGACCATAAGGGAGGATCCGGACGATCCGCTCTCACCTCCCTTTTTCAAGACTATAGCCATTGACAACGGACAGTTCGCCCGTATCGTACGTGGGGAAAACACGGAATATGAGACCCTTTTTCCGGCCGTCTTTATCCATTTCGTCAACGTGAGGTACCTGGTGCAACAGCAGAGAATCGGCGAGGGGCGCGCCACCATGCGTGTACGCTTCATTCTTAATACGCTCAACAACGGGGACGAGGATAGGGAATGCGAGTCATTCATCGTATTCCAGAGGCTGAACGTGGCCATTCAGGATGCCAAGAACAGGGAATCCGCCCTTAATGAACGGTGTAACCTGACCTATTTTGACATGCCGACAACCACCAATATGCTCCAGGCGTATTGGGTGGACTATGAGGTATGGTTCCGGGAGTCTTCCGCATGGAAATACAGGGATTGGATAAGACGCTATCTGGTCATGCCGCCTTTCACGCAGCATGGCGATGCGCCGCAGCATGACGGCGGCGGGCACGGCTATCACCCTGAACCGGGCTATGATAAGGTGACCGGATTCAGTCGGGCGGTGGAAACAGACGTACATGACGGAAACAAGGATGACATTTCCGGCATTTGATGGTTGGGGCTTTGCACATTCACGATATGGATATCCGAAGGGGTAGCCCGGCACTTAGTCTGTTCAAGTAATGCATGGTCATTTTTCGATTAAATGTCATTATTCCGGAAGGTAAGTCCCGCTGCCATATCCCAATGTCTTATAAAATGATCTTAAAGTTACGTGGAGTGCAGATGGAACAGCCTGTCCGGTACTGTTTTCAACCCATAATCTTGCTTGACGCCTACTCTTCCATAAAAAGAAAAACATGAGTACAGAAGAATTGCAATATGTGGTGGGTGAAGCAAAAACGGGTGAACCTTCCGTTATCCGTTTCTTCGGCCGCATAACGGAAGAAACCACCTCCCAGTTCAATGACGAGTTCGACTTTCTTGAAAATATTATCCGTCCCTCCTGTATCCGCGTGTTAATCAATTCGGAAGGTGGCAGTGTCCTTTACGGCATGTCCACTTATTCCACCATCGCCAATGCCAAAGTGGACACCGAATGTGTCATCGAGGGTGTGGCGGCGTCAATGGCTTCCGTTATTTGGGCTGCGGGCAAACGTTCCCTTATGAGGGACTACGCCATTTTAATGATCCATAATCCTATACTGCCGGACAATGACGGGGAGGAGCCTTCGGACATGCTGTTGGCTTTCACCTGGCAGATAGAAACGATTTATCGAAAAAGATTCGGTTTGAATAAGGAGCATGTGCGCGCCATTATGGACGGGCAGGCCGGCAAGGACGGGACTTATTTTGATGCGCAGGCTGCCGTAAAAGCGGGCATCATTCCATCAGAGAACGTTATTCGTACATCGAGGCAGCTCTGTCGCAAAGTACATGACGAGATCGCCGGACTGGCGGACATGGCGGCCATTCAGGAGTTGATGGACCGTGTCAGTAAGGGGAATAAACCTTTTGAGGATATTTTTCCTACTCTTACAGAAACAGAAAACGATATGACAAACGAAAACAAGACACAAGGTTTTGAATATGGGGCGATTGCCGCCTCGCTGGGCATGAAGGACAGAGAAGTCAAGGACGTGATGGCCCGTATCTCCGAACTGGCAGCCATGGAACCTAAATACAATGAGGTACAGAAAGCCCTGAGTGACGCACAAACGGTCATTGCCGGCAAGGATGCTGCAATCCGGAACTTGCAGAAGGATCTGTCCGCTGCCACGGCGCGTCTCTCCACTTACGAACAAAAGGAGAAGGACGAGAGGACATCCCGCATCGAAACGCTGGTGGAGAACGCCATTGGCGAAGGCAAGATTGACCGTGAGGCAAAAGCGCAATGGGTGGAGATGGCGGAGGCCAACTTCGAGTTGGCGGAAAAAACACTGGGTTCCATCCCCGCGCGTGAGATCATCTCCAAAGAAATCGCCAATGATCCGGCCAACATCCAGGCCACGGCGGAGGCGAGCAGGACGGCCGAGCAGATGATGGCCGAGAAGGTGGCCGAGGTGGTCGGCGCGGATTTCAAGTTCCGTAAACTCTGACAGGCAGACATCCGATCTTAATTGACATGCCGGAGGCCGCAGGGCCTCGCGCGGAAACACAAGTATCCGCCAGTCGGCCAAGTTTCACATTCCAACGGAAAAACTTAAAACGACAATGGCCGATACAGTAAATTTTCTTCAAAATGGATATAGTGGTGAGGTTCTTGAGGACCTGCTGACCTATACCGTGCAGGGTAATGATACGGTTCGTGAAGGACTGATCCATATCAAGACTGGCATCCAGCACCGTTATACACTCCCTGCCATCAAGCTGGGCAATATCATTCAGGACAATGTGCCAACCCCACAGCCCATTCACGGTTCCAAAGGGGATGACGGCTCGAACGAGTACCAGTTCACCGAACGGTATCTTGAGCCCTCTGATTTTATGGTTTACCTTGAGTTCAACCCCCGGGACTATGAAAAGTACTGGCGTTTCGCACAGCCGGAGGGCAATCTTGTATTCCGGGAACTTGACCCGAAAATCCAGGCCACGATGCTTCGCCTGCTCATGGACAAAAAGAACGAGTACATCGGTAATGCCATATGGACCTCCGCACGTGGCGGAGATACAGCAGCAAAAATTACCGCACCGGAAGGCTGTACAAAAATTGGCGCCAACAAGGAGAAGTATTTTGACGGTGTTGTTAAACGCATCCTCGACAATGTAAGTTCTAAGGACACACAGGTAGTTGCCGGCGGACAGTGTATCGTTTCGGGAACGACCGAGCTGACAGACGGTGCGGCAGTGGAAGCGGCTCTTTATGCGATGTGGAAAAAATGTCCCAAACAAATCCGCAAGAAGACATCCTTGGCCTTTGTGGTCGGATGGGATGCCTGGGACGCGTATGACCAATACATCTCGGACAAACAGGTCAAATACTCCGAAAACACCGAGGTCAACCGCTATCGCTTTAAAGGCAAGAGGATTATCCCGATCGTGGGAATTCCCGAACATACGATGGTGCTCGGAGAGTTTTCCACCGGGATGGACTCCAATCTTTGGATGGGGGTGGATTATGCCAACGATACGGATATTCTGAAAATTGACCGGTTGCAGGCCAACTCCGAACTGTTCTTTTTTCAGATGCGCATGAAAATGGACGTGAACATTGTCCGTCCCGCAGAGATCGTGGTGCATACCGCCTACAAAAAGAGCGAATAACACACCTTTCTTCATTTTTCAATATCCACCCGGGGAGCGGAGGTCAGAGCCCCGTTCCCCTTTTTTATTCCACTGGCATGGCAAAAAAAATAAATACGGAGGAGGAACCTCAAAAAGAAGGCAACAAGGTTGCCGCACCGGAACTTCCGGCGGAAGCAATACCGGAAATGTCCGAGAAAATACCCGCTACGGTTGAAGACAAACGGCCCGTCCCGGCTGAAAAGACAGGGAATACGGAGGACGAGGTGGCAGACCCGTATATACTGACTATTCTGGAAAAATTCCCTGCATATCCGTCCCTGTATATCGACAGGCATGGTGGGACCTACACTCCGGACACGGCGGCAACCGTCAGAGGCGGGGCTGTACTTTACAAAAACCCTTTTTATAACGAACTTAAAACAAAACCATAATGGCACTCGGCAATGTCTTTATCAAGGATGTGGACGGCAATATCCCTTACGACACCGGTTCTTCCAACGAGAAGGTGACGGGATTATTGTTTGATATTTCCCTTCAGTCCACACTCTTTACGGAAGGGTATGGCAAAACCAATGAAACGAAGCTCAAACCGGGGGATGTATGCTACATCACCACATTCAAGTCCGCCGTTAAGGATTTCGGTATTGTCGAGCGTGTAGCGGCTACCGGTGAGGAGGAGATGAACGTCAATTTTCTGCATGGCATTCCTGCCTACCATATCCGTGAGTTTTTCCGGATGTCAGGCAATCTGAACGGTTCGGGAAAACTCTATGTGATGTTTGCCGACTGTTCTGCAAACTGGGACGCACTCGAAATCATGCAACGTGCCGCCGGAGGCATGATCAACCAGATAGGAATTTGGACGGAACAGCCGCTGTGGAAAGCCAACGGGACTTCCGGAGTGTACAATCTCAACCTGGTAAAGGGACTTAATGATGTGGCTGTAGGGCTTGCCGGACAGAACCAACCCCTGTCAATCATACTCTCCGCCAATCCTTCCAATACTGGGGCGGATACGACTGCGGGGCGTCAGATTGACTTGAATAAAATTCCTTCATGTATCTGTGAATCAAGCCGTATCAGCTGTATATTCGGCCAGGCGCATCACGAAAGGATCTTCACGATGCAGATACGCAACAAGAACCACACACCGGTAGGATTCTTGGGCGCGGTCATGGGCGCCATTGCCAAGGCGAACGTCCATGAATCCATAGCATGGGTCAAACAGTTCAACCTCTTCACGGATGATTTTCAGGAGATAGAGCTGGGGTTCGGTGATATCAGTCTTGACGAGGCGGAGGAGCATTTTATCAGCCTGAACCGGTATGAGTCGTTGTCCCCGTCACTGCTTGACGAACTTGATGACAAGGGCTATATTTTTCCCATCAAGTATGCCGGCCGTGAGAACGGTATTTATATTTCAAAGGACCGGACCTGTTCAACGGGCGATTTCCGCACCATCGCAAGGAACCGTACTATCAACAAGAGCCGTCGCGCCGTGCGTGCCGCACTGTTGCCGTATGTGAATTCCCCGCTGATGGTCAATCCTTCAACCGGGTTCCTTGCCCCGTCGAAGATTACGGCATTCAAGACGCTTATCGGGGATATATTGGCCAAAATGCAGGCGGCACAGGAAATTTCAGGATATGCTGTCACTATCGATCCGAACCAGAATGTACTGGTGGACGATACGCTCCGTATCTCCTATGTCCTTGTGCCTGTCGGAGTGGCTGTAGGGATTTATGTAGAGGAAGGACTTTCATTAACCGCAAACAAATCATAGAAAATGGCAATAATTAACAATGTGGCATATTCGTGGTCTATGATAACCCTGTCATCGACCGCCCTGGGAATTGACGAGGGATCCACGACCCTTGAAGGTGTATCCGCTATCAAATGGTCGAAAAAACGTAAGGTGGAAAGTAACTATGGCATGGGTGGAAAACCTGTCAGTCGTGGATTTGGAAACATTACCTATACGGCAAGTATCACAATGGACTATGCCACGCAACAATTGTTGCGTTCAGTCTATGGCTCGTTGCTCGAAATCGGTGAGTTCGACCTGATCATCAGCTTTGCCAACCCCATGGCCAGTGATGATTGGACGACCACAACGGTGACACTCAAAGGGTGTATCTTTACGGAGGACTGTCTTGAATCGCAGCAGGATGATACCAACATTACGCATGAGTTTGACTTGAATCCGTTTGATATCCAGATAGGTAACGATACAATCTGACTTGTCATGAATGTGACTTTTGAAGGAAAATCTTCCACCGGAAAAAATGAATGGCTTACACCTCCTTATTTGCTTGACAGGTTGGGAGAATTCGATTTGGACCCGTACTCACCGGTAAACTGTCCATGGGATACGGCGAGGCATCACTACACCGTCGGGGATGACGGGTTACGGCAGCCATGGTTTGGACGGGTGTTCTGTAATCCGCCCTATGACACGCCACTGATTGTCCGCTTTATCCGTAAATGTGTGGAGCACCGGAATGCTATTGCGCTCACTTTTGCCCGCACGGACACCCGGCTGTTTCATGAACTGATATTCCCTTATGCGGACACAATACTTTTCATCAGGGGGCGGCTCAGGTTCTATCATGTCACCGGAGAGCAGGGAGGCACTGCCGGGGCGCCATCCTGCCTGATTTCCTTCAACAAAGAAAATACTGCCGTTCTGGAAACCTGCGGTATCGAAGGAAAGCTGGTATACCCCAAGCTTTTGTAACCGGTTACCGGTTCTCGACTCGGGAACCGACCTGTTTGTGGGAAGTATAATTCCGGCAAATAAATCGGTTGTGTCTATGGCAGGATTGTTCTTTTTTAATATATACTGAAAGCTATGTCCCCCTCATTGATAGAGATATATCTCATCTGGTTGCAAACATATCGGGTGTGGCCGATAACCTTGTTTATAGTACGGTAGAAATATCCACGAATCCAATATTCTATCGGTCTGTTTGCTGTAAAATCACCCGATTGAATAGGCAATGCATCGGCTTCATACTTAGAGAGCCACCGCTAAATAAGCAGATGGCTCTTATTACCTGCAAAGATAAAGAATCTTCATTTATAGATTTTCAGAAGCACTGTTCTCGATCTGTATTGTATTCCTAATCTCGATATCATTATGGGCATAACCTCTGATTGCCAGCAATTTCTTACATTCATTATAGATAACACCTCTTTTCTTAGGATCTTTTATAGTCACTATCAAAACAACCTTTTGCGATATGTCTGTTCCGTCCAATTCTCTGGATACCTCAGCTGCTTGCCTATAAAGTCCTACAAGTTTCAGTGCCCACTTTTTCTCTTGTTGCAATATATTCCTCTTATTGGCAGGTGTCATGTCGCCCAATGACACATGATACTTCTTAATCGGTTGATACTTGTTTCCTTTCTCAATAAGAATCCTTTCATTCGCTTTTTCCGCCTTAAAGGCAGCTTTCTTATAATACAAGTCATTCAATACATTGGCAGAATCCTTGGACATCCTCTCTTCATTCCTCATCATTGATGATTGTGAAAGATCTGCATGGTCAACTTCCGTAAACGTCTCTAAATAAACATCCACCTGACTTTGACAATATTCGCTTCCCTGACTTGCTATCAATACAGGATCAACAGCCAGTGTAACAGTAATATCCCCATAGTAGTATCCTTCATCGTCAACCATACTCTTCGGAAAAGGAAAGTCCAGCGACTGGACATCTATACCCTTATCCATTGTATGACAGAATATCATCGTACTTTCGTCAGAATCGTTCAATAATATGTTGTCCAGGGTGGCAGGGAGACCAAACCCCATCTCGTATTTGAAATTATCCGTTGATTTAGCTATATTTGAAGGATAGAAAGCATTATGTATTAAAATGGCACGAATCAGTAACGGATTAAAAGGAACGCCTAACCGATATTGAATATTTGCAGCCAACGATGCGATTCGTGGTGTGGAAAAGCTGGTTCCACTACACATACAGAACTGCCTGCCATAAATAGAAAAAGCAGAAATGTGAGTATCCCAGTTTCCACCATAATGGACAAGATCAGGCTTGGTATGATTCTCCACCCCTGGGCCAATACGAGAAAATGGACTCCTGTCATTTTCCTCTGCGTCCCGTTCCGTCGTTTTTGCATGAGCTATCGAACCGATCACAAGGCTCATGACAGAATCCGCCCCTTTGTTCAGCCGGAATGATTGACTGGTATCGGCTGGATTGTCAATATTTCCAGCAGACTTGCATATCAATATATTGTATTGCTTTTGAAGGCTGTCCAGCGCTACAGCCAGATCAGAAAAACGATTGTCTTCTATCTGGGCATTTATTCCTTGTGACAAGTTCCATACTTTAACGTCAGAATGGCGTTCCACCGCTTGCTGTATGTTCATCACCAGTTCATTCTCATAAATCCGGGTCTGACCATTGATGATACAGCTAAGTATCTTGCAAGGTCCGCATTGTGTCAAGTCTCTTTTTTCCAAGAAATCACCATAATTGATGATACTGGCTACAGCCGTCCCATGCCTTCTATCTATTTCATCAGGCAGTAGATCAGCTACATTTTCTTCTTTCAACAGCCACGGACGCATATATCCTATGTCTGTCACACCGGAATCAAGCAAACCTACTATGGGATAATCCTGTCCATCCTTAGGGAGCATTATCTCTATTTCACTATCTTCCGGTTCCGGAGCCGCCTGAAATTCGATAGTCGGCATTTTTCTGACAGACAGCACGCCATCCATTCCAACAAGTTCACCGGCATTCTCCCTGGAGATATTTTTCAACTTGAATAATCGCAGTTCACTCGCATAGTTTAATTCTTCGACTTCGACATTATTCTTATTGCAGAAATTAAGCAATAACCTCTTGGAGCGTAGATTCATCTCCGAATTTAAATAATCGACTAACTGAACTTTCAAGACTTCAGCAGATTCAATGGAAGTGTCGGTTATAGGAACATATTTAGTGATGTCCGCAACGGCGGCCAATCCTTTTTGCAGATTCTTGCTGAGATTCTTGTTTTCCGGATTAAATTTCTCAGCAATCGCCTTTAAATCGGCTCTTGTATCTATTTTAACAAGCAGTTTACCAATGTCAGTCGTACCCAAGACATTACGCTTTTTGTTCACATCCACCATGGAATGTATGGCGAACCTATGCGATTTCGCTGTAGCTTCCTTGTTGATATCAACTATAGTCAGGATTGGCAAAGATGTTTCATCCCGTTTTTCAAAGGCATGTTCCAGTTCGGCTATGTGTGCATTGACCCGAAGAATATTGGCTCTTATATTTTCCTCGTTGACCCATTTAGGTAGCCTGGATCCTCCGCCGCCTTCCGTTAGAAACTGGTCCCGTTCCCCACGGAAATGTACTTGCTGAATAGGTAATGTTTTTGACATCTTCTTTATCTTATTTTTTGTCCGACAATGCATTACGCACCTGACGTATGCTGATATTCAACATTTTTGAGATTGTATTCTGTGTAACTCCATAGGTATTGAGGTACACTATAAAATTATCCATAGGTTCATCTTTACCTCCAAATTCGTAAATAGATGCCAGAATCTGTTCATAGTTGATTTCCTTGCTGCCATCAATAATGCTCTTGACTTTCAGTTTGGTTAAAATCGTACAAATGTCCGAAGGGGACAGATCGGCCATGAGTTCAGATATAATCTTCATTCGGTTTTCGTCTTCAAGAATCACACATTTGAAGCCCTTCAATGTATTTCTGACAATCTGCTTTCTACTGTCTTCATCAGGCAGGCCCACCTCAAGCCTTGTGTAGAAACGCCTCCATACGGCCTTGTCAAGCAGGTCTGGATGATTGGTAGCTGCTATCAGCACAGTGGATGGTGACATTGAATCAATATTCTGAAGAAGACTGTTTATCACACGTTTAAGTTCTCCCAATTCATGGTTGTCATCACGAGCTTTAGCCAGAGCGTCGAATTCATCAAGCAAAAGAATGCACGGCATACTGTTGACATAAGAGAATATCCTGCTTAAATTCTTCGCCGTACTACCCAATAATGAAGACACAATAGCATCAAGGCGGGATACCACCAATGGGAGTCCTGTTTTCTCACTGATGTAATGGGCAATGGAAGTCTTTCCACATCCCGGTGCGCCATAAAGCAGCAATGATTTCCTGATATTCAAGCCCGCCAGTTCCAATTCTGTATCATTCTTTATCAGTTTAATGAATTCCTCCACCTGCTTCTGTACCATATTTGATAATACGATATCAGCTCTGTTCGAGTTCTCCGGAACAATTTCCACTATTTGTAATTTACTGTCCATGTCCAGTGGAACCATGCGCATAGCATCAGCTGTAGCAACATTCTTATGCGTGGACGATTCTATCTGTTCAACTATACACTTAGATAGCTGAACATCTCCGTCGGCTTTCAGCCTCTCAGCCAAACGTATTGCGTAATTGATGATTTTTCGTTTGTCATTCGCCAATCCGCCTTCAATGATTCTTAATATATCTGTTGACATCTTACTGCTTATCGTTTATTTCGATACAAATATAGTATGACTTTTTCTATTATTAGTGTAAAATCAAAGATTTAACCCATAATTAACACAAATCGTAATATATAAAACACAAATCGTAATAATAACCAGAATTATCGTAATATTTAAGTAAACTGCCATTACGGGTAATAACATAAAAGTACTCTCGAGTTGCTTCAATGATTGTTCTTCTGTGCCCCCTCTAACTCCTGCCGACTTGAAAAAATCAGCATTAGGCAATTCCTCTTTGACAACCTCACAGAAATCGTCAACATCTTTTTTGAGAGTATCGGGCACCATATAAGTGCCTGTCGGGGCAAGCATTGCGACCGGTCTGAAGACATCTTTCCTATGTTTGGCAATATGCCTGCTGTCCACCTGTTATCCCTTGTTTTTCCGTCCGATCATTCCCGGAAAAGTCTTGTATTTCAGATAGATAATGGTTTCAATATTTGCATATGCACCCATATTCCTGTCTGCTGTGGGCAATTGTAATCATCATCATCCGTCAGAATGGAGGACAAGCTTGACAAGTCCGAGATTTCTGGAAAAAAGTTTCACCTGATATGGGAATTCCGAAGCAGCCAACTCCTTGAACCTGTAATGCTCACGCCGCTGTTTCCCTTCGTCCGTTCCTTTTCGATGGGGGGCGCCAAAAACGGCAGCACCCTGTGTATCGTTGATATATTGGCTATTGGCTTGTTTTATGTATATAATCATTTGATTTGCACATAACCATTCATGTTTGAAAATGTGCAAATGCAGTGATTATTTCTTGTTTTACAAATAAATATAACACATTATCTGTTTTTATTTTCTGGGGATCTGGTTCAAACGGACTCTTGACAGGACATGCAGTGTTACGATCAGCCGGTAGTTGCATCACAATATTATGGATAATAAAACCCTATGTTTGGTCCATACCGGATAAAATGTATGCCCATATAATCTTTTCACCGTTCTTTGCCCTACTCTTTTGATGAATCAAAACAATATTCGACATGGACGAAAAAATGCTTTCACTGGAACAGGAAACTAAAATCAAGGAAAAAGCTCTCAAATTGAAAGAAGAGAGGAAGCTCCGTAAAATTTATCCGATGGTGGTCTTCGGAGACACGACCAACGGCGAGAAAGAGACCTACGTAGTTTATATGTCCGAACCGAACTTTCCACAATTCAGCAAATTCATGGCCGCATCCAAAAAAGACGAGGTCATGGCGATGCGCACACTTGCCCGGGACTGTTTTGTGGATGGTGACAAGGAACTTGTGGATGACGAGTCACTTTTCCTTTTCGGACTTATGGGACAACTTTCCGAACTTATCACCACGCGGCAGAGTCTTCTGGTAAACTTATAGGCCGGTGGGTGGTGACGGACGATCAGCGTATCCGCCAGCGGACTGTCTATATCCGCCACTACTTCCCCGGCGTCAACCTTGACACGATCTCTGACGAGGAGTTCGCCATGTTCTCCGAAGAGGCGCTGTGGCTGCACGAGCAGATGCTTGCCAGCCGCATGCCGTTGCCGGTTTCCATGCCGGAGAGGATACCCTGAACGGCCGCTGTAGTCCTCCGGGGGTACGGCGGCTTCGTTTTACCCCCGCCCTTTCCGGTGACACTGCTCTTTTAATGCGACATTCCCTTCAATCATGGTTCAGGAACAAAACTATCAGGTCAATTATACCATCAACGTCGACGCCTCGCAAGGCACCAGACAGGTCATAGCCTTCGGTGAGGCTGTGGGCAAGCTGGTGCAGGCGAAAGCCTCGCTGTCCCCTGCGGTAAACAACATCAAGACAATGATGGACGAAGTTGACCGTGTCTTCCGTACCAAGAATGGGAAGAAGCGTAGTTTTGACTATCGGCTGACTATTGACACGAGGAGCAGTGAGGAGAAGCTGGAACGTGTCAAGAACCTGCTTACGGACATTGCGGCCCTTTCCAAAGGAATCAGCCTGACCATTAATGCGGGACAGGTACTCGGCAGCAAAAAAATCAAGACCGCCGCTAAAAATCTCTACGAGAAGAAAGCAGCGGAGATTCGCAAGGCCGAAATTGAGAAAAATGCGGCCTCTTCAGTAGGTACGATGGTCGATGCCCAGAAGCGCATAACCAAGGCCATCGGCAAAATCAATTCCGCCCTGGTTTCCGTGGAACGCGGCAGGGAGCTGCAAATCAGGACCGATACAGCGGAAAACCGGCTGCAACGTGTGCTTTCCCTGCTGGAACGTATCAAGGGGGAATCCCGCCTGAGCCTGGGCATGCAGGGTGGAATGTCCGTGAGGAGCTTGTTCCCTTCCATTCCCGTGCCTTATGCCCCGGGAACATTCGTCATGCCGGAAAAGGAACAGAAGAAACTGATGGGGCGTCTTTATGTCCGGCAGCAGCTGCATCGCCAGAAACTTGCACATGCCGAGGAGGTTTTTGCTGCGGACCAGCGTCGCAAGACGGAATCGGCCCGGGCCGCCGCAGAGGAGAAACGGCGTGCCGACGAAGCCCGTATCAGGGAACGGGAACGTAAGGATGCCGCCCGCGAAGCGGAGAAGTTACGCCGGCAGACAGAACAGGCACGCCGGAAAGCCGAAACGGAACAGCGCAAGGCGGAGCAGGCGGCAAGAAAACAGGAACAGCGTAATGCGATACAGGCCGTACGGCTGATGCAGCGGGAACATACCGCTGCCGGGACACTTTACCGTAGCAAGCGACGTGCGGCCATCAACCGTATCCAATACTCGAAGGCACCCTCGCTGAGGAATCTGCCTTTCGCTTCCATGCTGAACGCCTACATGGGCTACAGCCTGGTACGTTCGGAACTGTCTGACGCTGTCGAATATGCCAATATCATGAAGTCGGCCAGATCCATCCTGCGCGTGGCCGACATGGATCTGGGTTCTTTTGAGACCCGCTTCGATGACATGGCCCGCCATGTCCGCAAGATAGGAATCGATACGAAATATACTGCTGTGGAAATCGCCGGCGCCGTCAAGTTCCTTTCCATGGCCGGCATGGATATCGAGACAATCCACAAATCCATCCGGCCGGTCACGAACCTGGCGCTCATCGGGGACAATGACGTGTCCTATATTGCCGACCTGGCCACGAACATCATGGCCGGCTATGATATCCATAACGACAGTATGGATAGTGTGGCGGACATTATTGCGTCGACCATCTCCCGTTCGAATGTCAATATCGTCGAAATAGCGGAATCCTATAAAATGGCCGCCGGTTACCTGCGTATGGCCGGTGTGGAGTTCACGGAAGCCAGCGCCGCCATAGGTCTGCTGGGCAACATGGGGTTGAAAGGCACACTGGCGGGTACCTCGCTGCGGGCCATGTCCACCCGTTTTGCCAAGCCTACGAAAGAGGGGCAGGAGGTTTTGGACCGCCTGGGCGTCAAATTCACGGAAAAGCGGGACGTGGAGGGTGTGCGGGTGGAGAAGTTGCGCCCCATGGCGGACATCTTCGAGGAGCTGAACAGGAAAGGTGCCTCAATGGCGGACATACAGGCGATTTTTGGAAAAATCGGGGGGAATGCGGCTATGATGTTTGTCCGTAATTACGACCGGCTGCGTGCACTCAGTTCCCATAATAGAGGTTCCCAGGGAATATCGGCGGAACTGGCACTTGTAAAGCAGGGTACCACTAAGGGATTGTGGGCGCAGGTTACCTCCCGGATGAGCGAAGGGTTCATGCACGCATTCGAGGTGCTGGAACCCTCGGTACGTGCCGTTCTGCGTTCCTTTCTGGATAAATTCAAGACTCCGGAATTTACCCGCGGACTGGTTTCTGTCGGAAACGCCCTGTTGGACATCTTTGCCGTCATAGGTAATATCGGGGTCTGGGTGGCACGCAATTTCCATTGGATAGAGCCGCTTGTTTTTACAGGAGCGGTGGCTGTCCGGCTGTTCAAGGTGGCCGGTGCCCTGACCAATATCGGTATCGCTATGGGCTTTATCGGCAAACAGTCAGCGGCGACGGCGGCCGTCGGCTCCGTACAGGGATTGTTGGATATGGGGAGTCCTAGCAAGATGTCTTTCGGACAAAAGAGGGCCATTGTCTCGGCCATGCAGTCCGCAGGCGTGGCAGGACGGGGAGCTATGACGCGTACCTTGATGTCCGGAGGCGGTGTTGTCGGAGCGAAAGGGGTATTGCAGTCGCTGTTCGCAACACAGGTGGCCACGGGTGGCAGCCTGACAGGCGCAGCCGCCTCTCTGAGTACCATGGGCACGGGGGCGGTTGCTGCCACGGCGGGAATCGCCGCATTGGCCGGTGCTCTGGGCTGGGTGGCATATAAAACCTGGAAGATAAAGGAGGCGAAGGATGCCGTATTGGAAGAAATCACCTCGAACCGCAAGTACCGCTATCCGTCCATAGAAGGCCTCCATTCCTCTTTGAGTGAGACCTACAATATGGCGATCAAGACAAAACGTGCCGTGGACGAGGTTGTGGCGGGGAAGAGCATCGAAGAGGCTTCGGGACGTAAGATCGGTGCGTTCACATCCAACTGGTGGACGGGATTTCTGGGAGAGTTTGCCATTGCCTCCTCAGAAGGCATGGTGTCGCGCGAGCATATATACAATATGGACAAGGCACGTCAGGACGACATAAGGGAGGCGCTTGTGACCCTCGCCAAGCGGGACAGCCAGACACGCATTGACGCTGCCTACGCCGAATTCGGCAAGATGGGTACGGCACTGGACGTCGATGCCTTCCTTAAAACGGTACAGGAACGTTTCGGCCAGCAGGACAAGGATCTGGACAAGTCACTATGGAACGTAAGGGACGGTAAAATCGTCTATGTGGATGATATTGGTGACAAGCCGGAAGCGGTGGCCGCCCGGACATACGATTACGCCCGGTACATGAACACGCAGACCGTACCGGAGATTATACGGGCCGCAACAGCCTACCGTAACGCCATCTCGAGCGCCGCAGACGCGCAGGAGTTTATGCGTAAGGGCGGTTTCGATTTTAACAGGCTCAGGAGCTGGGGGTTCGAACAGGATGAGAAAGGCCGGTGGAAACAGCGGACATTGGGGCAGGATGCCACGGACGAGCAGCGTATAGACAATATTGCCAACCGTAAACTGGCGCACAATGTCCTTGTCAAATTCTTTTCATCACTCCGGCAAACGTTTGGCGGGTCAGCGGAGGCGGCCGAGAATATCCTTCGTGCAGCAGGATTTACACCCGGACAGTACAGCAACGAACCGGACTCCAACGATACCCGTCCGTTCGACACGAATCCGATCACCAATTCACACCTGGATGATGGAGGTGCCGGCGGAAACTACTCGGGCACGGGCAAACTGTCATCCGCAGCCCCCAAACAAGTTATCGTAAATATCGACAGCCTGCTGAGTGTAAGGACTATCGACCTGATGAAATCAAAGGAGGGACAGACGGAGGAGATACAGAACCTGAAGGAACAACTGGCACAGGCGCTTATTGATGTTGTCCACGACTTTGACGCATCATGGAACGCATAAAAAAACTATAAAAAATGGGAAGACTGATACAAATTGCATCCTCGACCTTGTTAAGCGGGGGGATACTTGGAAACGGTTCGATTGGCAGCTATATCAGCAACTCAGCCCGTCTTGCCATGGGCATGGGGCTGGCCGAGTTGCAGGACGGGCAGGTGCATTATTTCTCCAAACATCATGACCTGCTCAAACGGGCAGCGGTACAAATAACCTCACAAACGGCCTACGGATTGTTGCGTTCATATCCCAGATACCTTAAATATTGGGAACAGCAGGTACGGGATAAATACCTTCAGACACAATCACAATCCAGCCTGGCCAACAAGACCGGACAATACTACCGTCTTATCAGCGAGCAGCAGGCCGTGGCACAGAAGAAAAGCCATACCGATTCCATTGTCGGACGGACGGTAGCGGATTTCCTGGAACTCTCCATATCCCAAGAGGGCAAATATTACGACAACAGTGAGTGCAAGGTGCTGCCCAACAGCCAATACGGCCTGGTTACATTCGTGGACCTGGGACCACAGATACAAGTCGGCAGCCGGAACAATATCCTGTTGACACAAGTGCAGGGGCGTGATTATACCCGTAAGGAATATATATCCGGCGGTGACCTTGAGATCACCATCAACGGTAAAATCACATCCAAATATCCGGATGTGTATCCGGAAGCGGAAGTTTCCAGATTTATTAAACTGGTACAATACAAGGGGGTTGTCGATTGTGACAATACGGTATTGCGCCAGTTCAATATCTCACAGCTGATTATACAGGGGTATACGCTTCACCCGACGGACTGTAGGAACGTGCAGCCATATTCACTCAATTGTGTCGCCGTTGAGCCGTCCGAAGCGGTGGAGCTCAAACTGGCCGGGCAGGAAAAGGCCGATACGGCTATCAGGCACACGAACAAATGGATCAAATATGTCAAATTCGGTACGGAGATCATCGATCCCGTCTCATTGCTTAAACTGACACGCCTATGGGTGTAGCCGCAATGGATGTTCTCTGCTGTCGTATTACCATTGGAGATGCCGATCCGTCCAATCCGATGAAGATTCGCAGCGGAGTGGAGATAACGGAGGTTCATACGCTTGAGATTAACGAGAGCTACAAGAAGCTGATCGGGACGGCCAAAGTCACGTTCCCGAAAGGTACCGTATGCCGTTCGACGATTATCGGCAATATGACACTGGAAGGGAAAGACGTGTCCCGGATAACGACAGAGGTCATGCAGGATGGTGTGATTATCGAAAAGCGCAGCACACAACGCCTGGTTGATGAGACGACTTTTAAAGTAGGGCAACGCATCAATATCAAGCTGGGGTATAACGGTGTATTGAAAAATATGTTTGACGGTTACATTACCGGCTACAACTCGGACAGTACATTGGAAATACAATGTGAGAATATGGCCTACAAACTTAAATTGAAACAGGCGCCCCATTTCGAAACTCCGGCAAAGGGGACAACCGTGAATGATGTGCTGGATGGGAAATACAATATCTTGAAAGATACCGGTTTCAAGATACATTCCGATACAAAACGGTTTGATATCCATATCGGCAAGATCAAGGTGACGGATAACTTTACGGTAGCGGACATTCTTTCCGAATGGTCGAAATATAAGATTTATTGTTTTTTGAAATACGACGCTGAGAACGAAGGCATCATGCCTTCCATTGCTGTCGGACGTCCTTATTCGTCCAGCAAGGCGCAGCCGGTATTTCCGGAAGACGGCCCGGCCGGACCGTTCAAGATATATTTTAACGAACATGTGGCGCAGAGCAACCTGAAAGTGGTCAAGACCGACCCGAAGTTTCTGGCAGTGACGGGCAAGGCGCTTGGAACGGACGAGAAGTTCTTTGAAGTGACGGTACGCATGAATCCGGAATATGATCCGGCAGTACCGGGCAGCAAGGAGTTCCAAACGGTAAATGCCACCCAAATTTCAAAAAAGACACATAAAGTGACCGGAAACACGACGGCTTCGGGGGCAAAGACCAAAACAAAGGTGGATTTGTCCACCTATACCATCGTACCGTATATGTCACCGCACGTAGGCATCAATTCAGACCGGCTTGTGGAAGAGACAACTGAATACTTCCGGAATTACAACCTGAATGGAATCACCGGCAATGTGACCATATTCGGGGATTTCGGGCTGTCTCCTGCCGTACAGGTGGAACTGATCGATTTCCGTAACCCGTCCAAGAACGGCGTGTATCTCGTAGAGGAGGTCACGACTACATTCGGGATTGGAGGGTACAGGCAGCAGTTGAGTATTCCGTACAGGATTTATCAGAAGCCCTAATTTGTGGTAAGTAAATAATGAAAACCTGTTTCAGATATTATTCAAATCTGTGCACCTGGTATAATAAGTTTGCATAAATTATTTATATTATGAATGGTAATAGTACTCTGGTATAATGGATATATTTATGGATAGCTTGTCTTATAGTTTTAAAGGTCTTGCCAAGAAGGCTGCCATACGCTCCCGTGCTTGGAGTGATTCCGAAAAAAGGGTTTCTATTGGCTTTTTATCTGCAAGATATTACATATATAAAATTAAAAAGGATAAATATGGACACAAAGATTCAGGGTAGCTAAGGTCAGGTAAGTCCTTGTCAGGCAAGGGTGGCGCTTTTTCCTTTTGCCGGAAAGCATCGGACCTTGGAAGGTGGGACGGATGTCTGCATGAATGAGAATGAACGTCCCGACGATGGATGTTGTAGTGGTTATATCCCCACCTTTCGAATACAATGACTGACCGGCCTTTAATATGCCGGTCAGCCTTGAGTTTTATATATCACTTTTTTATCTTTTAGTGTCTTTGCTATTTAACCATGAATGATTGTTTATGAATATTCTGGATCTCAAAAAAACTCTTTGATATTTGCTGAAATCTCTACTTAGGATATTTTTCTAAACAGGAGTTCTTATTGTTTTTTATGTTGTTTCTGTATTCCGTGGGAGAAACTCCGGCGAATCGCTTGAAAAACTTGCTGAAGGACGCCTGGTCTGTAAAACCGAGGGCATCGGTTATTTTCTGGATGTCGTTTTTTGAACAGGAGAGCATTTTTTTAGCTTCCACGTAGAGTAATCTTGTGATATGTCCATGTATAGTCTCACCCGTCTCTTCTTTGACAATTCTCGACAGGTAAATGCCAGAGACGGACAGGCGTTCCGCGTAAAAACGTATCTTGTGTTGGCGGCGGTAATGCTCAAACAACAGCTCCTTGAACTTGTAGTATATCCAGCTTTTGTTGGATATGGCGGGTGAGGCGTCTTCGAGGGAGGAAAAAAAAACGTCTCCCACATTTAAAATAAAAAAATTACATAAATGACCGTAAATTCCTTCCTGGTGCAAGAGTTCTCCTGTACGGTATCCCCGAAATAGTGAAAAGGTCTTTTTAAAATAGGTGCCGGCATCATTTTTCAAATGTATGGACGCGAATGAATACCTTGTGACAAACTCACACAATTTCCCGTACAGGAATTGGCTGGAAGGCAAGCTGTAGAAAAACGGGGGAGTAAACACGAGGCAGTGCATGGCGTAATCTTCACTCAATTGTTGAAATGTGGCCGTCATGGATGCAGGAATAACAAGCAAATCATTTTTTCCGATATGACACGTGTAATCCCGCGTGTGCCGGGTGTAGACTTTCGCTTTCCCGCTTGTGACCATTAGAAAAAAGAAAGCGTTCTCGCACACGAGTTCTTTTGAGAAACCGGAATACATGATTGTATCGTAAAAAAGAGAGTCGGTCAAAATGCACTTGTCTTTTGACCGGGCAAAATGTTCGATGAGGTTCATAGTTCGATGAGACATGTTGGCGTTTTTTGTTTGCAAATATAGCTTTAGTTTTGTTTTTGACAAATTTTGGTTTGTAATATACTTGATAAAACAGGCCGCCATTCCGTATCTTTGAAAAAAAATACATCAACCTTGTTAAATTAATTATTGTTATTATGCAAATGAATTTTAAAGAAACATTGAAGTACCGGAGAAGTTATTATCACCTGACAAATTCTTCACCTGTATCGGACGAGGCAATAAGAGAGATTCTTGAGTTCGGATTGCTTCACGTTCCGTCCGCTTTCAATTCTCAATCCACCAGGGTCGTGTTGTTGCTGGGAGAACATCATAAAAAATTGTGGATGATCACGAAAGAGATTTTAAGAAAAATGGCGCGTTCTGCGGAAGATTTTACTAGGACGGAAGCGAAAATCGACACGAGTTTTGCCGCCGGTTACGGTACTGTTCTTTTCTTTGAGGATACGGCAGTCGTGAAGAAGTTGCAGGCATCTTTCCCGACATACAAGGAAAGTTTCCCTGTTTGGTCCCAACAGACATCGGCCATGCATCAACTGGTCATTTGGACCATGTTGGAGGACGCCGGTTTCGGGGCTTCCTTGCAGCATTACAATCCATTGATAGATAAAGAGGTGAGGAAAGAGTGGAAAATAAATCCGGATTGGGAGTTGATCGCGCAGATGCCTTTCGGCTCTCCCCTGCAACAGCCCGGGAACAAGGAGTTTACCCCTCTTGATGACCGCTTGATCGTGTTTGATTAAATGCTAATGACAAGAAAAACATGTTTGTTTTTTACCGGAAGACAAGAGATGAATGGAAGAAGATTATAAGTTAGTCGATAACAGCTACACTCGCCAGTATAAATTTCATACCGGCAGGCATGTGGCAAAAAATAGGATACATAAAATCTTCAAACGGAGTCGTGTATTTGACGCGTACCGAAGTCCCGCCGGATTTGAAAAGGCGTAGAATCGGCTACCGGCTTGTTGAAAAGGTTCTGGCAAATGTCGGGCGACAGAGCCGGCGGTTGGTTTCTTTATGCACGTTTGTTGTCATGTGTATACAAAAGTATCCGGGATGGAAACGGCTTCTGCCGGAAGGTTTCCGGGTAAACTGATTTGTTGTAAAATAGATCGAATTCATTAATTGAGAATTTAAAAATTGAAAATATGAAGTATATTGTTGATAAAGCAGAAACGAGAGGTTATTTTGATCATGGGTGGTTGAAAACGTATCACACGTTTAGTTTTGCCGATTATTATAATCCCGGGCGGATGCAGTTTGGCGCGTTGCGCGTGTTGAATGATGACACGGTTGCTCCCGGTAAAGGTTTTGGCATGCATCCGCATAACAACATGGAGGTTGTCTCTATTCCCCTGCAAGGGTATTTGCGGCACGGGGACAACGTGAAAAACGAACGTACCATAACTCCCGGGGAGATTCAGGTCATGAGTACGGGATCCGGCATGTTCCACAGCGAGTATAACGGGAGTATGACCGAGATCTTGAAGTTCCTGCAGATATGGGTAGTTCCTGGGGTAAGGAACACGGAGCCCAAATATCACAATTATGATATCCGTCCCTTTTTGAAACATAATGAATTATGCACGTTTATCTCCCCGGAAGGCGGGGAAACACCGGCGCACCTGTTGCAGGATGCCTGGTTTTCCATGGGAACCTTCGATGCCGGGCAGGAGATAACATACCGGCTAAATAAAAAAAATACCGGAGTGTATATTTTTGTGCTGGAAGGCAGCATCAATGTACAGGATGTTCCACTTTCTCGTCGCGATGGCATCGGGGTGTGGGAAGTGGAGGATACTCAGATCAGGTCCGTTTCCGGTTCAAGCGTCTTGGCCATCGAAGTCCCCGTAGAATAAATCACGGAAACATAAATACCATAGTGCATTTGACAAGGGACAGACACAGGGCTCCTTGTCGAATGTTATTTTTACACTGTTGGGTTCAAGTGGCAAATGAATAAACGGAAACTGGAAATATGGTTATATGCCGGACTTTTGTAAACATGAAGACGGGGTGTAAAAAAACAAACAGCCTACTTGGCGGACAGTTGCAGTACTTGTCGGTGCGTCAAGGACGCCAGCCCCCCTCAACAAAAAACTGCAGTTCCGTTTTTGGAACCGCGGAAAGTGGCATACACGTTAACGGCTCGTGTATTCGGGAAATGGACCATAATTAGGGATATTCATTAAATCCTATAAAATTAGCCAACTAATTCATACTAAAAGTATTGCGAGTTAGTTGGCTTTTTTGTATCTTTAGGTATTCCCCCTAAAATACGGTTTGACAGCCAAAACGGGGGAAATATCCACCCTAAGATATGGTGAAGATACAAAATATTTCAGAAATTCACCCTACTTTAGGGTTTACAGAATTCGATATTCTGGAAAAATATCGTAAGAGTTTTCATGCGAGTGAACTTGACAGTCTTCATTCTGTGTTTCCGTTCGAGAGTATAGCCAAAGAGGTAGGCCTTTCACAATCCCGCTTGGGTCGCAGGAACAGTTTCAGTCCTTCCGCGAAGATAGCCCTTATCAGAATGCTGAACCCCATCATACAGGGGTGGAGCAACTACTATAAAAGCTGTTCATGCGGAAAGGTCAAAGTTAAAATGGACTATCTGTTGTACAAGAAAATACGCAGGTGGGCAGACAGGAGACACCCGAACAAATGCAAGACTTGGGTATCCCGTAAATACTATCACACATTAGGCAAGAACCACTGGAGGTTCGGCGTATGGCTGAAAAAGAACGGAGAGAAAATGCTCTTTGCCTTGAAAAGCGTATGCGATGTCCCTAAGACAGACCACGTGCTGATAGTGGGTGAATCCAACCCGTATGACGTGCAATGGAAAACTTATTTTGACAAACGGCACACGAGAAACCTCTTGGAACATTTCAACGGTCAATACGCCATACGCAATTTGTGGGAAAAGCAAATGCGGAGATGCAAAGTCTGCGGAGAACCGATAACTACCTCTACCCAGTGGATAAAAACACATCGGATAGTAAATAATAAGCGGATAAGTTACCTTGTTCACGAAGAATGCTGTAAATTTATCAACCCAAACGAATGGAGGCTGCTATGAGCCGGCTTGGTAAAACAAGTTTTGAGCCGACCTACCCGATAGACGGAATCTCGTTTATCGAGCACATCTCTTTCAAGGTATTCAATGAGGGCATACGTCTGAAGGATTGTATCCGTATGCATCAGAAACTGATAAATGTGAGGGTAAGATGTGTGGCCGCCGATTCCATATACGCCAATAATCGGGGCAGGAAGTCTGTACAAAATATGGGATATCAACCTCCTTTGTACGTAAGGGAAGAGCTGCAAAGGACGAGGCGGTGAGGAAGGTTCTCAGGAGTGAACTCTCCAGGGAAAGAGCCACCAGGCTTGAAGGCAGTTTCGGTACGCAAAAACAGCATTACTCACTATCGAAAATCAAAGCACGGAACAGGAAAACAGAAATCCTGTGGATTTTCTTTGGAATACATACGGCAAATGCCATATTGATGATTGATAAAATCAAAAACAGACAGAAGAAAGCTGCATAGTATAAGTATAAAGAATCTATTAAAAGAAGTCTCAGGCTTCTTCCGGAACATCGTGCCCAAAAGGAGAAGATTTTAGGTCAGAGAGAAAAAATAGATAATAAAAATGGCATATGAGATGATATTAGCAAGTCATCTTCATATGCCATCTTACTGTTTAAAGACATTTACTGAATATCCCTAATTACCTGCCCGCTAAAATCTTCATGGTGATACAGAACATCTCCTGTTTTCAGGAACCTTCACGAATAACATCAAGGGAGGAGGGCAAACACAATGCCGCTCAGGCGGGAATTGGGGAGGTTACACGACGGGGAGGATGTATGACTTTGGGGAGGATGTATGACTTTGCTGTCAGGCTGCCCGTTGGTCCCCGTGAGTGCAAAACTCTCTCTTTTCAAGTTCGGCTTGCTTTACCGTCTCCTCCAAACTGCGCATGGATGTGAAAGCGAATATACCCGGCGTTCGGAAGTTTTTTCAAGATTCTTTCCCGAATTGGAAAAACTGATAACCTCATCAATAATGTCAGCTATTGATGCCTTGCGTTGTTCTGTAGAAGATTGTATTGATGCAATTCTTTCGAAACGAGTAATCTGCACAAGACTTCGGTTCTTCTTCAAACTTGGTGGCAAGTTTTCCTCTAGTTGTTTATCTAGTTCGGTCAGCGCTTGTTTTTTCTTATTAAAGTAAGTAAAAAAAAGGATAATTACCGACTTGAAAACGAGGTAAGAAATTTACCATCAATTTTGAAGAAGATACAGTCTTTTCATCGCGGTCATTGTTTTCTATGGGCATGAGTTTTCATCTGTTTCTTTCCCCCGATCGTCCATTCTTTGGTCCGGTTATACGTTTTCCACATTTGTGCGTACCGCGCCCCAAGGGCGAGCAACTCCTCGTGTGTACCCGCTTCGGCTATCACTCCTTTATCCATGTACAGGATGCGGTCGGCATTGGTGACTGTACCCAAACGGTGGGCGATGACCAGTACCGTTTTACCTTTTGTCAAATGAGAAAAGGCGTCCAATATCTTGCCTTCGTTTTCAGGATCGGCAAAAGCGGTGGCTTCATCCAGCAGAATTATAGGCGCATCTTTCAAGATGGCACGAGCCAAGGCGATACGTTGCGCCTCACCACCTGAGAGATATGTACCCCCTTCGCCCACCAACGTCTGGTAACCATCGGGCAAGGCTTCTATAAACGTATGGCATTGTGCTGCTTCAGCAGCCCGTGTCACCTCTTCAAAGGTTGCCTCTTGATTGCCCATGCGGATATTCTCTTCGATGGTATCGAAAAAGAGCGTATTGTCCTGAAAAACAAAAGCCACGTTGTCCATCAATACCGGAATGGAAATTTCTTTGACAGGTACTCCTCCGACCAGTATTTCTCCTTCTTGAATATCCCAGAATCGGGCGGCAAGCATGGCAACGGTACTTTTGCCTGCCCCCGAAGGACCGACCAATGCTGTTACCGTGCCGGGATGAGCTATGAAAGAGACTGCTTTGAGAACCGGCGTGCTGTCATACGCGAAGGAGACGTCGCGAAACTCCACCGAAGCGTCTCGGGGTTGCCGGGGAACGGCAGGCTCTTCGATTTCATCCATGTAAAGAATATCGTCTATCTTCTGTATACCCATATTATTCTGGTTCAGGAAACCGCCTATCCACAAGAGCTTGAGCACAGGAAAGAAGATCGTCACCCCAAAAAGCAGGAACATCAGTATCACCGGCACGAAAGCCGTATACGAAGCACTTCTCACCAGTAGCCATACCGCCACGGGAATGATGAAAAGTAGTGCCGAAGAGAGTATGGTAAGGAAACCTACATATGTGGGTTGGTATTGTACGTTTACCTCATTGGCAAATTTGCGGTACTCCTTGATGTCGTCATTGAGTTTGCGATAGGCATTAGTCGATTCGGTGAAGGTCTTCACCACCTGAATACCACGAATATATTCCACAATACTGGCATTCATTCTACCTAAGGTCTCCACGTATCGCCCGGAAACCTCCCGGATTTTTTTGCCGGTGTACATTCTTCCCATCACATAGAATGCCACCGCCAGCACAGCCAATACTACGATAGCCAACCGCCAGTCTACGGCAAACATATAGCTGACGAGAATCAGCGGAAAAAGTACGGCAGTTACGATGTCTGGGATATGGTGGGCAATAAACAGTTCGATACGCTCCACGTCGTCGCCCATTATCTTCTTCAGTTCTCCCGAAGCCCGGCGGGAAAAGAACCCCAAGGGCAAACGAACCATTTTTTGTGCTAGTTGCATTCGTATTTCATACAGAATGTTGAAAGCGGCAATGTGCGAGAGCATGAGGGAAGCAAACGTGAGCACTCCGAAAGCGAAGAAAGCTCCCAAGGCAATATACCCCCACTGCCAGATGTATGCCTTGTCAATTAATGAGGGATCAAGCGCATGCTCAGCCAACTCGATGAGAATATTGTACACCGCTATGATCGGCACAAACTGCATGATGGCGGTAATAACTGCCAGCAACATCGCTCCGATGAGTAGCCGACGTTTAGTGCCGGCAATTTCTATCAACCGTGCCAGCCCGGTCTTACGTTTATTTGTATCCATAGCCTTACTGTTTATTCGATTGTTAGAACTTCCATCCTTTTACCCGCTGTTGTTCCTCCCAAAGATTGCGATACAGTCCTTCCTCTGCCAAAAGAGCTTGATGCTTGCCTTGCTGCACCACCCGTCCTTGGTCTATCACTACAATATTATTAGCACCTATCACTGTGCCCAAGCGATGAGCAATGATGACTACAGTCTTTTCTTTCACCAAGTCGTTGATAGCATCTTGGATGTGAACCTCGTTTTCGGGATCGAGCGAAGCAGTTGCCTCGTCGAGCAATACGATGGGTGCATCTTTCAAAATAGCACGGGCAATAGAGATACGCTGTTTCTCTCCACCGGATAGTGTGCTGCCTCCTTCGCCCACCATCGTTTCGTAGCCGTCGGGCATGGCGGTGATGAAGTTGTGGCATTGCGCCTTGCGTGCGGCAGCTTCTATCTCTTCGCGGGTAGCTGTCTCACGTCCCACGCGGATGTTGTTATAAATGGTATCATTGAAGAGATGCACATCCTGAAAGACGATGGAAACTTGTTGCATCAGTGTATGCACGGTGTAGTCTTTGATGTTTCGTCCGCCAAATAGGATTTCCCCCTCGCTTACATCCCAGAAACGGGCAATGAGTCGTGTCAATGTCGTTTTTCCCGAACCCGATGGCCCCACAAAAGCGGTCAGTTCCTTTTCGGGAATGGTAAGCGATACATCCCGAAGTACGGGAGTGTCGGCATTATAGCCGAAGCTGACGTGACGGAACTCTATCTCCGAGTTGACAACATTTTCTATTATACCCTCCGGAAGTACGGGCGTTTTACAAAGAGCATCAATGCGTTCGGCTCCCAGCTTCATGTAGTTGATGAGGGCGATAAAGGTCAAGGCGTTGATGAGTGGGGCATAGATAGCCGACCCTGCCAGCAGGAACATGATGTACACGGGCATGGAGACTTTAGCATTTAACAACATTGAGAAGCCAAGTAGCATAATAAGAACCAGGCCGCCATTGAGTAGAGTGGAAGCCAGCGTGATGCTGGGTGCGGGAGCCGCTTCCAAACGGATGCTCTCCCGCTTGAGATCACGGAAAGCTCGTTCCAAGCGTTCAAACTTATTGCCGCTCAGGTTGAAAGCCTTAATCAGGCGGATACCTTGTATATACTCGATCATGCGCGAAGCGGCATTGGTCTTTATTTTTTGATGCCTCTTGCCCAAGGTTGCCACAAAACGATTGGTAAGCAACATCATAGGGTATGCCAATGGAATGACAGCTGCTGCTGCCAAAGCCAATTGCCAGTTGAAGAACAAGAGCGACACCAAAGCAACGATGGGCATCGCCAGCCCGCCAAAGAACTGACCGATAAGGTGAGTGGTAAGCATTTCCACATTGTTGTAGTCGCTGACAATGTATGCCCCGATGTCGCCGGGATCACGACTGTTGAAGAAACTCATCGGCAGGCGGCGCAAGTGATCGACCACAGCCAAACGGCCGTTACAACATATTTCGTAACCGTCGCGATAGGCTACGAGGTAGGCTTTCTTGGCAATTAACCAAAGGCAGATAAGAGAGATGAAGAGCAACAAGCACGCCCAACCGATGTTCACGAGGTTTATCGACATGCCGGGATCTTGCAGAGGTTTGAATACCTCCCACACCACGAGCAGCATTGCCCCGTACGGTGCGCCACGGAAAAAGTACTCCGCAATCGTCCAGCCTATCAGCGGACGCAAGCGACGGGGGTGCCCCATCGTGGCGGAATTGAGTATTTGAGAGAGAGCGTTCATAAAAATGTTATTTGAGTAAGAAGTGAAAAAGAAGAGGGCAAAGCCCAAACCGATGTTTAGCTTCCGGCTTTGCCCTCAACACACTTTTGTTATAATGACCTCTGAAGAACTCAATATTTCTCTCCGAAATGTCGGTATAGTATCGGCTTTCCAGCAGTTTTTACAACAGCTTCCTTGCTCGCTTCTTTGGTGGCGAGATTATACAGATAGAAACCCTGATCTTTGTCAGTGTCCAATCCGAATACGATTGTGTTCTGATGTAATCCTACCGATCCCCATACAGAAGTTCGAGGCAAGTCAAGCTTGCGAATGGTCTTTTGATACAAATCAACCTCCACCGCAATTGCCGAACGGCTACTCACCCAATCTGAGGATGAAGCATAAGCTGGAACATTGGCTATGGCATACATTTTACCATTGCCTGCATATTGCAACCAATGGAACGCTTCGATTGCTTCACTTACACCTTCAGCCTTCACGGAGGATGGGTCTAAGGCATAACTTCGGTCAAACTCTGTTTCGCCTTTCTTTATACGAAGGATTCCTGCCTTATGACCTTCTGCACCATATCCTCCATAGCAGTTGACATAGATGTCGCCTTTCTCATCCATGAAGATGGAACGTTGGTCAACGGCACGAGTAATATCGGAAAAGCCTGCTTCCTTCTGACTGATCAACTTTACCACTTTATCGGTCTTGGTATCGATGAGTAGCATATCTGCTTGGTGATGCTTCGGATAGTAGCCACTGCCAGTTTGCCTAAGCCCTACAAAGAGCAATCCATCCCTGATGATCATCGCCGCGGGGTTTGGATTCTTGTCGCTTACACCGTACTCCGTAATGTCAATCTCTCCGGTTTTAGCCATTGTGGATGGATTGAAAATCATGATTTTCCCGATATGAGCCAGCGACATATAAGCCTTTTCCGAACTTTGTACAGTGACCACTGAAGCCCCACTCTTTGGAGGGATGGGTAACGCCCCTTGCTTTTGCAATCTGCCATCTTTTGTTCGGGTGTATTTCACAACTTCTTGTTGAGAGTCCCAACCGGGCATTACATACACGTCATCGCCATGTAAGCAGGGACCCGCCATGAATGGGGTTGGAATAGCCTTCTTATTGTCGTAAGAAGAGGGGAGCAGGTCGCCTATCATTTGCATGTAATAGACGCCTGTTTCTCCTCCGGGATTGGGCAATGCCGTAATGATTAAGTTGTCCGAGACCGGCAAGGCAGGTTCGGGATTTTCTTTTTGGCAAGAGGTGAAACTCAGTACCAGTAACAACACGGAATAAATACTTTTTCTCATACTTTCTCTTTTTAATGATTAATACATCTTTATTTATAATGCTATTTCAGTATATAACGAATTTTAGCCAGGAAACTTCGTCCGGGTAGCGGACGGTTAAGCTCCGAAAGGAGCTTGCTGTTAGTTACATTGTTTACTTGCACTCCAAGAATGACTTTTTTTGTCAGGAAGCTATGTTCCAATCCAAGGTTCAGCGTAAAGGAGCGGGGGATACGACGTTCTTGATAAATGCTTTGCTCAAAATCGTAAAAATACTCTTCGATGTACGCCCCTTCTGTATATAGGCGACTTTCTTGACCTTTACCCCCGAAGAGATTCTCTCGGTGAAGTTCTAATCCCACATTGGCAAACAAGTAAGGAATGTTGGGCATACGATTTCCTTTAGTAGGGTTGGGAGCAGATGACGACGCCTCATGTTTACGCGTATCCCGCAGATCCTGAAAGGTTCCATTACCGTAGAGGTAGAGGAAATTTGTGGCATCCCACTTGACCTCCAAATCAACGCCTAAAGTGCGCATCTCTCCGAAGTTTTGATAACGTGATTGCAATGCTCCGCCCGTGAGACGTATCATGTCCTTGAGGTACATGGCAAAAAAATTCATCTCTACCTGAAAGCGGTTGTCTTTTCGGTTGAACGTTTCCGCAAAGAATCCGACATTGAGATTCATGTTTCTTTCCGGCTTGAGGTCAGGAGACGGTACAACAAGAAATCCGTTGCCCAACAGTTCTAAATCGGAAGGGACTCTCACGTCGTACGCCAAGGACGCTTTGATTAGAAATTCAGGGATTATAGCATAGCGAAAGGCATCGCTCAATCCGAAATCTGTCTTGCTTAAATCTATTCTTTTTCTTCTGCCTGCCCCCAGCATATCCGCTGTTGTTGTTTTCATGTGGTAATAGTAGAATTTACCCGACAGTGCGTTCATCCACTTATTGTTGCTTGATGTCCATTCATGGGTAGCACCTGCTACCAAGCTGTGCATGTCGCTATTGAATCTCGTTTGATATCCCATAGCCTTGTCACGTAAGGGGTCTTTGGGCAATCCCTTGGTGTAGTTATATACAACGTTCAGGTTTAGGCTATGTCCGATACCTATGGGGTAATCCAAATTTATTTTCTGCAACACGGTGTGTTTACCGCTATGCAAATCACTGGGATAGGGTTTTATCTCTCCTCCAAAATCGCTAACCGGATTAGATGTCGTACCGTCCCAATTATAGCTATGAGGTGCTTTATCTACAAAACGAAACAAAGTATAAGAATACTGCGTATTGGCTTCGAATGACAAGCGAGGAAAAAGGAAATCCCTCTTCTCCAATTTTGCTCCAAAGATGTATGCTTCAGAAAAATTTCGAGCCTCTTGTATGTTGTACTCAATGCCCTGTATCTGCTGTGATGATTTGGTAAAGGCAGGTTCTAACTTTACTTCGTCAAACCACCATTTTTTCGACTTGATACTTCCTCCCACCATCACTTTGTTAAAGCGATCGTGGTCGCGACGGATCATCTGCCCTTTACGGAATGGCGATTCCATTGTGTAGCTGTTATCGGAATGTGAGAGCACCGCCCCCAAACCATACTCCAATCCACTCTTCTGATCGTTTCTTTTGAACACGGTATTGAATTGGTGTGTATTGAACGACTTGATACTGTAGCCCACATCTAGATACTTGGCTGGATATTCTTTGAGGACAATGTTGACCGCTCCTCCTACTGCTGAACCTCCAAGTTTTGCCGGTACAATGCCCTTGTAAATCTCTATCCGGTCTATCATGTCTGTGGGAATGTCGTTTAGGTTGATAAAATCGTTGTTATCGTTCATAGGCATTTCATCAATAAATACGCCGATACGCTTGCCTTCAAGCCCTCTTACCGAAAGCCTTGATACACTTCCCATTCCGCCGGATGACCTCAAGGTAATTCCTGCCATGCGTGAAAGGATGTCATCCACACTTGACACGACCCCTTTCTCTTCGTCCATTGCAATGACTGATACTGGCATAGAAGAATCTTTGAGTCTACGTGCTTTACTTTTAGCCCTTATCGTTACTTCGTCCAACTTCTTGGCTTCGGCTTTCAGGCTGATAATGGTTTTCTGTGCACTCTCCTTTGCCACAGTATGTTTTAGGATAGCCGTTTGGTAACCCATAAACTTTACGGTTAATGTATAAGTACCGAAAGGAACGCCTGAAAAAGAGAACTCGCCTTTTTTGTCGGCTACGCTGCCCTTTTTCAGTTCCTCAATAAAGATGGTTGCTCCAGGCAGTGGATCTTCGCCTGTGTTGTCAATGACCACGCCCGCGATTCGTCCTCGCCCTGTTTGAGCCGATACACTGATGCTCATAAGTATCGGTGCCAATAGATAAAATAGAATTTTCTGTACCATTGTTTATTTATATAACAATTATCTCTTTTTGTACCTTTTTCGGGAGGGGGTGTTAAAGATGATTTTTCAGTCGTTATCAATACCTGAACTGAATATCGTTGCGTTCGATCTCTTCTTTGAGAAAAGTCAAGAGTGCGTCTGTGTCATCTCCCGCTAGAAAGGCAATGTTCTCGACGGTGGTGCGTTTATCCGATGCGCAGGTCGACGGTGAATTATTCAGATAAGCATACCAATGGTCTCGTTTTACCAACCGATGTATCAGCTGCGGATAAGCAGCCAAAATACGGTGTATAGGTGTATCTTTGTTTATCGTCATTGAAGATAATGTTTTAGAGACATTACAAATTTTAAAAACTGTATTTTGCCTTCACCCACACTTCCGAATTATGCTTGTATAAACCAAACATGCCTCCGTTGCCCCCGAACCAGTCATAGCCAGCCGAGAGGCGGAGTTGGTCGCTCAAGGCATAATCGGCTGCAAAGCGGCTGAACCAGCCCGTGTGGTTGGGGTCGAAGTAGGTGAAGTTGGAAAGTTGCAAGGTGTTGGCCAATAGTTTTTTCGACACGTTGAGCGTGAGGAGCGAGCTGTGCCGGGACTGGGCGATATAGCTTTCGCTCTTGAAAATATGCTCGGAAGAAAACTGGACCATCACAATCCACTCGCGAGGAGCGTACCAGTCCATCCCCACCAGCCAATTTATGGTGTTGAACCCCTTTTGGCCCGAGGATTCGGCTTGCGGTATGTAATTGAAATGTTTTCCGATGTTGAAAGCCGCTTCGCCGCGTAACACGAATTGTCCCAAGGGTTTTGAGACATCGCCTCCGACGAACCCCATGCGGTAATGGTGGGGCGAGACGGAGAGTTTCGTGGCTGACGATTGGTACGTGAGGACGGGCATCTTGTTCCACGTGTGTAGTGCGGCCAAAGAGAAGTCTACTCCTGGCAAGGTGAAAGAGAGCCTTCCCCCGTATTCCATGTTGGATAGGCGGAGTTTGGGGAGGCTTCCCTTCTCGTTCCAGACAAGGGGCAGAAGACTTTCTTTAGGTAGCACGCTCCACGGGTTGGCGGCATCAGTGGACAGCCTGTATCCCTCGAAAGCGGGCACGACGAGCAATTCGAATTGCATCTTGTCCTTAAAGACAAAGAACCGTAAGGCGTTGACGGGCATGCGAATATCATCATAATCTTGTGCCAGAAACTCTGTCATATCCATGGGCGAAACCAAGTCGGTAACGCGCACTCCGTCTGCCGCTCCCCAAATGACAAACTGCCGCCCTAGACGACACCCCCAATTCTCCTCCCGGTGATCGAGATACGCCTCCCGTAATTCCCCCCCCGTGCGCTCCTTCAGCAAAGCGTTGTAAGTGATGTTGAACGAGACGTAAAGCGATGATCCTCCAGAGCTTTTGCCTATCTCCCCCCTTACCCGGGCACGGGAAGACATGAGGTCATTCGGTTCCCTGGTGCAGAAGGCGTGGTAGGTATCGACAAACCCCTTGAACTGCCACGGTACCACTCCTTTCTCCTGGCCCCCTACGGCATGCACCGACAAGAACAGGAAAAGTACCGGCAGGAATCCTGTAGAGAAATTGCTTGCACTTGTCATTAGAGCCTGCCTTTCTCCAAAACGGTGACGTTGAACTTTGCTTCCTCCACGGGAATGTTGTATTTCGGATTCTTGATTTCAAGAATCGTCTGATGCCCCGTCTGCACGTTGCTCATGTGCATCTTCCGGGCGACCCAAAAACCGTCCACTCTGGCGATATCTGACATTTCGAGGCGGCGGTGCAGCCTGCCCAGCTTGTCGTAGTACTCCACCCTGGCCGGTATCAGGCAATCCTGACGTATCAGGGCTATCTTTTTGGAAAAAATATCGCGCTTGTCTTTTGGAACAGACTCCAGTTTCCAGCACTTGTACCCATCGATGATTTCCTCCCCGAGTAGCTCGTGCGTATCTTCATCCACGGAGCGACTGCCCATATCGTCGTATGTAAAATCGCTACCCATGAAGTAATCCTGCCTGGCAGACGAGCCGCTGATGCGACGGGTCTTTTTCATCGCGGGCAGATAAAGCCACTTGTCGTCGTCTTTACCCGGTTCATCGTAATCCCACGTGAGGAATCCCGTGCCCTTTACATCACCGGGATACTCGAAGAACATGATGCTCTTGCGGTCTCTCTTCTCTTCGCCGACATCGATGGAATAGGAAACGAGCCTGCGCTCGCGCACCGCCCCGCGCTTGTTGATCAGTTTCATCGACAATTCCGATTGACGGGTGTCTCCATCGGGACGATCTTTTACTTTTTGGGCGATATCTCTGCCTGTTTGTGCTGTTGCTACGGTCATGAATACCGCGACGATTGCAACGGCCAAGATTGTTCTTTTCATAATTCTTTATTTGTTAATTTGTTACTATAACTAGCACCTCGAGTGCGAGCTCTTGTCTTCTCTCTCTTTTATTGATCCGTTATCTGCTTGCCTTTATTTGTTTCTTGCCCGAACACGCGGAACTTTTGAAGCAAAACGGGCGTTACGCAAAGGTCGGCAAGCAATGCCGACACGATACCGGCCACGGAGAGCATACCCATGTGTACAAAGGAGAGGCCCTCGGAGGTGATGTAGGTGGCGAAGTTGCCACATATCACGATACTCGTTAGGATGATCGGCGTCCCACAGGTGCGGAACGATCTAAGAATCGCTTCCCGGTAGTTGCCCCCGCGTTCAAATTCCAAATGTCCGTGATTGATGAAGTGAATCGTGTCATCCACGGCCAAACCGAGAATCATCGGCATGATGGTTGCCGTCATCATATCCAGCGGATATCCCAGCCAGCCCATCAATCCCCCGACAACCAGTGCCGGAGTGACATTCGGTATCATGCCGATAAGACCGACAGGCATGCTGCCGAAAGCAAAAATCATTAACACCCCGATGAGGAAGAGCGCGATGGCAAATGAAATCATTTGTCCGCGGGCCACGTACTGCATCATCACGGTAAATTGAGGAATGCTTCCCACGGCTGTAACTGTTGCCCGGGGAAAGAGTTTGGCGGCACGCGCCACGATATCGTCCAGGTCGCGTTCCGTCTCCCCCGAATCGTAGGTGTTCGTTTCCACCATCAGACGGAGACGCCGGTAATCGTAATCAATCCAATATTCCGCTTCACTACCTCCCGCGTTCTCGTAAAGAAGCAGTAACTGTGCCACCTCGTCGGGATTTCGGGGGAGTGTGTAATAGGCGGTATCACCATCGTGTAAGGTTTGATTCAGGTCCTTGAGGATGTTCAGCACCGACGTCGTGCGTTTGGTCAGTCTATAACCGTCGGCTTGTTGAATGAGGGAGTCCAGGCGTGCAAGAATTCCGGGAGATTTTGCCAACCCGTTCTCGGGCAACTCTATCATCACGTCATAGGCGTAGACAGAGCCAAGCTCGCTTTCCCCCACCCGTAATAGATTGTCTACATAGGCTATCTTTCTTCCCATGGTGCGTTCCACGTCAAAGGCCATCTCTATTTTGGAGAACTGGTAAATGAGAAATACTGTAAACAGCCCGAAAATGTATAGAATTAACGTGCCGTGCTTGAGTACCCACCCACCAGTTTGTCCCAACTTACGATCGAGCCACCGTTCTCCGGTTTCCCGCACCCCGGGGTGCGGCTTGCCATTTTTACCGAAACTCAACAGCACGGGCATCAACGTTATGGTGATGAGGAAGGCAAACATGACGCACGCGGAGGAGGCAATACCTATAAATCGCATGGGGCGCATCGGTATGGCAAGGAACGACAGCAAAGCAGTGAAAGTAGTCAGCGCGCTGAACAATACCGGCCAACCCATCTCCCCCACGGTCTCCTCAACGGCCCGCTTCCGTTCCCCATGCATAAGGAATTGTCGCTTGAAATAAGAGTGCACGTGTATATTGTAAGCTATCGAGACGGCAAACGCCAGCAGCATCGGTATTGTCAGCATTCCGCTATCTATCGACAGGCCAAAGTATCCCAACATGCCATACACGGTTATGATGCTTCCCGTGGCGGTAACAAGCGGCACGACAACCCCTCTCAGGGAACGTGTTACCAGGAGCAGGATGAAGATGGATACAAGAGCGGCGATACCTAGCACGCGCGGCATCTCGCTGTTGAACCATTTCATCTTCACAGCCGTGACGTAAGGCAGCCCCGTCCCTCTGGGGTGGAGATCCTTGTATCTTTCTTTGGTGATGATATGCTCCAACTGGTTACCGGTGAGCACCTCGGGAGATACACCCCCCCTCTTATTCCACACCGAATCTTCGGGAAAAGCGCGCAACTTGAGAATGATCCACGAGAGTGTGCCGTCTTTAGAGACAAGCCGCTCGGCGATATACGGTTTCTGGTAAGCCCTGAGGCGTATCTCCTCTAAACCCGCGGCGTCAGAGGGGATACTATCGGGCACAATCTGTTCAATACTCATACCCTCTTCGGTACCAACCATGAACTCGATGTCGGTGAGTGAAGTGATTTTGTCTGCATACGAAAGACTATCCATCATCTCGTTCGTGAGTTCGCGGATAAGTTTCAAATTCTCTCTTGTAAACGAATCATCGCATTGGGTTAGCACCGCTATAAAATTATCGTTACCGAATATGGCCTTGAATTCATCGGTTTTGACAAGCATCGGATCGTCTTCGAGAAAGTAGTCTTCCCACGAAGCGGTCACCTTGAAGTGTTTTAACCCCGTGAAACCTATGGTAAAAACAAGGGTGAAAATCCCGAGAATCCACCAACGTTTCTGTATCATTTCTCTGCCCCGCAAGGCAAACCAAGCATTGATTTTTTCAATTTTCATATTTTTCTCTTTTTCATTCGCATGACACCGGATATGTCATTTTGTGCAAAGTTACCCATGTCTGCCTTCCTGCGCAATACCTAAAAAGGATGATTTTATTTATTGACAATAAGCGTTGAGTTGTCCGAGTCCCTCGTGTTCCCATGTAATTCAAGAACTGCCTGACTCATACCTTCTTCCCGTGGAAAATACCTAAAAATGACGATTGACCGGTAATGTCATAATAAACTATCTTTGCGGCAAACATTATTACATAATAAACCGATTCTATATGACGAATTTGAGAAAGATAATCAGTATCTCTTTTTTCAGCATTCAAATGGTGAATCACTCTTTGAACGCGCAGCAGCAGGAAAAGGGAAACGAGGATATTGACAGGGACACCGTTTACCGGCTTGAAGAAGTGGTGGTATCGGGCCGACAAATATTAGGGAGTAAATTCAAGGCGAGAAACCGCACCGGTTCAGCATATTATATCTCTCCTGAAGAGATACGTAAATTTGGGTACACCGACATCAACCGGATGTTAAAAGCCGTTCCGGGGGTAAACATGTATGAAGAAGACGGGTTCGGGTTACGCCCAAATATCAGCCTGCGGGGGACGAAAGCCGAGCGAAGCGAACGGATTTCTATTATGGAAGACGGCATCTTGGCAGCTCCGGCCCCTTATTCCGCCCCGGCTGCTTATTACTTTCCGAATGCTGCCCGCATGGAAGCCGTCGAAGTGGTGAAAGGGAGTAGTCAGGTTCAGTACGGCCCGTTCACTACGGGAGGAGCCATCAACATGGTATCGACTCCTATACCGAACACTTTTTCTGGCACGGCGAACCTCTCTTACGGAAGCAAGAACACGTTCAAGTCGCATACGCACATCGGAAACATGTGGAAGCATTTCGGTTTTATGGTGGAATATCTGCGCTATCAGTCGGACGGATTCAAGAAATACGAAGACCATCCCGTCAAAGGATTCAACAGAGACGACCTCATAGCTAAAGTAATGGTAAAAACAGATAAAGGCACGGGGGTAAACCATGCGCTGGAACTGAAGTTCGGATACGCGGGCGAGAACTCGGACGAAACGTATGTAGGGCTTTCCGAAGAGGATTTCAAACAAACTCCTTTCCTCCGCTATGCCGGCTCACAGATGGACGAGTTGAAAACCAATCATCAGCAATGGGTAGCCACTTACCTGCTCAACTTCTCCAACAAGCTAAAAATAGTCACCAGCGCATATTATAACCGTTTCCACCGCAACTGGTACAAACTGAACGACGTACGGGCGGGAATCACCTCTAAAGAGAAGAGGTCTATCGCCGATGTGCTCATCGATCCGGAAACAAACATCCGTTACTTCAACATACTGACGGGGAAAGCCGACCGTGAAGGCGAAGCGCTGCTGGTAAGAGCCAACAACAGGACATATCGTGCCAGAGGCATACAAACCAAAGCGGAATACCGCTTCAACCTGAATGAGTTCTTCTTCGATGTAGAGTTCGGACTGCGCTATCATCACGATGAGGAAGACCGCTTCCAATGGGACGACGCTTACTCCATGAAGAACAAGAAGATGGTGCTGTTTATGGAAGGCATCCACGGGACGAACGCCAACCGCGTCACATCGGCGGACGCACTGGCAAGTTACCTGCTCGCCAAATTAAGATATAACTCATGGACTATCACTGCCGGGTTGCGCTACGAAGACATCGACCTGCTGAAAAAAGATTATACGAAAGCAGATCTGGAGCGTACGGGGAAAGTACGCATCGAAACGCCCAACCATGCGCGCGTTTGGATTCCCGGCGTGGGAGTAAACTATCAACTCGTTCCCGAAGCATCGGTATTCTTCGGAGTTCACAAAGGATTCGCACCGCCGAGCGCGGAGTTGTATCAAAAACCCGAAAGTAGTGTGAATATGGAATTGGGAACACGCGTTTCCGCCGGCAACTTCAAAGCAGAGCTGATCGGTTTCTACAACAATTACAGCAATATGCTCGGAAGCGACCTCGCCGCCTCGGGCGGATTGGGAACGCTCGAACAGTTTAATGTAGGCGAAGCCCGCGTAAAAGGCGTGGAATTTCTTATGCAATACCAACCCTTGCCTGAAGCATGGAAAGTGCGCATGCCCCTGCAAGTATCATATACTTATACCGATACGGAGATGAGAAACTCGTTCTCAAGCCATTCATGGGGCAACGTGATGAAAGGAGACGAGATCCCCTACATCTTCAAACACGCACTGAACATACAGGTGGGAATAGAGCACAAATGGTTCGACGCGAACATAGGAGCACGCTACAACAGCGATATGCGCACATCTCCCGGACAGGGGAGGATCGCTGAAAGAGAGAAGGTGCCTGCGCACCTCGTGCTGGATGCATCGGCCAGCGTATATGTAAACAAATACCTGACGGTAAAAGTAAACGCCGTGAACCTGACCGATAAGGTCTATCTCACTTCACGCCATCCGGCAGGGTTGAGGGCAGGACATCCTTTCGGCATCTACGCAGGAGCCAACGTCCGGTTCTGAACAAATATATGCAATCATATATAAAAAAGAAGAAATATAACAAGATAAGGCAATGAATATATCATCGGTTATAAAATTAGTAATCAGCATCCTGTTCACGGCAATCTTCTCTCAGGTTTGTCCGGCACAGGAATTAATGGAAATAAAAGGCACAGTGCGTTCTGTTTCCGGAGAGCCTCTGCCGGGCGCCACTGCCATCGTGGCGGGTACGGCAAAGGGAGTCATCGCAGACGGCGACGGACGGTTCACACTCAAAGCCCGCAAAGGACAAATGTTGGAAGTGAGCTTCGTGGGAATGAAAACCCGGAAAGTGAAAATCACCTCCACCGTCATGAATATCACACTTCAGGAAAACGTGCAGGAGATAGAAGGAGTGGTAGTGACCGGTTATCAGAACATAAAGAACCGGGTATTTACGGGAGCAGCCGCTTCAGTGAAGCTGGACGACATCAAGCTTGACGGCGTGGCGGATGTATCACGCATGCTCGAAGGGCGTGTAGCGGGACTGTCGATACAAAATGTCACCGGCAGCTTCGGGTCGGCTCCCCGCATCAACATACGCGGCGGCGCTTCCATCATGGGAAACGTTCAACCTTTGTGGGTTATCGACGGAGCTGTATATGAAGACCTAGTGTCGCTCACGCTCGACCAATTGGCTTCGGGTGATGCCGTGACACTCATCAGCTCCGCCGTTGCCGGCCTGAACGCTTCGGACATCGAAGACATACAGGTGCTTAAAGATGCTTCCGCCACATCTATCTACGGAGCCAGAGCCCTGAACGGGGTAATCGTAATCACCACCCGTGCAGGTAAAAGAAACACGCCGAACAGATTTTCTTACTCATACGAGCTGAGTATGCGGGCCATTCCTTCATATACGGACTTCGATCTGCTCAATTCGCAAGAGAGCATGTCCATCTATCAGGAGATGGACAGGAAGGGATACTTCTCCGTACAAAACACATTATACGGACGCCGTAGTGGTGTTTACCACCAGATGTATAAGGCTCTCGGAACCGTTGATCCGTCTACCGGGCGATATTATCTGGAAAACACGGACGAAGCCAGGCGCGCGTTCATGCGCGAGCGGGAATATGCCAACACCAATTGGTTCAAGGAGTTGTTTACACACAGCCCCATCCATACGCACACCGTAACGTTCTCTGGAGGAGGAGAGAATTCTACCATGTATGCCTCCATCGGTTTCTATAACGACAGGGGCTGGACGCTTGCCGATGATGTAAAACGCATCACCGCCAACATCAAAAACTCCTTCTACTGGAAAGAGGACAAGATAAAGGCTACCATATCCGCACAAGGAAACTTGCGTAACCAAAACTCCCCGGGTACGCTTTCTCAGCGAAAAAATACGGTAATCGGAACCTTCGAACGCGACTTCGACATCAATCCCTTTGCCTATGCTCTGGGAACAAGCCGTACCTTACGCCCCCGCAATGCCAACGGCGAACCGGAATACTACCGCAACAACTGGGCGCCGTTCAATATCCTGAACGAGTTTGACAACAATTACCTGAAAACCGAAGTGCTCGACTTCAAACTGCAAGGCGAACTTTCATACAGACTCAACGACAACATCGAAGCGAAAGGATTGGCGTCGGTACGTCATGCGGTTACCAAAAGTTCGCACTTCATCACCGAACACTCGAACGTGATACAGGCTTTCCGCGCCAACGAAACTCCCTACGTGGCGCAAGAGAATATCTATTTGCTGAAGAATAAAGACAACCCCTTGCAACTGCCGCAAGTGGCGCTGACTCACGGAGGCATGTTCAATAAGACAGAGACTTCTCTGCGCAGCTATCTGGGACGCTTTGCGCTCGACTACAACAAACAGATGGGCGAGCACGACATACGCGCTTTCGGATTTACCGAAATACGCTATGCCGACCGCAGCATCAACCCTTTCCAAGGTTATGGGATACAATACGACAGAGGGAATCAGGTGTTCACCAATCCTCTGATTTTCGATAAGCTCACTAACGAAGGAAACACTTATTTCTCGCTTACCGAACGCTACGAAAGAGGAGTGACCCTCTCCGCCAGCGCCACCTACGGATATGCGGGCAAATACGTTTTCAACGGCGTATTCAATTATGAAGGATCGAACACAGCGGGAAAATACAGCCGCTCTCGCTGGTTGCCTACATGGAATATCGGAGCAAAGTGGAACATGGATCAAGAGAAGTTCATGAAAAAGTATCCTGCCGTTTCCAAGCTCGCCTTGCGTGCCAGCTACGGACTGACGGCCAAAATGAACGAACAGGCGATAAACTCCACAGCTGTGTTCAAGCATCTCATCATCAACCGCACACTGCTGAAGGACCGCGAGAATGCGTTGCGCATCCTGCACCTTGAGAATCGCGACCTGACATGGGAGAAAATGTATGAGCTGAATCTCGGTTTGGAACTTGGGCTGTTCAACAACCGCATAAGCGCAACATTCGATGTCTACCAACGAAACTCATTCGACCTGATAGACCTCATCCGTACCTCCGGTGTGGGCGGACAGTATTACAAGTACGCAAACTTCGGAGATATGCGCACACGAGGAGTGGAATTGGCGCTGCAAACCAAGAATATCGTAACCGACAACTTCAGCTGGACTACGGCTTTCACCGTGAGCGGCATGAAGCAGAAGATCACCCGCCTGCTGAATACGCCGAACACCTTTGATATGGTGGCGGGAACCGGACGCGGCAATATCCTCGGATTCCCACGAGGGGCTCTATTCTCTTTCAACTTTCAAGGGCTCAACAACAATGGCCTGCCTACCTTCGACTTCGGACTTTACCCTTCCAACCAAGGTGTGAACAGCGAAATATCAGGAGCGGATTTCCTCGACGCGCAGTATTCGAAGTCGTACCTTATCTACCACGGGCCTATCGAACCCACTTACATAGGCGGAGTATCGAACACGTTTAAATACAAGAACTGGGAGCTTTCGTGCTTCGTCACCATGCAAGCGGGCAACAAGATACGCCTCAATCCGACATTCGATCCTTCGTTCGCCGATCTGAACGTGTTTTCGAAGGAGTACTACGACCGCTGGCTCAATCCTGGCGACGAGTGGAAAACGAACATTCCCGTCATTCCTTCACAGGATTTGATTCGCAACATCGGAAAAGAAAACATCGAAAAAGCTTACAACACTTATAATTACTCTCAGAACAGAGTGGCAGACGGAAGTTTCGTGCGCATGAAAAATATCTCGTTGGGGTATCGATTGCCCAAAAAGCTTCTTTCACAACTCAAGATCAGGCAAATGAGTGTGAAGGCAAACGTAACCAATCCGTTCCTGATTTATGCAGACAAGAAGTTGAAAGGGCAAGATCCGGAGTTCTACAAATCGGGAGGAGTTTCATTGCCTACTCCCAAACAATATACGATGACACTGCATGTTGAATTTTAATCGCATTGAAATGAAAAGAACAATTTACTTAAGTATCATACTCACGCTGCTCACGGCATGCCAAGGCTATCTGGAAACAACCCCCGACTCTACGCTCGATGTGAAGATAGACAGTGAAGAGAAAATAGCCGAATTGCTCGCCGGAGCTTACCCCGAAGCCAGTTACTTCGCGTTCTTGGAAACACGTACCGACAATGTAGGCGAACGGGTGAACGGCATACATTCACGGCTGAACGAAGCCATGTATTATTGGGAAGATTACGATCAGGAAGACCTGGACACTCCGCTGAACTATTGGAACGCATGCTACGCGGGCATCGCACAAGCCAACCAAGCGTTGGAGCTTCTGAGCAAATATCCTAAAACCGACCGTGTGAAAGCTTTGTACGGCGAAGCATTCCTATTGCGTGCCTATCTGCACTTTATGCTGGTCAACATCTGGGCGGAGCCGTACGGTACATCCAAGTCGGAGACTGCACCCGGCATACCTTACCTGACAAAGCCTGAAAAGAATGCGCTGGTGGACTACAAGCGCGGAACCGTAAAGGAGGTGTACGAAAAGATCGAGAAAGACCTGAAACTCGGTATTTCACTGGTAGACGACAGTTATTATAGCAAACCGAAATTCCACTTCAATAAAAAAGCCGCATACGCTTTCGCTTCCCGCTTCTACCTGATTAAAGGAGAATGGGAACTCGTTATTGCCTATTCAGACTACGTGCTCGGCATAGACCCCAAACCTGTTCTTCGGAACTGGCAGAAGTACGAAAAAGAGTTTTACTTCAACCGCAAGTATCTCTATACCCGATACACAAGCACTGAAGAGCCCGCCAATTTGCTACTCTCCACAACAGAATCAAGGGTAGCCCGCAACATATCCACAGAAAAGTACGGAGTGACAAGCAAAAGTGCAGACAAAGTATACAACCAGCATGGGATAGATGGATGCGCCAACTTCCGGAAAGTGAATATGGAACCGGTTTTCCTTTTCAACTATAATGACGGACGCATAGGCGACGGACAATATATCAGCAAATTCGACGAGCTTTCGTTATCGGGCTATACAGGCATACGACCGAAGGGACTGTATGTCACCAACGTTTTATTCTCCACCGATGAGGTAATGCTCAACCGGATGGAGGCATACGCCATGATCGGAGAATACGACAAATCCATAAACGACCTGCTTATCTATCTTTCTGCCAAATTCGGAATCACTCCTTCGTGCAGCCGTCCGGACTACACGCAAACAAGCAGCGACAATTACCAGACCTATACTCCGTTCTACGGAATGAGCATCAAACAGCTGGCAATGGTAAAAACCATTTTAGGATTCAGACAACAAGAGTTTATTCACGAAGGATTGAGGTGGTTCGACATCCGCCGTTTTTACATACCGGTGAAACGTACATCGAAGTATAAGTTCTATAAGCAGCTGGAAAAAGAAGACCCGCGAAAGCTCCTGCAAATACCTGCCGAAGCCATCAACCGGGGATTAGAACCTAACCCCCGTTGAATATATTGACAATATAATGGACAGAGAATATTAAAAACATGAAAACAATAAGCAAAAGAATGAGATTCAGATACTTTATCGGACGAAGCTTGTACCTGTTTGCCACATGCCTGCTGTTAGCGGGCTGCGAACAGGAAGCTGCCTTATCCGACCAAAGCGTAGTAGATTTGGGAGCAGTACAACGCAACAAAACAGAACTTGACGAGTGGATATTAAATACATTCACACGTCCTTACGGTATCGAAATCGAATATCGTTGGGATAAAAATGTGGCGCAGAACGGAAGCTACACCTATCCGCCGGAAGCCGCTAATGTAAAAAGTGTGCTCGAAACGATCAAAGCGTTGTGGATCGACCTCTATACAGCTGCCGATCTGGGAGGAGAAAAGTTCTTTCTGGGCAAGAACCCCGTTAAGATTTACATATATGGCGGAAAGAACATAGACGGAAACGGAGTAGAGCTTTTAGGAAATACGGAAGCAACGACCAACGAGATGTTTCTGTACAACGTCAACGACTTCGACCCGAAAGATGAGGACAAGGTATTTATCCTGATGCGAAGCGTGCATCATCAATTCGCAAAACGATTGATGGAGTTGTTCCCTTACGACAGAAACAAGTTCCTGACCATCAGCAGAAACAGATATATCGAATCGACCAAACTCATTGCCGATATATTCAAAGGAGAGATACAAGGACGCAGATTGCTTACTTTCTCACCATATCCGAGCAAGAGAGGCTTTTTTACTTTCCACTCTTTCCTCTCTGCCGAGGATGATTTCGCCGAGATTATCAGCGCTAAACTTACGCATACCCCTAAAGAGGTGCTTAAAGCGTTGGCAGAAGCCAAAACTCCTTACTCCGACGAAGATCCGGAAGTTCAGCGGGCATATGATGAAGAGGCACGTCAAGTATATAAAGAACTGACGGAGAAAGAGGCGTTTGTAGAAGACTATTTCAATAAAGAAATCAAAATCTCGCTCGATTATCTACAAATGATAAGCATAAAACAATTAAAAGCATATACGAAACAAAAATAAAGAGTATGAAAACAGGATTCCAACTACTTATTCTGATAGCGGTCTGCTTCTCCTGCAAGGATGAGAATATTTTCGATTCATCTCCTTCCGAGCGAAGCGCAAAACATATCAGCGAACTGAGGAAGGAGCTTACAGATGCCCCCCACGGGTGGTGTGTCACTTACTTTCCCCGGACAGACTCGCTACTGTTTACAAATGTGAACGAGCAGATAACCCAATTCGAATACCGTAACAAATATGGATATGGCGGACACTGCTTCTTCATGAAGTTCGCAGACGACGGAACGGTAGAAACCATAGCCGATTATGACGAGCAAAGCGGGAAGAACAGCCGCAAAAGCGAGTTTGAAGTAAGTCAGAACACATTCACTCAACTGAGCTTCACCACTTACAATTATCTGCATAGTCTGGTGAACGACCAATTCGCCGCCTCTTCCGATTTTCTTTATACAGGAAAAGACGCCGATGGCAATCTCGTTTTTCGAACAGCTTCATACATAGAACCCGCTCGCGAGTATATGGTATTCACAAAACTGAAAAGCGAAAACAGTTGGGCGGAAGACATGTACAAAGCTTATGCCAATAACCTGTTTTTCCAAGAGATGAAAAATCCGCAACTGGTAATCCGGAAAGCAGACCGGATATATTTCCGCAGCGACATGCAGACCAGAACTATTATTGACAATAGAGATGAAAACTCAAAAAAAAGAAAAAAGCAGGAGGAATATCAACGCTATCATCTGTTTCTTTTTGCCAAAGACCCCTATGCGCCCCACGGATGGCCCAAAGAGGTAGTAGGTCTGGGATCGGGATATGTGGGCACAACAGACGGATTGACGTTCAGACCCGGTATACGATACAGCAAAAACTACACGTTTTACGATTTCCGCAGAGAAGGAAACCGCTTTGTTTGTGAACTCGTGAAGGTGTTCGACCCCTACAGCAAGACCGAGCGTTGGATAAGCAAACATCTTGCCCCCGGTGGAGAAGTAACCGGAGTTATAGCCGAAATTTGGGATAAATCTGATAATTAAAAAACAAAAAACGACATGAAATATATATGGATAATGTGTGTATTGCTGCTGGTATGCAGTTGCAACACGGTGAAAGAAGACACCATAATAAACGAAGATTATGAAAAAATATTTCCACCAAAAGAAATAGAAAAACCGGAGAACAAACGAGGAGAGTTGACGATACAGTTATGTGACCCTGACTTGGCATTGAAAAACTACAAATATCCCGGTACCGAAACACCCGAGGGTGCAGAAAAATATAAAGTGACTTTGCTATGCCAATTTAATGAAACGGACCGAAGAGGAAATCTTGTAGATGATCCTAAAGTAACAGCTCGATACGGAGTAAAGTATATTAACGAAAAGAAAGAGCTGATAACCATCACTTGCTTCGAAAAGGACTCGGAGTCTGCAGAAGAAGATACGGAAGAGGACAACGATGAAGAAGAGGAAGAACAAAACATCAATGTAATGAGCAATGGCGAAGAATTGGAAATTACCTTTGAGGTCTACTCCGGATTTCCCTTATACCTCAGTGTCAGCGGAGTAGGTCCTCGGAATTCTAATGTAAGAGCAAGCATCAAGGCTGTTTCCGCCGACGGGTTGATTGAACTTCCCGAACTGCGGACGGAGCAATATCAGAATGAAGAAGGACCGAATATGCTGAAGCACCCTTATTGTGAATATTTTATTTTACCTTAGAAAAAGAGAGAAATGAATTACATAAAACAACATATACTATCCCTTTGTTTGCTGGCAAGCGTAACGGCCTGTACCGAAGGGACGAATGAAACGGTAGAAAGCGCATACTGGCCTCCTGTATTGCCGGAACCGTCGTACAAGTTTTCAAGAAACGGAGAGAGCAGCGTAAACACGTTGGAGTGTAAATTTCTGAAGGCTCCTATCGACAGAATCTTTTCGAGATACATGAGCGGAGCACGCATGGGCACGAAAATGGACTATGATGAAGCGATGCAAATGTTCCGCGAAGGAGAGTACGGTTTGAAGCCGCAAAATGAGATAGCCACTTCTACGCTACACCTTACCGACAGAGGAAAAATCCTGCAAGATTTCAACAGTTGGTTTGACATGTCGACACGTATAGCCGGATTAGGACAGGAAAAACCGCATGAACGCAGAAGTACGGAAGCTCAAAAAGGAATAACGGGATATGTAGGAATCAATATAGGCGACAAAGACATTTGTTTTGTGGATGAAAGAGGAATTGCCGTAGCCGAAGTTTACAGATATGCCGTCATGGGTGCCATATATCTGGACAAAATACTCAACGTGCACCTGAGTGAAGATGTAACGGAAAACCCGGAAGTACGCTCCGCGCACGACTTGACCCAACTATCTGCGGGACACAACTATACAGAGTTGGAACACCACTGGGATTTAGCCTATGGATATTACGATTTCTGGAAACCGCTCGCCCAGTCTGAAGGCTTGCCGGCATTGAAAGATTCGCACCGCCGCATCTTTCAATGTTTTGTAAGAGGACGTACCTATATGGAAACATCACGTTACGATGAAATCAAGCTACAAGCGGATACTATCAGGCATGAGCTTGGACGTGTGGTGGCTGCCAGAGCAATGAACCTGCTGGTAGGAGCCAACACCTTTGCCAATCTGAAAGAAAATCCCAAACATGCTTTTCGACTTCTATCGCAAGCCTACGGACTCATCTATGCCTCACAGTTTGCCCGAAACGTACAAGGGCAACCATTCATCACATACGAGGAAACCCGGAAACTTTTACAGACATTGGAACAAGAAGGCGGGCTATGGGACAAGGAGCGCTTGCTGGGAGAGGAAAAAGACGAAGGCTCGTTACACTATCTGGCAGCACAGATAGGCGAGAGGTTCGGAGTGTCACCTGAAGAAATAAAAAAATAAAATAAACATGAGAACAATTCATAGAATAGCATTACTCGCAATGATGTGGGTGTGGATCATTCCCACAGCGAACGCACAAGAGAATTTATTGAAAAACGGAGATTTTGAAGGAGAATGGATCGGATCCGACTTCGAGAGAAAACCTAAAGGTTGGAAAGTGTACAAAGCTATAGGAAACTTTCAAAACGAAAAGCGTGACGGAGGAAGCGGAAGCAAAATATTCATGGCATATCTTGACAATGGAGGATCCATCAGCCCTATTGATGAGACTGTTGAGAGTTGGCGTATAGGAGCATTGCCTGTCGAAAAAGGAGCTACTTATAAACTGACCGTTTGGCACAAATGCACAAACGAAAAGTTGAAATTCAATGTCATATTCAACTTCTACCAAAGAACAGAGGATGACGATGACTGGAAGGGCGATAAAGAATACAGCTTCACTACCAAAAAAGACAAATGGGTGAAATTCGAGCAGGAGGTCAAAATTCCTGAAGACAAAAACATAGACGTAGCAGGAATGAGTATAATCTTCCCATTCAAACAAAACGGGAAAATTTATTTGGATGATATCTCTTTGACAAAATCAGAGGGAGGCTCCTCAACACCCGAAACACAAAAGCTGGAAAAGCCCGAGCTGAACTCTACCGAATGTTTCCAGCAAGAAATTACAGTATCATGGAAGAAAAGCAATATGCAAGGAACCACTTACGAAGTAAAAACCGATGCACATGTATTTACCGGAATCACCGGCAATTCGTTCACGATAGAAAAACTGACACCCGGACAGACGTACGATATCGAAGTATGTGCCGTAAAAGACGGAGTGAGGTCTGAATACGCGAAAACGACCGCCGGAACGAAAAACCTCGAAAAGTCGGTCGATTCAGAAGACCGTATCCCCTATCTGCGTACTATCGAAGCCGATGCTACATGCAAAGGACGTTTTCTCAAGCTCTACTACAACGAATTGGCGAATCCGAATGCGAAAATCTCTTATAAACTCGATGGAAAGTCTGTTCAACCTGCAAACAATACGCTGGAATTCCCCGCTTTCGAAGGATACTACAAAAATTTTCAACTGGAAATCCATATCGATGAAGGAGAAGGGCGAGAGTGGGAAATCCTGTATAATGAGCTGAGTGTGCAGAATTTTTAAGAATAAAGAAACTATTAAACTGTTTACAAACTTATGAGCAAGAATAGAATAACCGCACTGTGCGTTGCTTTCTCGATTATTTGCAGCTTTGCCTGCGAAGACCGGAAAGAGGAGTATCCGGACATCCGGATAGGAAAAGAAAAAAACGTTGACGAATTGTCGCTGAATAAGCAAACGGAAAAAAGGCTCCTCGTTTCGGGAGGAAACGGAAAATACATCGTCAACGTGGAGAACTCGCAAATAGCCACTGCGCAAATGAGCATGGACACGCTAAAGGTGAAAGGATTGCTGGAGGGCGAAACGTTTGCCACTGTCCTCTCGCACGACAAGCGTGTACGGCTGAAAATCAACGTGACTTTCCCCGAATTGGGCATAAGCCATCCCATTGTTCAACTCCGTCCTAAAGACATAAGCAAGTTCGTGAGCATTTCGGGAGGAGGAGAACGCGTCACACTACAGGAAAACGATCCGGCAGACGTAATGGATATAAAATGGGACGGCTCTACCGGCATGCTCGAAATAATGCCCAAATACGAAGGAGAGGCTGAAGTTACCGCCATATCCGAAGACGGAAAAGAACAGAAAACCATCCATATCAAAGTGAAGCCTGAAGGAGAATTGACCGTGCCCGGATGGTACGACACCCGCAACAGTTCATATTACGTGATGTTGAACAACAAAATGATAGTCAGAAGAAAAAGAGCAGGCACATGGATCATAGACAGCGCCCGCCCTTATGGCGGATTTATCACAACCTACGAAGGCTCTCACATCAAGATCGCCCCCATTGTGAATCCCGTACAAGGCGATTCCATCGACTTGAATGTCCTCAGTTACTCCGCTGCGCATGGAAAAATAAAAGTAGGGATACACCGCCTCTATGTAGAAGAGGTGCGAGAATCGGAAGTCATGCTGAGGGGGAAAGGGTATAAATTTTTACTACCTTACCAGAGCGAGTGATTATATAAAAAGACAAAATCAGGCGGTATATAACCATAGCAAGATTATACCAATTCTTGGGAGTAGTGTCGAATAAGCGTTAGGAAACGATCAAGCACATGTGGCGTTTCGGGCTTAAAGGATAGGACTATCCTTTATGAACTATTCAAAAGAATAACAATTCTTAATAATTAATACCCGTTCACGGAAGTTTGGCAACAACTCTATTGATAAGCAATAGGGCTGAAATGATAACTGATTATTCTTTTAATTGGTTTTCTTTGTAATATATAATATCTTGTATATTACATGTTAATTAAGCTTGATTTATTCTGTTATAAAAAATTGGAGACATGAATATTCTAAAGTTGCAGGGGTTGGACAGCCGGCTTTTTAACCTTGTCGCCCCTTTAGTGATGAGCCCTGCCGTACTGCGGCAAAATAATAATTACCCTTTCAAAACGACGCGTAACCATGTCTGGTACATTGCCGTGAACGAAGGACGGGTGTTGGGATTCATGCCCGTGAAAATGACCTTGATGAACAACTACATAGATAACTACTATATTAGCGGGGATAACCCCACTGTTATAGAGGGGATATTGGACCGTATTATCCATGATTTTTCTGCTGACGGTTCTCTCGTGGCCGTTGTACACAAACGCCACGTGGAAGGCTTTTCCACGAAGGGGTTCATTCCCTATTTCGAATGGAAGAAATATATCAAGATGCGTTATCATGAAGGAGGTAGGTCATGATACGCCGGTTGGACGTCTACGAGGCCGCCAACCGGAGATTGAAGATCATTTTTGACTTTTTTGATTACGTGTATGTCTCTTTTTCCGGTGGCAAGGATAGCGGTGTCCTTCTTCATTTGTGTATGGATTATATTCGCAGGCATGCTCCCGGCAGAAAACTGGGAGTGTTCCACATGGATTATGAGGTGCAGTACCGCCAGAGCACGGAGTACGTGGAAAGGATGTTTTCCAATAACCGGGATATCCTTGATGTGTTCCACTGTTGTGTTCCTTTTAAGGTTCCCACGTGTACTTCCATGTACCAGCAATACTGGCGTCCCTGGCAAGAGGGGTACCAGAATATCTGGGTTCGCCAGATGCCGGGCACCGCCCTTACCGTGAAAGATTTTGATTTCTGGGACGCCAACCTGTGGGATTACGATTTCCAGTTCCTTTTTCCTTCATGGGTGCGTCGTGAAAAGGGATGCAAGCGTGTTTGCTGCCTCGTGGGAATCCGCACGCAGGAGAGCTTCAACCGGTGGCGGGCGATTCATTCCGACAAGAATTACCGTAAGCTGGCCAACTACAAGTGGACCCATCGGTTAGGGTATTATACCTATAACGCCTACCCGATATACGACTGGAAGACAACGGACGTGTGGACGGGGTATGCCCGGTATGGTTGGGATTATAACCGTTTGTATGACTTGTATTACCAGGCCGGGATTCCCTTGTCCCGCCAGAGGCTGGCCAGCCCGTTTATCTCACAGGCCGTTTCGACCCTGCATCTTTATAAAGTTATTGACCCGGATACCTGGGGACGCATGGTCAGCCGGGTCAACGGCGTCAGTTTCGCCGGGATGTACGGGAATACGGTCGCGATGGGCTGGCGTTCCATCAATCGTCCGGACGGGTTCACGTGGAAAGAGTACATGTACTTCCTCCTTGACACGCTTCCCCGGGCGACAAGGGAGAACTACCTGGAGAAGCTGAGGGTGAGCCAGAAATTCTGGAGGGAAAAAGGAGGCTGCCTGGGAGAGGAAACGATCGGGAAGCTGCGTGCGGCCGGTGTACCGTTTACGGTGGAGGAATGCACGGCATACCGAACCGACAAGAGGCCCGTCCGCATGGAGTATATAGACGAGATAGATATCCCTGAATTTCGTGAAATACCCACTTACAAACGAATGTGCGTCTGCATCCTGAAAAACGATCATACCTGCAAGTATATGGGTTTCACGCAGACCAAGCGGGAGAGGGAGATGAAAGAGAGAGTTTTGAAAAGATATAAATTGTGATTGTCATGTCAAGTTTTAAAAGTCCGGCGTATAACGTCAAGGCCGTGCCGGTCGAGAAAATCGTGGCCAACAGCTATAACCCGAATGTCGTTGCTCCCCCGGAGATGAAACTGTTGGAACTGTCCATCTGGGAAGACGGTTACACGATGCCCCTCGTGTGTTATTACCGGGAAGAAGAGGATATCTACGAGCTGGTTGACGGTTACCACCGCTATCTGGTTATGAAAACATCCGTCAGGATTTACAGGCGCGAGAACGGATTGCTGCCTGTAACGGTCATAAACAAGGACATCTCGAACAGGATGGCCTCGACTATCCGTCATAACAGGGCCAGGGGAATGCACTCGCTGGAACTTATGACAGGTATTGTGGCGGAACTGTCAAAATCGGGTATGTCCGACAACTGGATCATGCGCAACACAGGCATGGACAAGAACGAGTTACTCCGTTTCAAACAAATCTCAGGTCTGGCTGAATTGTTTCGTGACAGGAGTTTCGGGTTCTCAGACGAGTGGTTGGAGGAATAAAACGGTCTGTCTGGTATCCGTAACAAATATACATGGTGTTTATGCTTGCAAATCATTATTTGTAGGTATTGCGAGTAATGATTAAAACCTCTAATTTTGCAAATTGATGGATCGTACGAAAAAAAGACAGAGACAGGGGGTTGTCATAGCATGCATGTTGTTGTTGACATTGATGCCCTTTTTCCTCGTGAAAGCTTTTCATGTTCACGGGGAACATTCGTGCGTATCCCATAACGAACAGGGGCACTCCCGTCACGATTCCCCTGAAAATTGTACCATCTGTCTCTTTACGCTCTCCCCGTTTGTCGAGGCTGGGATTTTTATATACGATTATATTCCGACTGGCAGGCCTGTCAGGTATCTTATCTCCGGGGAAACAGATGTCATCGTCACTCTTTTCCCGCATTTCCTCCGTGCACCTCCCGTGTGTTTGTCATAACTCCCTTGAGGGATTTGCATGCCATCATTGTGATTGCGTGCAGGGGATTTTCATGTCCCGTCTTAACAAATTATAACCCGTTTATATTTTTTCAAGTATGACATTTCATGCATATCTCCAGTATGTGTCCCTGCTTGTTGTCTGCCTCTATACGGTCTCTTCTCCCATGGAAGCACGGGTGCAGGCTGACCGGCAATCGACGGGTACACGCGATACCCTGCTGGTCATTGACCAGGAAAGCGGGCTTCCCATTGAAGGGGCCTATATCCTGACCGGGGAGCGGTTACTTGTCAGCTCCCCCCGTGGAATGATTGTTTTCAGCCATGGAACATGTTTTATGGATACAGTCCTCGTGCAGTGCCTGGGGTACAGTTCCCGGCGTGTGCCTTTGAACGGGGCATTCAAAGAAAGCAGCATACATACCGTATGTCTCTCCCCGGACATACAAAAACTCGGGGAAGTGGTCGTGACCGGTGAACGTGCCGGGGCGTCACCCAACGCGGTGAGCCGGCGCCTTTCATCCCCCGAGATCAGGAACGCGCTGGGAACCTCGCTTGCCACCCTGCTCGAACGTGTCAGCGGGGTAAGTTCCATCAGCACGGGAACCACTGTATCCAAACCCGTTATCCAAGGAATGTACGGGAACCGGATACTGATCATCCATAACGGTGCCCGCCAGACTGGGCAGCAATGGGGGGCCGACCACGCTCCCGAAGTGGACATGAACGGCAGCTCCTCCGTTTCGGTAATCAAGGGCTCCGATGCGGTAAGATACGGTTCGGATGCCCTTGGAGGGATTATCGTCATGGAGCAGTCTCCGCTTCCTTTCAGAAAACGCTCCCTTCAAGGGGGAATCTCCGCACTTTACGGAAGTAACGGGCGTCGCTACGTGGCTACCGGACAGCTCGAAGGTGCTTTTCCCGGTGATTTCGCCTGGCGTCTGCAGGGAACCTGGTCAAATTCCGGGGACCGTTCCACCGCGCACTATCTTCTGAACAACACGGGAACCAGAGAGTATCACGCTTCCGCCTCTCTGGGCTATGACCGCGGACGTCTGAGAGTGGAAGGTTTCTACAGCCGCTTCTACAGCCGGACAGGGGTGATGCTCAGCGCCCAGATGGGTAGCGAGGACCTGTTGGCGGAACGTATCCGGCTTGGTCGCCCCCTGCACACGGATCCCTTCTCTCGTGGTATCAGGCCTCCCTGCCAGGAGGTCACCCATCAGATCGCATTCGGCAGGATGCGGCTCGGCATGAAGAAGGGGGGAAGTATTCACTGGCAGAGTACCTGGCAGAAGGACGATAGGCAGGAAAACCGTGTCCGGCGGCTGGATTCTAACATTCCGGCGGTTTCCCTGCACCTGAATTCATTCCAGCATCTTCTGCGCTGGAAGCGGGATTACCGCTCCTGGCAGGTCGAGGCGGGAGGTCAGGTCATGTTCATCGAGAACCACAGCCGTGCGGGTACCGGATTCGTGCCCGTTATCCCGAACTACACGGAGACACAGGCAGGGATATACGGAATCGGGAAATATCACCTGGGCAGGGGAGGCGTTGAAGCAGGCCTCCGCCTGGATATGCAGGAAACCCGTGCCAGTGGTTATGACTGGACGGGAAGCCCCTATGGCGGGACAAGAAAGTTTAACAACGTGTCCTACAGCCTGGGAGGACACTATCAACTTTCCAGACGCTGGAGACTCATCTCCAACTTCGGTCTGGCCTGGCGTGCCCCTCACGTGTATGAACTGTACAGCAACGGGAACGAGCTCGGGTCTGGAATGTTTGTCAGGGGAGACTCTGCGATGCACTCGGAAAGAAGCTACAAATGGATATCTTCCCTCCGTTACGGCGACGGGATGTTCAGCGTCTGTCTGGATGGTTACCTGCAATGGGTGGACGGCTATATCTATGACGGGCCGGAGAAAGAGACGGTCACCGTGATTTCGGGGGCATATCCGGTCTTCCAGTACAGGCAGACCCCGGCTTTCTTCCGCGGTATGGACTTTGACCTGCGTTTCACTCCGGGCGGTTCATGGGCCTACCATGCCGTCGTCTCCTTTATACGGGCAAACGAACGGACAAAGGGTAATTATCTTCCCTATATTCCCTCCTTCCGTTTCAGCCATGAACTTGCGTGGATCCACGAGACGAAATCGCATCTCAGGCTGCGCCTGAACATCAGGCACCGTTTCACCGCAAAACAGAGGCAGTTTGATCCGGACACGGATCTTATCCCGTATACTCCCCCGGCGTACCATCTCCTCGGGTTCGACGCCGGTCTTGAACTTCCCGTGAAACGGGGACACCAGGTCCGGTTCATGCTGTCGGCAGACAACCTCCTGAACCGTGAGTACAAGGAATACACCAACCGCTCGCGTTACTATGCGCATGATATGGGACGTGATGTGCGTTGCGGTGTAAACTGGATTTTTTAATTTATAACAACTATAATCAACACTAATAAATAAAAAGAAAAAATGAGAACAATTGCATGTAAAACCGTGTGGGCACTTCTGGTAGGAGTGTCCCTTGTCCTGTCGCTGAACTCTTGCAGCAAGGATCCTGTAATACCAGAAGACGAGACGAAGAACAAGCTGCATGAGGACCCGGCAAAAATGACCGTCCGCCTCGTTGAATGCCACCTGCACGCTGACTGGAACGAGATACAGAAGGCCGGAGGCCCCCACCAAAATCCGGAATCCCCGGCCAGGTATATGAAACGTGTCCAGGAGATCACTTATGAACTGAAGGCCGGCAGTGGATGGACCCTTGCTGAAGGAAGCCAGGGCAAGTTTTACGTTCAGAAAAACGGTGAATATAAAAATGGAAACAACTTTACCCCGGCCCCGGTTTACCTGATGTTTATCTATTACTACAATTCCAAAGGAGAGTTGATGAACGGCCAGTTCGTGGAGAACGGGCAGGAGAATATCCACCAGCATTTCTTCACCCCGGAAAACGTGAGACCTACCTTTGACGGGAAACCGGAAGCTGACGACAATGATCCGGAGGCACTGGTGGATTATCTCTACGTGGATACCACGCCCTGGGACAAGACCAAACATGACAACGAGGCGGAGATTACGGGAGGCACTAACCCGGTAGGATTAAAAGGAGTTATCCGGTTCCTGAAGGACCGCAAGGAGTTCGACCTGAAACTCCGCCTGTATCACGGCTACAACTCTAAAAAGAACCCGCAGACAAACGGCTTTGACCCGTTCTACAAGCCCTCCGGGGTATTGATCCAGCGCGGAACATGGGATATTAACCTGAGCATCCCGGTAGTGGTGTTTTGGAGCCGCGAGGAATTTGTTGATGTGGACCCGGAGGCAGATGTGAACCTGATCGGGGAGGATAGCCTGGATGAAGACAGCAACCGCACGCTACACTCCATCATGAAAACCTTCAATCTTACATGGAAGGAGGCACTTGAGGAGTTCATCTCCTATACCTACCAGGCAGGGGATGTGGAAGCTGGATCCATATGGCTTTGATCATCTCGCGTAGGATGGAATTCTCTCTTTATCAATCTACAGGCGGCAGGTGGGGCCGCCTTTTTTGTCTTGTGCAGCGAAAAAATCCCATCTGCCATGCTTAATCCCCGTGGTTTACTTGGGGATGTATTGGGACATGCTTTACCATCTCACCCCGTTCCATTTTTCATGTTTGGCAGGTTGAAAAAAATCCTATACATACAAGACGTACCGTTTCCTTACCGACGGGTCTGGAACCGACTTCCCCTCTTTCGTGCAATTTTCCCGCTTGGTTACTGAACTTTTTTGGTCTTTTTCCGATTTGATACATAATAAGTTTATGCTTCCTTTCCAGGAAACAGGGAAGCGCCAAATGTCTAACTAATAAAAAACTTATGGCAACAGTTAAAACAGTATTGGTAAAAGGAAGGAGCGACCGGTCCGGCAAATTCCCGTTAGTTGTGCAGGTTCTTCACAAGCGAAGGAAAAAGGTTGTTTATACAGGATTCAGCATCCCGGATACCCTGTTTGATCCCGTAAAAGGGAGGGTTATCGAAGGCGGGGAAAACACCCCTGAGTCGATTCGGCGGATCAACCACAGGTGTGAAAGTATCTCAAGGGTACTGTTAAAGTGTATTTCAATGATAGAAAAGAAATCCCGGGAATATGAAATAGAGGACGTGTTCAGGACTTACGGCGTGTTAACCCGTGAAGCCGGTTTTTATTTCTATTTTTCACGGAAAATCCGGGAACTTCGTGAAAGCGGTCACGAAGGAACAGCCCGGGCATACGCCTCCAGCCTGCGTTCCATGCAGAGGTACCTGGGAAAAAAGGATTTTCCCTTCATAAAACTCTCTTCCCGGATCATTTCCGACTATCAGGGGAAACTGCTCGCTTCGGGTATATGCGATAACACCATTGGTTTTTATCTGCATAATATCAAGGCTCTTTTCAGGAAGGGATGTCGGGAGATGGGCCTGGAACTGCCTTGCCCCTTTCGCGACATAAGCATTAAAACGGAAAAAACTCTCAAACGTTCCCTTGATCCGGTTGTGATTAAAACACTATCCGCAGTTGAATTGGAAAAGGACAGCTCGTTATCTCTTGCCAGGGACATTTTCATGTTCAGCTTTTACACGCGTGGAATGTCATTCGTCGATATTGCATTGCTAAAAAAAAGGCATGTTTTTTCGGGTGAAATCTGTTACAGGCGTCACAAGACCAATCAATTGATGCGGGTAGGTATAAACAGAGAGATCAGTCGTATCCTGGAAAGATATAAGAATGTACCGGGAGAATATATCTTCCCGTTGTTTCCTGCAGGACGGGATCCGTACGCCGGTTATAGAAGCGCCTACCATAGGATTCGTTACTCCCTGGGAAAGATTTCCCGGGTCATTGGTTTGGAATTCCCGCTGAGACTCCACGCGGCCCGCCATTCATGGGCCACGATAGCCAAGGTAAACGGGGCCCCGGTTCATGTTATTGGTGAGTGTCTGGGGCATACGTCGGAAAAAACGACCCGAATCTATCTGAAAGAGCTGGATCATTCCGCACTGGATGCAGTTAATAATCAAGTGGCTGATTTCATTTTAACGGTGAATGATTGGCCGGGCCCGACCGCGAAAGATATCAGTTCCTATTCTTCATTTCCCGTCCAGACGATGGACGGTGGTTAATCACTCCCAAAGTGGTTTTAACCGCCGATAAATTTACCACTCCCGGATGTTTCTGTAAGTCCCGCCCTGGTGCATGTGGCGGGATATACATGCAAAAAAGGAAACACTTTTATTAAGCAAATTTATCCTATCCCCTCTTTCTATTGAAAATAGGCTACGAGAACGGTTTACAGGTTATGGGAGCTACGTATTGAACTGTCAACTGTTTAGTAAATAGGATTAATTGAACAAAACATTTTTTATATCGGAAAGAGTCGTACAAGACATTTTTGACTTTAATTTTGATATATTATAATAATATACGTATATTTGTTTCTGTCTCTTCACTCTCTCCGGTAGAGAGTGGAAAATAAAGGAATTATACATAACATGTAAAAAAAATAGCGTAATCCTTTTTTGTTTGGATTACGCTGCAAATTTAAAGACAATAATTTTATTAATTGTTTCCGTTTTGGCTCTATTATTTATCAAATTCTTATCAGCCCCCCCCTCCAGAGATCGTTTAACCGCCTTTTATCTGTTGTCTCAACTTTCTGGGAGAACATCCCAGGCATCTCTTGCAAAATCTGGAGAAGTGTGCAAGAGAGGAAAATTCCAGTTCATTGGCAATGGTTCCCAACGGCAGGTCTGTAACTGAAAGTTTGTATTTGATTTCTCCCAACATCTGTTTCTGCATCCATTCGGCTGGAGTCTCTCCAAACTCCGCTGAAAACTGTCTTTTGAAGGCGGAGAGGGAGATGTCACAGGCCGATGCAAGTTCTTTCACGGTCCTGCAACGTTTATAATTGTTCAAGACCTTGTTTTTGAAGTCTTGCGAACGGCCTATAATCGTATAGAAGAAATTCGCGAGTTCCTGCCTGGAGTAGTAAAAGCGAATATTCCAGAAAAGTTCCTTGAGTTTTATTTCGTGAAAATGGATGCAGTTCGCCCCGTCTTCCAGATAACACACCAGAAGTTCGAGAAATTTACGTAACCGATCCCTGATTTCAAGAGGTTCCATACGATATTCGACAATTTCCCTCAGGTGGTATAACTTTGAAAAGGAAGCCTTTTGACAGGGCCATGCCCCCCCTTCGAACAAGGCTGCCACGACTTCACATTTTTTTAACGATTGGGTGTTAAACAGGCTTTCACGGCAAAAAAAGACCATCTCTCCTGATGAAACGGTGAACTGAAAACCGTTGCAGGAGAATTGCAGACTTCCCTTAAGTACGAACAGGATACAATCTTTTACCAATTCCTCCTCGTGGTTCAATCCTTCATCAAATTTATAATACCGGAATCCCTCCTGCACAGATTTCGAGTAATTATAACAGGATGTGTGCTCGTTCAAATAAAAAAGTTCCATTGTTTCTGTTTTTGTAGCCTAATGAAAATATTAGTAATATTATTTTCAGCTAGTTATATAATAAAATCTGTTCATATTGCATCTTTTATTTCTTTTTGGCATCTACAACCGTTTCCAAAAGCGGATTTTGGACAATTTTCCACTCTCTACCGGAGAGAGTGGAAATAAGAAAATCATCCAAGAACGGTTGACATTATGCGAATGAGTCATGAGATATTCAACATGGAATGGTCCAACAGGGATTCGATTTACCTGCATACTCGGGACGGTGTCCACTATTCGGCTTTCGCCGGATCGGCTGAAAGGCTTTTAAGTCTCGTGGGCGGGTTGCGTCCCCGCAGGTCTTTCTGGTGCGGACAGGAGTTTCCGGCTGTCCACTACGTACGCGCAAGGAAGATTCTGGAGTCTTTTCCGGGAAGCAGCATTTTTATTAATGATTATTACATAAGGATAGCTTTGGCTTGTCCTCTGATAAGATAAAATAACGAAACAATGAATAACAGTATGATGAAACCGTTTTTTCTTCTGGTGTTTTTGCTTTGTTCGGCTGGTGCCTTCTCTCAAAAGGTTGCCTTGAAGAACAATCTGGCCTACGATGCCTTGAAAACTCCCAACCTCTCCTTGGAGTTCTCCATGGGGCGTAAATGGACCCTTGACACACAGGTGGGCATGAATTTCTTTTTCTACACGCGGGACGCCACGTCTTCCCGGTACAAGGCAAAGAAGTTCAGTCACTGGCTTGTCCAGCCGGAGCTCCGTTATTGGACCTGTGACGTTTTCAACGGCTGGTTCTTCGGGTTGCACGCCCATGGTGGCCAGATGAATATCGGAGGTGTCGATGTCCCCTTCGTGCTTCAGAAAGGGGACGGAAACATGAAGGACCACCGTTACGAGGGTTATTTCTGGGGAGGCGGGTTGAGCGCCGGTTACCAGTGGGTGCTTTCCAACCGTTTCAATATCGAGGCCTCCTTGGGTATCGGTTACGTGCACGCCCGTTATGACAAGTACAAGTGTACCACCTGCGGGCAGAAGCTGGGCAAGGGGGATGCGGGCTACATAGGTCCCACCAGGGCCGCCATTTCAATTATTTACATGTTGAAATAACTCCCTGAATCCGGGGACACAACTTTTTATTCTATCATGCTAAAATGTATATCAATGAAACCTTACCATATTAACAAGAAGCAAATCCTTATCATGGGTTGCCTGGGAATGTTTCCCTTATTTTCTTCCGCTCAGGACATTTTATCAACGTCAGATACCTCGCGTTGGGATTATTCAAACAGCCGTGTGGAGCGTGAACCGGGTAGAGACGCGCTGGATATTACTTTCAGTGTCTCCCCCCTGGCAGGGCTTGGAAGCCAGGAAGTCGCTTACCTGTTCCCCGTCTATGTCTCGGCTGACGGGCGTGACAGTGTCCGCCTCGAACCGGTCTGCGTGGCTGGCAAGAAAAGATACAAGGTGATCAAGCGTCGCAAGGCATTGGGCAACCTGAAACCCGGTAACCCGGGGGCCGGCGAGGTCCGTTCCGCCAAGGTGGTGGAAAGTTCGGGCCTGACGGTGAAAAGGAGCGTCCCCTTTGAACGGTGGATGGCTGACGGGCGTCTCGTTGTCAGGGAGGTGTCGTACGGTTGTGCCGAGTGCGGCACGAACGAGAGCGAGGATATCGCCTTTCAGGCCGGTATCCCCCTCTTCGGGGAGAAGGATTATGCCTACAGTTTCATCGAGCCGGAAAAGGTCATGATCAAGTGCTACAAGGATTCTTTTGATTGTAAAGTGACTTTTCCCGTGGCACAACACGATCTTCGCAAGACCTTTGCGGATAATCGTCAGGAGCTTGCCGGACTCGGCCAATTTGTATCTGAAAACCTATTGATTAAAGGGGCGGAGCTAAAGGATGTGTATATAAAAGGTTACGCTTCTCCCGAAGGAGATTTTAATTATAACAAATCCCTTGCGCAAAGACGGACTCAAACCCTTTCAAATTATATTTCCAGTCGATATCCCGCCCTCAAGAAAGCACCGGTTTATCGTACCGAAGGGGTTGGGGAAGACTGGGAAGGTCTTAAGGCAGCAGTCAGTGGTTCCACTCTTTCCAATAAGGACAAAATTCTTTTTATCATTGAACATAACTCAAATGATACGGAACGTGAGTCGGCTATCCGTGAGTTAGATAATGATAAGACTTACCATATTCTTTTGGAAGAGTTTTACCCGGCTCTGCGGCGTACAACATTCAGCCTCAGCTTTGATGTAAGGCCTTATACGTCGGAGGAACTCCCCGGAGTTTTTGAGACCAAGCCCGAATGTCTTAGCCTGTACGAAATGTACCAGCTGGCCGGATTGTATGCTTCCCGGGGGGAGAATCCTCTGCCGGTATATAAGAAGGCATACGAGCAGTTTCCGGGGGATATTGTGGCGGTTTTGAATTATGCCAATGCCTTGTTGAAATATGGCAAGGATGCGGACGGTGCGTTGCAGGTATTGGAAGTGGTAAGAGAAGACAGTCGTGTCCTGTTCCCAATGGCAATTGCCTATGATATGAAAGGTGATTGGAGGAAGGCAGAGAAACTGTTGGAAGAGGCAGCGGCTCGGGGATGTAACCGTGCGAAAGCATTCAAGGCTGTAAGGGTAAATGAATAAATCGTGGGTTGCGGATGTAACTCAGTTATATATTGTATTAGTAATTTCAATTTAAAACAATTCAAATTATGAAAGTGATGAAGTATTTTGCAGTGGCTTCGCTGGCGTTGTTTGCTGCATGTAACAATGAAGAAAATCTGGTTGTACCGGAGGGTGCTAATCAGCCGGTTGATGTGATGATGTCAGTAGCATTGCCCGGTCCCGGTACACGTGCCGCCATGGGCGATTTGCAGAACACTGCCAACAATGGTGATCCGGCAACGGTTGAAAAACTGCATGTGTACTTGTTAAAGGGAGATGATATTGTCTTTGCGAAGGAGTTTACGAAGGGGTCTGATGATTTTACTAAGTTGACTTCATCTACCGCCGTGGGAGCTGGTGAAGCGACAGGAGGTTATAAATTCCTTAACGTGGACAAAGGCGCAACAAAAGCTCTTGTTATTGCAAACCCTCAAGGTGCATTGGTTGAGAACAAGCCCGTGTCTGATGTTAGCAAACAACTGTTGAAGGCTAAAATTAATGAAGTGATCTATGCAGGTTCCAAAGAACTTACCACTGTTGGTGCCGAACCTTATGGCGTTGATCCCCAGAAGGATAAGCGTACCGTCAAGAAAGTGGAACTTACCTTGGCTGCCAGTATGAACCGTTTCCAAGTGACTGGAACCAAATTTATCAAAGTTACTTGGAAAGACGGAAAAAAGGCCGAGGCGGAACAGTGGTGCAAGACATGGCTGGGTAAGGCTGAAAATAACGGAAAAACCAGTGCTGATGCATGGACGGCTTTCAAGGCTGCTACCGATGGCTTCAATAACGAAGTGTGGGATGGTAAGTCTGATCTTAGCAAGAAAGCCGCTTTGAACAAATGGTTGCAGGTTGTTGACGTGACCTCTGCAAACCAGGGTATTCTGATGAACCGTTTCAGTAGAACACTTTCTATTCCTGCGCTTACAGTAGAAGAAGAAGCAAACTGGTTCTGGGCCAAGACTTATGTAGGTGACAGATATGATTTTACCAATGGAACATTCAAACCTGATGGCAAGACAGACCTGTCCGATGTATCTTCCTACTTTACAGCAACTGCTTTTGATTTCGGAGCAGGTAAAAAAGCTGCGGCATTTAACTTCTTCTCAAATGGAATTACCGGTTACGGAAAGACTAACAATGCTCCAAAACTTGCTTTCGTTTTCAAAACAGGTGATGCAGGCGTATCTGTAGACAGACGTTTTGTAGTTATATCCGGTTATGCGAAGACAGAAGGTGCAACAGACGGTACGACTGATGTTCCGGCCGGTAAGGGTGGTTACCTGATCAATCTGAATCTTAGCACATTGAACAACGGACAGGGTATCCTGGTGGATACAGATCCGACTATTCCGGAAGGAGTGACTCCAAAACCGGATGGTCAGGAAGATTTGGAGGACGAGAACGTGAATGTCATCGTCCGTGTCGTGGTGCAGCCCTGGACCGCTGTGAACGTATTCCCCATTCTTGACTGATACAGATAGAGAGTAATAGCCGCTTGCCGGAGCGCTTTTCCGGTATCGGCCCTGACAGGCCGGTACCGGAATCCGCCCCGCACTCTCGGGGAGGGGAAAGTTTGTCCCCTCCCTTTTTTGTTACCCGCGGGAGGGAAACGTGTCCTCTCTTTCGGGAAAATTACAGTATTGATTTATAATAATTAGTGTAAAGTATGAACATAAGAAACATACCGACCTTGCTGGGCCTGTTGGCCGCTTTATACCTCGTGACCGCATGTGACCGGGTGTATGACGACCTGAGCGGCTGCCTTGGCAACACGATCGTCTTCTCCTACCTGGCCGATGACGACCGGGAACATCTGCAGGAATATGTGGATGACATTGACGTCTTCATCTTTGACGTCGGGAACGGGGCCCTGGTGGAGAAACACCATCTGGATGGGGAACGCCTGCTTTCGCCGCTGGAGGTCACACTCCCAGAAGGAGATTATAAAGTGGTGGCTGTAGGCAACGCCTTGAAAGAAACGGGCATAGCTGTTGAGGACGGCTACAAGAGGGCGTTGGTTTCCCGTCCCGAACTGATGGAGAAGGACGGACAGGCATCCGGCACGTTTGACAGGCTGTACTTGGGTGAGACATACATCACCTCCAAAGTTATGAACGAGTCCCGTGATGTGGTAAGACTTTATTCCCAGCACGTGAAAATTCATGCGGTAGTTCTTTCCGACGAGGATAATAATTCACAAACTTGGTTTGAACAGAACAAGGGAGAGGGATTCCGTCTGACACTGGAATCACTCTCCGCCCGTTTCTCCTTTTCCGGACAGCGTGCCGGGAAAACATCTTTCGATCTCGCGTTCACCGCGGGCGGGAAAAACGACCGTTTTGTGCTTGACTTCAATACCCTGCGCTTCGAGGACGGGGATCCGTTAACGATCCGCCTTATGCAAGGAGAAAAAGTCCTTTGTACCGTAGATGTGGCGCAATATATCGCGCAATATCCCGAGCAGATACGGATAACGGGGCGTCAGGAGGCTGTCTTGCCGCTGTATTTCCGCCAGAATCCCCTCTCTCTGAGTATAAGTGTAAAACCATGGGAAGCTGTTGATGTGGTTCCCATAACTGATTGATTAATATTATGTTGAAAGATATTAAATATATTCGTATGATGAAGGCTGTGAAGTACTCTATGATAACGGTGTCACTGGTCCTTTGCTTCATTCTGGTATCCTGCCAGAGCGGGGAGCCTATTCCGGAACAGTTTTCCGATGAGGATGCCGTGACGGTCAGACTGAATCTGTCAACCAGGGGTGTTGAATCCGGCGGGAGTGTTATGCTGGACAACTATTCATCCGATCCCGCCAACTGGTATAAGACCGGCACGCTGTTTCCCCAGGCTCCCGCTCAGCCCAGAATAGCGCTTATGGTTTTCAACAAGGAGCAGAACCGGTATGTGTACAGCCGCCTGCTTCCTTTCAGTTCCAGTAACGCGGAAGGGGAATACCAGACCAAGGTACGCCTCCCCAAGGGCGAGAGTGAATTCCACGCTTTCTATGCCCCCAACCAGACGGGAAAGGACCTGCCCTATTATACGCCCGGAGGAATCCTGCAGAACGCGATTCCATGGGATTTCCTCGGGGAAGGCATGGAAGAGGTGGACAGGGAGGATATTGTCGGAGCCGCATTCCCTGCCATCATCAAGGAGCAGGATGACGGCAGTCTCGGCATACCGGTGGACAACCCGTACGATGGCGTGACTCCTTCCCCGTCGGATGAGAAGATCATAGACTGGACAACAACTTCCACGGTAGCCTGGAAAGACGCTCCCGGAATATCGAACAGACTGCACATGGGCATGCTTTCGGGAAAGCTGACCACGACCGTCCAGCCCGCTTCCGGGGAGCAGGTACAGGATATCACAATCCCGCTGTTCCGTGATTTCTCCCGTGTCAGGATATACATCGCAAGCATTGCCCCCTTTGACCGGATCATGTATGATTATAAAAGGATTGCCTTTCTGAACTTTCCGGTACTGATGTCCCCCTCCTTCAGGGAGAATGACTCGGACGTTTCCCAGCTTGCAGGCTCCACACCGGGAACGGGAAAGAACACGGAGCACACGGGCACGTATTCCTACGGAATAAAGAGTGAAACGCAGCTGACCATATACGAAGTCCCCCTCAATGCTGACGGAAAGGTTGACTATACGAAAATGGACGCCCAGAAATACGAACAGTTCTTCCTTCCACAGTATCTGGCCCCGTATATCCCGGAAGCCAATTCCTGGCAGAAGGGACAGCCCCACCCGAAGATACAGCTGACAGTGGAGTATCATGCAGGAGGTGACACCTCACAGGGCAGGACAAGGACTTTCCTGCTTGATGTTGGTGAGGAGAGTTCTCCCGGGGTGTATTCCGGTCCTGTCTATCCGAACCGAGATTACAAGGTATTCATTGTCCTGCCGGAATCCCCGGACCGGGAAATTATTTACCGGGTCGAGTCCTGGAACAGCAAGACGGTGGATTTCCCTCCGTTCCAATGATGTACACGAGAATTGTTATGACAAATTTAATTATTTATGAAACGATATAAACTGAAAACAATTTGCCGCATCCTGTTGTTACTACCCGTCCTTGTCGGCTGCACGGATGACGAGTTCCTTCAAAGGAGCGGTGTGGTGGAGGGAATACCCACCACGGTGGATATAAACGTGGGTACGGCAGCCAATACGGCCAAGACACGCTCCGCCCTACTGGAAAGCGAGGAGAGAAAGATATACGACCTTTACCTATGGGTTTTCGATTCCCGCGGCAGCGTGGAGTTCTCCCGGGAGTATCCCCGTGCGGAGCTTTATCAGGCCGCTGCTGCCCTGGAAACGGCAACCGGCGAGAAGGACACGGATGCCCCCACGAGCATGGGGTTGCTGAAAAACATCCCCATTACCTCGGGAGAGAAGACGCTGATCCTGCTGGCGAACTATAAATCGGATGGTGACGGGCTGTTTCAGGTAGAGCCTGGGATCCTGGCTGGCGTGTCGTCCCTCTCGGACATTCAGAGGGTCAAGGCGGAGATGACCGCCCGTACCCTGTTTCGACCGAACGGGAACCTGCTGATGTCAGTTACCAAGACGGAGGAGATCCGTCCCGACACCAGGCGTCTCGAGGTCTCCCTGAAACGTGTGGAGGCGAAAATCACGGTCAACCTGAAAACCGGGGAGGGGCTCACGTTCGTGCCCGGGACATGGAGAGTCGGTAACGTGCCGGCCTCGACCTTTGTCACCGAGCATATCAAGGGCAGTGACGCCGGGGCTCCTTGGGATGCCGGCGGGATGGAGGTGGGTTCGTACTGGTTGTCCGAATTATTTCAGTTCGAGGGTGACGCTACTACTTCTACTACTACGTTTTACGTCCCGGAGAACCGGAAACTGGCAAAAAAAATGATTACTCCCACCTCTCCCGGTTACAACGCGGAGAGGAAGGGGTATGACCTGAGACAGAAGCAGCTGAAGACTCCTGTGGCAGGCGCAACCGGCAAGCCAAACCTGCAGAACGGTAAGACGGAATATGCCCCGGATCTGGCTCCTTATATCGAGTTTACGGGTGAGTTGCGTCAGAATATGGTGCCCGGAGGTACCCCTACCGAACGTTTCGGAAGAGTGACTTACCGTATCTACTTGGGATATACATCAACCGGAGACCCGGTCAATGATTATGATATAGAACGTAACGTACATTATACCTATAATGTGACTATCAAGGGGATGAACGACCTGGTTGTGGAAGCAAAATCCGACAAGAATGACGAGAAAGAACCTGCTCCCGGAACGGAGGGGCTGGTATATGACGCACATAGGTCATTCAAATTTGACTGTCATTATGAGCAGGGGCTGATACGTTTTAAAAAAGACGAACTTGCTATCTTCAATTCCAATGGAAGTTTGAAGAGTGATGCCATAATCTCTTTCGCTGTACGTACCCCGTTCTGTGATAAGGTCATTTCTTACACTAAGCAGGAATTAGAAAATTTAAAAAGAAACCGCTATATTCCTTCCATGAATAAAAAGGCCGATACAGAATGGCTTAAATTCTATGTCCATCCGAGTACTCTGGCAGACAACGGTAATGAGACAATGGAGTATTTCTCAAACACCGGTGCAAATTTGTTGTCGCTTGAACAGTTCCTTTACAGATTGATGAACGATCCTGACAATGTGTTCAATGCTACTACAAAACTTTGTAAAGTGACCGTTTATGCCAACGAGTATTTCTACGAGCAGAACCCCATGCAGGCGAATGCCCCCAAGGACAAGAACTTGTGGAAAACCTTTGCCAACGCCCCGGACCGGACTTTCGACCTGCTAGTGAACACGTCGCATGAAATCTCCCCCGACGGGCAGTCACGTTATCACCAGGCTGTCGTTTCCATCCGTCAGATGTCCATCAAGACGGTGTTTACGGAGGGACCCGAAGGCATGCGTGTCTGGGGAGTGGAAAACGTGAACGAGACACCGAACCTGGATTTTATGGTGAAGGCTCCGACAGAACCGGACGCCTTTTATAATAAATATTACTCCAACGGCTGGTCGAATACCTGGAAGGTGATGGCAAGGTCGGGCGACTTCAGTCAAGAGGTCATGAAAGACCCGATGGGAAGAAGTAAACAAGACCAGTTATGGCAGGTCATGACGAAGGTGGACAACGCGAAGCTGACTCTCAGCAGAGACCATTATAATAGGGGACTCAAGAATTACCACGCCGAATATGCCTGTTTTACCCCGTTTTTACGGAACCGGGATGATAACCGTGATGGCCGGATGCAGGCCGCCGAGATGAAGTGGTATATTCCCTCGGTGAGCGAGAGCGGTATGCTTATCGTGGGGGAACGGGCGTTGCCGTTACATTCCAGGCTGCACGGGCACGCCCCCTCGGACAACGCCACGGCATTTTATACATCAAGGGCCTTTATGGGAAGTACAAACCGATCTTTATACTCTTCCAACCCCTATATTTGTATCCTGGAGTCCCGCAGCGGGTCCCCCCTCCTAAACTTTGATTATTACAAGGGGGGGAAGTCACCCGGAGACCGTACTCCCTACTCGGAGGTGAGGTTGATCAGGGATCTGGGGATACTGGAGTCTGGGGAAGAAAGCTATCATATCGAGGAGCTGGGCAAGGAACTGAACACGTCTCTTGTCAATAACAGGACGAAAGAGGAATACCTGGTCTTCAAGGCAGATCATTTGCACTATAGCATGACGAGACCAACAAGGGCCATTTACGAGTTGCCCGCACATGACGAGGACTCCCAAAGCAATACCATTTACAAGAACGGGTTCGAGGTAGCCAAGTATATCGCCAATAAGAAAGACAAACCCAAGGATTTGAATAATCCTAACAAGGAGAGCGAGTATTACCACGAGAAGTGGAGCACGCTGGTGACGGACATCGAACAAGGAAACAGTCCGTGCGCCTATTATTATCAGGAGGCAGACAAGAGCGACCTGGGGACTTGGCGCGTGCCCAACGAGGTGGAATTGCGAATTATGTGCGGGAGCCTGTTCGACTGGGATGACAGGGAGAAAAAGGAGGTTTACGAATTCGGGAACAGCCTTCCTTCTCTGAAGACAACAGATGCCCAGGTTTACCATTCCCGGACGGGATTCTCCAAGCGAAACATGAACGGGGCAAGATCGTTCCGTGCCGGTTACCAGATGTATTTTGATGGTTATGTCCGATGGATCACGACCGTGGATACCCAGTGGGCAGGTGACAAAGACAGGCTTGTGAATAACAGGAGGGGATATGTGCGTTGCGTAAGGGACCTGCCGTAGGCGGTCCCTTACGCAGGAGAAGGGTTCTCCCGAAGCGTGGCTGAAAGTGCCGGCGAGAAGTGTTTCAACATTTTTCTCCGGCTTTATTGTTTTAGCGGGGATCATCTTAGCAGTCCAGTCATTCCCGGTAGCCGATGTCCTGATAAATAAAAAAAATGAGACTTAACGATGTTCGCGAGAGATCGAAAGAATCATTTGCTACCTCTTCCAACCTGAAAGCCCTCTTCTGAGAATGTTTTTCTTCTCTTGTCTTTAATCAAAAAGGGAAGAAATTCCTGAAGCTAATAGTCTGCTCATATACGAATCCATCAAAATTTCTATTTTTTTTCAATTTTTATATATTCTGTATACTTTATCCTCAAGTAAGGATTATCACTAGAAATGGTCTGATGAACGGCTTTGATTCTTTTCCAAAGCCACCATCCCTTGTATTCCACCCAAATGGCCTGATTCAAGGTGGCGGGAACACGGATTTGGCCTTTTAAGCGGCAGTTCTCGATTATCCCTGTAATTTGAATGTGCGGGGTGATCATTTCTACCTTCTGCCGGAGTAACGGAACTGTATCGTGTATAATGACTGTATCCTTCACGACGGCGTCGATTGGAGCACCCATTTCCAACTGGTGTTTGGCGGACGCCTCAAGGTTTTTGATTTTTATCCCAAGCTTTTTTATAGTCTCAGCGTCCTGCGTCCGGAAACGCTTGTACTCCTCCACAGTCAGCCGCAACCCTTTGGCATCGACAGCGAGCGTCATGGAATCGATGCGCACACGGGTTAGTTCAGACAGCAAGGTTGAATTGTTAGCCTGGTAACGGTCTCTTTCGCTTGCCAGAAGGACGTTCCTACGATATTGGATATAGATGATGCCCGAAAGTGACAGTACGCCCAAGAGTAAATACTTTGACAACCCTTTATTCATAAATTACGGCAGTTTCAGGAATAAACCATATAAACTCGTCCAGATATTTCTCCTCAAGAAGAACCATGCCACCTCTGGAATCTGATCCCATAAAGGAAAGGTCTTCGACCACAAGCCCTTTATGTCCAATCAGTCCGTCGAGAGACATTTCCGTCAGCTCGTCAGAGGCAACAATGGTCACATATGTATTCTTTATCATAAGATACTTTTTTTAATGTTGTAACTGACATTTGAGCAATTCCCGTATATCCGCTCGGATCTCGTGCAAATCACTCTGAAGGGTATTGAATTGCCTCATGGTCGCTTCAAATACGGACTTATCCAGTTTCATGGCGTTTATACGGTCATACTGCTCTTTGATTGTCAATTCAAGGCCGGCGCATTTGATTTCAAGCGCAGCAATTTGGGCAGTGTTGTTGACGTGCTGGACATACAAGGCCAGCACGAATGTCAGTGTCGCCACTATGATCTTGAAATATTTGATTACAAAATCTTTCATCTGCTCCATAATGTTGGTATTTATTCGATTAGTATTGAAAAAGCTTCCTTTATCGCCCTCAAAAGCAATTCAGCTGCGACACTGTCCCAGAATCCATAAATTACAAGCGTGATTAGAATGACCAGATACACCCACCATGTCACTTCTTTCTTATCAATTTTTCGTTTCTTCATCTTTCGGAGAAATTGTTGGGACAATCACGTTAAATATCACATTCCCGTTACTCCCCTCAATGCGTAGACTGTTCTCTTCCTTGTGTTTGATCGGGAAAATGTCCATCAGCGCCTTGGCGGCATTGACCGAAACGGCCCTGAGCGGTGCCGGAGAGAGCGGCACACCGAAACGGTCGGTATAATCCGAAGTGGCCGTCTCGTCCATGACGGCTTTGAGTGTCTCGGTCACCTGCAGCTTTACGGCCATCGTCTCCATCTCGAACCGTTCCGAAGATAGCAAAGCCTTGATATGTGCCAGCACATGCGGTTTGTTCATCAGGTAATTGGCCGAAGCATACGGGTTCTTCACCGTATCCTTACCGAATACCTCCACAAAGCATTTTTTCGGCCGTCCGGCATACTCCAGCCCGCCGTTCACATAGAGGTTGCAGAATTGCATTTCCTGCTCCGTGAGCGGTTTCTCTTCCGCCCTATCCTGCGTGTTCGTTATCTTGTCTGACATCGGTTCTTCCTTCTTTTTCTGAAAGAGTAGCGGGTTTGTTTCCCGGAGGTTTTACAAAATCCGCCTTTTCGTTAATCAATTGTTCCAGCAACGCTTCATAGAACACTTGGGCCAATGCATCGGCACACGCCTCCGCGTCTGTCAGCGAGTTGATGAGCCGCAGGTTAAACTTGATTTCCAGGTCGTAGCCCGATATGAATGCCATCAGTTCGTTCCCGTCATAGCCCAGTGCCCCGTAGGTCATGCGGTCCGCCGTACGAAATGTGATGGTTTCGGGGATCTGTTCCCTATCAATGCCTTGGGCTTCCTTATTCGTGTCCATACTCATATCTTGAAATATTTACGGGTTTTCTCTTTCCTCTGCATGGCGATTGCCGCCCCTTCCGTCTGGCGCAGACGGGAGGTATAGATCCCCAGGATGTCAAGCGTGGCCGTCACATCCGCAGCCGCATCGTGGGCATCGTCCAGTTCCACACCCAATTTTGAGGCTACCAGTTCCAGTTTATACGAAGTAACCTCCGGATCGGCAGCAAAAGCCAACCGTCCCACGGCAAGCGTGTCGATGTAGTGCGGCTGGAAGTTGCCGTAATAGTCCTTGGTACCGGAAAAGGTCTTTTCAAACTCGGCGGCCAGTCCGGCATAGTTCATCAGCTGTTGCAGGAATCCGATGTCGAAAGCGATGTTCTGTCCGACCAGCACGGGCTTGCACTGATAGCCCTTCGAGAGGGTGCTGCGTTTGGCGAAGGCGATGACTTCTCCGGCGACTTTCTTCATGTCCATACCCTGCGAGCGCAGCATCTCCATGGTAATGGCGGAATAGTCCAATGCCGTCTGTTCGTACTTCATCGGGACATATTCCGGTTCTTTCGCCTGCTCGTGGCGGGTACGCAACACCTTGCGTCGGGGAAGCCCCGCGTCCTGTTTCCCGTAGGGGGCGATATACGCCTGATAGCGGTCGAATACCTGCCATGTGTCGAAACGGACGGCTTGCAGGGCGATCTGTGTACAGGCGCATTCACGGCAGTCCAGCCCTCCGGTCTCAAAGTCCAGCCCGATGCCTACATATATCTTCTGTTCTGTCTTGGGTGCCATATCTTTTCAGGATTGAATGAATAACAATGAGTTCTTATAGGTCTGCAATGTATTGCAGCCGTTGTAGTCGCTGTAACGGATGACGGCAGTGAGGATGACCACCCGGTCTTTGAGCGACTGGATCTCGGTGCGGTGTTCCATGTAATAGTCGTTCCAGCATACACATTCCGCCAGACGGTTGTTCTGGGAGAGTGTCAGCTTGGCGAAACGCTTCCGGCTTCCCGTCTCCCTGTCCTTGTAGGTATGTTCGGTTACATCCACCACCGTGGCGCAGACAGTTGCACGCCTGCCGTCGTTCTCGTCCCGTGCCACCTCGTCCAGAGTCAGGTAAGAGGCTTTTCCCTTGACCTGCCCGCGGGCTTCCGAATTGTCGAAGATGCGGCGGTAATCGATGTTGCCTATACCCGACACGGCAATCTGCTGCTGCGACCAGAAGAAATGCCGCCCGCGCATGTCCTGCGGGAAGTCTTTTTCAGAAAGGGAGAATCCCAGTTCCCGTGCGGCGCGTTCGAGCAGCGCGCAGCGTTCGGTAACCGCCCCGACTTTTTCGATACGGTCGAAGCATCCGGCAAGAATCATGTGCTTGACATGCCGGGCGTTCACGGGGACTTTCACGGCCTCTTCCGCATTGTCGGGGTCGTCCCAGTAACTGTATTTCTTGAGTTTGTAACGGAATATGCGGTGGATGAAGTTCTCGATACCGGTATATGCCCCGCCCCGGTCGCGTTCCGTGACGATGTATTCCACTGTCTTGACACCGACCTGTTTGATACGGGTAAGCGACCAGAAGATTTCATCGGTGGCATAGTCGGTGAAGAACTCCGTCCCGGAGCGGTTGATGTCCGGCGGCACGATCTTAGCCGACGAGCAGCGTTCCATCTCCGCGATCAACGAAGGAATCTCCTTATCGTCCGCCCATTGCAAGGCCACCGTGTAGAATGCCGAGGGGTAATTGGCCTTGAGCCATGCCCCGCAATAGGCTGTAAGGGCGTATGCCGCGGCATGGGAACGGTTGAACGAATATTTCCCGGCCACTTCTATCTTGTGCCAGATTTCCTCCGCCTCATAGTTCGGGCATCCGTTTCCGACGGCTCCGGTAATGAAATCCGCTTTCAGCGTGGCCATCAGGTCGGCTTTCTTCTTTCCTATGGCCTTGCGCAGATAGTCGGTCTTCCCGGGGTCGAATCCCCCGAGCGTATGGGCAACGGACATGAACTGCTCCTGGTAGACCATGATTCCGAAAGTGTTCTTCGTCGCTTTATAACAGCCGTAGTTATAGACCGGGGCCACTTCGCCACGCCTGAAGCGGACATAATCATCGGTGGCGCCGATGTCGAGTGTGGCGGGACGGTACAGGGCATTGATGGCGATCAGGTCCTCGATACACTCCGGTTGTACATCCTGGATAAACCGGGTAATGCCCGGCGAAGAGAACTGGAACACATTCTGCGTGTTGCCGTCCGAGAGCAGCCGGTAGGTCTTCCCGTCTTCCAGCATATCCTGCGTGATACGCCCGATGGTGAGTTCCTGCCCGAAATTCCGGTTGACCAACGCGATGACGGCACTCAGTTTAGCTAGCTCCTTTGTCGCCAGCACATCCTCCTTCAGCAATCCGATCTCATCGACCGAATAGCCGTCGAACTCCGATACCAGTGCCCCGTCCATCTTGCGGACCGGCAGGAAATCGAAGCATTCGGCGGGCCTGCCGTCCCGCGTGTCCGGTGTGACAACGATGGCCGAGGCGTGTATGGAGGCCGCTTTGGGCTGTCCGAGCAATCCTTGCACGTCCTCGATGACCAGCGGATAGGTCTGGATAAAGTCCCGAAGTTTCCTGTTGGAGGCAGCCTGTCTGAACAGTCCTGTCCAGTCCGTGCCATCATCTATCATGGCGGTGATATAATTCACGATGGAGTGAGGCACGCGGTGTACGCGTGCCACGTCCTTCAAGGCGGCTTTCAGTTTCATCGTGGTAAAGGTGCCGGCGGAAAAGACACGCTGGCGGCCGTCCGCGTTGTACCGTTCTTCCAGGTAATCCTTGATCTCCTGCCGCCGGTCGGAGGCATAGTCGACATCTATGTCCGGCAGCGAAGCGTGGCCGCCTTCCGTCAGTCCTTTGTCCACAAAGGCATCCATGACCGTCAGCGGCCCGTCTGCTTTCCTGATTCTTATATGTGTTACTTTCATCTGATATATTTCTTGTATCGTATTATCGCGCTTACCGTCTGGCGGCTGACACCGTACTGTTTTGCCAGGCTGTTCTGGGAAGCCTGGCCGGAGGAATATCTCACCCGTATCTCTTCCGCCTGCCCGTTGGTCAGTTTGGCGTTCACGCTTTTCTCGCCGTAATCCCGTTTGAGACCACCCGCTATGGCATGTTCCATATTCCGCTGGTGCGTACACATTTCCAGGTTATCCGCACGGTTGTTGTCGCGGTTCCCGTCGATATGGTTCACCTCCAGTCCCGGATTCCAGTCGGGCAGGAAGTGCTGTGCCACCAGACGGTGCACGGAGAACTTCTTCCCGACACCGCCTTTGTAGAGCCGGACACAGTCATAAAGCGAAGTCGTCCCGCACCAATGGCACATGATGCGTTCGGGTTGTGTCCAGGTGATACCGTCATGCGAAACTTGCCGTTCCAGACTCTTGACACGCCCGAGGTTGCTGATCTTGTACTTTCCTTCATAGTTCTTGATATCCACCCAGATTTCCCGGAGGTCAGCCATGGGTTATACGGTTTAGTGCTGTCTGAAAAATTTCCCGGTCTATCTCCACGCCGATGAACCGGCGTCCAGTATTCCGACAGGCCACGGTTGTACTGCCGCTGCCCATCGCAAAGTCGAGGACAATGTCTCCTTCATCGGTGTAGGTGCGTATCAGGTATTCCAGCAGGGCGACAGGTTTCTGTGTCGCATGCAGGCAGGACTGTTGCTTGTCGGTCTTGAATTTCAGCACGCTGCGCGGATAGCGTTCCGTGGATATGTAATCCCGGAAATTGTCGTGCTTCCGGTATATCTCGCCGGCATCGCATTTCCGCTGGTGTTCGGCCATCACGACCTTGCGCTTGTGCCCGTCCGTCTTGATCGGATGATACTTCGGCAACCTGTCGTAAAAGACCAGAATGTCCTCGTGCGCCTTCATCGGCATACGCCTGGCGTTTAGGAAACCTGTCGCCTGCGTCTTCTCCCATACCCAGGCATACCGTAGCCTGCGGAGATTGGAGCTGCCCAGCAGGCTCGTAAAAGGATGCTGGCAGAACAGCAGGATGGGAGTGTCAGGTCTGGATATGCCCTGTACGGCATTCCACATCCCGGGGATGTCTATCACGGCGTCCCATCGGCAATGTGTCGTACCGTATGGAGGGTCTGACAATACCATGTCGGCAGTGATGCCTTCTTCAGCCAGCAGGGGCAGCACATCGAGTGCATCGCCCTGGTAAAGGTCGCAACCGTCATAGGGACGGTGGTGTTCGTAGATCGGATTCATGGGTTTCGAGTTCCTTTAGGTTCCACAAGCAATCTCGGCGGTCAAAAAGGATTTCGTCGCCACACATCAATTCATCTGCGTATATCGTCCGCTCTTCTCCGTTACGGATTACCCGCATCCGGGCATCCGTGCACAGACGGTAAGTCTTGCCTTCGGATTCCATTTCCACATAGCGTTCGCCCTTGCCGAGTGTGATGTCCGGGGCAAGCACCGTCAGTTCGTCTTTCCAGCTGAGCCCGCAGCGTTCCGGCACGAGGAAGCGCGAGAAGATAAGGTCATATTTCAGCGGGTCGATGGAGGTTATGCCAAGCAGGTAGGAAACCAGCGATCCCCCGGCGGAACCGCGACCTATACCGGTTGCGATACCTCTCCGGTGTGCCTCCCGCACCATATCCCACTGCACCAGGAAATAGTCCACATTGTCGGTCGATTCAATGATATAGACTTCCTCGTCCAGCCGTTCCCTGTAGCGTTCCCGCTCCGGTTCCGGCACTTCCCGGTCCAGCCCGTCGTCAAGCAGTCTGAGGAACATCGTACGGCGGTCGCCATACCGTTCCCGCTCTTCCGGCCGCATACGGTATTCCGGCATGAACATGCGCCCGGTCTCGAATGAGGCGTCCGCACGTCCGGCAATCTCCACCGTGGGACGGCACATGCGCCTGAACAGGGAGTCGAAGTCCCATTGCCCGGAGAACAGAGGACGGAGCGTGTCGTACAATTCATCCGCTGTCTTGAAATACTGGTCATCGCTCTGTTCATGAGCGGCTCCCGTGGCAATTTTGTTCACTACGATTCTGTACCCTGCATCGTCCTTGTCCATGTAGTAGCAGTCCGGAATCAGGACTGGTTCTACTGTAAATGAATCCGTGTCGGCATCATAACAGTTGCCGAAATAATATTTCAGGGCTTCCAGTTGCTCCCTGTCGATGCGATCCGCCTTGTATTCGTTGGCGTCGACTTGGTAATAGACCGCTTCGGCACCTTTTCGGATACGCTCCACCTGTTTGGAATGTCCGGCCATCCAGTAGACTGAACGGGTGGCAAAGACTGGCACACAACCTGCGGCATACATCAGCAGCTGTTCATAGCGGAGGGTGTTGTCTTCCGAATCGACCATGACAGCCCGTTGGATGCGCAGCAGATTATGCAGCCCCTCGTTATCCAAGGCATAAATCTTCAGCCCGACACGTTCTTCTTCGTGCATCATTGTCAGCGAGTAGCCGAATATATGTTTCAGCCCGGTATTGGCGCACTCCTTCTGAAGGTTCAGCGTGGCGGCCATTGTATTGCGATCGCAGATGCCGACAGCCGTATGCCCGAGCCATTTCGCCTTGCGGCACAAATCCTCCGGCGAACCGCAGGCGTTCAGCAGTTCGTAGGAGGTATGGATGCCGAGGTTCACGAAAGGTACATCGTGTACCGGGGGCTTGGGGCGGCCGATATATTTCAGCAGGTTGAAACTGAATTCTTCCCGCAGGTCATAGTAGTACCAGTTCCTGCCGAACGGGAAGGCCACATGGAAGATTCCTTCTTCTATTAGCACATCCGGACTTTCCATCAGGTTGAACACGAGCCTGTCCCCGTCGCTGCGGAAGATGGATTCCACTCCCGACAGGTCGGCCGTAAAAAGCCGCCCGAAGCTGGGAATATCCACCACTTCCGTATCGACCGGGATATAGGTTATCCGTTGTGCATCGAGCCATGAGAAAAGTTTCTGTATCATCTTTCCTGTACTTTTTTGAGTTTGTATTCAAGGACGGACAGCAGGCGGCAGGCGAAAATCCCGTAGATTTCCGATTCCGTGAGTTCGTCCCAGTCCTTGGCTGCACCGGCAATGTCCGCGATGAAAACCTCGAAATAGGGTTTCAGCCGTTCCGCCGTCCGCTTTACCGACTCGACGGCATCGCTGTCGTAGCCGATAACCACGGTTCTCACGCCTTTCGATTGCAACTTGTAGATCTGGACATCGGAGATTTTCTTTCCGAAAGTGGCCACGGCTGCGACATGGGAATTGTCATAGAGTTCGAGTCTGCGGGTCAGGGCGATGACATCGAAAATACCTTCCGCAAGGATGACCGTATCTGTTTCATCCATACGGACGGCATCGTAGTTATAAAGAAGTTTGGAAAAATCGTTTTCTGTGGAGTTCCGGTAACGCAGTATCTTGTACCCGCCGCTATGTCTGGTCTTGCGGTTGTGGGTGTCTATATCCTCTTTCGGCCAGGTATGGCGGGAGACATAGCCGACAACCGTACAGTCATCGATGACCGGAAAGACGACATAGTCCGCGTAGCGCGGATTGAGCCTGCCGGTTATCCCGACCGGAAAATACTCGTAATCGTCGAAACAGAAGCCGCGCCGCTGCAAATACGGATGCCGGAAAGTGCGCTTGTAAAAGTCCGGCAATTCGACCGGCATCAGTTCGTCGTCTATCTCTTCCGCCTCGTCCTCCTCCAGCAGGTGCAGGTTCAACGGTGAGGCTATGTCAGCTGTTTGCGAGACCATCAGGTCCGTGCGGCCGATAGCCTCCAGAAGTCGCTCCAATGTACGAGTGGATGCCCCGCAGGAGAAGCAGTGGGCCATGAAAGGTTGGCGGCGGGCAGTCTCCTTGCCGATATAGATACCGAACTTGCCGCCCGACTTTCCGCAGAACGGGCAGCACGGAACGATAAGGTTCTTACCGCTCCCGTCCCGTTTGGCACCCGTCTCGCGGGTTATTTCCGAAACCAGATATTGATATTCATGTACCGACAGTTCCATACTAAGGTATAGTCGCGACCGCTACAGGTTGGTTTAAAATGTATGGAAAAAGAATTCGGATTGGTACAATGAAATTATGAAAAAGGTCTGAACTCTTGAGAATGGACATAGTTATTTGCTCATTATGGTAATAGGTTACGATTGAGTTAGTTATCTATTGCAATATATTTCTATGCGTTGCGTAACCTTCAAAGAGCTCTTCAAGTACAAAATTACAAATAAAACGGGAGATTATGACAGAATCAATGAAACAAGCCGTTCCCCACAGCAGGCAAACCGGGAAGAATGTTTTCACTCTCCCCGGCTGTGTTTCCTTTTCTTTTTGGATTTTATCGTTTTGTGGATTTCTCTCCTTGAAGTTTTTTTCCGGATCTGCCTCTATTTTCGTTTCTCTCAATTTTTGTGCCTTTCAGCAACCGCATTTGGCAGCCATTTCCGTTCTGGCTGCAAAGGTAATTTCGGGAATTGACGGGAATGCAAGGTCAAGCCTCCTGTTTTCTGGAAAAATCTCCAACCCTGCGGTCGTATTTTTCCGAAAAACCTTGCATCCTCTACTCCCTTACCTTTTTAAGCGCCCGAAACTCAACTCCTTCAGCTCTTGAATTCGCATTAAAACAAAAAACAAAACGGATGTGAGAGCAACGGTAGCAACAAAATTCGTAGCGTGGGAAGTCCCGAAATTGAAGAACCTGCAAGTCAGCAAAGTGTACAGACTTCGTATCAAACTGAACAATGGCGGAAAACTGAGCAGGGAGGAAAAGGACTGGCACACCCGTGCAGTGAACAGCAACTCCTATTTCAAAAGCGCAGTACCTAAACATTTTCAGAGACATGAAATCATCAGATTCCCCCAAAAAACTAGAAAAAAACATCCTAACTTATACAGATGGGTATTGTAAAAAAAATAAAAATCAATATTGACTTTCGGATAGAACTTAAAACCTTCAATTTTTCCTCAAAAGAGTTTTGATTTAGAACATGGTATGTGAACTACTGCGAAACTAAAGATTTAGCAATAGTTCATGTAGTCAATCCTCATAAACAAGGAGTGTGATCATGTCGTTGATTCGTACTGTTCTTCATACTGTTTCATCCGTTCCTGTAAATATTCCTTTAGATTGTCTCCTTTTTTTAGTTTAAATTTTGCTCGGATATTCGCACGCTGACTGGTGATATTGCCGCTGCTCCTATGCAGTTCTTCACATATCTGACTGACGGTTTTATCCTGTAGAATCAAGCGACAGATAGATAATTCAGATGGAGAGAGTTCCGGATATATTTTTCTGATGATTTCAAGCCTACTCTTTTCTTCTTTGAGATGGGCGTGAAGAGCCATAAAAAGTGTCTTTCTTGTCTTTTCCCCGACAACATCCAGCAACGAGTTGATATTGTCCTCCGAAATTTCCTTACTTATCAATTCCGCGAGAGCAAACAATTCTTCCCTATTCACCTGAAGTACTTTTAGCAACGTTGACTCCTCCTTTTTCAGCATGTCGTTCTCCTGCTGCAGGCAACTTATGTTTCTGTGCAGTAAAATACCGAACAAGGATTTCACCGTGAATATAATAACAATGATAGGGAGATAGTTTGTAAGAAAGGGACCATTGGTGATAAATACGCAAACGGTGTACGACAAGACAGAAATAAGCGATATCTGAATGGTGGTCTTGCTCATGTAGGCACACACGGAAAACATAGTAAACAAGACGGATAAAATGATATTGCCCATGATCAACAATCTTTGATACGGATATTCGTCAATTGTGGAACAATAGATAATCTCCGTGCCAATTTCAATATGTATTGAAATCAGAATAAAATAGAAAGCGGTGTTCAACTTTATTTTATTCGTGAAGTAGGCTATAACGAACAGGATTGTTGCAATAAAAAGTGCCCCGTTTAAATAATAATATATTTTATTGGGAAAAGAGATCATATACATGTATGCTGGTATGCACAAAGCCAGCAGGACCAGAAAAACATGAAATACACGTTTTTGCTGATATTCCATCAGCGTTCCTTGTTCGATAGAGTTGGAAATTATATAATTATACCATTTAAACATACAAATAATTTTAATGATAATAAGAAATTCAATTATGATTAAGCACACTTTTATGCTAATTTGAAACGTTTAATCTCAATATTCTACTGCAAAGATAGAGGAAAAGTATAAATAAGTATTTAGACAACATTCCTAAAGTATGTTTAAGTTTATTAAGATTAATTTTTAAGTACTTATAAGCAAAAAAAAGTTAATTGTTTCTTTTTTTTCTATACCTGCAAACAATACATTTGCATGACAATAACAAAATCGAGTGAAGCAGATAGCTTTTCAGAAAAACAACTTTAAATATATAATATATAGAATGGTGAAAATAAACATAAGGTTATTTTTATTACTTCTCATGCCATTTTCGAATGTCAGGTATCTGACTGGGCAGGAGATGGTGTCCCGTGATACGGTAAGCGTGAAATTATATTTCCAACAAGGATATGATACGTTGTCTTCCTCCTTTCGGGATAACGGTATCCGCTTCGATTCCTTGCTGCACCACACGAGGCTGTTTAACAAGGAATCGGAACACCGCTTACGCCAGGTTTGTATCGTTTCAGGAGCATCTCCGGAAGGAGGGACGGAGATTAACAGATACCTTTCCGACCGTAGGGGTATAGCTGCGAGGACATATTTAAAAGAAAAACTGGCACTGGATACCTGCTTTTTCAAGATGGAGTCCAGAGGAGTGGACTGGATTGGTCTGACGGGACAGATTGCCATGTCTGACATGCCTCACCGGACAGAAGTGTTGGATATCTTGTACAACACTCCCGAGTGGGTCATTCGTGACGGGGCAATTGTTGACAGTCGCAAAAATCGTTTACAGCGTCTGTATGGAGGACGGGTCTGGCGATATATGGAAAAGTTTTTCTTTCCTGAACTACGTAGGACAAAGATTCTTTTCGTTTATGAACCTTGTTCAGTCGGAATACTGAAACCGGGAATGGCTATTCCCATTTATCGGTCTCTCTTTAATGATTCGACAGGTTCTATATCCACCCCACTTTCGATACCGCTTCAACCAGTTGAACCTATAGGGGGACGCTCCATTTATATCGGACTGAAAACCAATTTACTCTATTGCGTTGCTCTCGTTCCAAATTTGGGTATGGAGTTTTATTTGGGGAAGGGATGGTCAGCTGGAGGGAGTTGGATGTACGCCTGGTGGAAAAATGATCAACGTCATCATTATTGGCGTATTTACGGAGGAGAACTGTTTTTTAGAAAGTATTTCGGTTCCCGTGCTAACCAAAAGCCGCTAACCGGACATCATCTTGGTATTTATTCGCAAGGGTTCACTTATGATTTCGAGACTGGAAGTCGGGGATATATAGGTGGTATACCAGGAGGTACACTTTGGGATAAGATGAATTATACAGTTGGAGTAGAGTACGGCTACTCTTTACCTATCAGACGTCGTTTAAATCTTGATTTTGTTATCGGAGCCGGGTATTGGGGTGGAGAGTTTCAAAAATACTATCCAGAAAATAAATATTATGTTTGGAAAGAGACTGGACGGCGTCATTGGTTTGGTCCCACGAAGGCGGAGGTCTCACTTGTTTGGCTGCTTGGGAAAGGCTATTTTAATGAGAAAGGAGGCAGAAAATGAAAAAATGTGCATTTGCAATTATTTCAGTGGTGATGCTCGCTGTCATGCTTTCTTGTGAACACAAAGAACTTTATAATGGTATTCCTCATGTTGTGAATGCAAGAGTGATATTTGATTGGCAGAAGGCTCCTGATGCCAATCCGGCATCTATGTCGCTCTATTTGTTTCCTGTCGGAGGCGGCGAGGTAGTACGTTATGATTTTACCGACCGAAAAGGAGGAACTTTTCGTGTCTCTAACGGGGCATATAGCGTGTTGTGCCTAAACAGTGACACGGAAAATATTCGCTACCTGAACACGAGGCAAAGGGAAACTTTTTGTGTAACTACAAGGGAGGTAACTCTTACTTCAGGTTATGCCTTCATGAACATGATGGATGTAAAGAATATGCATGGAAGCGGAGCGGTAGAATCGGAGCCTATAATGCTCTCGCCTGATATGATTTGGAGCGATTACATAGTACATGTAGAGCTGACTCAAAAACAGTTGCAAACCATTACTTTATATCCTAAAGTATCTGTATGTCGTTATTCGATAGAGATTCGCAATGCCGAGAATCTTAAATATGTGTCGGGAATAAGTGGTGTGCTGTCAAGTTTGGCGAGTGGGTTATTTGCCGGCAGGGAAGAAACGACGGACGAGCGGGTTACAATACCTTTCGACGGAGTCATCTCTGATAATAAAACCATTGTTACAGGGGAGCTGCTCACTTTCGGACAATGCCACTCGAAACGGAACATGCATCATCTGACGGTCTATGCCGTTTTGTCCGACGGGAGCGAGTGGAAACATACCTACGATGTAACGGAGCAGGTCCACACGGCCCCGGATCCCCGTAACGTACACATCCTTTTGTACGGCCTTCCCGTGCCGAAACCCATCGCCAATGGCGGTGGCTTCCGCCCAAACGTCAGCGAGTGGGAAACGGAGGAGGAAAATATAGAAATGTAAGAATCAATTTTATTTGTTTAATTTAATATTATTTACGTATGAAAAAGCAATTATTTTTAACTGCCATGGCTGCACTTGTCATGGTATCGTGCTCGGAAGAAAATGTATTGGATACCAACAAGGGAAATGCAATTGATTTCCGAGCTGCCATGGGGACCCGTGCCCAGGAAACGAACACGGCGAATATGAGTAGTATTTACGTGACTGCCCTGGACGCACGCAATGAAAATCTTTTCTCGGATCAGTTGTTCTCGAAAAATGGTAATTTTTTTACCTCTACACCTGCTTATTATTGGCCGGGAGATGGAAGCACCCTGACATTTTATGCCTACTCGCCTTCAAAAACTGATCTTGGTGGGACGTTGACAATCACTTCCGCGACCAAGAAGCTTACTGATTTTTCACCTGCAACAGATATCAGCAATCAGAAAGATTTCGTTACGATCAAGGCTACCGGTAATAAAACAAATGAAACGTCAGGCGTTCAGTTGCAATTCGAGCATCGGTTGGTTCAGATTGAGGTCAAGGCCAAAAATACAAACGAGGGTTATCAGTACAAAGTGAAAGGCGTGCGTATCGGAATGCCCGTTTCTAAAGGGACGTTCGATTTTGATGCTAACACATGGACGCTGAATTCAGAGAAAACCAATTACGAGGTTACCTATGAGACAGAAAGGATGTTGAATGGCATGCCCGCTTCCATTATGAAAACGGACGATGACAACGCCATGCTGATTCCGCAGCAACTTACTGCATGGGCTGCTGCTACAGACAAAACCAATGTCGCGAAGGGGGCTTATCTGGCTGTGAAAGTTAAAATCACTACAAAGGCGGGGGCACATGTCTATCCGGTTGCCAACGGTGGTGACTATGACTGGGTGGCCGTTCCTATTGAGACGAATTGGGTGGCTGGTAATAAGTACGTTTACACGCTCGATTTCTCGAACGGGGCCGGTAAGGTCGATCCCGAGAAAGTGGTGGATCCGGATGATAATTACCAGCCCGGGGACGATATTTTGGGCGGAGCGATCAAGTTTACTGTAAGTGTGACTGACTGGACAGAGAAAGCAGAGGATATTAATATGTAGAAAAAGAGGTTGCCCGAAAGGTTTTTTTCTGAGAATTGAAAATTTTGGGAAAGTTTCCATTAGGAGTACGGATAAAACGAGGACGACTCAGTTTTTTGAGTCGCCCTCTCTTCATCGCAGAATACATGTAAATAGTCACTGACAAAGAAAATTATTATAGAATGAGTAAAAAGATTTATACCATTGTTTCAAGGGGCTTTTGCTCATCCGGTGCGTGCTTTTGGGTGTTGTTGATTGTAATGATGTTACTCGGTTCGTGCTGGGATGAGTCGTTGACAACCATGCATCCGGGTCCTGAAATCAGTTTCTCTTTATCTGATGCTACAGTACGGCCGATTACCCGTACGGGCGGGGATCGGGAGGATACGGACATGGTTGTGGTGGATTCTCTTCTGGGGGTACTACCCTTGCAGACGGAGGATGGCGGGCGGGAGCTTTACCTGCATGCTTTCCTGTCCGGGAGCGACCGTGCCGGAGAAGGGCGGGTGCTGACCCGGGCCGCGCCTGTCGACGGTATGGGCTTCTACGATTCGTTCGGTGTGCTGGCCTCTGTGTATTCCGGTGCATGGGATGAGAGTTCATGTTTTCCGGATTACATGTACAATGTCATGGTCACGAAATCCTCTTCCTGGACAACCTCTTACTACTGGCCCGGGGGCGGGCGCAACGTGCGTTTCTTCGCCTACGCACCTTACAATTGGGAGGGGATCGTCCTATCGGGGAAAGACGTGGCGGGGACCCCGACAATCACCTGTTCGCTCCCGGATGATGTCCCGGATCAAAAAGACCTGCTAGTGGCCGTTTCCGGTGAGATGCCCGGCAACACCTCGTCCACAGCTCCCCTGAATTTCAGACACGTGCTTACCGCCGTGCGATTTGTCACGGGTGACGACATGCTGCCCGGGCGTATCACGAAAATCACACTAAAAAACGTGTACGGGAAAGCTGTTTACCCGGTGGGCGGTACCTCTTGGCGGGATTTCGGCAGCGTGAAGAGCTTTTCCCAGACCCCCGACAAAGAAGTGAGCGGGCAGCCCGGCGAGGAGATTACAGGTGGAGTAACTACTTTTATGATGATTCCCCAGCATCTTCCCGCAGGAGCTTCTATTGAGATAGCCTACACGGACGGGCTCTCCTCGACGCCACGTACTCTGAGCACCTCTATTGCCGGGAAAATCTGGCCCATGGGTAAAACAATCACCTACCGGATTTCCACGACAAGTATATCTGTGGTCCCGGAATTTTCCGTAACATCTTCCGGTAATTTTACCCACGAAGGGGGAGCTGTAAATTATACGGTTCGTAGTTTTGCTACCGTTTCCGGTGAGGATGGTTCTTCGCAGAAAGTCGAAATGAAATGGTCGGCTGAGTTTGTAGAGGAGGACGGCGTGGGTGGTTATCATGCAATTTCCCGCCCCTTCTGGTTCACGGGCTTCACCGAGAGCGGCAATGGTGGTGTATCGCAGCATAGGGCAACGGCCGAAGCCCAGCAGGGCGTGACAGAAAACCCGCACAACAGTAAGTTACAGATAGCAGAAGACATCAATGTCCAAACGGGAAAAACACCCTATAACCTCTCCAACAGCAGTGGAGAAGAGGCGGTGGAGAATACGGCAAATTGTTATCTGGTAAACGCTCCGGGCATCTATTCACTCCCGTTGGTTTACGGCAATGGAATCAAGAACGGGAATTTCAATACCCCTGCTTATAATAAGCCGCATTTCAGGAATCACCTCGATAAACAGATTTCTAATCCATATATCTATAATAATTCTCAATGTAATCCTACCGATGCTATCCTGCTCTGGCAGGACGAGGAGAATTTGGTGACAGAGGTCTGGCTTTCGGCTGACAAGAAAAGGCTGGAGTTCAAGGTGGACAGATCGGCAATCAGGCAGGGTAACGCTGTCGTGGCCGTGCGGGGGAAGGGAGAAGTCATGTGGAGCTGGCATATCTGGGTTACGGATTACAGACTCGGTGAGGGTATCAAAAACATGTATAGTAAAAGTAACAAAAGCTATGCCATGATGCCGGTGAACATCGGCTGGTGCGACGGCGAGACCACGACTTATGCCCGACGGAAGGTGCTGGTGCGCTTCACACAGGCTGTGACTGGGATGATAAAGATTGTGCCATTTGTTCAGGAAGAACATATCGTCAAACAAAGCGGCAATAATACTTATTTCCAGTTCGGACGTAAAGACCCGATGCCAGGGGCTGTCGATGGCTCTTCGTCACCGACTTCAAAACCTTGTTATGCTTTAGCAGACTACCAATTTAAAACAATCAAGAAGAAGGTTCCTATCGCTGTAGGTATAAAGAATCCGCACGTGTTCTACCAGGATATTGCTTCTTCGGCTTGGAATAATACAAATTGGACTTTGGAGAATGAAACTGATCTTTGGGGATGCAGTACTTCCAGCAACACAGCTATTGATGCATCGGTTAGAAAAACCATTTATGACCCTTCGCCAAGTGGTTTTTGTCTGCCTGCATCAGGAGTCTTCTCGGCAACTACAATTAATGAGTATGAGCAAAATACAGACAGGAATATAAATGGCGATAGATTTATAACCCTATTTGCAAATAATCAGGGTGGTTACTTTTATTGTAAACCGATGAAAGCTCCCGGGAATTGGGATACTACAGGGGGAACCCTCTTTTTTCCAAACTCACTCGGCAGGAACAATAAAAATGGGAATATAATAATAGGTGCCAGTTATTATTGGACAGCAACAGCAGGGAATCTCAATACAGCTCCGGTGTTGTCTTTTAGCAAGACTCTTGTTTCGCGTCCCGGGGGGAAGTATTCGCGAGATAAACGGGCGGTTTTCTCACGAGCTGGCGGATTTTCTGTACGTCCAGTCAGGGAATAGCGTGAAAAGGCTTGTAAATACAAAGGAGAGAGGAGGATGAAACTCTCTCCCCCGCAAGCCTACAAGGAAAAGGCACACGGGGAAGTGTGCCGAGTGCGTGGTGAGTAACAATCAGGGAAAATGAAAGTCAATACATTTTTTAATTACCCATAAAATGTGATTGATCGCACTTAATAAAAGTATTATCTTTCCAAAAAATGTATAAGTATAATCTTGAATATTCAATAATTTCGATATGAAAAATTGGCTTTTCCTTTTAACAATAAGTATTCTTCTTTTTTCTTGTACGGATAAAGATGGAGATTGGGACCCTATGATTTGGAATAATAAAAACAATATAGAAGTTCCACAAGCAGGCAAGAGTTATATCTTTATGAACTATAATTATGAGAGTTTTTGGGTATATGCTATCAATGGAACTGAAAATATAATAGATAATGGGCAAAAATATGAAGATAACTGTATATCTATCAGGATTGAGAAAAATATAATGACTGTAACTGTTTTTCCCAATGAAGGGCATCAAATCCGGACCATTTCAATAGGAGTAAGTGCTGGAGATATCTTTGACTCTTTCCTTCTTAAACAAAAAGGAAAGGAAATCTAATATACTGGAATCCGCCTAAAGAATACATTTTCCTCTAAACGACTGCCAATGTAGTACTTTGGATATGTTTTCCGAAAGTATGTTTTTGCATGCTCTTTTCCATGTTCTTTTGGAGTTTCCATCCGAACGGCCTAATTGGCACTTATTAAACTCAAACGGTGCAACAAGCTGCCAGTCAATGGGAATCTGTCCTTATCCAGATCAGTATCTTAGGTAGAAGATTACTGAATCAGCATTGGCTGATTATTAGGTGTAGAGGCGTTTTTTACATCCTGGAAGGGGAACTGGCTATCCAAATCTGTTATTCTCTTACCGATGCCGAGACTTTTTACTGTGAGATCAAAGTTTTACCCAAACTGCCGTCGGTCGTTTCTTGTGAAAACTCAATGGCAATTCATTTTATGTTATTGCAATTATTGCATTTTTCTAAAATGATCACATGCTACGATACCTTGTTCTATTACCACACAAAAAATGACACAGAGATTGATTTTGTACTCAAGGGCGGGTACAAGGTTTCTTGTCTGGTACAGGTGTCGTATGATATCTCGGACGCCAAGACCCGTGAACGTGAACTGAAAGCCTTGGAGGAGGCGGCAAGAGAATTGCAAAGTGAAACCCTGCTGTTGATAACATGGGGAACGGACGATATGGCGGAATACAAAGGGCATACAATAAAAATCGTATCTGTCCGGAATTGGTTTTACGCATGTAAGCTGCCATATATTCTCAACATTCCAGTCGTTACAAGTCAAAAAGCCACCGACACGCCACATCCGGATCGATGGCTTTTTATTCCCTGTTCAGATTCAGTGTCCTCTGCCCGTCATAGAACACCTCATTGTCGTAGTCGGTGGCAATCCTGATAGTGTCTCCTTTCTTGAAGAACCGGCTTTTGGCCACGTGCAGGCGCATAACGTTCTCCTTTCTTTCAGCCGATGACTGGTTGAGCGAAACAAGGTGCGTGCACGGGCGGGCCAGACCTTTGGCCTCCGAACAGTTGTACTCGGTCAGCACGTTCCGCTCGTCATTCAGCCACTCCCGGTCTTCGATGGTAGACTGGTAAGTCACCACCATCCATACCTTTTCGTCCGCCGCCAGGTCCTTCAGGTCATTGGCCACCGCGATACGCTTCGCCCGTTCATGGTCGGCTCCCCATGAACGGCGGTTGGCATCCGTCAGCAAGTCCATCGAATCCACAATCACGATGTCCGGATTATATCCTTTGAGCTTCCTGTATTCCGAAATGCCGTTCTTGATGTCGAGTGTCGAGACCTGGGCATTGAAATGCGGGTAACTGCGCACCGTGATGCTTCCGGCATACGAGGCGACCAGTTTTTCCAGATGTCTCATCTCCGTATCCGAAATCTTTCCCCGCTCGTAATAGTAGGCGTTCCTGGAAATCAGTCCGCCGGAATAGGCGTTCAACGCCTCTTCTTCCGAACCTTCCAGCTGGAAATGCAGCACATGCAGCCCGTCATCGATGTCCGCCCTGACACCGATCCATTTGGCGATGTGCGACTTTCCCACGCCTGTGCTGGCCAGGAAACAGGTCAGCTGACCTCGCAGGTTACGTCCGGCATTGAGTGCATCCAGATACGGGATGTAGAAGCGGGACACACGAGGGGCGGCCGAGCGTTCCTCTTCCTCCTCGCGCCGGCGGTTCCTCTCGAAACGCTCCTTGAAAGTCGCGGCCACATCGACGAACGAGGTGCTCTTCAGCGTGAATCCTGCCAGCCACTCGGCATATTCCCGAAGAGTCTTCTCCGCCTTGTCCTGTTTGTTCTCGTTATACAGTTTTCCGACCTCCGCATAGACCGACTGCAACCGGACCCCCTTGATGTAGGACTCCAGCATGTCGGTCATCACCTCGGCGCTCTGTCCCTCGTCATACTCCCGGAAAGTGTCTATCAGCTCGATGGCGTCGTAATCCTCATGGAAGGTCTGTGCCAGCACGGCATACGACGGCGGTGTCTTGTATGTCCTGAAATGTGCGGCTATCGCTTCCTGTACCCGCTGGAACGAACGGTCCGGCAGGTATTCCTTGCGCATATGCCGGGTAAGGACGGCACACAACGGTTCCTGTCTGAGCGCCGTGGCATAGAGTTCATACAGGAACTCGGCACTGAGCGGATTGACGGCACTCATGGCTTTGCCTCCTTTTTCCGCCACGCCTCACAGCGGATACGGTACAGTTCCGGATAGCGCGCCTGTGTCCTTCTGCGGCACGGCTCCGCTTTCGCACATTTTGAGCATGACGGAGAGAAAGGCGTCCACATCAGCGTGGAGAGCGCGCAGATGAGATATCCCGCTTCGGTGGAGAGCAGTCGCCGCTTGGTCGTCTCCTCGTATTCCGGATAGATAAAACGTCCGAACGGATGGCTGCGGCGATCTTCCACCGCCCGCACCAGATCCTGCCGTGACAGCCCGAAACTCTTCAGCCACCGGTCCTCCCGGTAGCGGCGTTCCTTTCCCGAGCGGAGATAGCGGCCGATGGCTTTCTTCCCGAATGAATGGGAGACGTTCCATTTCCTGCGATACGCGGTATCATATCCGGAAATGGCATATGTCTGACAGATACAGAAGTCGGACAAGCGTTCCGCGCTGACGGAGACGACCTCCCGGCACAAGCTGTCGAAACACATCCCGAGCTGCCTGTCCGACTTGCCGCCGGCAGGGAACACAAAATCCGCCCACACCGTGGTGCGGACCAGCCGTGTAAAGAGCCTCCGGCATCCGTCAATCCATTCTTTTCTCTCCATCGTGTGTCAATAGTTTGCGCAGCTGCGTCTTGGCCAGGAAGATGCGGCTTTTTACCGTTTCTACGTTCCTGGTCTGCAAAGTACCGTTGTTATAGGTGATTTCCATGATTTCCCCGAGTTTGTAACCAGCCTGCTGCAAGAGCAGGGCTTCCCGGTAAATCGGTTTGAGCCGGTCCAGTGCCCAGAGGATGTCATCGTTATAGAACTCGCGGTAGTTGTCCATCCCCATGCTGTTTCCCGACGGTTCGTCCTCATCCGACAGCGAAGAGGATATTTCCGAAATGTCGATATTGTCGTCCGGGGGCATGCGGTTCCTGTTGCGGTTGTTCAGGTCCGCCACAAGCCGTTTGGTCACGGCATAGATCCAGGTCTTTACCGGACGGGCCGGATCATAACTGTCCATATACTTGAAGAAGTTGGCCAACGCCTCGAGGTAGTTGTCCTCGATGTCCTCCTGGTTATAGGTATATTTGATACAAATGCTGTATATCAGATTCTTGTGCGGCATCACATATTTTCTGAGAAGTTCCGCCCTCTGTCTCGCGGATTCGTCTTCAGGCTGGAGAACCGCAATAAACACATCTTTCTTTTCCACGTTTCCACTGACTGAAAAGGTTGATAATGAATCTCATGTCCTAATCTGTCAGCTACCGTGAGCGTCAATTGAAAAAACGGGTGGCAGCATTACCGCCGCCCGGAAAAAATCCAAACCGTTGTCGGCTTGTCACAGCCTGTGCCTGCGGATGTAATAGTAGAAGAGGTGGCAGGCATCCGCCGCGTTGTCATCCACCGGGACAATACCGTACCTGTCCTTGCAGGCCGCGACCATCTGCGTCTTGGTGGCGTGTCCGTCTCCCGTCGCCCATTTCTTGAGGACAGCCGGGTTGACGAACTCCGGTTCCGGGATATCCAGTTCATCGCACACTTCGAGCAGGATGCCCCTGAGTTCCGAGAGCCGCCGCATGTCGTAGAAATGGCGGTTCACGCTCACATCCTCGGCCACGACGCGGCGGATGCCGTAACGATGGAGTAGCGAGAGCAGCGTAGTCCTGAAAGCGCCGTGCATCTTGTTGCCGTTGCGCCGTTTGCTTTCGGTGAAGTTCCATGTCCCGGCCTCATGCAGGGAGAAGTATCCGGTATGCGTGGCGATGTCCAGCGCCAGTACCTGCTCCCGGGTCAGTACGCTATTCTCCGAGTCTTGATTCGCCATTCTCTTTCACGATTACCAGTTTATGCGGATACCCCTCCGCCACATTCCCGTGCGAGACGACCAGCACGGTACCGCCGAGCGAGTTCAGCGCCTCGAACATGGAGGCAAGCCCCGCTTCATCGACCGCCTCGAGTATCTCGTCCAGCACGAGCAGGTCCAGTCCCTTGTCCCCATCGCAGTTGCTGTTCACGAGTTTCTGCATGGCAAGGATGGTCGCCAAATTCACACGGGCGGCTTCGCCTGCCGAGAACTTGCCGAACGAGCCGCAGTCCATGCCGTCGCGCAACAGCGAGATGGAGATTTTCTCCCTTACCTTACCGCTCTTGAGAATGGTATACCCGTCGAAGCGGATACGGATGTCGCTGCCGATGTTTTGCAGGAATTCGTTGGTAATACGGCTGAGCGCCTCGATTTTCGTGTTGGCCAGATAGGTCTTGAACTGCACGAACCGTTCCCGCTGTATCTCCAGTGCACGGACCCGGGTATCGACGGCCGTCTTGCGCCCTGCCGCCTCGTTAGACTTTCCGCGCGTTTCACGGAGAGTGTCCTTGAGCGATTGTATGAGGTCGGGTGAAGCCGCCTCATCCAGCTCCCGGATCGTGGCCTGCAAAGTGTCGATGGCGCAGGCCGCGGCCTGTATATCTTCCTTGCCTACCCGTATGCCGCGGTTCAGTACGGCATTGCGCTCGTCTATGAATCCGAACACCTCGTCGAATACCTTGCGGCGGACACCTTCGATTTCACTTTGCAGGGCGGTAATTTCGGAAGCGATGCGTTTATGCCCGCTTTCCACCTCTTCCACGTGGCGGGTGGCATTCCTGACGGCCCGTTCGTGCCCGGCCAGCTGCTCCTCCCATCCGGTGCGTCTGCCTTCCAATATCCGGCGCTCATGGTTCAGCCGGTTCTGCTGCAACTCCACGGCATCCGTCTCCTCCTGCTTCTCATCGATACAGCCGTTGATTTCCGTGAGCTGCCGTTGACGGAGCTTCAGTTCCTTCATGCCGGCCTTGATGTCGAACTGCGGTTCTGCCACCAGAAACTCATACCCGCAGAAAGGACAGGTGATGGAGCCGGCCAGTTTGTTCGAGAGGCCGTCAATACCGGCAGAAACGATACGCCGTTTATGGCGCAGTTCCTCGATGCTGCCGGACAGGTCGCGCAGACGGATGTCGATTTCCCGCAGTCTCTCCGCAGTCGTATCGGACTGATCCCTGTATGCCTCACAGAATGCGGCATACTCCTTCTTGAACTGTTCCCAGCCGTCAGTCCTGTTTTTCAGTTCCAGTTCCGCCTGCTTCAAGACGGCATCGCAATCCTTCAACCGCTCTGTGGCGGTCTGTAACCGTCCTTTCTTTTCGGCAATGGCCTTGTCCCAGTCCGTCTGCCGGGCATCGGGAAAGAGGGACATCATTTCCGCTATCTTTTCCAGACACGCTTCCAATGCGGTATCTCCGGCTTCCAGTTCCTGCAAAGCCTCGTCCGCCCGCTGCACTCCGGCAAGCTGTTCCTCAAGCCTGTCCACGGTCTCGTGCCCGGTACGGATCTGCTCCCTCTTGGCCGCTATGGCCGTTTCCAGTCCCATGATACGTTCCACACGGGTACGCCCCCGCTCGGCTCCAGCTTCCTCCTCTTTGCGTATCTGCTCCTGTAACATCCCGATACGCCCGTCCAACCCGGCCAGTTCCAGTTCCACCTGCCGTTTTTTTTCAGAGAGCGGCACGATGTCTTTCTCCACTTGGGCTATGGCCTCGTCCACCAGGATACCGTTGGAAAAGCGGTTGATGACCTCTTTCTTCTCCTTGTCCGATGACGAAAGAAAATCCTCATACCGGTACTTGGAGAGAATGAAGTTGTTGAGCAGTTCGTCGCGTGTGACACCCAGTTTGTCAAGAATATACCGGTTATAGGCATCAACCGAAGGCTGTACCGCCTCGTCGGTCATCACCTGCCTGCCCCCACGGTAAAGCGTGCAGCTGACAGAGGAAGTCCCCTTGCGCGGGATACGGCGGTTGACGAGCAGTTCCTCGGTGGCGGAATCGTTGATGAAATGTAAGGCGACGCGGCATTCTTCCGCCGCATCGTTGATAATCTCCTCCGAGCGTATCTTTCTAAGCGGGCTGCCCGTAATACCCACGGCAATGCATTCCAACAGGGCAGACTTGCCTGCCCCGTTCGACTGCTGGGAGTCATTGTCCCGGTTATCGCCGAAAATCAATGTCGTCACGCCTTGCCGCAGCATGTAGGACAGTGAACGGAAGGCGCAGAGATTTTCGGCTTCTATCGTCTTTAATTTCCACATGATCTGTTTTCTATTTTAGATAAATACTCCAATCCCATCGACACATCCTCGATCTGTTTCTCCCGGCAGAAGTCCTCGTAGGTTTCCCGGATGCGGCGGCTGTCGAATTTCTCGAAGAGCGAAGAGGATACCGCCTCCGGCAGCTGCTCGTCATCGGCAACCAGTTCCACCTTCGCCGCTCCGGCTTCCAGCAGGGCGGCCTTGTCCACCGATTTCATTGCGGCGGCAGGTACATGGACACGTACCTTGACCTTGTAGCGGCCGTCGGCCTCCATTTCACGCAGCTCGTCCATCAGGTGCAGCCCGGCTCGTTCCGCCGGCACATCCATGACACGGTACCGCATGTTCACGCGGTTCTTGACAAACTCGTGCGTGCCGTCCGTGTACAGCACCGTGTATCCTTTCTCCTCGTCCTCCCCGAAGTTATGCTGGCGCGAGGAACCGATATATTCGATTCCCGTCCCCGGAATGACGGTACGGTTGTGGTAATGGCCGACAAAGACCTTGTCGAAAGGAGAGAATATCCTGGCAGGCAGCTCCTTCTCCGAAGGCTGTGCCAATGCCCCGTTGATACCCTCATGGATGTAGAGGAAGTGCTCCGGTTCTCCGGAAAGCGCTTCCGCAGCCAATCGTCCGAGCCTTTCGGCAAAAGAGCCGTCTTCCGGAAAATAGCTCATTACATGGAGCGCGAACTTCCATTCCGGACGGCACAGGGTCAGGGATTCATCCACAACAGTCACATTCGGATGCTGGTCGAAGACATGGCAATATCCGCACAGGGATTCCTGGTTCACCTTGTCGTGGTTCCCTTCCGCCAGCGTGACATGGATGCCATGGTCTGCGGCGGATACAAGCATATCCCTGACGGCCAGCAGGACATCGAGTGTCTGGGCGGCGCGGGAAAAGAACAGGTCTCCTCCGACAACCACTTCCCGGATATCCCGTTCCCTGCAAATTCCCATGGCCTCCTGCCAGTTGGCCTGGAATGCAGGGATGTTGTCTTTCGAGATGTGGATGTCATTCAATAACAAAAGGCAGGGTTTGTTCTCTTTCATACTAAGCGATTGTGATTAGGACGGGAGGCCCGGATGCCTCCCGTCGGATTAGAATTCAAGAACTAGTGAAAGGCTTATCTGCGGCGGCGGGGACGCCCGGCGCGTTCTTCCGTTTCCTCCGGCTGCTCTTCTTCTTCCTCCCCGGGGGCATCCTCCGGTTCGTCACCGGGCTTCGGACCCTCCATCTCGCTTTCGATCAGGTCGAGCAGTTCACGGTTGCTCGTGGAGCGTGTGACACGCACGGAGAGCCCTTCCTGCTCGATGTAGCCGCGAATCATCGCACGCAGCTCCTGGCCCTCCTCGGTCTTGTCACCGAGTTCCTGCCGCTGAAGTTCGTCATAACGTTCGAAAAGGTCGTCCAGCGAGATGCCTCCGCCTTCACGCCCGTTTTCCCTGTTATCTTTCGTACGGCGGTCGAACGAGAACGCGGATGTGTCCTCCTTGGGCAGTTCACCGTCCAGCGTGTCGATGACCGTCTTCATTTCATCCGTCTCCATGAGCGACATGCCGTAGATACCGTCGCACTGTTTGAGGAATTCGACGGTGGCTCCCAGATGATAACGGGTGTAGCGGTAGATGATTTCCGGGATACGCGGCGCACCCATCAGGGCGGTCAGTTCCTCCTTGGTCAACGGTACCGGTTCCGATTCGTTGTCAATGGAAATGACATACTCGGTCTTAGCTCCGTTCTTGCGCTTTTCAATCTCCACCGGATAGGCGTCATACACCGAGGAAACCGGGCACGGGTAAGACGGATTCTTGGCCAGTTTCTTGCTCCACAGCTTGAACTTCCTCTCATCCAGGTCCTTGAACTGGGCATGGGAAAGGGTCATCATCTGCACGCCTTTGGCACGTTCACCCAGGTCGAATACATAGAGACAGTGGCCGTAACTGTATTTCAGACCGCCTCCGAACGAGCCCCCGGCAATCTTTTCCGCCAGTTTGTCATCCCCGTCCTCTTTTGCGGCTTCGACAGCCATACGGCGGTAAGTCTCGATGGGATCAACGCTATATCCGGCATCGGTAGCGCGGGTGACAGTGACATACATCTTCTGGGGCTTGTTCCCCGTAGCGGGTTTCTCCAGCTCCAGAAGCAGCTGGTGGACGGGATACTCATAGCCCGGACGTGTCGGCGAGCCGTCCGGATTGGGAGCGATGGGCAGGATACGGAGACGGTAAGTCCCGAACTTGTCCATGCGGAAGAACTCCGTACGGGCGAACGCCCTGTTCTCCTCCTGGGCACGCAACTGTGCCTCCTGATAAGATTCCTGAACGCCGAGGAACATTTCCTCGACAGACATGCCTTCCATGCCGTTGTTCTTTTCTTCTTCTTGCATAAACGCTTTGTTTTATGGATTTAAAAATGCCCGAAGAATGCGACCCGGCATACCCGCATCGCAAAGAAACTGGTAACAGGACGGACGGGTTCGGTTGCACCGTCCGCGTTCAACTGATAAAACTGGGAGAGGATGTCTCGCTGACCGTATCCCGAAAGAGGATACTCATTTGATAATATGGAAAGGTCTTGCAGCGACCGTGGAATACAAAATTAGGCAAATCACCCGGAACAGCCATACATGTACATGAATGTTTGTCATCGGTATTGTCCTTCAGCGCATTACCGTTTCATTTTAAGAATGTTTTTAATCTCCCCGAGCAGTCTGTCGCCGCCCGGCGCGTTCCGCGCTTCGGCAAGCAGCCTTCTGCGGTTCCGACGGATATACTCTTCTCTCTTGCGGCGGCATATGCCTTCATAGTAGGCTTTGCGCCCCGGCGTGAGCCGTTTCCCGCGCCGGCAATAGACCCCGTCCCGGCGGTACTCGTCCAGGTAGCGGCGGAACTTCGCCTTGCCGCAGGAAGGGTCTTTCGATGCCTCCGCCACCGACCGTATGACCTGCCAGTCCGGCTCGAAGGGCTGCTGCGTGGCGCATAACCTGCGGAGCAGATGATAGACTACCGGCATCTCATACCGGAGCATGAAGCCTATCCGTGTCTCGTCGAAAGGAAAGCGCTTAAGCGTCCCCTGCGGTCTTCCGTCTTCTCGCTTTCGGGGCTTCTGCTGCCGGGGAGACGGTTTCTTCTGCGGCTGCCGCCTGATTTTCTTCTGTTTCATGATGTTGCGGTTGAATGGTTTGCTGTACGGTTTCACGGACGGGAACGTTCCTGCGCTCCGCAATCCTCCGGCGGCTTTCAATATCGCTGTTTACATTGAGTTTATGTTTCATGACTATACAAAATAGGTGAAGTTGAGTTCTACATTGACATTGTACATACCGCGCTCGTAAAGCTGTATCCTGCGCGAACCGCCGTAGATGGTGAACGAGGAGCCCCGGTTGTACTTGTGGTCATCGTTCCAGTCAGCGGCGCTGCAGCGCACGCTGTATCTCGGGGGCTGTATCTTGTTCGGGATGACGGCCACGATGCCGCCCCAGTTGCTGCCGTCCCTGCGTGCGGTATTGATATACCCCTGTATGGACACGATATTCCCGATCTGGCGGACAAACAGCCCCTGGGTATCTGTTCCCGAACCGCTGTTTTCCATCCGTATCCATCCTGTATCCGCCAGCAGGGGCTGGTATTCTTCCGCATAGGCGGCACCGATAGCGCGGCAGGCCTGCCGTTTTGCCTCCGCTGTCGGCAAGGACAGGTCGGAAAGTTTGCCGTCCTTGCGCAGGTAGTCCTTGACGATTTCGTCTTTGGACAGCACGTCCAACTTGTTCCGCAGGAGCTGCCGGGCTTCCATGGGGGATTTTCCTTTCCCGGTCAAAAAGTCGATGTAATCCTGGAACAGGTTTTCAAGCGCGGCGAAGCGGGCGTCCGCCCCGGCCTTGGTATACAGGTTCAGGTTGGTGGCGATGGTATCCTTTTCGGAAGCGTTGTAGCCGCCCATCAGCCGTTCCGCCTTTTTCTTGAGTTCCCTGACAACCTGTGAGGTCATCACGTATCCCTCGATCTGTGCGTGCGAAATGCCACCTTCATCTATATAGGCGAACGAACCGGTCTTGATTTCCAGCAGTTTGTCCCTGAGTTCGGGTGTGAAGACAATGCCCTCGTAAGCGGAGTCAGTCCCGAGCTTTCCGTCCATCATCCGGTCTATCTCGGCCGTGGAATAGACTTCGAGGTTCTTGCGTGCCTTGCCCTTGTCCGGAAGGTCGGACAGGTTAGAAATCTTGGCCAGTTTCAGCTCTCCGGTACCTTTCTTTTCGGCATCGAGGGTATCCCTGACGGCCGCCTGCCGCTTTGCTTTCAGTTCAGCGGCTTCCTCTGCCGTCAACCCGCTGATCTCGTCCGCCGTCAGGCGTACCAGCTCCTTCAGTCCTTCGGAGATTTCCAAAAATACCTCCCCGGCTTCCGCTTTGGAATAGACATCGATATTCTTCCGGGCGGCAGCCTTGTCCATGACATCGGAAAGGTTCCCGTCGGCGGAGAGTTTCATTTTCAAAGCCGCCGCAACGGTTCCCGATGTGACATAACCTTCGCCGCCCTCCGTCAGTTCTCCGGTAGTGATAGCCGCCAGTTTCTTCCTGTATTCGGTCGTGAAGTCTTCGGTAGAGAGCTGTTTGCCTTCTACCACATCCACTTTCTTTCCCATCGCCTCCGTAAAGGCCGTGACGGTCACATAGGTGTCGGACACGGATTTTCCGTTGATTTTAAGCGTACCGAGCACATCCACCGCTCCCAAAGGGGCAAGCACGATGTCGCCCAGAGCGTTCCTCAGCGCAAAACGGAAACTGTCAGCGGTGTCGAAGCCGACGGTGGCGAGCAGCGCGGCGGCACTGTCGCGCCAGGTAATCAGGTTTGTCAGCCTGGCATTGTCTTTCGTATAGGCGGTATTCTGAATATCGATACCCCGTCCGGTGCTTTGCAGGGAGAGCAGTCCGCCGACCTGCAGGGTGGCGGTACGCCCGATGACTTTCAAAACAGGTGTGGTGCAGGCTTTTCCGTCATGCACGGCGAAGTCACGGTATTTTGTTCCTCCGCCTTCCGTGCCGTGGTAATTGATACGGATACAACCCTCATCCGTCACATCCGAGGTGTTATAGATGTCGTATCCCTTGATGCGGACAGCCCCGATCCGGGCGTTTTCACTCAGCGAAGTACCGCAGGATATGCCGTCTTTCGTAACCCTGGCCAGTTCTTTGCCTTGTTTCATGAAACTGAACGTGCCGTCCGTCCGGATGATAATCTCGTTGACAAGCAGACCGTGCAGGTAGGCACCGATGGCGGCATGGCCGTCCGCCTTGACGATACCTTTGAGCATGTAGCCGTTCCCGCCGCTGACGGAGACGGCGGTCTTGGAACTGATTTCTTTCTGCCCGGTGAACGTTCCGGCCAGCACCAGATCCTTCTTGACGGTCTGCCGGGCAAAAGGTGTATCGAGCAGGACGGCATAGCGGCCGAAGAACTTGTCGATGAACCGGGGCGCGTAGCTCTCCGTCACCTCGATAGCCGCCGGCAGTTTGCCGGTAACCGGATCGACCGTATCCGGAACAGCCCTGGCCCCGGCACAGAGATAACAGGTACGCCCGCGCTTGTTGACCTCATTGGCGTAGACCACCGATTCATGCCGGTTGATTTCGTATATATAATAGGGATAGACGGCATCGGCGCAGCCGTCGAAACGGCGTACCTTTCCGCCGAGCCAGACATAACCCGGGGAGACGCGGGGACCCTCGATCTCGCATCCGGAGATGATGAAGTCCGAGCAGCCGTCAAAAACGGCACTCATGCTGAGAGCCAGTTCCTGCAAGTTCAGGATATCGTCCGAGTAGGTATACCGTCCGCCGGTTTCCGCAATATATTCTTTCATTGTCCTGTATTCTTATTGGGGGTGTATTCGTCTTCGTCGATCTTGATCAGGTAGGTCTTGCCTGCTGTCTTATAGGTGTTCACCACATAGGAAAGCATATAGACCAGTTCCCGCGGAGGTATGGTGACGGGCGGGACGCAGACCATGAAGTTGACCTTGTTGATCAGCTTCTCTTCCGCCAGCAGGTAGAACGGACGGGGGCGTTCCGCCTCGTTGTCCGTTGTAACCTGTTCCCCGTTGTACCATACGGTGAAAGGACGCTGGTATTCCGCCCCTTCGTGGTACAGGTCCACACCGACACTCGTGCTGTCCTTGATGAAGATGCGGTCCTTGCCGTCCTTGATGTATTTACCGAACCGGTAGTTCAGGAACCACTCGAAATAGATGACCTGCGAGGTCATGCGCGCCTCGATGTGCCGTTCCCTCGTGAAACTGCGGAACCACTCGTTGGTGCGTTGCAGCGGGTAGAGGCAGCTCTGCACGAACAGGATGAATTTCCGTCCCGACAGATAGTGCGGGACAAGGCGGTTTACGGTGCGGTCTATGGATAACTTATACCTCATGGTTTTCTATTTTCAGGATGATGGCCTCACGGAAGTTGGGCAGGCCGGCCTCCTCGTCCTTGCCGGATGATTCTTTCAGGTATCCCGATGCGGTATGGGTCATGCGGGCGACACGCTGCGGGGGCCGGATATGGCCGTCGGTATCGTGGCTGGCTATGAAGATTCCCTGTTCGGGTACCGCATTCTCGTCAATATGGACATCGGTCACATGTTCCGCACGACGTACGGCATCCGTCAGACGGGAGACATAGACGGCGGCATCGAAGTCGATTTCCATCATATAGGCGTTCAGCTGCTCCTCGATGGCGTCATATACCTCGGATTCGGGTACGGCCCCGTCATGGAAGACCGTCAGGCGCGGTATCAGCACATCGCCCTTGGTGGAGATGACCTCCACCCGTGTTCCGGCAAACTTCAACTTGCCGATATAGGCATTGATGGGTACCAGGTCTTCAGGCGGTATGGCGGAAAGGTTGCCTTTCGTGCCGGTAGCTACTTTCAGGATCAGCTTGCTGTCCAGGTTCCGGTCATCGGTACTCTCCACATACGATACCTGTGTGATGATGCGTTTGGTTTCGTCGACATTCGGATAGCCGAACGCCAGCCCGTCTTCCCGCACCGTCAGTTCGTCTCCCTGCTGATACTGCAGCAGGGCGTTGGCATAATAGGCAGGCGTACCGTTGATACGCCCGTTGATGGCTTCGGAAATATCCACCGCGAAGACATCCAGCAGGGTCTCGAAACTGTATATGGCTGCCGCCACTACCCAGAGGATGCCGTTCATGACGGACAGTTTGGAGTCGCTGGCAAACTCTGCCAGCTCCAGCCTCCGGTTGCGTTCCGCAACGGCCTCGTTGTATATTTCCTTGATCGTACGGCTCATTCCACTGTATAGGTTTTATTGTCGATGATAAACTCCCAGGCTCCGCCCTCGTTCCAGTTCTCCTCATGCAGGATGACCCATATGGCCTCCATACCCGATATGATACGGTAACGTCCGGTCGTTTCGTCCCGGTCCGGCTCCCTGTAAGTCCCCGTCGGGGAAACAGGCAGTGTCATCCGGCAGTTACGCCGGTTGCCGTAGCGTTCCACGATAGCCGTCAGGTATTCGTCCAATACGGTCGGCCTGATCCGCGCCTCCGACAGGTCGAGTTCCATCAGGCCACGGCATTCGACGAGCGGCAGGAGGTCGGATATCATGCTTCCGGACAGGTCTATCCGGTAAGTGCCCGACAAAATCCGGAAACCGTCCAGTGCAAAGGCACAATCCCGGAGCGTCAGTTCTTCCACATGCAGCTCACGGAGAAGGATGACGGACGAGGGGTTCATGCCGCTCCAGTCGATATGGCGGAACGAGGCATCGGCAAACCACCGGATCCTGCGCTTGTGGCGTACACGGCTGTCGAACGTATGGTGCAGCGTGTACGGTATATGGCCGAGAATGACGGTTTCCGCTGCACTGTCATCGCCCCAGTCGATTTCCAACGTTCCCGTTCCGGAAACCTCGCACTGCACGGACACAAGTGCCGCTGACAACGAAAATACGGCCGCCTGCGGGAGGGTGAAATGTTTGGGATAGACATGCCGTTCACCGTTGGAGGGTACAATGCCGTGCATCCCGTTATAGGCGACCACATCGGCATTGATGATGAATCCGTCGGTATAGGTCAATTCCTGCCCGGTGCGGAGTTCCGTTTCCAGTGAAAGATCCGGATTGTTGACAAGCAGGTCCACAATCCCTTCGATGCTTCCGTACAGATGCAGGGCCACATCATAGATGTTCTGTCCGGTGATGACACGGTAATTACCCATGATTGTCCTCCTTCTCCTCGGTTTCCAGCAACAGTTCTCCCGTTGCCGAGTCTATATAGGCGTTCTTGATGACGACCTTGTCCGCACCAAACTCCGCCTGCAGTTTGGCGGCCAGGCCGTTGTTCTCCATGTTGGAGTGCAGGAAGTCTATCAGCCCCACACCGGTAGTCGGATGCTGGTAGAGATTGCCGGCCACGGCCTTGAGTAGGAATGTCCCGTTCTGCATCTTGGAGGCTCCGATTCCGAAGTCCGTCTCCTCGCCGCTGTAGACAACCAGGCAGTCTTCCCGGATCAGCAGGTTATAGAGGCCGTCTTCATTCAAGGCATAGAGCGAAGGCAGGGGCACCGCCTGCTTCGTCCCGTCATCATATTCCTGCATGACAGGGAACCAGTATTTGCCGGTGGCTGCGCAACGTACATATTCCACGCCGCCGGAACCGCTTTCCATGGCAATCCGGACCGTCAATAACCGGTTGTCGGGTATATAGGGAATACGGATATGAATACCTTTTGCATCGCTATACGATGAGAGGAAGTCCGCCGGTACGGTTATCTCCCCGTGGCGGAAGTCCGCATTGTCGGCATCTTCCACGCTGTCAAGCAGGCGGAAGTTATGGAAAGTCTTTCCGGCAACCCGTCCGGACATTTCCACTTCCCCGTATTCGGCATCCATTATGATATCCTCTCTGGCCATGGTGTTGATATAAAAATCCCGGCCGCACCCAAGAAAGAGTAGCGGCAGACAGAAATTTCGGTTTATGCGTCTTTGGAGATTTCGTTATAAACCGCCTCCACGGTGCCCCACATGTCGTCGGGCAGTTCCTCGTCCGAGATCTTCTCGCAGGCGGCTTGCAGGTAGGCCATCTCGTCGGCGGAGAACTCTACCTCCAAGGGATGCTCTTTCTCTACGTCCCACTCGATACGCTTGTCTTCCGCATTTTCACGAAGGTTGATGGTTTTACGTTCCTCGTCACCGATGGCGATTTTACGCAGGATTTCCTTTTTGAGGTTGAATTCCTTGAAGTTGCCGCGTGCCGGCAGAAAAGTTGGCAGGTAAAGGCGGTCCTTGACACTCAGTTCCATTATGATTCTTTTTTAGGATTGATACTTTCACGGATATATTGCTGCATCTTGTCGAAGTCCAGAAATATGGGGCCCAGTTCCCTTCCAGCGGGAAGATTACAGGAGATGTTCCCCTGTTCCATGTAGATAATCCCGACGGGGGGTATGTTCCCTTCCGTATCGGCTTCCTTCTCGTTCACGGAAACATGAAGACGGCTCAGCTCCTCATTGACAATGGAATACTCCAATACATAGGAGGCGTTCTCTGTCTTTTCTTCGGCGGTCTTGGTGACAGTGATGTTGGTAATGTTCATACGCTTTGGCTTTTTAATAAGTATAGGGCAAGGCTATGGATTCCGGTTACTAGCTGTTGTAATTTAATGCCTGATAGTGGAATGACGGGTAGTTGCAGCAAAGAAGGGTCAGTGAATCCCCTCTCTCCATACCGTAGTTTGTCGTGCCCCCGTTCTGGTTCCTCACATTCATGATATTCACGTGTCCTCCCCAGTTATAACTGTAGAACAATGTGAACACGTAAGCGAAATCCGATGGAAGGCTCGAATACCCGAACATGCTCGCGACTGACGATGCGTTCGGTAGATTGATGTTATAAGTGGCGTTGGCGTAAAGGCAAAAGATGTTATTGTCAGAAAAATCAATGCTATAGCCGGAACCTGTGAAATAGATCCTTTTCATTTTGAGACCGATGATGGCTGGTGCGACCAATGGGGCATTGGACCATACCCCATAGTTCCGGTGACCGTTCTTCACATCAATATACAGCCCGTAGTTGTTCGTATATGAATTTACCTTGCTGTTGACAATGCGCCCCGTTGCGCAGGTTCCACCCGAGGTGGCAGGAAAAGTGTTGGCTCCCAACAGAACGTAGGAAGTGGTGTTTCCCACACGGAACAAATCATTGTAGATGGCAAGCCCGCCACCGGAACCACTGCCCGAAGCGGTAGAGCCGATACGTCCCTGACCGATGGAGAAGCCCCCGACGGTTCCGGCGTTGGCATTGATGGTTCCGGTCATAGTCACGTTACCGCCGGCGTCCCACTTGATATTCTGGTTGGCAAGATACCCGGAACCGTCAGCTGCAAACGAGATCTTCCCGCATCCGAACGCGGCGGAACCGTCAGCCTTCAATCCCCAGTAATCTTTTCCCGAGGAAGGATTGTCATGATAGATATAGCCGGATGCACTGATGACAATGCGGTGTCCGGAACTTGGAGCCGATGCCGTAAGCGAGCTGGTACCTAACGCCCATCCGCCAATCTTGCCGGCCACGGCCGTGATGCCAGTCCTGTCAAGGGTGACCTTGACGGAATTGCCCGCATCTCTGACCGATATGCTGCCGTTATAGGAACTGCCGCCTACCACCAGTGCGCTGTCCACGACTATCTGGTTCGCCTTTACCGTACCGGTATAGATCCCGTTGGCATCGATGGTCGTGGTATACTTCTCCGTCGATGTCAAATCAAAAACTGTTGCATAGGCCACATACCAGGTCAGCGGTGCGGAAGCCGTTCCCTGTGCCCCGTCGATATAGAAGAAATGGGTGGTGGAGAAATTCGAGGTTCCGCAGACGACCTTGTAGACATACTCTTTCCAGTCTCCCGTTCCGGCTGTGGGGGTGAGCCAGCGGCTCGATCCGCCTGTACCGATATTGTTGCTCGCCCAACAAATGTTGCGTCCCGTCGGTATCTTGGCGATGATACGGGCTACCAGCACCTTGCGTGAGCTGCAAGTCGTTCCGAAATAGAATCCCCCGTTGCCAGGGCTGGCCGTACCCTTGGTCTGTATCTTCAGTACATACTTACTGTCATTGGGTGCGGTCGAATTCTGCTCCCGGGTAATCGTCACCATACCGTTACCGGAATTGTTATAGATACCGACACCATTGTTCCCTTTCCAGAAAGTGGGGTCACGGTAAAGCATCTTGCCGAACGCCATGGCCGAGGCGAGTTCCTGGGCGGTCGTAATACCGGTCGTCCACTGTGCCGACACGGAAGAGGCGAAGGTGACGGAACCGGAAGCGTTCCATGAGATGTTGCCGCCCGCAATCTGCCCGCTACCGTCGTGGTTCAGTTTCCATTTTGTACCGTTCGTGATCGAACCGTCCGAGCCCAACGAGATGTTGTTCTTCCAGATGTGGTTATGGTCGAATGCCCACCCGGCGATACGGTTATAGACCTCCTTCGCTCCGCTTTTGGTATAATTGGCCGACAGGCAGAAGTATTCCAGATGGTCCCAGGACATCATCTGTATGCCGATGAATCCCGTCTTGACCGTATTCCCGTTTGCCGCAATATGGCCGAAGACAATATGGCCGGCATTGCTGCTCTGATGCCAGGTCAGCGTAATACCAAATGGCTTGTATCCTCCCGTGTACCAGTAACCGCTACCGGCTGATGCCGAACGGATCTGCAAGGGGGTGGCCCCGGACGCTCCGATGTTGCCTACCGTAATGTTGTCACCGCCGATGGTAAAGCCTCCGATTTTCCCCTTGGTGAAGGAACAACTCAGACCATTGATATAGGTCGTATTGATGATGGAGGATTTGATACTGGCTGCATCGAGCTTGGAGGCATTGATACTGCCCGCCGCAATACGGTCGGCCGAAAGCGTCCCGACCTTGATGCTGGATGCGTTGATGCTGACGGCATTGACCTGCGCCGCCGTCAATGTTCCGGTGTAAATTCCGGTAGAGCTGATGTAAGTCAAAGGATGGGCGGCAAGGACACTGTCGCTGCCTTGTGCCAACGCGATAAAGCACCTGCGCCGTATCTCTTCCTCCACGGAGGCGGTCAACGTACGGGGAGCCGGAGCGTTTGCTTTCCTGGAACCGCTCTGGAAAATCAGATCCGAGTTGTAGGCAATCTGGGGGGCTGCCGGTATGGGGGACGGGCTCATGGCACTGCTGACAATCGGCTGGTCGGAATAAATATGGTATACCGCGCCTGTCATCCCGCCGCCACGGAGGAACACGGCGAACATGCAGCTGTTGCCGCATAGGGCTGCCCCGGCAAACATGCGGCAGTACATCTCGGAAAGTTCATAGATGTCCCACGAATAGGCAATACCACCCCAACCGCCGAAATTGGTTTTGACAAGCAGGATCAGTCCGCCTTTATGGGTGGAGGTGTTCCAACTGGCAGGAGCCTGCTCGCTGTAACTGCGACGGATCAGGATATCGCGCTTGACGGTTTGTTCGCCGCCTTTGAAAATGACCGGATAATATACATTTTCCTCTCCGTTGATGACGATTTTGTGGTAGTAGGGATAGCCGTAATTTGATTTCTTGGCCGCCTCTATGTCGTTTTTCCACAGCAGGGAGACAGCGGAGGAAAACGAGACTTTTCCGGCCGCATCCCACGAAATGTTTCCGGAAGCGACCTGTCCGCTGCCGTCATTGTTCAGTTTCCATTTTGTACCGTTCGTTATCGAACCCTCGCTGCCCAACACCACGTTGCCTTTCCGGATGGAAGACACATCTATCGTCCACCCGGCGATATTGTTCTGTGAACCGAGACGGGCGATACATGCCCCCGCGCTGTTGGTCGCGTACAGCCCGAAATCACTGTCGCTGCCATAATACAGCTGTACCCGTTGTCCGGCTGTCGCGCTGGAGTTCAATCCATAGACCACCAAGCGGCTGTTCCCGCTGTCAAGCAGGATATGGCTGCCGCTCAATGCCGTCGCTCCGATCGTCCAGCCTCCTATCTTGCCTTTGGTGACATTCAGCGTAAGGGCTTCGATGTTGCCTGCCGTAACCAGCGAGGCTTTCACGCTGGCCGTATCCAGTTTGGAGGCGTTGATGCTGCCCGCCGCTATACGGTCGACGGAAATGGTGCCGGCAGTAATCTGACTGGCGGTAATGCTCCCGGTATAAATACCTGCCGCGGTGATTTTTGTCAGTTTGGGATAGGTGTTACCACCCAGAGCGGTGGTTATGGAATCAATCGGGGCTGTCCATTGAAGGGAAACGGAAGCGGCGAAAGTAACATTTCCGGAAGCGTCCCACGCGATATTGCCGCCCGCCACCGCACCGGCTCCCGTCGATTCAAAACGCCACTTATAGCCACGGATACCCGTTGCCCCGACAGTCATCGATCCGGATGCTGCCGTATAGGTGTTGGCAGTATTCTTCTTCGTACCGCGATAGATGCTGTCACTGTCGATACTCCATCCTCCGATGGTTCCCTTGGTGGTCGTGAGGGTCAGGGCATTGATGTTTCCGGCGGTGATGAGCGAGGCTTTCAGGGAAACTACATCGATACGCAAAGCTGAAATTGTTCCCGAGATGATTTGCGAGGCATCGAGATGCAACACTTTCACGGTATCGGCGGAGAGTTTTCCGGTAAAGATACCGTCCTTATTGATATAGGTTGCACCGGCCCAGTTCAGACTGACATCAGCTCCGAACTCGATTTTGCCCGTGGAAGCGTTGTATTTGATGGACTGGCTGCCGTTGCCTAACTGCACATTGCCCCCGTTGTCTACGTAAAAGGTCTTGTAACCGTCCTTGAAGCCATGGATGCCACCAACCGTTTCTACAGTAACCGTTCCGGAAGCTGTCTTGACGGAAAGCGGGAATGAACCGATGGCAATACCGGAAATAGTATCGTCGCTGTTCTTGATACCGGTGAACAGTTTCGGGGTAATGACCGTATTGTTGTTGATAAGTGTCTTGCCCGTGTTCCACTCCTTGACCCAGCCGAGCATGGAGGCATCTGCACCGTCTTTTCCCGGCGTACCGGATTTGGCTTTCGACCAGGCAAATGACAGGGTATAGGTAGCTCCGGATATGATGACGGGAATGGAAACCGTACCATGGTCGGCCAGCGTGGCCGTACCCGCCGCAATAGTATAGGTGATGGTCTTGTTGCTGTTGTTGACACGGATGGAAGAGAACCCGGCAGGCTTGACGACCGTACCGATGGAGAAGCCGGTAAAGCCCGAATCCCCGAGCGTGACTTTGACGGCGGAAGTGACGGATACGGTGGAGAGGATCTTCCCGTCCGCATCCGCGGGGAAGACATATTCTCCAAGCGACTGGCTGATGGTATAGCCGTCTTTCTGTATGTGGATTGTCGCCTGGCCACGGGCAACCAATGTCTTTGCCATATATGTTCTTTACGGAAAGTATAGGGCGAAAGAATGGCGGCGGGTTGCCGCTAAACTGGGAAATCAACACGCAGAACATGAAGGGGAGGATAGCAATATCAACACAACCGTGGCGGACAGGATAAGTTTCCCTTTGGACAGCGGAAAGGCCAAAAGCCAGGGAATAGAGGATAAAAATTCAAGGATGGATACCATAAAAGCGGATATAAGTTCAGGTGTTTATTTGAATACGGACGGGAATAATATTATACAACAAGCCCTGTAAAAGGATAACTGTACAACAGGAACATCCCCGGCTGACCGGTACATACATTCAATCTTGCGGAATACTAAATTTTCTTTAGTATGTTAAAGTAACACAAAAGGGGGAGGGTAAATTGCAATCCAACAGTAAATTCGTGTCAATGGATTATAAATATCAGTACATTTGATGTATAAAAAACAACTTTATAAGAAGGAAAATTATGAACAAGCACATTATTGGCGAAATGCAGGAATCTTATGGCGTTTCCTAAGTACAGACGCCCATAAAAGATGGGAAATCGCGGAAGTTAAAAAAGGTACTGGTATGGATGACATGGAACTGGCCAGCGCGATCGGATGGCTGGCACGTGAAGATAAAATTCAGTTTGAACTCCAGCATCCAAATGGAAAAGATAAAAAGGCATACATATATCTTATGCTGAACGTGTATTTCTAAAAACAGGCTTCCGGTGGTGAGCCGGATGAAAAAAGAAGGTATAAAACAGAAATGGTGCCGGTTGTTTCCTTATATAGCATACATGGAACTGACCGATCTGAACAAATATCCGGTTTTACGTTTTGGGGAGTAAAACCGGATATTTGTTTTCAAATTAATACTAATCAATATTTTATAATATATAACAAGCGTCATGTCATGTCCATACACGGAGCCGGTGATAAGTCCCCATCAGTCGTCTCCACAAAAGACTGTAAAGTTTCCTGTTATTTCGACACCTCGCACATGAGCACGCCCTTACCGGTCACATCAGCTTTCGATACAGTGATGGATTTTCCCGTATAGGTCTTTATGACCGATGTTCCGGCCGGGTTCCATAGTTTCCACGTGTAAGCGTAGGCTGTGCCGCCGGCATCCAGTTCCTCCCCGTTACGGTACAGTACCGCCTTGGCATCGACATCGTTGCCGTTATTCTTGATTGTAAACCCTTTCTGGCTGACCAGATCCACCGTGATGGGATCCGACATGTCCGTGAACGAGATAATGTCGCAGACCACCTTGTTTGCCGAACTGTTGCCTGCGGATGTATCCGTATCCTTGATGGCGCATTTGAATGTCTCGAAATTCAGCACGGCATCCGCCGTAATGGTAATCTCGTTCGTGGTCCAGCCTGCCGTCACTCCACGGGGATTGGTGGAAGTCAGGCAGGCCCATCCGGCACCCAGCATTGCATTGTAATACGGGCAGGATACCGGACTGCCAGAAGCACTGGTCCCCGTAAGTGCCGAAGTCAGCGTTACCACTTTGGTTGAAGCGCTTACCGCCGATATGGTGTACTGCACGGAACCGATCGAGATTTTACCCCCGGCTTCCATATTGGTGACGGAAGCGACGGTAACGGTGGTTGCGCCGGCTGTTGCCGTAGCTGTAAGTGTCGTGTTGGCGAACACTGCGGAATCTTTGATGCCCCAGGCATAGGTTACATTTGTCGTATCGATGGTGGCGCCCCGCCATAGGTCGCAGTGCGCCTTGAGCGCAGCCACTTCATCGTTCTTGAAGACAATGCCGTCGGGAGCATAAGCCACGGCGGCAATCATCGCCCCCGCGTTCAGATGCTGGGTGAATTGGATATCCGCCCGGAAAGGGATCTCCAACCCGTTGGCATCGATGTATATTGCCTCGAAGGTATACCGTACCTGCGGGGCGGAAACGGTCATGTGGTTTGCCTTGACGGTCAGGGCGTATTTGGCGGAAGCCGCACCGATCGTGCAGCTGTCCTGTCCTGAAGTTATGGCCTTGCCGTCCTTGTACCATTTGGCGGAGCCGCTCTTGACACCGGCTGTCAATGTCGCCGCGTTGCCGACGGATGAGATCTGGTCTACGGCCGCCTTGCCGCTGACAAACAGAGAAGGGGTCAATATCAGATACGGGGATGCCGCCCACGAGGGGGCATACGCGCCGGTATCCTTGTTGAATACCTGGGTCAGCGGTTGCGAGGAACCGATAAACGCCTGTAAGGAGACAGCATCATTCTGGTCGATGATGGTGACTTGTCCGCGTGCTACTTTGATTGCCATATGCTTATTGTAATGTTGTCGATATATTCACTTCGCAGTCGAAAACGGCCTTGCGCCATACGTCCCCGCCGGTTATCTCTATCTCCCTGCCGGAATGCGGTGCGGCGTTCCATATCCTGTCGCTCTCCGTATCGCGGCTCGTCCGTATCCAGCGGAAATTGCCGTCGGGAATGAGCGGTGTGATCTCTTCACCGCCCCTGTACACCCTGGCACGGAGCACCGTCGAGATGATCCCGTTGCGGAATGTCGTGCCGTTTTCAGACTCCACATAAACAGTATAGGATGGAGAGCCGTCGTAAAGTTTGAAAAAGGTATGGGTCGCGCTGACTTTTTCATTGCGGTATGTTGCCGTGTAGCGGAGGGTCAGCACGTCTCGTCCTTCCCATCCATGAAACGGGGGTGTCATTTCAAACACGGCGGCATTGCATCCGGCATCTTTCCATATCCCGTCAGCGGCAAGGTATTCCCACTGCCGGCTTTCCGGCTCAAAATTGTATTCGGTCGCCACAAGCGGGATATTCTCCGGCTCACATGCGCCTGAAAGCCCGTCCGTGAAATGGAACGCCGTGCCGCCTGTCAGGGAGACGGAACGGGGCTTGAGCAGTTCCTGCGCCTCCTCATCGAGGTCTTCCCAACGGATGGCCACATCGCGCAGTTCGATGGTATCCTTGCCCCACTTGAAACGCCCCGAAGCGAAATGCCCCGTCCCGTCCGGATTGATGACGAAAGAACCGTTCCGTGAAGCGATCGAGCCGTCTTCGTTCAGCCGCAACAGAGGATTCTGTATGGTACCTCCGATACCTCCCTTATTGAACCAGGCTCCGTAATCGTCCGTGTAGGACAAGGCTTCATCGGTCGCCTGATAGGGGGTCACGTTCTTTCCGGCCTCCAATTGGGGGGCGGACAACGACAAGGGGGCGGAAGCGGCAATGCCGAGATACATGACCGGTGAATCCGACTTGCGTATAGGGAAAGGGATACTATGGCGTATCCACCCTTTGCCAGCGGTCGCCGTCCGCTCTCCGACAAGGTGTTCGTCCTGATAGAAGCGGATAGTCGCCGTCTCTTCCGTTTTTATCCAGACCGAGAAGCAATAACAGATTCCGGCATGAGCCTCCCGCCATGCGGCACTTTGCATGGTAAGGAGACTCTCTTCCGTTATCCGTATGCACCGTCCGAGTCCGGCGGGAGATGTTTCATCTAGTTCTTCCGAATGGCTGAACCGGCAGGACAGGCTGTCGGGTATGACATTCTTATGGATTTTGCCCACATAGAACGTGCTTGAAAAACCGTTCCCATCTCCTGCGGTAAGCGTGCCGGCTATATTGACATTGCGTGTGGCATAGAGATTCTGGAAATAGGCCCCGTAACCGTCCAATATACCGAAGACCGGATCGATGATGCCGCTGACCTTTCCCACACGGGCCTTGCTCGCCTCGCTGAAGGCGGATACGGAGGCAAGACGGACAATGTTCAGGTCGGCGGTTTCACACCAGTCCCCCTCAGCGGTCAGGCTTGATGTCAGGTCAAGAAACAGACTCCGGCTGTACTGTGCCGGGTAATCCACGGTGATGACCCATAACTTGTACTTCCATTCCCGATCGATGGAGATTACATCTTCCGCATCCGTCTTTTCACGGTTCGTATAGCCGAACCGTATCGGTACGGAGTCCGATGCTTTGGAGGACCTGGCCTTGAACGATACCAGCAGGCGTTCCGGATGCCCGACCGGTTCTTCCAATGTCAGTATCAGCCCGTAAGATGCGTTTCCTGCCGGTTCCGCGTTGCGGATAATGCGGACAATGCGTGTCGCTTCCGAAACGGCATCCGGATATTCCGTTTGCAGCATGCTGCCATAAACGGCGTACCTGGACTTGTCCGGCACTCCCGCCATGCCTCCGTCCATAACGGGATAGCACAGGGAGCGTTCGGTCGCTATGCCGTCGATGACATCCATATAGGGTGAATCGCTGTCAGAAGCCGTCAGGTACAAGGCCCCGCTGCGTGCCGTATCGAACAGGTTGGTAACCCGCACGAAGTCCAGCAGTTCACCGCCCTGCGGCTCGTCCCCGTCCAGTAATGCCCCGACGAAATAAGGGGCGTCCCTGTCCCCGACAAGCTCCGTTCCGGTTTCTGTCACGCATATCAGCGAATAGACGGTACGCTCCCGTTCGGCATATTGCCTGCGGATGATATCCCCGGCTTGCAGTCCTTGTATCTTCTGCGAGTCGGGGGCGATACGGATCTTGTATGTCGGATAACGGAATACGGACATGGATTATGACAGTTTTTCCACGGTGTCTCCCGAACAGCTGTCGCTGATCCAGAAGGAACCGTTGGTTACCGAAGTCTTTTGGACCTCGAACTCATAGGCGCGGAACTTACGGCGGGCCACCACTTCGTCGAATGTGGCGGAGACGCCTCCTGTCGTCCGGTTTCGACGGATAGCCCATCCGCTTCCGGAAAGGCCCGAGGAAAAGAACTCCGAAGAGAGCGACCCGGTAAAGACGCTGTTTCCGTAATGCCGGATATCGTCCTTCTCCGCTTGCAGGCGTAACGCCTCTGTCAAGTATAGGGTTCTGTCAGTAATCCGGGTGGGCGACGCATGGATTCCGATATGCCCGGCTGCTTCCAACGGAACACCGACCGTAACGAAATCGGCATCGGTGCGGATATGGAACGATTCGCTGTGACGGTTCTGCGGGGCATAACAGCTCACGGACGGACGGTGTGAAAAATCCGTACTGTGAGGGATAGCCGTCCTTGCGTCCTCTTCCTCGTAGATTACCTCGGAAGAAAGCGATACGCGCTCCCTGTCGCCTGTGAACATGAATCCCTCTGCCGTGCCCATCCGCAAGCGCTTGTGGATAACGATACCTTCATCGGAAGTGTCTACCCGGTATGAGGAGAGCAGGTCGGCACCGTAGTTGTGGCGGACAGTCAGCGAGCCCGGAAAACACGCCTTTCCGTAAGGGGAAAGCATCAGACACTCGCCGTCCACGTCCGATATGCCGGAGAACAGGCGTATCTTCGGGGTATGGTCGCCACCTAAAAGAAGGTCACCGCCGATACTCCCGAACTGTATCTTGTCCTTGTCGGTACGGAGCAGTACGGGAACATCTCCGATCCGGATGCCGAACCCGTCCAGGAACGAGAGGAATCCGCCGAGCGCGACATCCTCTTCCGAGAACGAAAGCAGACATTTCCCTTTGTCGCCCAGTTCCACACCCTGCAGGGCTTTCAGCCCGCCGTCCATGACCGTACCCCCTCGCACCGTCAGATTCCGTCTCACCATGCCGTCCCGCATCGTCCAATCCGCCGTGTCCATATTGGCGTTGCCACGATGGTAGACATCCTGCCCCCCCACGGCCAGCCGTGTCGGGGAGATGGATATTCCTGTATCCTCGTCCCCGATAATCCATGCCCCTTTGGAATGTACCGTCGCATCCAGAAAGTCTATATGGGAGGCATTGGTTGTAGCGGTGGCCTTGTCCGCGTCGTAACGGAGCAACTGCCTGCCACCGATGTACAGGCTGTCACCCCCGACTTTCAGGTTGCCGGTAATCCTGATACCGTACTCGACGGCAGTTACCACACCTTCCGGATCGGTAATATCCTGCAAATAGGTTTCCAGGATACGGGTGTTTCCAATGCCGGCTTCGAAGCCGTAATTGGCGCTGAGCCTGCCGGTCATGTCACCGCCCGATTTCTTCAGGTAACCCAACAGCAAACCGCCGCTTCCGGAACCGCCTTCTCCCGCAACGGCTCCGGCAATGGCGGATGCAAAACCGTAAGCGGTATTCTTCAGTCTCAGGCTGGTCTCGTCGCCTTCCTCGATGCCGTAAGGATGCTCGTCGTCCTTTTTCTGCTGGGCATTGAAAAAGTTATGGTACAGCTGTGCGTAGATGGAATAGCACAGGCTCTCCTTGTCGAGGGTTTCTATATCGGGATGCAGTTGTACGCTCATTTGGTGTAGCAGGTCTTGGAAAGAAAATTCTGGATACGTGATGTCAGCGAGATGAAATTCGGCATATTGATCGGCGACATCGTGCCCATCAGTGTGGGGGTCATGATTTTCGAACATTCCGTCAGGAAGTCGAGCATCAGCCGGGCAAGCTCATTACCCAAAACCAGCGGCTCGCTGGCATTCTCGTCACCGAGCGTCACCTTGTTGTCGGCAACGGCAACGGTCGTGGAATTGACCTTTTGCACCACTTTATCAGCTGTCTGTCTGACTTCAGACTTGTCCACCGCATGCGTGATGCTTTCCGCATCGATAACGCTTGTCGCTTCCTTGTTTTTATCATTCCTGACAGTTGTTGTGACGGCGGTCGGTGTATAGCGGGTGGAGGTCTCGTTGCCGGTAGAATCCAGTTCGTCGTAATCCGGAGAGGAATCGCTATCCGGATCCAAATCCTCCATTTCAGTCACACCGATGACGGTTGTCGTGCGGGCATTGAGCCGCAGGATGTCCACATGGGAGAAATTCACCACATAGGCATAACGGGTGGCAGCATCCATGAAGATGGTCACATCGGAAAAGAGTGTAGGTACGATCAGGAAGCCGCCTTCACTGTTGGTTGCAGCCGAAAGTAGCACGCCTTTATGGATGACAAGTTCGGCGGAGGCCGTCTCGTCCGGGTACTCGCCGACATCGATGGTGCCACCGTAGTCGGAAAACTCCTCGTCCGAAGGGTCATCGTGTATCTTGGCGACATAGCCGTGTATCATGCGGGCCGTACCGATACCGGACATACCACCCGGAGCCAGACTGATACGTTCCATGCTACGGCCGAGAGCTATTTTACGAATAGCCTCGCGGATAAGCAACTGATTTGATTTGTCTGAAGACATGCGTTTTTTTGGGAAAGAATAGATGTCGTATGGTCCGTTGGTTGCAGATTACCATGTCATTCCTTAAAATAAATATAGAAAATATACGTTTAAATGGGGCTGATGATGTATACACTATATTACAGGTAATCAAATGTGCGTCAAAACATTATTGAAAAATGCAGAAAAACCGGTAGAGCCAGTGTATTTACCAAGAATAAACAATTCGCATTATCCCTTCCTTTGTAAGATTATGCTATGTCTTAAAGCATTATATGAATCTTTATCACCATTGAGTCTAAAAAACTTATCGGTACTTTTCGCATAATGGGAGGAGTCATATCTTTTCTGTTTTTTAGTTATTCCTTGTTTTTATACCGTTTCGTTTGGCTAACCCGGCATCAACAGGACGAGTGCCATGACAGCCATGCCTGCCACCAAGCCATAGATGGCATGGTGGTGTTTGCCGTATTCTTCGGCAGCGGGCAGCAACTCGTCAAACGAGATAAAGACCATAATTCCGGCAATCATACCGAAAATGATTCCGAATACGTTGTCATCGAGAAAGGGAGACAATACGAGGTAGCCGATGATGGCTCCCACTGGCTCTGCCAAACCAGACAGAAACGAGAGCCAAAAGGCTTTCTTGCGGCTGCCCGTGGCGTAATAGACGGGTACAGAAACCGAAATACCCTCCGGAATGTTATGTAAGGCAATGGCGATAGTGATGGGGATGGCAATGTTTGCATCCTTCATGGCGGCAAGAAACGTAGCCATGCCTTCAGGAAGATTATGGACAGCCAGTACCAGGGCTGTCACCAAACCCACGCGCAATAATTTTGGCTTTACTTTCGGATGCGGTTTATCCTCTTGATTCATCTCTTCCACCCAATGCATCTCGTGCGGATTCTTGTAGGGGGGAATGAACTTGTCGATGAGTAAAATCAACGCGATACCTCCGAAAAAAGAGAGTGTCGCATAGAGTGCCCCATCGGTTTTGCCGTGTACCCCGACAAGGGTTTGCACGGAAGAGAAAAGGAATTCCATAAACGACACGTAAATCATCATTCCTGCCGAAAAGCCCAACGAAAGAGAGAGGAACAACGTGTTGGTACGTTTGGCAAAGAAGGCGATGGCGCTACCTATACCGGTAGATAGGCCAGCAAACAACGTAAGAAGAAAAGCTGTGAACACAGGTTGAGGCATGGCTATGACGGATTGGGAGTTAGTGTATCAAAAGAGAACAAAATACGGTTATGTTTCGAAAACGGGCCGAACCACCTGCAAAGAATGGCACGCCCGGCAGGAGGAATGGCCTGGTTTGGAGACAAAGCGTTTCATTCACGTGGCAACTAAGTTTAGCCAGAATAGTTAAGTCTGAAGTTGTTCCATGCTGATACCTTCATTTTTTATTTCAATGACTTCTTCGGGAAACGCCTCTTCCGACCGGGAAGCCGCCCTGCTTTGCGTAATCCATGACTCTTCGCAAAAAAAAAGGCCGTCGACTCCTTGCACGAGTGTAACTTCGTCGTTGCTGATGATGTTGGTGATACTCATATATGCTGATTATTTTTTAGAAATTCTAATTGTTCCGATACGGGCTTTAACTTTCGCACCAAACGTAAAGATTCCTGGCAGGGCCTTATGCAATTTCCCATACAGGCGACGGGAGTTGAATCGAACAAAAGATGCCTGACACGCCTCGTTTCGGGATCGACTACAAAGGAGATACGATTGTCCACGACTATGCAGTTCCCTCCACAAGGCTTACATTGCAGACAAGATGAAGAACGGATGTATTGATCCGTTATTTCACGGCTAACGGGATGTTTAAAACGATTTGCTTCCATCTTTCATTATTTATCATGATTTTCTTCCGTCCCTCCTAAAGCAGAGGTATACGCGTTGGTGAAACACTTGTTCACCTCACCGAAAATAAATTCGTGCTGCACACTTCTTTTATCTTCTTGAAAAACTCTCCGCGCTATAGTCGGTAACAGCTCGCGTGTATAATTCTTAGTTGTTAGCATAGGCGGGAACGGGGTCCTTTTTTAGTTACAAAGTTCGTTACATATATTTTCTGTTGCAATACCTTAAAATAATGATTTGTCACCTGTCGTATCCCTATTTTTGTAGTAGCTTGACAATAAGTCTATAGCTTCCAATACACCGTTTCTACCCGTATCAAAGCCACAGACACGCAATTACGTCCAAGCCGTAACGCCCGCCGTTAATTTGATTTTCTTTCGCTATACGCCGGTGGCGGGCCTTGAATAACATCTTCTGATGAAAGTAATCAAGATGGAAGCGGAACTGTCAATCTTACTGCGGGAAGATGTCTTTTTCTTTTTAATCAAAGAGGAAAAGAAGACTGGTACTTGCCGTTTTTTTGCAATGTAGATTCCGCTTTTAGCTATATCATCCAGGGGTTCTTGTATGGATCGTAATCAGTCTGGAAAGTAGCCAATTGCCAATCGGTTACCGGTTTTCTTGTTTCATCGAGTTTGCGCGGTATCTGTGGGGTAAGCCGCAGTTTGGCCGCATCACTCAACCATCTCATGCTATCTTCATAATCCCGGATTCTGACAACGCTTACGTTGTTCGGGGCAATAAGCTTGGTTAACTCATAGACAGCTAAGCGTACCAAGTGTTTTTTCAAGTTGTAATTTCTGGGGTCGTGAAGGGCCAAGTTGAAACCAACGGAGAGTTCATCCGCATTGATGTCGGTTTCCGGATAGAACACATGCCTGTCATAAACCACGTATTCATTTTCAGACAGTTCATATGCGTTATACGCTGAATCGTAATCGGCTATGGCTCCCCAGCAGCTTGAAGCCATCGGGTCAACGTTAGAGTCAAAGTTATCAAGCGATACCAGCGTGAAGAATCCATCTTCATACTCCACGACACTCCACAGGGGGTATTCAACGGGATGCCAGAGTGAGGTTTCGACTTCCAGCCAACCGGCTACCATCGGGATACGAATATCGTCGAACTTGTAGCCGTTTTCTGCGAGACAACTGTAGATCACCCCGTTGTAGTTCACCTTGTCGCCCGGGTAATAGGTCTTAAACTGGGTATAGCCCGACACCTGTTTCATATCGATACAGGTATCGACGCACTCCTCCCAGAAAGTCTTTGTTGCAGGTTTGCGGTAGCCGCTGATGGAACGAATGACCTCATGGATTTGTCCTTCGAAGTAGATATGCACGCCCACGGGATAGGTGACGCGCCGGTCGTAGTCGGCGATACACTTTCCTTTGGCCAGTTCTTTCTCGACTTCGTAGTTCTCCGAGAGATATTCCACGACCGATGCCTCGGCCGCTTCTTCCGCCCGGACAAAGTGTTCGCCGTTACCGCGGGTAAGTTGTGCGAGTACTTCGGGCGTGATGATACCCAGGTAATCGTTGTTATTGAGAAACCGTCTATACATATTTTTGCTTCATTATCTAGTATGAAAATCCTTCCTGGATGACCGAGGTCGATACGATATAGCCATTCGCATCACCGCTCTTGAATTTGTACCAACTGTCACGCAGATAGTAGCAAAGCAGGTAGTCCAGACAATCGGACAGATGACCGTAACGCTCGTACTTCACGCCTGTTTTCGGATCGGTTGTCTTTTGCTTGGACTTGGTGCCATCCTCGTTGCGGAGCTGGTAAATCAGATCCCGTGTGAGATTGCGACACTTGACGTCAATCTGGACTTCCCAACCGTTATACCCATCGAATACCTCATTGACGAACTCGCAACGGGTAACCTGTGGAGGTTGCTTACGCAGCAGCTTCACCTTCGGTCGCAGGACGCCTTTACCGAACGTCCCGACGATAATCGTGTAGTTGTTTACACCGTCCTCGTTCGTGGTAGAACGTTGCAACCCGGAAGGGTCACCGGTCACATCCACTCCGCCGATATGCTTGTCCCGGTAAAGTTTCAGGCGAACCTTCCGTGCCAGTGCTGGGGTGTTGTTCTCTTTCTCCTCCGGCCTGCCGAGTATCTCTTCCAATATATAGACCTTCTTGTTTTCATAATCTATCTGTGCAGAGAGTACCGACATTTGGGGAGCGACATTGAAGTCCCACACCGTGATGAGCGGTCTGGTCGGATCATACGCCCTTTCTTTCAGTCCGGTAACGAGATGCCGGGCGCCGTCGAAACTGCTGTAAATCGCCATATCATTGGCTTCCACGAAATCCCAGTTACCATAGAGCAGACGTTCCTTTGTCGCCTGGTCCCGGATCTTGTTCAGAGCCGCCTCGTACACCTGACGGAAAGCGATATTCGGGTTGTCGAACACGGAAAATGGAATGTACGCTTCACCCTCACGGCAGATGACTTTTTCTCCGTTCTCGCCCTGAACGAAGCGGGAACGCACCCAGTTAATCGTCGGGTTGGTAGTAAGCAGCATTCTCGGGGTCTTGAATGTCTCATGGGTCCTCCAGCGGAGACGGGAGAACAACACTTCGACAGCCCGCTCCGAGATTTCCGACACCTCGTCCACCATGGCGATGGTGTATTCGGAAGAACCGAAACGCTCGAAGTTGGGGTCGCTGGGAATGTCCGACATCTCTTTCATGATGATGACCGAGTCGTTCCAGAATGTGAGCGTGCCTTCGAGATTGTTTATCTTGTAGTTTATGTCCTCTTTCAGTCCCCAGTCCTTCAGTATCGACTTGATGGTGTTCCATGTCGATTCCTTCAATGACTTGAGTGTCTTACGGGCCACCACCGCACGGATATTCTCGAACCGGATACATGAAGACACCAGCCAAACGCTGCCGATGAAGGAATTGTGCGTTACAGTAAAGTCGTCAGCGACATAAAGACCGCAAGGATCATCAACCGTGATACAGCGTCCCTTCCGTCTCCCGATATATTCGACATCGATAATCCTTTTCCCGGGTTCTGACGCTCCACCGTTGAACTCATACCGACATCTCGCTTTTTTCCTTGACAAACCGACCAGTTCCGGATTCATACGGGTACGGAAGTACACATTGTAACAATCCTTGCATTGGATGAAGTTTCCTGCCTTGTCCTTATATCCTGCAGGAGGCTTTTTGATTGTCGCTATACCTCCCAAAGAGCGTATGACAAATGCCACGTCCTCCGCTAACCGGCTGCTTGTCGTGCAGTAAGACATGTACCCCCTTCCATTGACATAGCCGTCGGTATCCATCAGTCCCCGGATGAGCTGTTTACGCTCTTCAACAGGGGCGTATTTATATTGCCGGGGAATGAACTTGTTGGCAGAATCACATCTTTCCAAGCCAAGCACCCTCAGCGCATCCACTAAGTTACGGTCATAAATCACATAACTTTGGGCTTTATTCCCGCTTTTTCTCTGATAATGGCCCATATCATATCCTGCGGACATGAATCTTTGGACAATTTCATCATCCGTTGTCGTGAGTAACACAGAATTGGCCGCCGTCACGGATTTCGTAATGCACCCATCGCCGAGAATAGCCCCGAGAATATAAGGTTCTATGGGGTTGGGATGTCTGTACCGTTTTCCCGAAGTAAACTGTACCGGGGCGCACAGGGGAATAGTCAAATTACTACCTCTATGCATCCCGTGTTTCTTACGCTGCATCCAATCGTGAATAATCCGGGTACTCCAAAGTCTCTCGTTGTTCCGGTTCCACCCCGTATCTTTCCGTTCCGTCCTTTTGTGACTTTGATGAAGTTTCCACAAATGTCCCGCGGAACAGTCGAAATATGTCCCGTCGATAAAGTGGATACGGTAGTAATCATGTCTTTCAACAGGGTGTAGCCAGATTATCCGTTGCTGCCCTCCGGTTGTGGCAGAGGATATGATGTCCCCGACTTTCAAATCCCGAACTTTGCGGAAACCGAAAGGAGTACATACCGTTGAATCCAACGGTGCTGCTTTCCCGCCGCCTGCCGCTCCGCCTCCCAGTATCAGCTGCGGCAGGTTCTGCGACTTGCAATGCCTGCACTGCGGCCTGTACTGCGGGTTACCTTGCTGATCATAGCCAACAAGGATTTGCTCGATCTCCCCGCCACAATGGGGACAATAGTTTGGCTGCAAGAGTTTCCAGAGTTCATATTGCCGTGGGGACGGTTTGAACTCGATGCGCAGGTTTCTGGGTGGTTTGAGCCTGTTGATCGCCATTCGCTTTATATAATCTGAATGGTTATGTCCGCTTCGGACTCGAGTATGGCATACAGTTCTTGGAAAGTGGCACGGGATTCCAAAACTTTTCCTTTGACAGTATTCTTTCCCACGATGATACAGCCGGCGGAATCGACTTCTGTATTGCCGGAGTGGACCAAGATGCCGAGGAAATGTGGCACATCATGCAGATATGGCATTTTCTTCTTGTACCTGGGACTGTACTGAAGGGTGACTTTATAAGTCCCGGCAGGAATGGCTGTCTTGGCATAGACTTTTTCCGCGCAGGTACAGGAGCGACCACAGGAAGTGTCCGGACAGGTTGCCGGAAGTTCCCTCACGACATCTTCGATGGTGTTACAGAAAAACTTGCCATCGATAGACAGGTCGCCTATAGTGTAGGTCTGGCCTTTGAATTTGCGGTTGAGTGTCAGTTTCATACTTCGATACTATTTGTATCGAAAGAGTAGAGACCGACACCGGCTAATGTTTGTTATATGTGCTTATAAAAAGAGGATATTTCAGAAAATGATGTATCTTTGTAACCGGATTGACAGTATTTAATCAAGAATTGATATGACAAAAGCGGATATCGTCAGGGAAATAGCAATGCAGACCGGTCTGGAGAAGCAGGTCGTGTTGCAAATTGTTGAAGGATTCATGGATAGCGTAAAGTCTGCCATGATAAACGGCGAGGAGATTTATCTTCGCGGCTTCGGTTCTTTTATCATCAAATACCGTGCGGAAAAGACGGCACGCAACATAAGCAGGAATACCACGATAATAGTGCCTGCCCACAATATCCCGGCATTCAAACCGTCAAAAGCCTTTGTAGAAAGGATGAAATCAGATAAATAAGGTGATTATATGCAACAGGAGCGTTATTCAGATGCTCTTGTTACTTTATACAGGGCAACGAGGTTGGCATTGTCCGATTGGAACAGGAAACGGCCGTTGCTTAAAAGGCATTCGTGGATGGCGTTGTCATTAGGATCCGATTCCAATAAAGACTCCGCCTTATTTTTATCGATAAGCAGCATTTCTATGCCTTGTACTGTGGCGGCAGTCGCATCAGCAGGAATTTTCATAAGTTCATCCATCAGATTCATGTCATTCATAATATCTCCGTATTTGGCTTGAGTCCCGTCAAGCGTTCAGTATACCAAGACCAAAAAGCGTGGGACATAACCCGTAGCACCGAGGTTCTGGTAAACCTATCCGCAAACAAGTTAAGCCCACGCAAAAGCATAGGCGAAAACTGTTTGTCCTGCGGATAAGTGAATTTTACCAGATTTCGATGCATGACAAAAGTTAACGCTTTCCGTTTTTTATTATGTCGTTCTGCCAATACACTTTTTATGCCGTATCTGCAGAAGAACCGGCCATTATATGACAACGGCCGATGTGTTAAGGCTATTTCTTGGATTCTTCCAAAGAAACCTTGCGAAACTCCTTCATCAATTTTTCCAGTTCCAACGAAGCCTTGCGGGCACGGGTACCTGCGGCCTTGTTGCCTTTTTCAATCTGAAGTGCCGCATCCGTGGAGAATGTAGCATATACTTCCTGTATTTTTGAAACCAATTCTTTCATATAAATTCTATTTAAGTTATTGATTACAAAGGTAGTGAAATTATTCGAAAATAAAAGCGATTTTGTCAATATAATAACTATCTTTCTGGTAATCAGTAAGATTTAACACCCATTGTAGAGTGTGATTATTCACCAACACAGAAAATCCTCCGTATTCCGGAGGATTGCAGGGGAATTGCCAAGGAATTTGCGAGTATATGGACATGCACAATCAGAACATTTCTTCCATTTGCCGTTTGATTTCTTCCCGTTTCGTATTCTTGTAGTAGTGCTTATAGATGGTCAATGGACTGTTGCCCGTCATCTCTGCAATCACATATGGATTGTTACCGGCATCTACCATCTTTGATATGAAAGAACCACGGGCGGAATACCAGGTGATGTTTTCTTTAATGCGTAGTATCTTGCATGCTTTCGTCAAGGTTTGTGAAAGACGTGTGGAAATTTGCTTGACACGTGTAGTCTTCTTGGAAGTGGTCGTGTGTTTATGTGTAAAAACAGGAAATACATAATTTCCGTAACTTTGCCCACGGTATTTATTCATGATGGCTTTTGCTTTGCTGAGAAGCTCCGGCTTGGCTGTTTTGGGAAACTTGATACGTTCATAGACGATGCGGTCTTCCTGGACCAAATCCCATGTCAGGTTACAGACATCGACATTCGCCATACCTCCGGTATAGTAGCTGAACAGGAACAAATCAAGATGCAACTGCTCTTTCTTCGTAAACAGGGTACGGTCAACATTTGCAATTTTTGCTATGACTGTTTCCGGGACTGCTCTTGAAGTGCTTTCCGGCCAATTGATATCATCACCGAGACAGAGGAAGTTCTCCATATTCACCCCGTACATCTCTTTCTTTTCCGCCTGCCTGCATACGGCACGGAGCAACCTCAATTTGTGCGTGAGTCCGGCCTTGTTGCCGTTTCTGATACCTCTTTCTTTAAGCCAAAATGCAAAGTCAAGAAGAAACTCTTCTGTAATGTCAGCAAAGAAATAAGAGGAAAAGGCTTTTGCATATTTTTCTTTTGTAAACGCCTGCAGTTCACGCTTGAGATAGACATACCGTTTGGCATTGGTCGTACTATCGACGATCTGCCCGTTCTTGATGCGTTTCTTGTTTTTGAATGTCTCTTCAAGATAATCGATCATCTGCTGGACGCTCTTTACTTTGACCTCGGGTTTTGCCGCCTTGATTTCATCGAAGCAATGTGACAACTGGACGGGCGACCAGTTTCTGCCTTCCATCTCCCAGGTATCAGCGACATGCAGATATTTGGTTCGCAAATCGAAAAGCAGTTTGTTCTTGGTAGTGGCTTCCGCACTCCCTATACGGAAACTCTGAGACTTGACATCCCAGTCTTTTAATAGCCCTGTAATGTTTATAACCTTCGGCACACGGGCGTAACCGGTCTTGAAGAAAATCATCTCCAGCTTGACCATCTTGGTGTCTTTCGGGTTCTGCTTACCCCTAATGTTAATCGTATACATAGATTGATAACGAGTTAGTTAATGGCTTATTATTAATTCGTATTAGTAGGAATCAATTGGTATTAATTAACCTACATAGAAACCTACATGAAAAGAGTAGTTTCCTTAGCGAAATAATGTTTATACAAATAAATCCGTACGTGTGTCATTATCTAACTTGTTATCAATCAAATCTTTCTATCATTTACGAACGTTGTGTCCGAAAAAAGGGGGTGCCTATTACGGAGCAACTCTTTTAAATATTAAACTTCTTAAGTTCAAACTTTGCATGTGATACCTTATATCGACATTTTCTTACTTACAAGTTAACGGAACTCCAAAGATACTCACTCGCAAAATCTGTAATTATCCAAAGCTAAAAGGGAAAGTGCTTTCATCAGATAAAGCGATTAATCCGTTCTTCCGCTGGATACAAATTTTATTCTCTCTTGCCAGCCAACCGGCCGCTAATGCTGTACTTTCTACGCTTAGGTTTAATCTTCTTGCCAATTCAGGTATTGAAATTTCACCAATTTCTTTCAGGGCACACCAAACTTTTCCGGCATTGTTCCCTACAATTGTTTTATCCATGGCTATTTTTATTAATAATTTGGTTACAATATAGTCATTTTAATAATTGTTTATAACAAAACTAACTTTTTTGTTTTAGTTTTTGACATTATTTAAAACAAAGAAATCAATTTCGCGTCTAGTGATTAAAAACTTGGTAATAATTCGTACCATAACACCACTAAAAGGAACATTATATATCAAAATAAATTCTCAAAACAGGAATCGGGCAATCACAGAAAGAAAATAGGAAATTGACATTTCCGCAATATCGGACAAGTCATTTCGCTTTTTTACCAATACCTTTGCGGAGTGAAATACCAAAATAAGTTATGCAACAGAAAAAAACAACGAAAGAAGAATATCAAAAGTGCGTAAATGTTGTAGTGGAATACATCAACCAACATTTGGGAGAAGACATTGATTTAAAATCTCTGGCCAGAATTTCAAACTTTTCTCCTTTTTACTTTCACCGGATCATGAAAGCTTTTCTCGGTGAACCGATTGGTACGTTTATTGTCCGGACGCGGACAGAAGCTGCCGCACGTCTACTCCGCTACTCGGATGTTCCGATTGCCGACATCGCCTACCGGATTGGTTACTCATCTCCTTCTTCGTTGTCGAAAGTGTTCAAGCAATTTTATGGCATTTCACCTTTAGAGTATAGAAACAATAAAAACTTTGTAATTATGAAACCAGCGATTATCAGGCCAGACCTGGAACTAAAAAGAGAGATCAGAAACGTTTCCGAACGGAATGTGATTTATATCCGCCTCACCGGCGATTACAAACTGAATGATTACGGTGGCACCTGGGGCCGTTTATTCCAATTCATCAAAGAACAAAAGTTGCCGATGGGAGATTTCAGCCCGCTTTGCATCTATCACGATGATCCGAAAGTGACACCGGCAGAAAAACTGCGTACAGACGTATGTATGGTAATGCCTGTAAAGGTAACCCCAAAAAGTGATGTCGGATTTAAGGTGATCCCGGCCGGACGTTATGCTATCTTCTTGTATAAAGGTCCGTATGACAATTTGCAAGCTGTGTATGATACGATTTACGGAAAGTGTCTGCCCGAAATGGAATGTACGCTGCGGGATGAAGCCAGCGCGGAACGTTATCTGAACAATCCATGCGACACTGCTCCCGAAGAGTTGTTGACGGAAATTTATATTCCGGTAGAATAATGCGGACAGACAAATGGCGGAATAAAGAGAATGAATAAAGATGTGATTTAACGTCTGACTTTTTTGGGGGGACAGTGCAAAACCCTGATAAGTCTATCTTTTAGACGCGGATGACACGGATTTAGCAGATTTGTAATCTTCTTATCCGTGTCATTTTGCGTTATCCGCATCTAAAAGCATATTATGCTATAACAGGCTACCTTCCTCTCTCCTACCTGTTATTTTTCAGCATAAATGCCAATCCGGTTTCCTTCACTATCAGTGAATACGGCAAACCATCCTTTGCCGTCCGCCTCGATCTTTGTTCTGGGAATGACTACTTTCCCTCCTTTCAGAAGTACTTTTTCCAAGGTCTGTTCTATATCCTCACAGTTGAAATGGATAAGCACTCCATGCGTTGAAGGAAGAAAGTCGAAATTTGAAGCATAAGAGATAGCACCGACGGTTTCACCTTCTTCTGTGAAACAAGCCATTTTTTCTGTTTCACATTCAAAAGTCGGAAGTTGCATACCCAATACTGTTTCGTAAAAATCGACAGCCCGATGGAAATCGGAAGCAGGAATCTCAAAAAATGCAATTAGTTTTTTCATTTCGTTTCTTTTTTATCGTTACTACTAAGCCTTTGCAAAGACACTGCAAAAGTAGGGCAACACGAGGAAGCCTGATAGGAAAAAAGGGACATCTTTAAAGTTCGGAGAAATAATCGGAATAAGGAGCGCAGACCGAAAGATACTCGGCAGGAGTATAACCGGAAAAGAGTTTGAATTCCTTTATCATGTGAGACTGATCGGAGAAGCCACATTCATAAGCTACTTGCACAAAAGGAATAGTGGCATCCTGTTGCAACATTGACAATGCCCGCTGCATACGGACAATACGAATAAATTCTTTGGGGGTAGTGCCGACATAATCGGCAAAGATACGTCCAAACTGCTTACTGCTCAAACAGGCCGTTTCCGACAGATGAGCAATGTTGATTTGCGGCTGGAGGTTTATTTCATGAAACACAGCAGACATCCGCTTGAGGTTATACTCCGGAAGGGTGTATAAACGACGAAGGAAAAACTGCTCTATCAAACGAATACAAACGGCATTATCAGAAGTGTCAGTGACCTGTTTCACCAAATCCGACAGTTCTACATCTTCCATCGCATCGGTATCTACATTTTGTCCGTAAAACAGATGGCTGGGAATATGAAACAATGCTTTAACTGCATAAGGCTGGAAAACAACAGTAATCATTTCTATCCTACCCGTCGACTGTACATCCGAGAAGCCGACCGATTGTCCGGAAATGAAGGATTGAGGTTGTAGTTCCGACCCGCCCGACAAAAGGAGTTGTTTCCCTTTATGAAATACCAGTTGCATACAGCCAATAGGCAGAGTCCGTTCGGAAACCGGAGTCACTGAATCGTCTTGCAATATCCAGTAATGCCGTATATATGGAGCAAGCGCCAAACAGGGTTTTATGAGTTGAAATGATTGCATAGAGCAAAGATATTATTTCTTAATTCAAATGCAAAAGTAAAGTTCCTGTTTAAAGAGGTATAGTAAAAAAAGGACTTTTTATAAAAAGACGGCAAACCTTTTCTTAATAAAAAAACATCCTCTGTTTGAAAGAGCATGATTGTAGCTCACATTCAAACAGAGGAAGATTCTTTAGATAACGGAAAGTCCGTATTCGTAGGCCTCCGATATCGCATTATAGTCCTCGTCGGAATAGCTACCTTTATCTCTGGCTTTCTGCATATCTTTCATAAACGATTCTACAGAAGTCAGGAAGCTATAATAATTCTTCTGTTCTTCATCATAACCTGTGACAGCAGGAAGTTTCTTTGCAGCTTCGAGTTCTTTCTTCAGTTCGGCCATCTTCATATCAATACGCATACCATCCAGCGCATGTTTGCGTGAATAGAGATTCATGATGCTTTGCACGGTGCCGGACATCTTACGCATGGCCATGATTTGATCTTTCAACGGTTCATCGGCAAGCAGTTCTTTTTCAGCTTGTTCTGTCAGAGGGCTTAGAATATCAAAGATCACTTGTTTATATTCCGACATTTCTACACTAAGCCGATAGTTCTCATCGAGGAGCTTGCCTATCTTTGCAGTCTCTTTTGCCTGCTTGTAAGAGAGGAATTTATTAAAATTATCATAGAATTGCGTCCTTGCACTGAAAAGTCCTCGATAACTCTGCTTCAGATTCTGACGGACTTCTATATTAAAATAATCTCCCGGATCCATCAATTCCGCTGTATCTCTGGCAGATACTTCAGGTGGTGCAATCGGAGATACTTCAGGAACTTTTCCTGTCTGTTCCATATATCCCAAAACTGCATTTATGTCTTTCGCATTGGCTACATGCCTCAACACGATAAGCGATGTATGATAATAGTTTATCACCTTACTGGCATTGTCCAACTCCTCCGGAGCGGCAGAGGACGCAGCCTGTTTCTTGTTTCCTCCCGAACAAGAAACCAACAAAAGAGCACCTACAAGTGCTCCGAAAAATAAAATGTTCTTCTTCATAATGGTTCGTTTATTAAGTCTTTCGTACTATAACAATAAAAATCGTTTTTTGTTATAGACAAACAATGCATATTCGAGAAGTGTTCTACATGGTAGTAACTTAAAAATAAAACAGATATGGAACAATCATTTCAAAAAGGAGCTGTGCTCCATCTGGCTTCTCTCATCGAATATGCGGAAGGCGGCGTTATCAGCAAACAGTTAATCAAGAGTCCGGCAGGAAATATCACATTATTTTCTTTCGACAAAGGTGAAGGATTGAGCGAACATCGTGCTCCGTTTGATGCGCTCGTGCAGGTATTGGAGGGGGTAGCCGATATCACTCTAAACGGAACTCTATTCACTGTAAAGGCAGGAGAAAGTATTGTATTTCCGGCTAATGCACCGCATGCTCTTGTAGCAGTGGAGAAATTTAAGATGCTGCTAACGATGATTAAGGAATAAGCAATCAGCGTGTATAAAAACAAAAAATGGCTACTCATCACGAGCAACCAATCTTTTGTTAACCTTAAATCTAATACTTATGAAAAAAACACAGTACAAAGGTACCATATTTCAGATAAATAGCAAATTTCAGAGTCCAAACTGACGATATTATAACAGGGTTTAATACTCCGCGGAGCGTATTAACATTTCAGACTTCACACGTTAACATTTAACATATTCATTCACATAAGTTGCTTCCCGGATAAGTAAGAATAGAAAAAGGACCAATCATGGAAACTAGATTGTTTTTTCGTAACTTTGAGCTATGATAATCAGTGCCAGCCGCCGGACAGATATTCCGAGGTAGATTGTTGGATAAGCAATATTCGTTGTTTTAGTCTTCCTGATCCGCACCTGACTTACAGGCATAAAAAAAGGCTATCTATCCCAGACAGCCAATCTTTTGTTAACCTTAAAT
>OHFX01000008.1_pt1 | contig 178090 bp, 201 predicted proteins | sample 1567691 | NCBI WGS metagenome assembly OHFX01 (sample SAMEA3879552, study PRJEB24766) | human gut metagenome | biome: human-associated habitat; feature: feces | place: USA | collected 1985/1987 | reverse complement strand
AAATCCGCTCGAACTGAATTTTGGTTCCTGTTCCTTCTAGGTTTCATTCCAGTATATAATGCTCGATAGTCAGAATGTCACCTTGTCATTTTAAAATTTTCCCCAAGCCCCTTTAAAAGAAGAAAATAGAAATTTCTATCAAAAATCTAAAAATCTTTTCCTTAATCCTAAAGTTCCGGAAATCCACAATTTCTTATATGGGCTTTCCCAAAATCGATTAAGCATTTGATTAAAAAACTATGTAATTTATACTCGTTATAAATAACACTCTGAGTTAAATATGTACCATTCAATTAATTATAAGGAAAAAATTAAATGTTAAATTTTGTTAAATAAGCTTTAAAAGTTTGAATTTTTTGTAAAGATTTTTGAATTTAATCGTTTTTCAATAATAAACATATAATAAAGGATGGACTTTTCTCAGCGGATTTTCCATTAAAATCATTAAAAACAAAATGATATGAAAATAATAAACTTACTTAGCAATATGACATTTAAAGATTGGATTATAGTACTTTTAGTAATTTTTGGAATTTGGACTTACTTCTCTATGAAGAAATATGAAGACCAAGCCTCTCGAACTTTAGTAGTTTACAATGACACTATCTCAGCCTACAAGAACAAGCTTGGAGAAGAATACCAAGCTAAGCAACTCTATATACAAGAAATCTCTGACCTTAAAGCACACAATAAATCTTTATATGATGAAGTAAAGAGTCTCAAAGAGAATCCTATAGTAGTTGTGAAGACTGAAATCAAGTATGTTAAAGACACTACTAAGCTAGACAACAGTATAGAGAAGATAGATTCTGCTTACTATGATGTGAAGTGGAACTTAGCTGAGACATATTCTCCTAAAAACTACTTCAATATTTCAGGAGTCTCTAGAGTGAAGTCAGACTTTTCTGAATCTAATTCTTGGCTCAATAACTTGACTATAGGCTCAGACCTTACTTTGGATATTGTTGAGAGCAAAGACAAGACACATTTTCAAATCTTGACTAAGTCTGGGAATCCTAACCTGAAGTTCACTGAGATAGAAGGAGCTTTCATAAATCCTAACAAGTCTAAAGTAATCAAAGGAGCTATGAAACAAAAGAACTTTGGAATAGGAGTATATGGTGGCTATGGTATCAATGCAATTCCTAATGATAAAGTCAACAGTGGATTCCAAATTGGAGTAGGTGTAGTCTGGAGTCCTTCATTTTTAAGGTTTTAACCCAGCCCAAATACATAAAGAGTAAGATTTTAATAAGAAATCCAGGATGGCAATTTTAACGAAGTTTTTGCAAATAGACGGAAAATTACTTTTAGAGTATCAAGCAAACAAGTCTCTTGAGCTTGAAGAATCAGGTTATGTTCCTCTCTATTATCATCAGCCTTATGTCGTAAAAGACCTTAGAGGCAACATCATGTTCCTTGACAATCCAGAGACAGCTGATATCAAGAAAGAATATAAGTCTGACTTGCATTTCCAAGCTTTTACTGACAAGTATGGTGTCAATTACTTCTATCCAGGATTCACAGATTTTACGCAGGGTCGCGGCAATGTGCAGGCCTTGGTAGATTATGGCAAGATAAGCTCGATTGAAGGAGGGCCGTTCTATACTGGTGACCTTCCTTATGATACTGTCAGAATTCATATACTTACTGGATATGTCTTCAACGACGTTGAAGGATTCAACCTTAGAATAAAAGCTCGTCAGAGAACATTCAACAAGTCAACTGATGCTTCAGTAGTCAATATCAACAATACTGAAGCTATCATTTCTTCATTCACTTTCCATAAAGGAACTATGGGAAAGGTAGTAGAGTTCAATCCTAATCCAATCTACATGACTGAGAGGTTCTATGACCGATATATAGAGTTCAAGATTCCTTCAATCTATACATTAGCTATCAACAATCCTAATAAGAAGAATACATTAGACACTTCTACCTTCAATCCAGGTGCTGCTGAGATTGAAATCAACAAGGACTTGTATAGCTTGATGGACCTTTCTCAAGACTCTGATGTCATATTTGAGTTTGCTAACATTGGTGATGATTCATTCAAAGCAAAGACTTTGTTGAACACTGGTTCTAATGAAGGAGAATTCCATCTTGGTTCTATAGTCAGAGCAACCTTGCCTTTCTCTAGTAATAGTGATTACTTCAATGTTGTTCTTGAAGAGCTTGAAGATTCTGGCATGCTAAAATATGGCGCTGTCTGGGGTTCACCAAACTCTAAGTTCATCTCTTATATAAACAACTCTATCATGAACAACATAGAGTCTGGTGCTATACCAATGTACAATTCAGGTTTCAAAGATGAGAATGATGGTTGGGAAAGCTTCTCTGAGATATATGGAACTGAAGCTAGACATTGGGTTATTGTCCATGACTTGTTCATCAACTACAAGTACTACCAGATAGAGTCTTCTCAGACAGATTCTCTTATTTCTAAAGAAGAAAGGTTCAACTTTACAGAGACATTCAACTCTTTAGGTGGCCAAGAGTCAAACGGTGGCTATAGCTATCTGTTCAGACCAGTTGTACAACACATGCAAAATTATGAGTGTAAAGAAGTGGATATTCTATATACTGCTAAGTTGTTGAACAGAATGAATGGAGCTTGTATAATCCGTTCAGGTTCTATGAGTATATTTGATGCTGAAGCTAAGTTTGGAGAGAATGCTTATAGACTTAATGTAGACAACATCGCTAATTGGACTATCTTCAACAAGAACAATGTGATGTCACCTACTATAAATGCAGGAGCAAGTGGTAATGTAATTACTAAATACATAAGAGAGTTCTATGACACAACAAGCATCCAGATGCAAGATAGTGCTGAAGGAACTTATTACAACACTAACGAAGTCCAAATCATAATCTATCAAGCAGCGCATAACTATAAGTTTGAGTTCGTAGTCACAGACCCTAAGACTGGTACAGTCAGATATATGGACTTGAGTGGACCTTATACTTATATACTGAGAGCTAAAGATGTGAATGGAAACAACATAGACATAACACCTACTCAAAGTTCTAATATGAACAAGACTGCAGGACAACTTGAGTTCAAGATATCAGAAGCAGCTGCTATGAAGATGCTTGAGGTTCCTGAAGAGAACAGAAGGTTCTATGTCCTTTGCAAGAATGTAGATGGTAGTAACACAAGCATGTTTGCTGGTAACTATGTTGCTGGTTAATCAAGACAAAAATAGTTTCATATAATAAAAAAATTAAAAAGAAAAACGTTTAGAAATTGATATATGCCTATTAAAAACCAAAGTTTAGAGGCAACTCTAGAACAGTTTGTTGCAGGAAAAGAAAATACTCAACAACCTAAAGAAATTAAAGCTGAGGTCATGCCTGGTGTTGAGAACCTTACTTTTCATGATGAAAATGAGAATTCTCAACAAATCAAACAAACTCCAGTTGAGCAAGCTCCGCAGAAAAAGAAGAATGTCATGGCTGAACTTGAACAAGCTCAGGCGGAGAAGATACAAGAGATTAAAGAATACCAGAAGGCTAATTCTTTAGGTTTTGTACAAGTTCCTGTTGCAGACCTTCCTACAAAAGGATTGTTTTATCCAGAAGGAACTAAAGTTTATATTCGTGCAGCTTCAGGTGGTGAAATCCGACACTGGTCTATGACTAATGAAGAAGAGCTTACTGAAATTGATGATGCACTCAACTACATGCTTGAACGCTGTATGAACATGTCATTCCCAGACAAAGCCGCTTCATGGAAAGACCTTAAAGACATAGACCGGCTTTATATCATTCTTGCTATCAGAGACTTCACATTCACTAAAGGCAACAATGAGCTTAAGATTAAGATTGATGAAACACATGAAGAAGTTGTGACTAAAGACTCTATAGACTTTGTCAACTTCCCAGAAAAGCTCATGAGCCATTATGATGAGCAAATTAGATGTTTTGTCTTCAAGATTCCTGAATCAGGAAAACATCTGAACATTTACATGCCTTCGGTTGGAGTTTCTTCATGGCTTAAGAACTATGTCCAGAAGAAAGCTCGTAAGCAAGAAGGTTTTGACAAAGACTTCATTACTATAGCTCCTATGCTCATCAAAGACTATAGGAACTTGAATGATAAGACTTATGAAGAGTTCATTGCTCAATGTTATGACTTTGGTGTTTATGAATATTCTTTGTTAGCTAAAATCAAAGAAATCTTCAATGATAGCTTAGACCCTAAATTCAGATACAAAGATGAGGACGGTGCGGACAAGACGTCGCCATTGAACTTTCTCGGCGGAATTAAAGGATTCTTCTTATTGGACGTGGACCATCTCATCTGATAAGCTTCATCTTCTTTTCAAGATTCCTTATGAAGAATGGATTAACATTGTCTATATTTTCAGTAAGGAACTTCATCAGAATTACGAGATGATATGCTCAATGCCATTCTTTGAGATTTTGATGCTGTTAGAAAGATTCAAAGAAGATGTTGAGAAAGAAAATCAGAATTCCCAGAAGCAATCTGAAGAGACAAATGCACAGATGAGTTCTATAAAATCATCAATGCCTAGAGTATCAGACTTCAAGATGCCTAGTATGCAAATGCCTTCAATACCTAAATTCTAAAATAAAAAAGCCAGAACTTTCACAAGCTCTGGCTTTTTTGTAATCAGTAAATTGGAAATATGTAAAATTAATAAAGAATTATATAAATTTTTTGAAAATAATTTATACCAGACAATATATCAGAAGAATTCATATAATCTTTCTTTTGAGCAAAAGTTCTAGAAGATATTGTAGAAGTCGATGAAGATTCTTTATATAGAGTAAACCATATAAAATTATGAGATATTGATTCTATATTTTTAATATTAGTTACTACTCCAATATATTCAGATTGAATATCTCCTAATCTGGAAGCCGTCACAATTCTATATTGATTGTCATTATAGTTAAATCCTACACTTCCGTCAACTGTTGATAGATTAGCAATTGTAACAGTGTTTTGATTTTTTTGTTCTATTAAAATAGGATAATTGAATGCTGTTATTGGAGTTTCTACATTAGCATCTATTAAATCAAGAACATTTTGTATAGTTGCTGCTTTTTTAGGTGGTAAATTTAATCCATCTTTAACATTATTGATTAAATCTAGAGTTTCTTGTACTGTTGCTATTTTGTCATTCTCTGCCATAATATCCATGTTATCGAAATACCTGGGATAAATATCCCAGGTAACCGAAGTGACTTTTTGTACTTACTAATTCTTATCTTTTTCTAATCGAATTCTCTCCTATCCATATAACTTACTGATGTTTAACTTTCAACAAAAAAGAAAAAGTTTATGAGTGAAATTAAATTTGGTCCTGTCTCTAGAACTGATAGAATTCATTGGGAAGAAGCAAACACTGAAGCCTTGCCAAAAACTATAGTTGATGACCCTATAATTGAAGTTCCTATTTGGGTTCTCGAAGAAGTTCAAGATACATTGAGGCAAACACAAAACTATCGAGATGAAGTCAGAACTGACAAAGAAACTTCTTTAGACAGAACTATTGAGAGAACTAAAAATTTAGTAGACAATCTTTTAAAAATATCATTGTAATGAATAAGAAATTGCAATGGCTCATAGCCTTACTTCTTTTGTTGAATTTAGTTCAGTGTACTCGGTCTTGCAATAGTTCAAGATTACAGAAGAATACTGAAATTGTTTTAGTACAGAAAGACTCAATCATTCAATCTCAAAAAGATTATATTATCAAACTCAAGTCTGATTCTGCACTTATGGATTCTAAAATCTCTAATCTGACTACTTTAGTAGAACTATCTAAAGGAAACTTAGAGAAGTTTACTGAAGCTGCTAAGTCTTGGAAGTCTCAGACAACTATAAAACTAGTTCAAGATGAGAAAGAACAATAAAAGTTACCTATACAATGCATTCATAATTGGATTCATAATCCTTTATGCTGTGACAGCATTCATCTCATTTTTCCACTGTATTCAATTTTGCCTAGTAGGAAATGTGATGTGGATGGCAGTTCTGCTTTCAGGTGCTTTTGAAGTTGGACAGTCTTTATGTCTAGCTTCTATTCTTTTGACAGATAACAAGAAGACTACAGTTCCTTGGATTCTCATGTCATTGCTTACTATGGTCCAAGTATCTGGTAATGTCTTCTCTGTTTATAAGTATATGGTTGAGTCTGGGTCTAATTTTTACATCTATATACAGAAGTCTCTTCTATTCTGGATAGAAGGAATTTCTCCTGACATGATATTAGTTGTGATTTCATGGATACTTGGTGCTCTTCTTCCTATTGTAGCACTCCTCATGACTAATATGATTGCCAACAATTTGAAATTAAGAAACAAAGTTAAGAAAGAAGAACAAGAGTTACTAGAGGAAGAAGTGACTAAGAAATATAATCAAGAACCTTTAGATGCATCTTTAGGTCTTGACCTTGATAAAGAACTAGAACCTATAAAGATTAAACAACGTGGAAGAAAGCAAAAAGAAAGATACTCTCGTCATATTGACTAGATGCTCTAGACCAACTTATATAAAGAAGGTTGCTGAAAGTGTGGTTAACTTGTGGCAACAGATAGAATCTCAAATGGATGAGAACATCATCAAGATTTATCATGTCATCATTTTTGACAAGTACAAGCTTACTAAAGAACAAATGCGTTCTATAGTTGATGAGGTCAAGGAACTTTATTATTGGGAGATGGGAATCTCTCTTATGATAGAATATAGAGGGAAGAAAAATGACACTAAGTATGGAACTACTATGCTTGTTGAGAGTGTCAACAACTTGATGTCTAGGTTCTCTGAAGACTTCGACCCATGGGTCTATATCCTAGATGATGATAATGTAATACATCCTAACTTTGCTCAAGTCTTGTTCAACCATATGAATGAAAATGGTTGCCTTATTTTTGGACAAGACAGGCATATGTTGAGGTTAAGTGGAGAAGATAAGCATGAAGATTGCATATTGTCATTTGACAATCTTTTTAAAGATGTTGATGGGTATATAACAGAAAACATGAATCAGATGCCTATACACAATCATCCAGATAGTGCACAGTTCTTATTCAGATATTGGACATTAATAGACATTGGCAATTATGCTGATGTAAATTATTGTGTAGATTTTCAGACTATTATGAAAATGTTTTTAAAGCAGAAAGAAAAAATTATATTTGATTCTATAATTGCAAGCTATTATAATGCATTAGAATCTGATTTAGTAATCAATTGATAATGAATAAGTTAAAGAGAGAATCAAGAAATTGGTTCTCTTTTGGCGCTTACATAAATATGGAGACCATCATATCCATACAAGATGAGTGACGTTTACAACATAAGAAAAGGTTATTTCAATCCATATCAAAATATTCAAAGTGGTTCTTTCCAGACCAGATTAGACGAACCGACTTACTTAGGTTTTGCACTTGACTTTGGTGCTTTCTTAAGGTCTTATCTGCCAGGAAACTGGACTTCTGATTCTTTTGTCTCTACTAATTATGATGAGTTGCCACAGGCCTTGTTCTGTCCACCTTCTAATTATGATGAGGATTGGAATGCTAGAACTTCTTATTGTGCTTACTCTTATCTGATGGACCGTAATGAGAACTTGAGAGCAGCAATGCTTATTGAGTTCTTAGCAGGATGGGATGAACTTCAAAGAGAATACCAGTACTATTTCCAAGAGATTTCAGGTCTTAGTACTCTTCTTAAACCTAATCCTAAGGATGGTATTCGTGTCAAAGATGGAAAGATTAAAATCAAATGCATTGAAGGTATTGACCTTAAAGTCAAGTATCTTCTGAATCTTTACAGAAAGATTGCATGGGATGACGCTTATCAACGCTGGGTTCTTCCAGACATCTATCGTTATTTCAAGTTCTACATCTACATTTCTGAAGTCAGAACATTCCATGAATCTAATTTAGGTGAGCAGAACCAAGTCTCTAATTCAGTAACTTCTAAATTAGGTCAGAAACTTACTGGAGCTTTGTCTGACAAGCTTTTAGGTGGTGCTATTCCAGGTCTTTCAGCAGGCTCAGCCGAAGAAATGATTCTTTCTGTAGCTAATGGTCTTGCTCCGACTATAAAGATAGAATGTTCAATGTGTGAGTTCGTTCTTGACTCTTGGCTTGAAGATGGGTATTCTATCAACAATGACAAAGCTGAAGAGACTACATTTGAAATCTCTGTCAAGAACATCAATGTTGATTCCTATTACCATCTTGAAGGATTTGACCGGATGATTTCGGACATGTACGACCGAGTCCTTTCTAAGAGAATTGCAGAAGAGTTCTTAGATGGAAATCCTGAAGTTCCTTATGACTCTTATGCTAATCGTTCTATGATGCTGCCTGAAGCGGACAAAGTTCATTCTTATGACCCTAATGCTCAATCTGGGTCTTCTAGGACTTGGATTAACAACATGATTAACTGGGGCAAGGCATTTGTCACTAACTTAGTCAAAGACAAGATTAATGACCTTAAGACAATGAACATTGTTGGTTCACTCAGTCTTACAGGAATCATCAATGCTATTCAGTCTAAAGACTTAGTTACTGTTTTTGGTGCAGTCCGTTCAGCTTTCCAGAAGAATACAGGCATAGTTGGCTATAGTGAACTTACTGGAAAGGACCTTATGACTAACTTAGTCAAAGGGATTGCAAGCTCAACAGCAACATCACCTGAACAAGAAGCTTTAGTAGAAGCTGCTAAAGACATGCTCAAAGACCCATACCAAATAGAGATTTCTTCTCAACTTTCAGATGAAGAGATATTGCAAAGGTTAGCTAATTACCAGCTTAAAGACACTTATGACAAGTCTACTGGAAATGACAGAAGCCATGCTACTGAGTTAGATGGTGGTCCTGATGGAAACCTTGTTCCTAACAATTCAGATGCAGAAGCACCTGACATGAACTTAGTTCCTAACAAGTATGAAGGTGACAGGTCTGAAGCTACTGAATTAGATGGTGGTCCTGATGGCAACCTGACACCAAATGCTCATAACCCAGAAAAACCAGATATGGATATGACACCTAACAAGTATGAAGGTGACAGAAGCCTTTCTACTGACTTAGATGGTGGACCTGAAGGAGAACTTACTCCAAATATCCATGACCCAGAACATGCAGACATGGATATGACCGAGAACACTACTGATATTGACAGAAGTGAAGCAACAAATTTAGATGGTGGACCTGATGGAGATTTGACACCTAACATTCATGACCCAGAACATCCTGATATGGATTTAGTTCCTAACAAGTATGATGGAGACCGCTCTGAATCTACTGACTTAGATGGTGGACCTGATGGTTCTCTTACTGAGAACATCCATAATCCTGGACATCCAGACATGGACCTCATAGAAAATGGATATGAAGGTGACAGAAGTGAGGCTACCGATTTAGATGGTGGACCTACAGGTGACTTGACACCTAATATCCATGACCCAGAACATCCAGACATAGACCTTACAGAGAATACTTCAGACTTGGATCGTAGTACAGCTACTGACCTTGATGGTGGTCCTTACGGTTCTCTTACCGACAATATCCATAATCCAGCTCATGAAGATATGGCCCTTACTGAAAACAAAGTTCCAGCACAAGTTCCTTTGTTTGATTTAGTTGAGAACAAACCTGAAGCTCATGTCATTGACATGTCATTGACCGAAAACAAGAATGATATTGAAAGTCCTGATATAGTTTCTTTGACTCCTAATAGCGGCAGGGCTAATAAGATAGAGAAACAATTAGAGAAATTTGAAAGTCAAGCAGGAACGCCTAAAATTGACAAGTTAGAACCCACTGTCAAAGAACAAGCAATTCCATCAATATCTACAACTTTGACTGAGACCAAGATTAAAGAAGATACTTCAATTGAATCGACAACCATGACGTCTAATATAGTAGATATATTGAATGACACTTTAAGTTTAGGAACTTTGACACTCAACAAACCTAAAGTTCAAGAAGAGAACACTATGAAGTTAGTAGAGAACAAACCAGTTGTAGAGAAACCTACAATGCAACTTGTTTCTAATCGATATGAAGGAGATAGAAGTCTAGCTACTGACTTAGATGGTGGACAACAAATCAAATAAGAGAAGGAGAAATTAAGATATGGCTATTCGGTCTAAAGAGACACTTAGTGAAGAGTTTATCGGAACTATCACCAACAATAGTGACCCAGACAAATGTGGTCGTTGCAAGGTCCGCGTCTTCAACATTATGGATGAAATTCCAGATGACATGTTACCTTGGGCTACACCTATAGGTCAGAATATGGTATTTGCTACTAAAGGAGCTGGAGCTATATCAATACCTAAAGTAGGACATATAGTCAGAGTTAGATTTGTAAATGGCAATATCTACTGTCCTGAATATTGGGCCATACAGCATCTTGATACAGATTTGATTAATGAGATTAAAGATGATTATTTAGGAACCCATGTTCTTTTATATGATTCTTCTCAAGAGCTTTCAGTAATATTTCAACCTAACTCTGGTATTAGAATTTACTATAGAGGAAGTAGATTCCAGATTACGCCAGACAACATGATAACTATATGTCATGCTGAAAATACTAGTGTGATACAACTTCAAGGTTCTGTTATCAACATCTTTGCTGATAATGAAGTCAATGTTGTAGGAAACAACACCGTAAACTTGAAAGGAAAGGTTGTCAATATCAATGGAACTGAAAGTGTCAACATAAAAGGCTCGAATCCTGGTGAGAAGGTCCTTAATGGTTTAGCTACTATGACTTTATTAGAAAGTCTTGCAACTATTATAGACCAGAAAATCTCTGTATCCCCGGGACTTGCGTCAGGTTTGGTCAATGCTGCTAAACCTAGTTGTATTAACCAAAACCTGAATCTAGTTTAAAATTATGGCAACTTTAGACGGAACTAACAATTCAACTTATATAAAGACGCCTGCAGAGAAAGGTAAAATGGACTTTACCAAGACTGCAGGTATAGATTTTCCTATTATCAAAATCAACTCTTATATCTTAGGTTATGCAGAAATAAACGAGTTCTCTATAGAAATAGAAGATTTCTTACCACACCTTTCTCTTGAAATTGAGACACCTATAGACACTTTGTCTGGTGTCAACATGCCTAAAGATGGAGACCTTGTCTCAGTCTTTCTTAGGACAACTAATGATGACCTCAAGCCTATCAGAGCTGACTTCATTATCATGCAGATTGCAGTCTCAGAAGTTGATTTTACTAAAAGGAGCCAGAAAAGATACAACCATTATTCTATACAAGGAGACCTATATGTTCCTAAGATGACTTCTGAAGTAGACCAGTTTGCCTTTTGTGGAACCGGCAAAGAAGCTGTCATGGACTTCTGTGAAAGATATAAGTTAGGTTTTGCTTATACAGACCCTGACAATACAGATGACAAGCAAATCTGGCTTTGCTATTCTAACACACCAGAAGACTACATCAAATCTGTAGTTAGGCACATATGGAAAGACGAAACTTCATTCTTTGACTGTTGGATAGACCAGTACTATAACCTTAATTTTGTAAACATCAATGACATATTAGGCCGTAAGCTTGAAGATGACGGAACTATGGACATGGGTCATATGGTTACTTCATTCACTTCTACTTGGTTAGATGGAACTCTTATGTCTAACAATGACAAAGATGATAAGAAGAAATGCCCTAAGTTATTCACTAATGCTGCAGCTATTGAGAACTCTGTCTGGTACATAAAGTCATGGAAACCTTACAATCGCTCTTCTCAAGTCACTCTTAATGAAGGAACTATAATAGAAGCTGAATTCTTTTTAGCAAACCAATATCTGTTTGACAATAATGAGAAACAAGATGTCTCAGTCCTTTGTGAACCTGCTTACAATCCAGACAAGCTGACTACTCATATCTTGTTAAGAGGACGTACAGGTCTTTCAATGGAATCTGCTAAACAATCTAACAATGGAGATTTTGTAGATATCTACAGAAAGACTCCTTGGCTGGGAGTCCAATACGTCATGTCAGATTCAGACAAGAAGTCAGCTGACTTAAACAACATGAAATGGAGTGGGAACCTTCATAAGAACTATTACAGAGCTGAAGCTCACAATAGGATAAACCTTAAAGAACTTGACAAGATGTGGGTTGAGCTCAAGTTTGAAGGACTTAATTTAGGTATAGCTAGAGGTGAGAAGATTCCAGTAGTCATATTTGAGCAGAATGGTATCTTAGCAGAAAAGAACAAATCAGGAACCTCATTCCAAGGGACTATTACAGACCAAGATGTTATGATGATGTACTCAGGATGGTTCATGATAGATTCAGTAAGATATGAATATGTTCCTAATGAAGACCCAGCCCTTTCTAATTTTATTACTGTAGTTACTGTGACTAGAAGAGAATGGAATACTCCAGAATATGTAGAACCTATAGCGGTGACAGACCAAGCTAAAAAGAATCAACAGATGAGCAAAACAGAACAAGAATATATTAAGGAAGCTGAGAAAGCTCCTGAATTAGAATATAGTGAAACTGACTTGAACAACCCAAGTACAGCAAAAATCAAAGAGCTCAAGTCTAAAGGCAAGTTAGCAGAAGCTAATAAGCTTTCTAAACAATGGGAAGACATGAGAGACTTGCTTAAGAGAGCAGGTATTACTAATTATACTGTAACTAGTATGTACAGACCTAATAATTCAATAGGAAAGACCGGAAGTAAATCTAACCACACAGTAGAAAACTTTGCTATGGATATTGTTCCTTCTAATGGAGATTGGGATGGATTGATACAACAGTTGGTCAACAGCCCTGAAATTAGAGAATATCTTAAGGCTCGTAACTTTGGTATCATGGATGAGAGAGACCCAAGATGGAACAAATATTTTGTAGGTTCTGGGAAAGGCGCACTTCACGTAGGATGTGATAGTGGAGCATTAACTTGTTGGAACGAATGGCAAAAGAAATATAATATTGGATAATTATTAAAACCCATCAGAAGTGTTAAGCTCCTCTTGCAATATTTTAAATAAAATAACCACAAATTATTGTTTAAAATATGAATGCAAGAAAGAGCATTAAAACTTCTAAATTATCTATTGCAGCTTTTCATGAAGAACCTTTCTTAAGTCAGGCAGTTAATTCTCAAAATAAACCTTTTATTGTTATGTCTATAAGATAACAAAGGCACTTATATCCAAGTTTACACTTGTCTATTTTGACGTTTCACCGAACCGCTACTTCTTAGGTAACTTTCGCCACGTTCGTCCATAGTTGGGTTCTCACCGTCCAATCCCCTGTGTGCCACAGGTTGGGTTAATAAATTCTGTTCTTGCAGTCCGAATCGTTTAATGTTCTGTGCTGCAAGTAAGTCTCTGTCATTTATTGTTCCACACTTAGGGCAAGTCCATGTACGGTCAGAGAGCTTTAACTGTCGGTTGACATATCCACATCCACACATTTTGGATGAAGGTTGGAATCTGCCAATACGAATCAAAGTCTTACCATACCATTCACACTTGTATTCAAGCATGGAAAAGAAAGTAGACCAACCAACGGAACCTATTGAACGGGCTAAATGATGGTTCTTCATCATGCCCTTAACGTTCAAGTCCTCTATAATAATCGCTTGGTTTTCGCGAACGAGTTTAGTACTGATCTTGTGAAGATAGTCCGTCCGTTGATTGGTTACTTTCTCATATTGTTTTGCTAGCCGCTTTCTAAGTTTTTCACGTCTGTTCCCTCCTTTTTTAGCCTTGCTGAAACGTCTTTGCAGTTGTTTTAGCTTAGCTGTTGATTTCTCCAAGTATTTTGGATTCTTATACACATCACCATTGGAACATACAGCAAAGTCTTTAAGACCCACATCAATCCCAATAGTCCCGTCATAGGTTATGTCCTCCTTTGCAGGAAGCTCTTTCCCATTATCTACCAAAACGCTAATATAATACTTGCCAGTAGGAGTCTTTGATACTACAACCGAAGTCACTCTCCCTTCAAATGTACGGTTAGCTGCAAACTTTACCCATCCTATCTTAGGGAGTTTCACTTTATTGTTATCCAAGTCAACCGACACCGAATTGATAGCTTTATACGATTGTCTACTATTATGTTTTGACTTAAATTTAGGGAATCCTTTCTTTTCCCTAAAGAATCTAGTGAAAGCAGAATCGAGATTACGAATAGACTGTTGAAGGCATTCATTGGATACCTCTTTCAACCACTCCATCCCTTCTTCCTTTTTCAAGTCGGTAAGCATCTTACACAGGTCAATGGAATTTATCCGCTTATTTTCTGTCTGATAAGCTTCAATGCGTTTATTTAAAGCCCAATTATACACATACCTTACACACCCAAAAGACTTCGCAAAGAAAATCTTTTGTTCTTTAGTGGGAAGCAATCTGTATTTGTAGGCTCGTAACATAACTATTTCTATTAATTCAATGCAAATATAATAAATAATAAACTAAAACACAGCCGTATTAGTTTATTTAACTATTTATCTGGTGTCGGGTCGTATATAAGTGCCTTATTTTATTTTGGTGCTCATAAGACTATCAAATTAAATGATGGTTACGCGAGCTCCTCAGTTAATGTAAGAAAAGATATTAATAGACTTGGTCCTGAAAATTTCAAGAAAGAAGTTGTTAAATTTTTTAATACTTCTGAAGAAATGTTTAGGTATGAAGAAAAAATGATTAGAAAGGTATTAGGACATCCTAATTGTTATAATCGTGGAGTTACTCCAGAATGTAAAATTAAAAATTGTGTTTTAGTAAAAGATTCAGAAGAAAACTTTTATTATGTTAAAGTAGATGACCCAAGAATTGGTAAAACTTTATTTTATTCTGGAATTGGCAAAGTTTCTGTAATGGATAAAGATGGAAATACTTTTCAAACTTCTATAGACGACCCAAGATATTTAAGTGGAGAATTAGTTGCACCAAATAAAGGACAAGTCACAGTTAAAACTAAAGATGGTTGGATTAATATTTCTCAAGAAGAATATCGGAAAAATAAAGATAAGTATATAACACCATCCAATAATAGAATTATTGTAAAGCATAAAGGTCAAGACAATGAAAAAGGGTTTGCAATTCCTTTAGAAGAATATAAGAAAAATCCAGATTTATATGAAAGCGCAAATAAAGGATGGATTTTAGTAAGAGATAAAAAAGATGGTACTATTAAATCAGTTAAAAAAGAAGATATGACTGATGATATGGAACCATTTTCTAAAGGAATGGTAACAGTAAAAGATAAAGATGGTAATAAATTTTATGTAGATGTAGATGACCCAAGATATGTTTCTGGAGAATTAAGATTCTTTAGAGAAGGAAAGAAATGGATGCATAAAGGAAATAAAAAAATTCAAGTAGACCCAGATAAAGTAGATAAAAAACTTAAAGAAGGATGGAAACTTGGGTCTATGGAAAATGGATATTATTGGGTTACCAAAGATGGAATCAATAAAAAAATAGAAAAACCTCTATTAGAAGAATATTTAAAAGCTGGTTGGAGAAAAGGTGCTACTCAAATTAAAAAGAGGTGGGTTACTAAAGATAATATTTCTAAATCAGTTTTAGAATCTGAATATGAAAATTATTTAAAAGATGGATGGAAACCTGGAATGAAAACTAATCTTAGATGGATGGTTTCTCCAGATGGAATAAGAAAAATGATTAAACCAGAAGATATTGATTCTTATTTAGATAAAGGATGGATTTTAACTCCACAAGGTAAAAAGAAAAATAAAAATTAATATGAGTTTAGCAGAAATATCACATAAGCTACAAGGACCTTACAATCCAAAAGATTTTAATCTTGTTGGAAAAAGAACTAAGAAAGAAGACCTTTATAAATTTGTAAAGGTCTACAAGTCTTTAGTATATTCAGGCAAACACGACCAAGGTTTTGTAAACTTCTATGATATTAAAAAAGAGTTTAGAAAAGGTCATGAAACTTTTCAAGACTTGATTCAATCTGTGATTTACTCTAGGAGAGCTTTAGGTCTTAAAGGTTTCAATGTAAGTAACATTGTTTGGTTGATTGATAGAAGACCTAGATTTAAAGTTTACACTTTTTTGTCTCACTATGAGATTGCGCTTAAAATCAGATTAGAATGACTGTAGCAAAATTCTTAGAATCTCAATAGATAAGAACGATTTAGAGAAAATAGAGAATGAAACTTTTCGAAGGCTTTAATTTTGATGATGAATTTGATTTTGATAAAGAATTTTCTGACGATTTGAGACTTATTAAGAACAAAGCTCTTATCAGAAAAGAAGTAGAACCTATGATAGAAGCAGAGAAAGATTTCTTTGAACGTAGGATTGATTTGAATTTTACTGATGAGTTTCTGAATCAAATATTGATATCTCTGTTAGAGTATACTTCAATCAGGCCTTCTCTCTATGAAATCAAACAAGACAAATCCAATCTGGGAATGAGAATTGTTAGGCTTTATTCAACTAAGGATAAAAGACCTATCTTAGCTTGGATGAAGTATGATGCATATAGACATGACTTTACTGAAATTTTAGCCCATATCTTTGACAATTATTTTAAGTTTGATGACTTGAACATTGAAGATATCAAGCAAGCTATAGTTGGTCTTGTTAGAGAAAAGTATCCTAACTATTGAGGAAGGTCAGAAACCATATCATCAACTACAATCTTTGGTTTGATAGCTTGAATGATTTTAGGTGGTAATGAAGCACTAGTTGAATAAGGACCATTGAAAGTATAAGTCTTCTGATTAGAACTAGAATTTCCTTCAGTACCATTAGTATTGTTCATTGTATTAGCAATCACATCATTAGGTTTCTCTTCAGGTTTTACATCTTCAGGAACATTAGGTTCTTCCATTTCTGATGTAGGTGTTTCTGCAAAGTACCAGTCAGCCTCCCAAGTTCTTCTCTTTGTCAATCCAGCAAGAACTTTTCCACCAGCTTTGTTCCACATCATGAAAGCTTCTCTAATACTTTTATCATTCTTGTTAGCTTTGACTCTCTTAGCTAATGTGCTCTTACCAAGGTTACCATTACCACAATTATAAGCAAAGTCAACTAATGCATCAAACTGGTGTTGGTTCAACCCACTAAAGTTAGCATTGACATAGTTCTCAAATGCAGGCAAGTCCTGGTTCATGAGGACTTGAGTAGCTTTCTCTTCAGACCATACATCATCAGGATTTACATCAGCTCCATAATGTCCATAACCTATGGTCCAATAAGTTTCAGAAGAAACTGCTTTGTAAGCTTTACTTCTGAAACCTTCAAATTCTTTTAACTTGTTTAATGCTTGCTGACTGAATTTCATATTTAATCTATTGTAAATGACTCAATTAAATTACCATTGAAAAATTTGAACTTGTCTGTAACTTCAACAAAAGCTTGTTCTAGAATTTTATTAATCTCTTTAGAATCTAAAGATTTTCCTAATTTATAAATAATTGATATAATGATTTCTTTAATGAATACATCAATACAAGGATTTCCATCTTGTTCTACTGAATGATTCTTTCCATTAATCTTGAATAAAGCTATTATAGTTCCATCAAAGTTATTTTTATATAATTTAGGTAATGACCAACCATTTTTACCAAGAACATTAAAAGATTTGTATAGAGGAATAAACATAGCTCTTAAGATATCAGAATATTTTTCTGGTATAGAACCATTCTTCTTTAATTTTATCTCAGTAACTATAAGACCGTCTTTATCTGCATATTCTTCAACAATCTTATTCAAGCCTATTTTGATACTCTCTTCAAATTTTTTATTGAATGATATTTGCTTAAGCCTTTCTTTAAACTCTTTGTCTATAGAATCATCTTTCTTTTCATCAAAATCAAAAGACTCATATAATGGTTGCTTGTACTTCTTAATTCTCATTTTACAAAATAGTATTATATCCTTTTAAAATATCTGACAGTGTAGTTCCTGAACTAAGACAGTTATTAGTAATACATGAATTGTCACCACAGTTTATAGCTTGACAGAGATTGTTAGATGGACTATCATTTCCAGACCCAGCTCCAGAATTGCTGCCTGTTCCACCGGTTCCACCACCTGAAGGATTATTGCCATCAGTACCTGTTCCGCTTCCTGAGCCATTTCCTGAATCTCCAGGACCAGCTATGCTACCATTACCATTGTTCAACAAACCTAATGCACTATTCACTAACTGTTCTATCTTAGCATCAATGTTTGCTGTTGGGATATCTGAAGCTGACAACAATCCTGAGTTCTGTCCAAAGTAAACACGACCATTTCTGACAACAACTGCCGCAGCATCTGTATCGACTTCATAAGTTGGTAATCCTCTCTTTGTAGAAGTATCACCAATATTGCTGTTGTCAAATGCTAAATTAGCATTAGCTTTAGGAAATTTCTTCTCGGATATATACTTGTAAGCATTCTTTATAGCTAAAGTCCTGTTCAATCCAAATTGATTCATTGATGTTGATTCAGAATCAAAATTCTTCATCTGAGCATCAGCTTGAGCAGGATTTGGAACCATCAGAATATCATCCTTATCTAAACTAAACGGATTTGATATTCCATTATATAATAGGATGTACTCAGTCTTTTCTGTAGTTCCATAATATCTCAGACTGACTAAGTCAGGACGACATACAAAGTTCTCAGTAACTTTATAAACATTATAGTTCTCAATTTGATTTGACTTGAAGTCAAACACTGAAGGAAATAAGTCAATCAAACGATTTCCTTCCCAATCTACAATCTCTTTTCTGCTATCTAAAGTATGCTGAAACATGTTATCCTAATGTCAATCATAAATATTTATTGAGTCTAGGTCAATCATATGAAATTTTGAAACTATAATCTATGTTGAATTTTAAAAAATAGAGTTAGATGATAGTCAATAAACAATTAATAGATTGTGTCTTAGATACAGGGGAACCTTCAAAGATGTTTGTAGTTTCATACATTGATAAAGAAGGTGACCTTAAACAGCTTACTTACAAACTTCCCTTAGACCAGCTTTTCAATTGGGAATATGCTTGTTCTAGAAATGACAATGCTGACCCAATATGGAAATCATGGGATAACAAGCTTATCAAGAAAGTTCCAACTACAAACCTTTCAGACTACCGTCTTGCTGAACTTCTTTGTTCATTTGGTGATTATGTTGCTCCACTTTATGAGAACAACTTTCCAAAACAAGTCATATGCGATATTGAGGTCAATGTCACTGACTCTGGTTTTCCTGAGGCAACTACAGCAGAGAACCCAGTCAATACTATAGCAATATGTGAAGATTATGAAGTGACTGTTCTTGCTAGAAAAGACTTGACTCAAGCTCAAATCAAATCTATCCAAAAGAAACTTTCAGACTATACAAAGAAGTATGGCAACTATCATTTCAACTTCATTTATTTTGCTAATGAAGCCGACATGCTTTTGTACTTCTTCAAGTTCATCAAAGACAAACCTGCTGTAACAGGCTGGAACTTCCTTGGATATGACTGGATGTATCTTTATAACAGATGTGATATTCTTGGTATTGATATCAGTTTCATAAGCCCGACTGGAAAATTCTATAATTTTGGTGTTGACAACAAGTCTGGAAAGATTAATGTGAAATTGCCTTATCATAAGTTAGTCTATGACTACTTGATGGTTTATAAGAAATGGGACTATGCAGTAAAGTATAAAGAGAACAATACTTTGGATTATGTAGCTGAACAAGTTTTAGGTATTAAGAAAGTAGACCATAAGCTTGGGTTCAAAGAGTTCTACGAAAAAGAATATGAAGATTATGTTTTTTATAATGCTATTGATGTTGTCCTAGTTAATGAGATTCATAATACTTTAAAGACTGCTAACATCTTTACATCAATGGCAAACATTGTCAAATGTAATGCAATGGAAGCTTTCTCAACTATCAAGCCTATTGAAACCGCAATGGTATCTTTCTTATATGATGAGAACAAAGTAATTCCAACTGTTAGGAATAAGAAACCTGCTGAAGATGCTGATTATGAAGGAGCCTTCGTATGGCCAACAGTCCCAAATGCATACCAGTATGTTTTAGGTTTTGATTTCTCGAGTTTGTATCCTTCCATAATAAGACAGTTCAATATTAGTTCTGATACATTTAAGTTTAAGAATCCACATCATAAACGGATTGATAATGAAATAAAAACTTCTTCTGGAGCTGTCTTTACTAAAGAATTTAGAGGATTGTTACCTCGATTCCTTGATTATTATTTTGAGAAAAGAAAGGAAGCAAAAGGTAATAGAAAAAGAGTAGACACAGAAAAAGAATATCTTAATAAGATTCTAGAAGCCAGAAAAGCAGGTATTTCTAAAGAAAATTTTAGAGAAGATTAATCTTATTTTAATCAGGTATAATGTTTATCATATAATAAAATAAATTTATATTCATTTTATTATATGATAGTTCATAATATTAAATTAGAAGAGGAAATATTTAAGTATATAGCTCCAGAAGGAAAACTTATACCACAAAGATGTGTAATTAGTCTTCTTAAAAAGAAAAATTGGTACGATTATTTAAAAAATCTTTATCCCAATTTAACATATCCGGAAGGAGATGTTAAATTTATTAGAGAAGTTTTATATAGATTAATTAACAATATTGACGAACTTCCTAAGTGTCGGACTTGTGGAAAGACTTTACACTTTAGTAATGACAAATTTCCTATTTTTTGCTCAAAGAAATGTTCTAATGCCGACCCAGAAGTTTTAGAAAGAAATAGAGAATCTGTTAGAAAAGCACAAAGAAAAAATCAAGAAACAATAGGAGATAAAATTTTAGAAAAAAGAAAATCTACAATAAAAGAAAGATATGGAGTAGAAACTAGTTCTCCATATGGAATTCCAGAAGTTCAAAAGAAAATCAAAAAATCAATCAAAGAAAAATTTGGAGTAGATAATGTTTTTAAATTACAAGAAACTAAAAATAAAAGACTTGATAATTTAAAAAGAGAAACTACAGAAAGATGGGAACAATTCTTAAGAAAAACTGTAATATGGCCTGATTTTGATAGTAAAATTCCTAAAAATAAAAGAATTTTAATTATTAAAGATTACTGTCCTATACATGGTGATGTTGAAGTTCCTTTAGGAGATGCTTGTCTTCGCGTAGGAAATAAAAGATATTATGAAGGATGTCTTTGTTTTAAATGTAATCCTAAAGTTCCTAAAGAAGAAAGAAAAATATTAGCTTATTCTAAGGCTTCTCAAAAACTTTATAAAAAATTAGTAGCTCTTTTAAAAGAATCTAATATTAATAATAAAATTTATTATGCTACTTTAAATAAAGAATTTTATGTTAAAACAAAAACCGGTAGATATCTAGATTATTATGATGAAACTGAAAATATTATTATAGAATTTAATGGCGATTTATGGCATGGTAATCCTTCTATGTTTGGACCTGATGATTTAGTTAAAAGACCTTTTAATTCCAATATAAAAGTACCAGCTAAAGAATTATGGGACAATGATAATAAACGATACAAAGAAATAAGAAATGAATTACCAGATTGCCATTATTTAATTATATGGGAATATGATGCTTTCAAATATACTGAAGAAGTTTTAAAAGAACTTGTAATTTTTTATAAAACTAAAGATTATTCTAAGTTAAATCTTGTAAAATTCAGAAATGATTAGATTCTTTTTGTTAGATTTGCTTCATCATTTAAAAACAAAAGACTATGGAACAATTTGAACCAATTACTACTAGAAAAATAGGTTCTGAAGATAATTCAGATTATACTAGAAATAGTGTCATTGACAATCATCGAATCTTCATTGAGTATCAAGTCAAATTCTACTCTAGAGATTTAGGTCTAGTTTATAAGCTAAGACCTTATGGTGAAGAAACTACTTATTATAAGGAGAAATTTACATTTGAAGTTCCGTCTAATACAAATGTAGAGTTCCAGCAATTTTCAAACATTATTTTTGGGTTGTCTTTAAAGGAGTTTTCTAAAGATGGTGCTCTTTCTAAAGTATCACAAGGATTTGTCGATTTTCAAAAATTGTTAAGAAAGGATGTTCTTATCAAGTCAATAGTCCCAACTGGACAATATGAGTTAGTAACTACTGAAAAAGGTGAAATAGTAAAAAAGAAATAAGATGAACATTGCAGAACTTTTAGAATTTGTTAATCTTCTTAAAAAGAAGCTTAACTATGCTGGCTCTAATATATGTTCAAGAGTTACTGGCAACGGAGTTTTGATAGACTATGAAGGCCAAATTATTCCTATAGACATTTTTATAGGTTATTATTCTATTGCAATTTGTTTTGATATAGATGATGAGACAGAAGGAATTGTTGATGAGATGGCTAAGTGGGTTATTACAATTAATTCAGACCTTTTTGCTGGAAAGTCAAAAGAATATAAAGAGAATTTTGTAACTAAACTTGTAAATGAAATTAGAACTGTAGTTTCAAGAGGAGATTGGTAAGATGAAAGTTGTAAAATCACATGTCAAAAATGCAGAGCAGATTTACTTTTTAGAGAATCATTGTGACCGAGAAGCTGTCTATATCAAAGACCTTCTCAAAGAAGTTGGTATCACTCAGAAAGAGTTTAAAGAACTAGGCCACAGTTATTTGATTGATAGCATTTGTGTTCCTCTAAAGAGAGATGCAGAAACTTTTAAAGAAGAAACTAAAGAATTCTTAAAAGAACTAGTTACATACACTAGAGTTCATCCAATAGATTCATTCTGGGATTTAAAAAAACCTAGACCAGAACTGTTTGAATCTTATGTAAAAATCTTTAGTGATTTGTCTTACTTGAATGTCTTTACTTCAGAGTGGAAGATTCTTTCTAATGAATTATTTGGAAGGGCTATAGAACTTTAAAAATTGTTAAAAAGTGAGCTAAGATTTTTCTAGTTCGCTTTTTTGATTTATTTTTGCACTGTTAAACAATTAATTATTAATCAAAAAACAAAAGATTATGAAGAAGTGGTATTTTAAATTCTGTTTTGTTCTGGTGACATTGTTCACTATTGGAACGTCTGTTAAGGCTCAGTACACTCAAGAGTTTATTGATGAGTTCTTGAAAATGGCTGAAAGCATTGATAAGTATGAAACTCTCTATTACACTTATCAAGAAGGAAAGGTTTTCTTCAGAGGTTGGATGAACACAAAAACTCACCAGATTCAAGGACCTGCTCGTCAGACTGACAATTCAATCAGTTTGCAGAAAACTGGATTTATGGCAAATGGAAAGATGTATGGTCTCTGTAAGTATGAAGACTTTGATCGAGAAACTCGAGGCATGTACAATAGAAACAAGCTTAATGGATATTTTAAGAATCGAGAAAAACAAAAAGGATACGATTATGTTTGCAAAGATGTGAATGGCAGATTGTGGGGATTCTTCAAGGCAGCTGCATTCAAAGATAAAGTTGAAGTCCACCCTACAGGATTTTTCAGAGGTGACAAGTCATTCATATCATATAAAGATTCTATCCAAAAAATTTATGACAACTATGATAAGAGCAACTATATCATAATTAAAGACAAACCTTTAGATGAAGGATTGTACACCGGTGGAAAGACTCCAGAACCCACTAAATATACTGAACATGGACCGGTCCTTTTTGTTAGAGAAAACCATTATAAACCGGCATTTGAATCTTACTTCATCACATCAGCACCTAACAGAATGCAAACGGAATATTCAGGTGTAACTTATGACAGTAAGTACAAGCATTTGACAAGAAGACCTGATGGAATCTATATTGGAAAATATATTGAACAGAATTTTAGTGATGTTGAAGAATCATACTATGATGACAAGCATGGGAATGACATTTTCTATTCTGACTTTACTAATGCTCATCAATATTCATTCTTCTATTCTGAAGATTACAAAGAAGAACACAAACACGGTTATGAGATTATGCAGGAAACTGACTATGACACTACTATAACTTTAGTCAAGTGGGAATATGGTGATATGAAAGAGTTTTGGAGAGTCAACATGAGTAAAGGAGAATACTGGCATTTCAAAGTCGATTACTATGGCCTGTCATTCAATAGAGATTTCAAAGGTTGGAATGGTGTAGGTGTTTATGTTTGTTGGACACAAGCCTATGAAAAGGCTAAGTTGGGTGTTTATATTCGAGATGGCAAATATGTGGTCCAAAAAGGATTCAATCCAACTATTCCTGGAGATAAGGTCTATGAACAAGCTAAAGAAAAAGTAGTAAGATTACCTAATCACGTCAAGTTCTAATGATAATATTTAACGGTTCATTATTGATACTTTTGGGAATTACTGGTCTGTACAAAACTTATTTTTCTAAATCAAAAGACAAGCTGATTTGTACCGACCAGCTTAAATTTGTATCATTCTTCATAATTTTAGCTGGTCTGTTTTTAATCATGACGTCCACTTTAAAATAAAAGTAAAATGAAAGATTTTCTAGGTCAAGAAATAAAAGTAGGTGACAAGATAGTTGTTTTGGAAAGTAATAAGACTTCTTCTTGGTATGAATCTGGTGAGGTCATTGGTCTTACTGATAAGATGGTCAAGGTCAGATATCCCAATCCAAGATACCTTTATAAGAATGAAACCATCAAATGCTCAGACAAACTTATAGTAGTCAACAATATAGTTTCTAAAGTTGAAGAAGAAAAACTTCAGGAAGCTATAGACAATCATCCAGTCAAACTGACAATGTTAGTCTATGATTCTTATTTTGAATCAGAAATTGTTCATCCTGGTGTCAAGTACTTTTCTCTTTATGATGAAAAACTAAAACAAATCAGAGTTTCTGTAGATTTGAGTGTTCATCCAGGTCAGATTTTGAATTGGAAACCAGGAACTAAAGGATTTAATTTATTCTTAAAAGTTGTTGATACCGGACTTTATACTTTATACAATTCTAAAGGAGAATGTATTTCAGAAATAAATGGATATGTTCCTAACAAGCTTATTCCAGAAAAGGATGGTTATGGTGACTATATTGACTTGCATATCAATGATAGTGGTCTTATAACTAACTGGTATGAAAATCCATCATTTGAAGAGTTTACTTTTAAAACTAAATAAGTATGACTGGCTTGATTTTAATTTTTATTCTTATTGCATTGTTCATGATATCTACTCATAGGTTAATGGATGAGAAGTTATTAGAGAATGCTAATAGGTACAACAAGTACAAAATCTATTCTTATCAAGGATACAGAGATGTGTTTACTCGATATTTTGTCAAGAGAGTAGTTTGTTATGCTTGGTGGTTAATACCAATTTATGTGACTCTTAATGAAAAAGAGAGTGGTTGTTCTATGATAGATGAGAAATATAATATTCGGTTCTTTGATTCTATAGAAGAAACTGAACAGACTATGAAAGAATTATACGAAACAAGAGAAACGAAACCTAAAATCAAAAGAGTAAAATGAATCCAGGATTTTTAGCTTTTATTATTGTTATTGCAGTTCTATGGGCATCATCTTTTGCCAGTACTTATGAAAGCAATACTAAGAACTGCTATAACAAGTACAAAATCTACATGAAGATTGAAAATGATACCTACGTATCTTATTACGCTAAAGTAGTAACTTGGTATTTGTTTTGGATAATTCCAATGTATGAGACTTTGAAAGAACATCATTTTAATAATTCTTATTGGGTTGAAGAAACTATGTACTGGGATACTGAAGAAGCTTGTAAGAAGTTTTTAGAAGTTAAGTACAATTGTGACAAGAAAGAACCTAAGAATGTAAAGCATTTGAAAGTTTATAGTAAGAAATAAAGCTGGTTAATTAATCATTTTTAAAGTCTTTTAATATAATAAATATTAAAAGACTTTTTTGCAAATGGACAATAACATAGCTATTACTGATGATTATATTTTAAAACTTTTGATAAAAGAAAATGGTAATCTGAATACATGTAGAATAAAAATACCATGGCTTAAGAAACATGGAATTTATGATTATTTAATTAATAGGTTTCCAGGTATATCTGATATACAAAAAATAGTTTATTGGATTAATAATAAAATGAAATCAAATCCAATTTGTTCTATATGTGGAAAAGAAAATATTAGATTCAAATCTTTTTCTGCTGGATACTATTCAACATGCTCTCAAAAATGTACTAAAGAATTAGATATCGAAACTTCACAATTAAAAAATCTTACTGATGAAGATATTTTAAAAATTGCTTATGACAAATATGGAAGGATAAGTCCAGAACATGTTAAAGAAAGATGGTTAAAATTACATGGATATTACGATTATATAATGTCTAGATATGATGATTCTGAAAGTATCTGTGAAACTTTCTATAGGATTATTCATAAAATTGAAATTAGACCTACTTGTAAAGAATGTGGTAATGCTGTAAATTTTATTGGGAAAGATATTGGATATAGACAGTTTTGTTGCAATGATTGCGCTAATAAAAATGAAGGAACTAATATTAAGAAAAAGGACAAAGGAATTAAAAGCCTAATAGAATCTTATAAAAAGAGATTCAATCTGGACATTGAAGTTCCTAGTGGAGAATTAAGAGAAAAGGTTTTTGTTTTAAATTATTGTCCAAATCATCCTAGAATAGAATTAACTTGGCTTCAATTAGGAAATAGATTAAAGCAACATAGAAATTTGTGTATTAATTGTTCTCCAGAAAGAAACAGTGAAACTTCTATCGAAACAAGAATAAAAAATATTTTAGATGAATTTGGAATCAATTATATCCAGCATAATAGAAATATATTAAAACCAAGAGAATTAGATTTTTATTTTGAAATCGACAATATTAAATATGGGATAGAGTGTAATGGAGTATATTGGCATCAAGGTTTACATGGAAAAGCTTTGCATTTAGAAAAAAGAAAATTAGCTGAAAAAAATAATATAAGGCTTTTATCTTTATGGGAAGATGATATAAAATATTCATTAGAAAAAATTAGATGGTTCTTACAAACTAAATGTCAAAAAAATAAAAAAATTTATGCAAGACTTTGTCAAATAAAGGAGGTATCTTCTAAAGAATCCAAAGAATTTTTAAATAATTATCATCTTCAAAATAATTGTAATGCTCCTATAAGATTAGGATTATATTATAAAGATGAATTAGTTCAATTGATGACTTTTGGAAAATTACGAAAGAACCTTGGTTCGAAATCAAAAGAAGGAGTTTTTGAATTATATAGGTTGTGTTCTAAAGGAGGATATTCTATAATTGGTGGACCATCAAAAATCTTATCATATTTTAAAAAACATTATTCATGGAATTCTTTAATCACTTATTGTCATTGTGATATAAGTAATGGTGACATTTATGAAAAATTAGGTTTTTCTTTTGTCAAAGACTGTGGACAAGGATATACATATGCTCATTATAAAACTGATTATAAAAGAATCAATAGATTCAATTTAAGAAAAAGTATAATAGATGATGGCAGTGGTCGAACAGCAAATGAAATATTAGAAGACCAAAAATATTTTAAATGTTATGATTCCGGAGTAAAAAAATATGAATTAAAAAATAATTAAGGCAATGGCAGAATTTTATAATATAGACCCTTGGGAATGTTCTCTTGAAGAATTAGAAAAAAATGTTAATTCTCTTCAAGCATTAAGTGAGTTTTGGGACTCGATGCAGTTGGGTTCAAAGTTAATTTTGAATAGTAGTTACGGGGCTTGTGCGTCTAAATGGTTCTTTATGCATAATGTTGATGTTGCTGAAGCAATTACTTTGCAAGGTCAAGACCTTAATCATTATAGTGAAGATACTATTAACAAGTATATCAATGAACAGTTTGTTAAAGACGTTGCTCAAGGAAAATTTGATGAGTATAATGCTTCGGTTGAAAAATGTAAATTCATAAAGGCTACAGCTTCACATGGTTTGCCTACTGCAGCAGTTGGTGGTGATACTGATTCTATTTACGTTACTTTTGACCCAATCATCAAGCATATTAATGTTCCTAAAGATAAAGCAGTTCATTTTTGTGTAGATGTTACTAATAAAGGTCTTGGACCTTATCTTGATTCTTCTTATGATGAATATGCTAAGAGATATAACTGTGACAAGAACTACCAAGCATTCGAGCTTGAAAAGATAGCTAGAACTTGTCTTTACTATGCTAAGAAGAAATATTCGATGGAAGTCTGTTGGGAAGAACCTAACATCTTCTTGACTCCAATGTCTCATGTAATCTACAAAGGTCTTGAAGTTGTTCAAGGTTCAACTCCAAAATATGCTCGGGAATGCCAGATAGACTTCATCAAGTTTGTCCATAAGTGTTTTTATGAGACTGAGAAGAAACCGTCATATTCAGATTGCATAGCTAAACTTAAAGAATATAAAACAAAGTTCATGTTACAAGACCCTAATGATATATGTAAAGGTCAGAACATTGGTGACTATGAGAAGTTTATTGTGAATGACAAACCACAGAATGGAGCATTTGAATATAAGCTTCATTGTCCAATCCATGTGAAAGCCGCAGGTCTTGGAAACTATATGTTGTTCAAGAACAAGAAGTTCTTGTCTAAGTACTCAATATTGAAGACAAGTTCAAAGTGCAAATTCTATTATACAACAGACCCAGTGGTTGAAGTCTTTGGTTTTGAACCTGGTAAATTTCCAGCGGAATACGCTCCGGGCGTCGACTACGAAATACAATTCCAGAAAGTAATTCTAGACCCACTCAATAGGTTAATTTCTGATGTTCTTGGTTATCAACCGTTGAATCCAGCTTTGACTTTCACTAATGCATTGTTTTAAAGAATGTTAAAGATTTCAAAATATAGTGGATGAATTTTTCTAGTTCATCTACTTTTTGTATATTTGCCGTAGGTAAGATAATAAGAAACTTAAAAATTGGAATTATGAGAAAGATTGGATTTGCTAACAAGATGTTTACTTTATGGGAAGTGACAGTTCTTCCTCAATATACTCAGTTTGGAACTGCAACAGTTCATACTAGTGATTTAGTTCACAATGGATATTTACAAAACATATGCATCTCTGAGTCAAAATGTAGAGAGCTTTACCCTGACTTTGACAAAATGTTTGATGAGACTTTAAGAGGAAAGTCTCAATCGTTTGATGTCTCTACTAATGATACTGAAGCTGATTGGTGCGGTAATGGTTACAGTATGGTCAGAACATTTATCAGAGGCAAGTATGAAGGTTTGAGTATTGATGAGGTTTTTAATATTGATCCTTCTTATCTAGTATGGTTCAGAGATTTCATGAATGTTGCAGGGAATCGATACAATGAGATTCTGAAAGTGAATATTGAGAAATTTGAGCCTTTGAAAGTATGGGAAGAGAAAAAGTTCAATGAGAATCTTTTAGCTTTGAACAAGGCTTTTGAACGTTGCAATACAGAAGATGAGTTTGAAATCAGCTTCATAGCAGAGAACAATCCAAGGTCACCTGAAGATTGTAATAGTTTTTATATGACAAAGGTTGAAACTTCAACTGGTGAAATCATGAATTGGAAAGACCCAAATTGCTTGATGCACAAGAAGTTCTTTGAGTTTGACTACTCTCAACTTTCTTTAAGAGATTGTTATGAAGATATGAACATCTATTACCTGAAGTTGAATGGTAAGAACAAGCTTGTCAAGAATCATGAAGTGACTTTGAGAGTCAAGAAGACTTCTGAGAGAGTTGAAGAACGCCAGCTCAGTGAGTACTTTAAAGTGATTGAAGTATTGAATATCAAATCAGTTAAAAAATAAGAGGTTATGTGTCAGTACAATATTCCTGGAGATATAGATGAGTTGTTTGCAAATGGCAACAGAAATTATTCAATAATAGATTATTCTATAGAGGGAATGGACAATGAAGAATCTATGGATTTCTTTTTAGACTTTATTGGTGTTCCTCAAAAGAATATTGTTTTAGATGATGGGACACAAGTCTATCTGGTTCATGAAGATTATGATTATGAACTTAAGATTGATGCTGGCGGACTTGGAGATTTCTTCTCACATTCATTTGAAGTAACAATTTGCAAACCAGAAGAATAAGAACAGTAATATATGAATATCAGAAACTTAAGTAAAGCTCTAGATATTGCTGACAGAATAGCAGCAATTGATTCCCTTATAAAGGCTATCAATGAAGATGGCAATCTGAAAATCATCAATGCTAACAATGATTATGACAGACTTGATAAAGAGTTCAACCAAGACCTTAGAAAACTTTTAGTAAAACAAAGAGACAAGTTAATAGTAGAGTACAAACGTTTAGACAAAGAAGAATAATGGAGAATTTAAGAAAAATACCTATAAAGATAGGAATTATTGATAATGATTTTTATCAAGGAACTTTAAGAGCTCAGATTGAAGAACTTCAGAAGAACAGAGAAGTTGATATTGAATTAGTTGATGCTGAAGAACTTAAGAATGAAGAACTTGAAGAAGCTCCAGTCATCTTAAGCAAAACTTATGAGAACCGACCAATTTGGTTAGAACCCGTGAAACCTTGTAAAGGCAAGAACAGTAAATGCGATGTCTGCTATGAAAAGCAGATTGCTAAGAGGAGAAAGAAAAATAAGAACAAGAAAACACATATGAGAAAATAATCATGCTAGTTCCATTTACAGTAATAGCAAGTGTGACAATTATCTTGATAGTGATATGGGTACAATATATGGATAATCTTCCTAAAAATTTTGATGAAGATTATTGCAAATACAATCACTATAGAATCTATCAAGTAGATGAGATAGACCGTTCTTATTATATAGTGAAAGTCATGAAATATAAGCTTTTAGGAATTTTTCCCATATGGCAAATGATTTATGACATGGTTGACAGACAAACTGGATGTTATATCATTAAAAGATTTTCTACTATAGAGAACGCTAAAAAATGCAGTGATAACTTTTATGCTAAATATCTTGCTACAATGCCAGATAAACTTGTATCTAAGAAAACATTAGTCATTGAAAAATAGAAAGACATGAATATTCAAGTACCATATAAAAATCAGATTAGTGGTTTTCTCATTGTCAAAGATGGGATTAAGACCATTAAAGAATGTCTAAATGCTTTGGCACAAATTGCATCTGAGATTGTAGTTGTTGACACAGGTTCTACTGATGGAACTTTAGAGTTTTTGAGAAGTTATCCACAAGAGAACTTCAAAATATTTACATATAAGTGGCATGATGATTTTGCCACAGCTAGGAACTTTGCACTCAAACACTGTTCTTGTGCTTGGGTCTTCTTTGTAGATGCTGATGAGATTCTTACACCTGAAGGAATTGCTTGCATTAAAGACCTTCAAGAACATGACTTCTATGATAAAGTTGCTTACTGGATAGAGAATACAGAAGAGTTTTATTATGCACCTAGATTAGAGTTGTTCCGTACTGATTTAGGTCTTCAGTTCAAAGGTCGTGTTCATGAATATCTAGATGGCTCTAAATTACCTCAAGACAAGATAGGTATTGTCTCTACTGGAATAAAACATCTGAAGACGGTTGAAGAAGTTCATGAAAGAGCAATTAAGTACTTCAATATAGCAGAACAAGCTTTAAAAGCTAATGAGCTGAATACTGTCAGAGATTTTTACTTTTATGGAATGTCTGCTCAGATGGCCGGAAAACACGATTTAGCCTGGGCTGCGTTTGACATTGCCATCAGAATGCATAAGCTAAGACCAGCTTGGCTTATATCAGATGTCGTCAATTGTTATGACTCTATAGCAATGTATTATCAGAATAATGGAAAGTTACAACAAGCTATAGAGACTTGGCTAACTTCTATAGAATTGTTCCCAAGATATGACATCTTCTATTTTGTAGCTGAATGTTGTGTCCAGCTTTACCAATACAGAAATGCTTCTTATTATCTTAGCAGAGCTAAAGAGCTTATGGAAATCCAGAAGAACCCTTGTGAGAAGTTCTTTGTCTCTAAACTTCTTGAGACAAAGTTCATACCTGAACTAGAAGAAAAAATCAAAAAAGAAATAGTATGAAAAATCTAGAAGTCCACTTGAACTGGAAATGGTTCTTGAATTACTTTGATATCCTCAAGAGTATCTACCACACTGGTTACTTTCTTATCAGACACCAAGAAATAGTTTGCTGGAAACCAACGTTTGCTGAAGCCTTTCAAGAAGGCATGAAAAAGAAATGGCCTCAAGGAACTTTCTCTGTACAAGGTTTTGAAGACGTTGACTCAGGAATCACTATAAGCACTCCTAGAGTAAGATTTTAAACTAGGGATAGATTTACTCAATCGAAATCAAAAGCTTCTATAGAACGTTTAAAATTGATTTTAGAAGATGCCAAGAAAGCCAAAAGAAGAATCTGAAAAGAAAGTCAAAGAGAAAAAACCTAAAGTAGTCAAAGAGAAAAAAGAAAAGTCTGATGAAATAGGTCTGTTTGACATTATCAATTATATTTTCTGTAATCCATCTAAGCTTAGAGAAGTTCCAAAGAGTCTTTTAGATAGAAACTTCTTCATGATTAACCGAATGCTTGGTATAGGGTTTCCTATGCAAGCAAATGCTTTCCAATTGAATTGTATCAACAATGTTGAAATCACCTATTGTTGGTCTGATTTCATGAGAGCAAAAGGTTATACACGAGTTCCAGGATTCATATTTACTAAAGGAGTTCAAAGAACAAAAGCTGAGACCGAATCTAAGAAGAAAGTTCCTGAATCAGTAATCAAAGAATATGCTAAGACATATAAACTAAGCTTGAAGGATATTCATAGTGCACTTAAGATGTTTCCTGAACAGATGGAATCTGATTTGCTTAAGTTCAAGAATAAGATTGAAGGCAACAACTTTGTAAAAGAAACAAAAAAGAAAAAATAAGATGAGGAAAGCTGTAAAAGACTCAGAAGTTGAAGTTCAAGAAGTTGGAACTAAAATCAAATGGTTCAAAGCACCAGAGATTCATGAACTTCAGAATGCAATTGAGAAAGGAAAAATCAAGATAAAGAAACATGTTGATATTCGAAAGATGAGTATCATACGTGTAGACCATGTGACAATCAACATCCAGATTGATGATGTCATCTACAAGTTAGAAGACAATACTAACAACAACTACATTGCTGAATGGAAGAAAGGTCCTGGTCACTTTATCAGAAAAGACATCCGTAAAGGAACTGTTGTCTTAAGTGGAAAAGAGATAGGCCCTTATGTCGAAATCTGCTATGCAAGTAAAGATGGTTTCTTGAAGAAAGCTCTTATACGTGTAGCTTATGAGCTGACTGATTCAGAGCTTACAGAAGAAGGTCTTGTTGAAGAGATTAAGAAATGGGATTCTTACAATATCCTTCATGGAAAGATTCAAGGTCTTTATTATACAATCATCAAGATTGTGGGTGCTAATGAAGACTACTCTAAAAAAGAAATTCTGACAAAAGACATTGAAAATCTTGAAGAATTTGCTGCTACTACAGACTTTGTTGAATATCAGGCTGAAGACTCTACAGTCGAAGAAAGCTCTAATCCTTTATTCTAATGGAAGTTACAAAAGAAGTTTACCAAATAACATGCAACAAAGAACAACTTAAGATTATATCTCAAGCTATTGAATGTTGGAGCCGAAGATTGAGCGGACAACTTGATTCTTTTGGTGACAAAGTCATAGAGAACTTGTTATGGAATCTTTTGGATAAAGTTCCTAGAGACAAAGATGGTAAGTTCTCTGATGAAGAGTTTAACAAGTATCTAGAGAATAAAGAGCTTGTCAATGAACATCTTAAGGCTATCAAGAACATTCTGTTTCCAGAATTTGCTAGATATCCGGGAGCTTCGTATGGATATAACAATACTCCAGATATAGGAAACTCTTATCAGATTTACAGGACTATTGAATATGTTCTAGCTAAAGAAAGAGAAGCTGAAGCTAAGGCCACGGGTAAAGAACATGGATATGATTGTTATTTAAGTCCAGCATTGCCAAGTGGAAATTTGGGTACAATTAAAGTAGAAAAGATAGAACCATGAAAGACTGTTTTAAAATCAACAAAGTAGGAACTTTAGTTTTTGTAAGTTATAAAGATGAAGTCATTTTCAATATTGGGGAGATTTCTTCAATAGAACCTCATTATCCTGGAGAAGAAGGAACAACTCATGCTGTACATTTGATAATGAATAACCAAAGTACAATGCGGTTGTTAGACATCAAATTAGAAGACATGCAAGAACTTTTTGAAGAGATTGACAAAGTCCTTTTACAAAAGAACTCTCAAGCTTTATTCGAGATGTTTAAAGTGGATGATGAAGAAAGTGTTTCCATGCCTTCTAAGTATGAAACAGTAAATGTTCCTTTGTAAAAGAAAATACATAAGGAGAAACAATCCTTTTTTACTTAAATGAGAAAGAATGTTAATGAAGATGAAATCTCCTTCAATATAGGTCTAAAAAACATGAGACAATCTGACAATGGCAACCTTAGAGGAACTATGATTCAGTTCTTCAATTTCATAGAAGGTGTCAAGACACGTTACAAGAACTTGCACTGGGCTGAAACAGTAAAGTCAAGACATGAGACTATAGATGATTTTCTTAACGAAATCTCAAGTTTTGAAGATGAGTTAGCAGAATCATATCAAGGTTCTACAAGTCAGTTCAATCCTACTGATATAGTTGGTATCAATCTTCCTATAGAATGTCCTGTAAATTTAGCAACGGTTCTTAAAGAAAGAGTTATGCTGCTCAGAGATATTCTAGACAAGGACCCTGAATATGTTGGAGAGGTTTCACTCATTGATGATTTTCTTATTAAGATAAAGAAATTCGGTAGTTACCTGATGAGAATGGAGTAAAATACCATTCTCATCATTAGTCATAACAAAATAAAATGATAAAGGATATAGAAGAACTTAAAGAACTAGGTTTTGAGAAAGCCTGTTCTTTTTTAAGAACATGTCGTGTCTATGAAAAAATTGACATGTTTTATTTTAAAGTCAAGATAGTTTCTAAAAATTCAGTAGAGTTCTACAAGTCTAATGGAAAGTTAATCAAACCAGAAGACATTATTCTTTCTAAGATGTGGAGAGAACCTATTGAAGACCTTTCTAAAGTCATACTGACTGCAGAGAACCTTCAAGATTTTGTAGGATATACATTTGGATTCTTTTTCTTACCTTGTGAGAAACCTCTTAAAGTTTCTTATTCAATTGCATACAACAATGGATTCAAGTATTTCTTGAATGATGTCTTCTTCGACAACAAGAAACTTGATTTTGTCAAAGATGAAAGGTTCTTGACATTAGACTTCAATGAATTGTTCAGTTCATATCTAGTCTCTACTAAAGGTTCTGAACTGTACTTAGACAAGTTTTCTGCTGATGTCTTTGAATTCAATGAAAACTATCTAGAAGAGATTATCAACAATGCTCCTGACAGGACTTACAAAGACATGACTGAATTCTTGATTTGGAACTTCTCTTATAAAGATGTTCCTTTGATTGAAGAAGACATTGTTGCTGATGAGAAACCTGAAGGATATATCTTCAAGAATGGTAATGACATTTATCAGATAATCTTCAAAGAATCTGAAGTCAAGTTCTCTGAACAGTCTAAGCTTGGTATGGAGCTTACTATCCTCAACTTCTGTAAATGGATTAAGACTATAGACTATGGTGACTTGATTACAGCTTCTTATGTAGAGAGTGTTTGCAACCTCTTCGAAAAGTATTTGAAATATGGAAACATAGACGAGAAGTACTATCATATCACTCCAGAAGAATTAGAAGCACCTACATTTGGTTATTATGCAGGAACTTGTTATGAGTTTATTCCAAACAAGTTTGTGAGAGAAGTTTGTATGAGCAACAAGCTTTATGAGAACATTTTCAAGATTCTTCTGAATGGATTGAGAAGACAGAAGTTGAAGAACAGTTATCAGCTTATTAATATAGAAGCTCAAGCAATCTGGAATTCTCTTGTCAAGACTATCCAAATTTCCACAATGGGTGACTATAGTAGCTTGATAAGTCTCAATAAATACTAGTGAGAATTAACCTTTAATATTTCAGAGGAGTTCATACTACACTAGTTCGCGACGATGTTTAGTTCCTGCTTCTCTTAAAGAATAGGTTTAAGGCTAGGATACGGTGTTCTTTTTTGATTGCAAAACCGGATTCCTAGCCTTCTCAGTCTTTAATCAAAAGCAAAATTCCAGCATACATATTTGTATGAAATCGAACATACTTTACATACATGGTTTTGCAAGTTCTCCTAACTCAAGAACAGTCAGACTTTTAGAACTTGCTTTATCTGAATACAATATCATAGCGCCTGAAGTATCTAGCGACGTCCAGGATTCAATAAACTACATCAATAAAGTAATTAATAACAAAGAGATAGACCTTATCATAGGGACGTCCCTAGGTGGTTTCTATGCTTTGTCATGTAATAACATAGGAATACCAGTTGTTGTAGTTAATCCTGCAGTGAATCCAACTCAAGACTTAAGACAGTTCTTAGGAGAGAACAAGTACTTGAATCCAAGAAAAGACAAGGCGGTTTCATTTGAGTTTAAAGAATATGACTTGAATAAGTTCGGAAGATATGAAGCTAAGTTAGATGATAAGATAGAGCTTAACAAGAATCTTATCTGGGCGATTCTTTCAAACAGAGATGAGACTATCAAGAAATCTAATGATGAGTTCTTTAAAGAGAGATTGAAAGAAGGTCATATCATCATTACTGATGAGATTGGACATAGGCTTGAAGATGATTATATACTTCACGACCTTAGGGATTTGATAATTAACATTTTAGAGAATGATGAATATAGGAATCCAGAACTAGAGCAAGATATTGTCTATGAATCACTTAATGAGATGGAAGCTGGGCCTTTATTTGAAAGCTTTAAGACTCTATGGCCTGATGATGAAGAGATGAAGCTCAAGTACATTAATGAAATTTGGGATGACTTACAAAGAGCTTATTCTTACATAGGTGGCTTTGCCACCGCTAAGACTAAAGAAGAGTTGTTGAGAAAAGCAGATATCTGGAAATTATGCTTCAAGAATGGTAAATTAGTTGCTTTTAGTTTATATAAAGACACTAAGTTTGGTAGAAAGTCTATATGTGGTGCAACTGACAATACCGAACTAGGCAAAGTCTGGTTCCAAAAAATCATCGAAGAAGACATCAGAGAAAAGAACCGTGCAGTCTATACTGAAGTTTCTGGGAAGATGGAACATTATTTTAGAAAATATAATGCTCCTCTTATCTCTTATGAGCTTGTCAAGCATATTCTTTTAGGTAAAGACATTGACCAAGAGATTGATATTGAAGATGAGAAGAATCAACTCTATGATTTTGATAAAGACTATCACTATTACAGAGTTCTGAAAGACGGAAACCGCCATAGAAAAATCATGGTAGGAAATTTAAAGGGATTTAATTAAATCCCTTTAGAGTTCTATAAACATTGAAAATTTTTAATTTAGTAACCAATGAACCAATTCTTACAAAATGTTATTTTCTTTTACATATTAAAGAATCCAGCTCTAGCAATGAAATGCAGAGGAGAATTCTTTGATGCAACATACTTGAAAATTCTTTTTGATATTCTAAAACCATTTGCTCTTCAATATAAAGAGTGTCCAACATTCATACAAGCAGTTGACCTAGTCAAGTCTGAAGGAAAAGACAATGTAGTTCCAGTTGATGCTATTGAAATGATTTATCAACATTTAGACAAGCTTTCTCAATATGAAGAAGATTGGCTCGAGTCAAATGTCAAAGCTTGGTTGACATGGTCTAATACAATGAGAGGTCTTAGGACAACAATTGGTTATGTCAAGACTATCTCTCCTGATATCACTATAGAGAATTATCAAGAGATTAATGAGAAGATTAAGACTATCTTCAATAGTGAGACTCAGATGACTTTTGATGATGATGAAGGTTCAGACTTCTTCAATCCAGAAGAACATCAAGTAAAAAATCTTAAAAGGACTAGTACTGGATATCCATTCTTAGACTTGTGTTCTAAAGGAGGTTATTGGAAAGGTTCTTTATGGTGTTTAGCTGGAGCACCTAAAGTTGGTAAGTCGATATGGCTTCAGAACTTATGTGCTAAGAGTGTAAGTGCTGGACATGACTCGGCTTATATCTCACTAGAACTTCAAGTTGAAATGATTAACCAACGTATTGGTGCTAACTTGTTCAATATCTCTACATATGATTATGATAAAGTTGTAGCTGATACTGAAGCATTCAAACAAAAAATAAAAGCTTATTTTGATTCATTGCTTATAACACCTGGAAAGTTATGGGTCAAAGAGTTTCCAACTTCATCTGCTAGTGTGTTTGATTTGGAAGCTGCTTTATTAAAGAAAGAAGAACAATTTAGCTTGCCAGGAAAACCATTCAAGTTCAAGAATATCTTTGTTGATTATATCAATATTCTTAAGAACTATAGGAATCCAAATTCTGAAAACACTTATCTGAAAATCAAACAGCTAGCAGAAGACTTGAGAGCCATGGCTCAAAGAAACAATTGGTGTGTAATAACAGCAACACAAACAAATAGAGCACAAGCTGGAGCTGTTGACATGGGTTATTCTAGTATTGGAGAGTCATATGGGCTTATAGCTACTGTCGACATGTTGTTCGGTATCATTCGAGATGTTGCAATGCAAGCTAATGGTGAATATTACTTGAAGATTATTGCAAACCGTGCAACAGACCATATGGAAGAACGTAAGAAGTTCTTGCTAGAGAAATCATATTTGAGAATTGAAGAGGACAAGTCAAGTCCAATCATCAATGATGCAGAGATTGTAGACGAATTAGCAAAAGGAACTTGGAACAAGCCTAAAACTCCAGGAGTAGTTATAGATGCTAAGTCTGGAAACAACAATGGCAATATGCCTCAGTTGAATGTTCCACCACAAAGCTTAAGTCAAGCCGACTTGCTAGCTACTGAACTAGTCAATAAGAATCTGTTCAATTTATAAAGAAATGAGGACCTAAGTCCTCATTTCTGTTTTTAATCACTTGACAAAATTCCCATATAATTTTTAACAATTACCTTACAAACAATGGAAAACTGAAATAAGAATTTAATTTTTATTTCAAGTCTCCAAATCAAATATCCTCATGGCAGAAAAATTAGACAAAATGCCTACCCGTAAGATTCTGAACAACTCTTACAATCAAGGTGGGAATGACCAAGTATTTACCTCTTCAATCAAAATTGACCCAGCTGTCTCTGACAGGTATGATGAATCTACAACAGAAGACCCGGCTTTACTTATAGAAAGAAAAGAAACTCAAGAAGAGATTTTCCAAATATTCATTTCTTCTCCTTATGCAAAGAAATATCCTATAGAGAACCTCAAGAAGATAGAGAAGAATGATATTACTAAAGTGTTCTATTACGTCAAAGAAGAACTAGATAAAATCAGAAAGCTTTCCGCTTATGAACTTGTTCTAGCAATCAATGAGTTCTTTGACTTCAATTATAATGTGATTTGGCATGATGTTCTTTCTGTAGAGCTTAAAGGTGAAATATTAGAAGACCTTTATGAGAATCACGGAATGAAATCTAAAATGCAAGTTTCTAAAAAACTTTTCTAAATGACTGAGAAAACTAATTTTGATTTTATTGCACTAGACCTTACTGATGCCTTTGTCATATCAGACATTCACTTAGGCGTCAGAAACAACTCTTTGTCTTGGCAAGAGAATATCAAAGACTATTTTGACAGTTTCTTCATACCATTGATTAAGAAAAACAAGACTAAAGATTCTTTTGTCCTTATATTAGGTGATGTCTTTGATGACCGTAAGTCTATATCAATTGACACTCTCAACTTGACCATAGACATATTAGATAAAGTATCTGAAGTCCTTCCAGTCTATATCATTATAGGAAACCATGACATGTTCAAGCGTTATGACAACAACATCAACTCACTTAAGGTTTTTGAAAGACATAAGTATGTCCATGTTATAAAGACTCCTACAGTAATATGTTCAGCTATAGACCCAGAACATGACTTGATGAACTATGCTTTGTTGTTGCCTCATCAAGGTGATGTCCAAAAAGAATCTAAAATAATCCAAGACTTCTTAGATGATTATGGCTCTTCAGACAAAGAAAGCCCTAACCTGATATTCACTCATACTGACATTGCGGGTCTTAAGTATGACAACAACAAGAACATTAATACTGGAGTAGTCCTCAAGAAGAATGCTAATGTCAAGATATATTCAGGTCATATCCATAAAAGGCAAGAGACTTCTAAAGTGACTTATGTGGGTTCACCTTATCACTTGAGAAGAAGCGACATAGGCAATGACAAAGGCGTATATAGGATAAACTTCTTAAAACCTAAAGACAAACCTAAATTCTTCAAGAACAATTACAGTCCTATATTCCAAAGATGTTTCTATGATGCTATCATAGACTTGACTATCAAGGACCTTAAGAAGATTCTCAAGAACAACTATACAGACATCATAATCAATGAGAGTGATTTGAGGACTTTGAACGTCAATGACTTGTTTGTATCTCTGAATAGTTGTGAAGCAAAAAGAATAGAAATTATAGTCAATAAGAATCTTGAAAGTTCTTTAGAGAACAATGATGAGAACTACCAAGAAATTTCTTTGAATGAACTAATCGAAAACAATATTGACAGTATGAATATAAGTCCTGGAACAAAAAAGAAAATAAAAGACTTGTTCAATTATTATAACACTTTAGCAAATCAAGAATTCAATGAAGAGTAAAAAAGAAACTAAAATAAAAAAGAAGGAATCAGAAATAAAAGTGATTCCTTCTTCTCTTAAAGCTTCAGTTAAAAAGAAGATACCAACTAAAGGAGTAGACCCAAAGTATCTTGGTATTCCTAATATCAATTTCTCTTTGACTGATAAAGATGACAAGAGAGAACCTCAGTTTGCTTATGAGAGAAAGACTAAAGGTTATGACAGGTCAGAACTTTGGTCTTTAGATTCAACAATAGCTAGGTTCATTGCTCCGAGACTTAGAGATTTTGCCGAAGACCATTGTGGATATCCAGCTTGCTTTGTCGATGATAAAGAATGGAGTGAGATATTAGACAAGATGGCTACAGCATTTGAACTCTTGTCTAGTGATGAGTTTCTTTTTCATTCTAAAGAACAAGAGGCTCAAGTTGAAGAAGGACTCGACTTGTTCAGAAAATGGTTTCACTCACTTTGGGATTAAAATAATATGCAGATACTTCATTTAGAATTCAAGAATATAGGTTCATTTGGAGAGAAACTTCAAGTGATAGAATATCCATCAAATGGTAACCTAGTAATGATTAAGGGCGACTCTGGTGTTGGAAAATCAACTTACTTGAATATCACTAAGCTTTTGCTCTTCGGTAAAGCAGACGGCATCTCTAAGAATGCTATCGCTAATCGAGTGAACAAGAATGGATATATCAAAGGGATTGTCAAAGAAGGAGATAAGACTTATATCATAGAAAGAGGATTCCAGCCTACTTATCTGAACATCTTCAAAGAAGATGGAACTAATCTAGATATGGTTGGTATTAAAGATGCTCAATCTTTTATTGACAATGAGATTGTCAAAATGTCATATACTCTATTCTCTAATATTGTCTCTTTGTCACTTATTAATTTCAAGACATTTTTAAAGATGAGCCCTTATGACCGTAGAGAAATTATAGACAGAGTCTTTTCACTTGAAATCATAAATCATATTTTTGAACTTATCAAAAAAGACATTAAAGAGATTTCGAGCAATATTAACATAGACAATGCTAACATATTCTCTTTGAATGCAACAGTTGAGCAAGGAAAACAAGAGTTAGAGAATATCAAGCAGAATAATGATAGTTCTATCTCAAGTAGTATCCAGAACAATATCAACACTATAGAGAACCATAACCAGACTCTTGTCAAGATTTCTGAAAAGTACCAGGAAATCCAGAAAGTGCTGTCTTCATATGAAAGCATGAAGCAAACACTTAATACTGAACTGATTAAGAAGAATACTGAGTACAAGGCTATTCTGAAGAACCTTAAATTGTTTGAACAGGACAAATGCCCTACTTGTGGTTCTTCTCTTCATTCACAAGACTTTGATGAAATCAGAAACAAGTTAGAGTCTGACAAGAAGATAGCTGAAGAGTATATGTCAAGAATCCAAGTCAAGATTCAAGAAATAGAGACAGCTAAAGGTCCTTACTTAGAGGCTAACCAGAAATTGTCTAGTGCTAGCAACAATTTAAACCAAGAGATATTGAAGCTAACTGCTGACAACAACTCTCTGAAAAATCTTATCAAGAACAGTGCTGAGTTCCAGAGTATCCAGAATATCATCAACAATACTCAAGAGAACATAGCAAGCACTAAGAAAAGAATTAATGAGAATACTGAGAAAATCAATAACCTTGAAATCTTGCAGTCATTGTTCTCTATAGATGGGGTCAAGAAACAAGTAATTGACAATTACTTGCCTAGATTGAATGCTGAAATTAAAGACACTTTAATCAGGCTGAACTTTCCTTACACTCTGACATTTGATAACAGTTTCAACTCTCATCTTACAGACCTTGGAAATGAAATCAATACAGAGACTTTGAGTATGGGAGAACACAAGAGAGTTGACTTAGCTGTTCTTTGTTCTATATTCAAGCTAATCAAAAGGAAATATCCATCTATAAACATTTTTACATTGGATGAAGTCTTGTCTTCTATAGACCCTACTAACAGTGCTGAGATACTCAAGTTCTTGAAAGAGTTTTCTGAAGAGATGAAAGTTAACATATATGTTATTAGTCATGTCAGTATGAGTGAAGATTTGTTCGATGATTGTATAGAGATTTTTAAAGAATTGAGATTTTCAGATATTAGACACTTTAACACAGAAAAATAAAATGATAGGATTTTTAAGTACAATTTTAGTTTTCATAGTGCTAGATTATCTAGCAGAAACATTTCTAAAAAATAAAGGAATTGACAATTATTTCAGGTGGCATGGTTCTTGGTATGACATTGGAAATACAACAAGAGGTTATCAAATCTCTTTTAGAACAGAAAATGAAGATTTTGAGAGACCTAGATATATCTTCAGTTTAGATATTTTCAGGATTCACTTTACATTCTTTGGTTCTTTTGGAAGGAAAGAAAAGTTCAAACATGAAAGTCATTACTGTTTTGGGTTCTATAGTGTAGATGGAGAATTTCCGAGTCAGATAATATATGCTTATGGAAAAGAAATCTATGCTTATCATTTCAAAAATTTGCCTTGGGCTTATGATTTTGTAGATACTAAGTACTTCAATGATTCTATCAAAGCTTGGTTTTCTTCTAAAGAAGTTGAAGATGAGTACAATCTTATTAATAATAAAGACTATGTTATTATAGATAGGACTTATCAGTCATATATCACTAAGTCTGGAAAAGTACAGAAGACAGATGTCAAAGGTCTTCTAGAAAGAAGAAGATGGAGAAGAAAGATTTACAAATGGTTTAGAATTCCTATGTATCTGACCAGAACTTCATTAGACTTGCATTTCAATCCTAGTATAGGTGATAAGAGAGATACATGGAAAGGTGGAGTATGTTCATGCAGTATAAATGTTCCTAATTACAAACTTGAATATCCTCTCTATGATGAAGATGGATTTCAAGAGTATCTCAATGATATGAGAGTTATCAAGAACAAGTTTGAACACTTTATGATAAATGAAAAGAAGTACTAAAATAGTAAAGACTTACTGCTTTCACAAGTGGTAGGTCTTTATGGTAAATATAAGGTAAATGGAAAAATTAATCAATAGTACCTTCCCATGGTTCAACAAATCTAGGTTCAATAGTAAAAATTATCCCTTGACCATTATTATGAGTTCCATAAAATAGATTCAAGACCAACTGACGCTGGGATATTATACATTTCATGGGCGCTTCTAGATAATTTAAAAATCATATAATTATCATACAATAATGGTTCCACTTGACTTGAAGTTCCATATGAAGATTCGTTTTCATCGTATAATTGTATATAAAGACTATAACTATCAAATTCTACATATAAATCATAATATATTGTAACTTGACAAGTCCAATTATCATATTTAAAATCTTCTATCCAAACAGAAACTTCTATATCCGAGGAAGTTAAAATATTAAAAATGACTTTAAGGACTTAAAAACATAAATACTTAAGTTAAATCATGTTAAAGTCATGGCTGGACCTAATCGAACTTCTAAACTTCTTGATATTATCTGCGAGAAAGCCGCAATGCTAGATGCTTTCAATTCCTGGAAAATCATAAATCTAAGTCCAAACATTGCTGAACTTAAGTTTGATATTACTGAAGCTGAGATAGGTCCTGCTATAAGTGACAAACTTAAGATTTCAGATTTTAAAGTCAAGTTCTTATATAACCATGACCAAAAGAAACCTTTGTTTGATGTATACCAATTAGAAAAAGATTCTAATGGTAAGTATAAGAATTTCACTATAGGTTGTTGGATAACATCTAGAGATTTCGAGGATAATGAAGAGATGAAAGTCTATTTGAGAATCATGCTAGAACACATTTTGAAATATGAAACAAAATCGAAAGAAAAAGGATGAAACCTTGTCGATAGTCAAGGCCTCACGAAAGAAATCAAGAGAAGAAGAGATTGCTCTTCATGGTAAACAGATTTGCTTCAGGACTTTAGTAGAGAAGAATCCTAAAGCTTATAACAGAAATCGAGAGAAAAGAAAATCATACGATAATTCTTTCTCTCGATTTCTGTTTCTATAAATATCTAGATAATTTTTAGAGATATTCCATGAGAACTGACATATTCGAAGCATTTGATTTTGAAGAAGATAACTATGATATTGAATTCAAGAAACAATTAGCTAAACAAAAGGCTAAGCACTTGTTCGAAGAGGCTAATGAGAAAGAAACAAGAATAATACTTTCAAGAAAGGCTGGATTAAATAAAAACTATGAAATTCTTATGTTAGCTTTTGATTTGGCTAACAAACTTGGTCTTCATGTAGAAACTCAAGGAATTTACTATTATGTCTATAAAGAGGGTTATAAAAATAAACCTGCTGAATATCTTTCAGGTTATGAATGTAAAAACAAAGGAATTCTAAGAAAAATTTATCAATACTATTTAGAATTATTGAATGAAGGTGTTGGTCTTAATGAGGGTTTTGATTTTGAAGGAGGAGATATAGACAATGACTTTTCAAAAAGTATTTCTAACCTAAAGACTGATATAGTCCTTAAGAATTTATATTTAGATTTCTTGTCAGTATTTACTGAAGGACTTAATATTGAAGAAGCTGGAGACAAAATATATGATATGACTAATCAGTCTACAATCATCAATTTTTATATAGCATCAAATTATAATTTGATTATTCAATATGATTATGATAAGTATAAAAAATTTCCAGTAGAAGTCAAAAATGAAAAAATATCTCGTGAGGCTTTAACTAAATTAGTTGGTATTATTTTTAAAGAAGAAGATATTGTCAAATTCATAAAAGAAAATTTTGAATCTTGGGTCTTCAATGACAATTGTGATGATGCATACTTAAAGCCTGTTTTACCAAGACTTAATGAATTCAGAAAGAAATTCAACAAAGTTTTCTATAGCCTTGACCTTAATGAAGCTTTCTCTTTTGACAATGAAGATGATGACAAGATAGACCAAGACCTTTCCAAGAATATAGCTCAAATCAAATATGAGCTTGAGCTTAAGAATTTCCTTTTTGAGTTCTTATGTATTTTTGATGGATATAAAAACACTAAAGACTCTAATGAAAACTCATATTGGAAAAAGAGACTCAAGCCTTCAGAATATAGAAATGATATAGTTTTTGACTATATTCGTTTAGCTACTTCTAGTAATATAGATATTCATCGAAATTATGAAGAAGCTAGTTTGTTTGATAGGTCTGATTATCATGTAGTTTTTGAGACTACTTTCAGATGCAAGCATCTTAAATCATTAACTGCATCATTTGCTATCTTTGTTGATGAGATATTCAAAAATTCAGATGCTAAAGAATTTGTAAGGCAACATGCTAAATGTTGGTTCTTTAATGAAAAATCAGACGAGTTGTACCAATCACAAGTCCTTAAGAAACTAGAGAAGTTCAGAGACAAGGTCAGAAAATACTTGAAACTTAATTCAGCAGAGATTATGAAGTTATATGAAGGCTTTGAATTCTCTGATGAAGAAGCTGATTATGATGAAGATATCAAGAGAAACATTCAAGACATAAAGAAAGAATCAGCTCTCAAGAAAGGATTTGAATTCTTGAAAAAGAAGAATGCTAGTTATGGTTACGGTGGAATTACTAAAGGTATTGGTCTGATGGACCTTGAAATGTTTGCTAACACTATATTCAATCCATTTGGTTATGTAGCTACTTTAGATGTGGATACAGAAGAGTCTGAAGAAACAGGAACTTCTTATCAGATATTCCAGTTCTTACTTTATGCTGGAACTGAACCTGAAGATATAATCAAGTTAGGAACTACAACCATGGTTCAGAATAATGGAATTGAGAATGTTCTTATGAAGTTCCAAGAATTGTTTGGAGACATCATAAAACCTATTGACCAGTGGTTCAAAGAATATGATTTGCAATACTAAAAACTTGAAAAGCAATTAATTTTAAAAATCAATTGCTTTTTTGTTTCTTAGGAACGTTTTGATTCCTTCTATATGAATATTCAGGACATCAGCAAATCCGCTCTCTGACGTCAAATAATCCACGTCCTGATGGTTGTCTTGGAAGAAGTTCTCGGTCAGCACAGCAGGACATTTGCTTTTTGTCAAAATAGTGAAATTCTCTTCCCAATCAGGTTTCTTATCACCATTGAACTTACGAAGGACTTTAGGACCTACAATATTCTCTGCAGCCACGTAAAGGTCTTTTGCAATAATATCTGACTCAGTAGTTCCTTTTGATGTATAGCAAGACCAACCTCTTGCACTCATCCAAGTAGAACCATTACCAGCAGCATTGTTATGAACACTAATCAAGAAGACTATCTTGTCTTTGTTAGAATCATAAATCTCATTGACTCTTCTGACCCGTTCAGACAAAGAGATGTCTTTCTCTTCTGGAACTAGAATGACTGAAGGAATACCAAGAGTTGATAGGCCTTCAGAAATAGCTTGGACCATTTCACGACAGAACTTATACTCTCTGAACTTTCCATCAGGTGAACGTTTACCTGGTGTATTTTCACCATGTCCATTGTCTAGAATTATGAGAATGTTGTCGTAAGTCTTTTGAGGAGTAGAAGATTCCATTTCAGAGATAGTTTCTTTGTTGATTTCAGTAAATGGGTATCCAAGCTCAGGATTATAGCATTTGTCTCTGAAAAGAGAAGTTTCAAAAATAGTTTTCATGAGAAAAGGTACTTTGAAATTTCACTATCTATGTGATAAAAGTCACATTTAGTACCTGGGATAAATATCCCAGGTAATTCGAAATATGTAAAAGATGTCAGGTAAGATAGCCATAGAGCTTGAAGCCTATAATATAGGAAAGCAAGGCTCAATAGGCTCTAATAAAAAATGTGCAACTAAAACCAGAGCTTAAGCTCTTGGTTGCAAGATAATAGGAACTTATTCTTCTAACCAACTAGTTCCTGTAAATAACCTTGAAGCAAATGAGTCATACAACTACTATCTCACTTTCAAGAATGCTTCAGGCCAATCAAACTATTTCTCTGCTCCAGCAATGGAGAATCGTTATAAGAACTTCACTATTGAATCATATAAGAAGAAAGTAGTTAATGGTGTTGAAGACTCTACTAAGATAGAGGTTCCGTTCTCTGCATCTATTCCTTCAGGAGATTCTTTTGTTTATTATGATTTTGAAGGTTCTTCTACTTCATGGTACATCTACTTCACTATGAACATAGAATATCCAGTGGCATCTAAGAGTACTGTTTTAGTACTGGCTCAAAGTGAAACTGGTGGCAAGAGCATCAATGTGACTTTATTCCAAGAACCCGCAATAGTTTCATATGGTTCTAATACATTTGATGTTGCTTCAAACTCAACATCATTTGGACAAGAAGGAGGTTCATTCAGTCTTTCGGTCACATCTACTGTAAATGTCTACATCAATACAAAAGGTCCCGCTGTAGAGACAAACAAAGAACATCCTGTTACTATAACTGGTTATGATGGCATGCTTAGAGAAAGCTTATACTCGTTTACTATTCCACAAAATACTGGGACCGCTAAAAATTGGAATGTTACTGTTATTCAAGATGATACTCATGCAAATAAAACTATTCGAGTTTCTCAAGCAGCCGGTTCTAGCTCGACTACATATAAGTTCAATATTCAATCTGATTTAACCAACCACAATAGTGCATGGTGGAATAAAATCTATCCAAATGAAATGTCATTTGGTAAGGCATATGTTTTGATGTGTTATAATGCTCAACAAGCTGGAACTGGGTATGAAGTTCCTTATAACAATAATGAAAACTTGAATAATTCTTATTGGATGAAACTTGACAAGGCTTCTCAAAGTTCTCAATACCTGACTTCAGGAGCCTTCACTTATTATTCAACTGGTGGAGTGTTTAGAGACTTACAATCAAGTAACATACAGACTGTACCATATAATGGCAAAGTTCATTGTTATGCTTATATCAATGAAACCGGTGGTAATGTCAGTTATATGGGACAACTAACATATATCAAATACTTAGGATATTTTAATTTGAATATGACTGGTTCAATTACTATTGATAATTTGTATAAAGATTGGTGATTTCCATTTACCTATACTATATTTACCATAAAGACCTACCACTTGTGAAAGCAGTAGGTCTTTTTTATTTTTAGTAACTGATACAATATTAGTATAAGTTCCTAAAGAGAATCCTACGCATAAATAAACCAGATTTTAAAGTAAATCAAATTAAGAATGGCTTACCAAAAAGTTTCCCTTCTTGATAGTGTTAACAACAACATTAGTCCTTTCGTAGATATAGAAGGTGTCTATATGTCTGCGGATTATGCTACTAAAAAGCCAGCAAGCATTATCACTAAGGTCGATATATCTGTAGGAGATGCAATTGTATCACCTTCAGTTGAAGTAATAACAGGGTTTGTCACAGACCCAAATGACAAACATACATTAAAAGCAATCAAGCAAAGTATTAGTACATCAAGCATTCCAGGTGGTGATGTCTCTGGAGCTGCATCTAATACTTTCTTAAGATATGATGGTAACAAGACCTACTCTTGGGTTCCTCAATCTTCTTTGATAGGTGGAAGAGGTTTCCAAGGTTATCAAGGTCCTCAAGGATATCAAGGTCCAACTGGTCCTATTGGTCCATTAGGTCCTACAGGTTCTGTTGGTGCTACTGGTATACAAGGTCCTAGAGGTTTCCAAGGATATCAAGGTCCTGCTACTGGTATTGTAGGTGCACAAGGTCCAACTGGACCTCAAGGTCCTAGAGGTTTCCAAGGTTATCAAGGTTATCAAGGGCCTAAAGGAACTGATGGAACAAACGGTTCTCAAGGTCCGACAGGTCCTAGAGGTTTCCAAGGTTATCAAGGTTATCAAGGTCCGGCAACAGGTGTGACTGGTCCGACAGGTCCTCGTGGATACCAAGGTTATCAAGGTCCTAAAGGTACTGATGGAACAAACGGTTCTCAAGGTCCGACAGGTCCTAGAGGTTTCCAAGGTTATCAAGGTTATCAAGGTCCGGCAACAGGTGTGACTGGTCCGACAGGTCCTCGTGGATACCAAGGTTATCAAGGTCCTAAAGGTACTGATGGAACTATTGGTAAAGATGGTTCAACAGGTCCTCAAGGTTCAACAGGTCCTAGAGGATTCCAAGGATATCAAGGCCCTACTGGAACACCATTCTTTACTGAAGGATACCAAGGTTCTACTGAGACTCAAGGTGACATAGGTACTGACTACACAGTTTATGCTCCAGCATTCTATGAAGCTTCTGATGCTAGAATGAAGACCGAGATTGAAGAAGTTCCTTATGAGATTGTTGAGAAGATTATCAATGCATCACCTGCTCTTCTTAAGAAGTTCAGATGGATTGATTCAGGAAACTACTCATATGGTATGATTGCTCAAGAGCTTGAAGAGATTGCACCTGAGTTAGTAAGCACTTCAGACCAAGACATCAAGAAAGTGAACTATGATGCTGCACTCTCTATGATATGTGGAGCTTTGTTGTATAAGATTAAAGAGTTTGAAGGAAGACTCAAGAATCTTGAAAGACACTAAAATCATTCTTAATTCTTTATAAAAGAGCGACTTGAAAAGGTCGCTCTTTTTGTTTTCCTTCATAAATAGGACTGAACAAATCAGTACTTCTAAAATGCCTTTACTTAAGAATACTAAATCATTTAGGAACAGTTCTAAACATTGGAGAGACAATTATACTAACTTAGGGTATAATTATCATGGGAATATTCTTAAGAATGTCTTGTCTCCTGAATTATTCTCTAATCCTGTACAAGACACTAACTTAAGGCAGATAGAAAGACTTATAGAGTTTTTGATTGACCAAGTCAAGAGAATAAAGCTCCAGTATTCTATAACTCATGAGAAAGATGCTTATGACCTTATCAACTAATTTTTGAGAGTAACCTATTATGATTAATTTAAGCAAATTAAGATTTTTCAAAAGCAATGGACTTCCACTTACAATCCAGACTACCCCACTTCTGACTTTTAGAGTAAAGACTTCAGAAAAAGGTCTTGGTGCTGGTGCTGAAGGTTCTGCTCTCATAAACAGAGATGGATTGCTTTCTTCATTAGAGATGACTTCTAATGGAAAGAACTATATACTCTCTACTCAGGCTATAGAAAGAGAAGATGGATATTTTGAAGACTCATTAGGCCCGGTAAGTGAGCTTGACTTTTACTATAGTGGAACTTTCATCAAGAAGATTGACATAGCAAACTTCAAAGTTCTTTATAAGAAGAACACTTACAATCTTGGGTATAAAGAAAAGACTTATTATTGTGTAGCTAAAATAGAGATAGATGAAGATTCTTTAGATAACCTCTATCTCAATCCAATTTATTATCCTGGAGTTTCAATAACAGGAAACATTGACTTAGAGCCAGTATCTACAAATCTGGTTTCTTGTGAAAGCATCTTCATCCTTGAAAAAACTGACGAGAAAGAAGCGAAGACTAACAAGTTTATTCATAAGAGACCTAGCTCAAATGTCAAGAACCAAAGAATTGCTTTCTCTCTCAATAACAGGCTTATCAGGTTTGTGACTTCTGATTATGTTCAAGAAGCATTGATTTGGAAGAACAAACAAATATTCTCTTTAGAATATGATGAGAAGAAAGAGACTGAACCTATTCAGTTCACTGTAGGTTTCTTAGGTGATATTGAAGGTGTCTATGAAGAATTCATACAAGTCTATCTTGTTGACCAAATCACTGACGAAGATGGAGCCATCAGAGATGACTATACTAATATTGGAATGATTCATGTTGGTGCTGAAGCTATAGATGAAGATGAGCGTTACAGGACTCTCTTTACTAACTTTGGAATCCCAGACCCTATAAAGTATCCTACTCTCTTTAAGGAAATAAATCCTAAAGAAGAAGGAATCAACTGGCCTTTAGTGAATCAGAAGAGCAAAGAGCTTTTCTTGACATATACTGAGATATTTCCTTATGTTGGAACTTATAAAGCATTAATCAATGCTGTCAAGTTCTTAGGGTATACAGACATCATATTCAAAGAATGGTTCAAGTATGTAGGTCAAGATAATCAGAACTCGAAGTACATGGCTTACCAGTCAATGGACATCTCACTTGGAGAGACATTGAGTTCTAAGCTTCAGAAGATAAACTTACAGAACACTGAAAGTGAGACTGATGCTTGGAAAACTTGGTTTGATTACAAGAAGCTTAACAAGCTTTCTATGTGCTATCAAATCAATAAAGAGACTGGTGATAATGAAGTCATAAAAGGAGTTTCTAAATCAGGTTCTTCTGCTAATGAGTTCATATTTGAAGTTCCTGGAACTGTCAACACTTATGAGTATTCAAATGAAGAAGTCCTTATTAAGCTCTTTGCTCTTAAAGACTGGTTAGAGAGATATATCATAGGTGTAAACTGCAAGATTACTGACATAACTGGTGAAGGTGTCTATTTTGAAAGGTTCAAGAACCCTGCTTATGCTACTCAGTATTACACAGCTGACTATATAAAGAACATTCCTCTCAATCCGATACCCGCGATATCCAGTGATGATGACTTCACTATGTTAGATAGTTCTGCTGTTGTGAAGTGCACTATGAGAGAGTTCACCGACTTGACTGTTGGTGATTTTGAACAAGTCTCATTCAGTCAGTTCTTGAACAATGCATATAGTGCAGAACCTTCTGCAATGGGTATTGATTCTACTGGAGAAAGGAACATCATACCAAAAGGCCTTATAGACCCTTTAGATGACACTTATATCCTTGACAAGTTTGATGTGAACAATGAGCTTCATATTCCAATTGGAGCTCCATTCAATGCACCATTGCTAGCTAATGAGCTTCAGTATTCTTTAGACATCAAGACTAGTTCAGGAACTATAGTCAACTCTATAAAGAGAACTATGGATGGAAGTCTCAATCCTATTTGGATTAGAGACAATGAAATCTATGTCTATCATGATGATGTTCCAAGATGTGAGTTTGAGAAATGCCCTACAATCCAGATTGCTGATGGTGTCTTCAGGAAGAAGTATGGAAATATTAACCAATCTGTAGTCTACAGAGTGAACAGTGCATTTGACACTGAAGCACAAGCTTATAGGTACATGATGTACAAAGACACATCAGCTAACAACTACTATTTGATAGATGACAAGAAATATTCTAGGACTAAGCTAGTGTCTTATGATTACATCACTTTAGTTCCTAGAGAGAATGCTTCTTTCAAGTATGAGATTTCTCCTAAGTATGAAGTTCCTTTGTTCTATATAAAAAACTATGATGTTGTCATTTACAATACAGAAACTTATGGTGAGAATGGTGACAGGATTCTAGATGCTTCCTCTAGTTGTTATTTAGGCGACAGTGAGTTCATATTAGACATTTATAATGGAACTATCACCTGTGATGAAGGCGAAAACCTGGAAGCCTATATCAACTTTTCTGATGAGCATGTTGACATCAGTTCTGGAAACACCGAGCAAGAAGTAGTAGCTGAATACAATTACTACAGTCAGAAGTTCAATCCTTGGGTCTTCAATGTAGACAAGTTCATGAATGGTCATGGCAAGCTTATTCTTTCAATGACCAGTGACATAACTGCTCTCAAGAATTCTGCTTCTAACAGGATATTCAATGCTCAGATGGTCATTGACTCTTCAAGAGACGCAAGTCTAGATTACATAAGAATCAAGAACAGCAGCAATCCTGGTTGGGACCCGGCTAAAGACAAAGATTACCAATATGTGATTGCTGATGCCAGTGCTAAGAAGGTTTATGTCAAGGACAACATCTCTGCAAACTTTGAACATCTCAAGAACCTCAGAGTAGGACAATACGAGAAAGCTAAGTTAAACTTGACTAAAGAATGCTATACTATAAACCAATTCATTGATGTTTCAGTCAACCATATAGGAAAATATGACATGAGCGTTAAAGGATGGGACCAGTTTGGCAACATCTATGCTAACAAGTCTGAAAATGAATGTCATGTCTATGCAGATGCACCTAACATATTTGTCTCTACTCCTTATTCAAAGTCTAACAATGACAAAGAGTTCTATGCTTTCAACAAGAATGGAAAGCTAGTTGATATATCTACATGGGAGAATGCTAATGGTGAGAAAATATACTCAGAAGAATATAAGAGTTTCTTAAGTAACCAAGAGCCTAGGTTCTTGCCTAACACTAGGATATACGGTATTGATTCAAGTGGTTTAGATTTGTTCACATATCCTACTAACTCTTATGTCATTGACACTCCTAAGAAAGATGACTATTTGCTTTTAGAAAACCTGACAGAAAGAGTTGTGAGCATTGACTTTGACTATAAGATTAATGTGGTTGGTGATAGTTATGAAAGAGAAAGGACTGGACTCAAGCTCTATATCCTTGATGAGAATGTAGATGCTAACAATGTCTTTGTTGTTGATGCTTCTATCAATCTTTACTTCTATGACCCAATCAAGATGTCTTTGCACTATGAGAATAAAGAAGATGAAGACTCTCAAGGCATTGCAGGAAAATATACAGTGACAGGTTTCTTCAAAGCAGTTCAAGACAATGATGAAGCAAACAACAACTACATCCAATGTGTTGAGTCTGGAACTCGAAGCCAGTTCAAAGAACTTAATGATGAGCTTGTTGAGAAAGTGAATTCAGGAAAGATAAAGTGCTTTGCTTCTAATGTCTCTGAATATTTGATAGATGTTGATTCTATAGAGAATGATTATGATAATAATGAAAGCACATTCAAGCTTTCTAACACTATGCTCAAGAACAACTTTGTCTTCAAGAAAGGACAAGTCATCAAGATAATCTTTGGAAAGGATGCAGAACTTGGAAACAATAACCTTGAAGACTATATTGCAAGTGCTTCTTATAGAATAAAGAATGTTGATGTTGTGAACGTTGCTCCATTAGATGAGTTTGGAGAACCTAGTGGTTATATCTACAAACAAGTGTATACTATAGAAGGCATCATAAATAAAGAGCTTATAACTACAGGTTGGTTCACTTATTCTAAAGGTGGGTACCAAGAGACTTATAATGACAAGATTACAGTAAGAGCAACATATGCTAACTCATTATACAACCAATATATCTTAGAAGCTAGAGAGAATACAATAGAGAGCAAAGGTTATGGAACCGTCAGATTTAAAAATGACTGGTTGATTGCTGACTACATTGACTCTACATATTCATTCAACATATGCAAGTTCATTCCTGTAGATGCTTATAATGACTGGCTTTCTGAAACTAAGTTGTTGTATGCAGATTTGTATGAGTATGATATTCCAGCTTCATTAATGCAAGGAAACCAGTATAGAGTGACATCTAGATATAAAGAGAAGAAAGCACTCAAAGGATACAAGTCTATCTGGAGTCTTTATACTAACACTACACAAAAAATGGACAGATTGAGATGGCAAGTCATCAATCCATTCATTTATGCTAGAGCTACTCAGAAAGGTGAATACAAGTTCAAACTTGAAGCTGTAGACATCTATGGAAACCTTGTCATTAATGAAGGTGAAGCAGTAATGTTCGCTAAGTCTTATTGATTGTTATAAGCTGTAGCTAAAGCCTTTTCTCTTCGCTTTTTAACTACAGCTTTTCTATATTCTTGCTTTCCTTTCAGGCAATTAGAGTCTTTGCAATATTCTCTATAAAGGTCAATAAGTCTAGGATGTTTTTCTGCAAATTCGATTGCATCTTCTATTCCTTTGAAAGTCTTACCAAATGAGTATAGACTTATAGTCCTAAGACCATCATGATAATAGTGTCCAAGAACTAATCTAGAGCCATTATGGAATGACCACCAAGGTTTGTCAATAGACCACCATAGTGTGATATAACCAGGTTCTTCAACCCACAAGTCATAGTCAGTGTCAATAGAATACTTCAATTTAGAAGTAAGAGTACCTACAGGAAAGAAATAGTTTTTAATCTTCTTGAATATCTTTTTCATCTCTTTGTCTTTTGTAATTACGTGGAACTAAATCTAAGTCTGCGATAAGAAAATGGTCTTTCATCTTCTTCTTGAATTTTTCTGAGTAGTTATCAGGATTATGTGTCTTGAAAAGATGATAGAAAGAGACATATCCTTCATACTGAGTTAGAAACTCTTCAGAAAGGTCTTCATGTTTTTCAGAAAGTTCATTCCAAGACTCATACGAAGTTCCTAACTTCTTGTTTACTATATCTAGAAGGTTAAGTTCTGAAGGTCTCCAGTCTGAACGGTATTTCAAGACCCAAGCAGAATCAAGACCAGGAATATATTCTGGTTTCTTCTCTTCCTCTACTAGAATGACAGGTTCATCATCAACTTCTTCCTCTTCTATGATTGGAATTTCTTCAACTACTTTCTTTATTCGTTTCTTCTTGACAAACAAAGCATTGTAATCCCAGTTGACTTCTTCTAAAGCTTTCTGGCATTCTTTGATACTTCTATCTTCCCAATTAGGTTGCTGCTTGAGTTTAGAAAGAAGCTTTCTTTTAGTAGCTAAATCAGGTTCCTCAGAATTAATCCTAGGCTCTTCTGCTTTTGGTTTTTCTTGTTTCTGATTAATCTTATCAGAGTTTTCTTTTGTCTTTCTAGGACGTTTAGAATTGACCTTTTCTTTTTCTATAGTTTCTGATTTTTTCTTCATATCTGCAAATTTACAAAAAAGCTCTAACAAGAAAAATTCTGCTAGAGCTTTTAACACTTATTAATATGAAACAAAAACTTACTTCTTTTCTTCAGGAATACCTATGCAGGTATAGTCAACTTTCGTGATTCCTTTAATGGACCATTCATAGATAGTTCCTTCCATTTCTTTTGTAGCTTGTGCTTCAGCATCCGTAGGATTGACAGCATCATAAAGATGAGTTTCACGAAGTTTCTTTACTTTTCCTTTGTCGTTCTCTGCTTCAATAACAATCTTAACGGCCCAAAAGCCAAATTTCGGTGTAATTACCATAATTCTTTTTCTCTTTTAAATTAAATGTTAAACTTATTTTTAGTCTTTCTTGACCTCATAAAATGAATCTGCTAAAATCTTAGAGTGTTTGAATTCAAGAACATCTTTAGAATTCAATTTTTCAAGAATTTGGTCTGGTGTGTCCGGACTTCCACTTCCAGTTCCTTCAGGTCCTTGGAATCCTTGTGGACCTCTTTCACCAGGTTCTCCTGGGTCTCCATCTCTACCAACGATTCCTTGAAAACCTCTAGGACCTGGAACAGTAGAATCTATACCTTTAGGTCCAGGTTCTCCTTTATCTCCTTTAGGACCTTGAATTCCATCTTTTCCTTGAGGACCTTCAGGACCTGGTTTTCTATAAAAGAAAGCTACAGCTAAGGCTGCAATTGAAAAAACTAACGCAATAATTTCCATGGTTTGATATGATATTTTTCTGTAAGTATTTATAAAATAAGAACTTAAACGATTAAACCTGATTTAGTTTCTTCTCTTTTCTTTCCTTCTAGAAGGTTCTTCATGTTAGGGTCATTCTTGATAGAAGGAGCAAGTTCTCCACACCTAGCACAAACAAAGACCTCAATAGGCATCATGACAGAGTCTTGTCCCATTCCAAGCATGAAACCAGGAACTTCTTTCAATATAACAGCATGTTGGAAGACTTTATGTCCACATTCACACTGTACTGTAGGTGCATCAATAATATCCTTTCTGGATACATTTAATTGCATTTGCTGTTGGTTATTTGGTATTGGCATACTCTATTTCAATTTGTTTAATTCTTCTTGATAAGTCTCAATAGGAAGGTTTCCTACTTTACGAGCAACTTCTTTTCCATTTTTGATAAAGATAACTGTAGGAACATTTCTGATATTGAATCTAGAAACAAGGTCATCATCTTCATCTACATTCACTTTAGAGAAAAGAACTTCAGGATTCTTGTCAGCTAAAGCTTCGATAGTAGGACCTAAAGCTTTACAAGGTCCACACCATGGAGCCCAAAAGTCAATGACTACTGTATCAGTATTCTGAATTATCTCTTCATAATTTTGAAAATTCAAATCAGTTAGCATATTCTGTATTTCTATAAGTTTTTAAATCTTGTTGGTATTTTTCTGTATTACAGTATCCACAACACTTGAATTCAGGACAGAACCCTCTGTAAACACATTCACGTCCTAACTTAAGTTTTTCTCCAAGTATTGGGTCTACTTTTTCAATTTCATCTAGAACTTTAGACCAAGCTTCTCTTGTTTCTTTAGAAGCATTATTGCAAACTCTTTTTCTTGAAATATTGATAAGAGCTTGAACATTGGCTTCCATATCCATGTCATTAAGAGAACCTTGAGGTAACTCATCTCTAGGGACATCCAATTCTCTTCTATCTCCTCTTTGAGAATGTATAAACTTCTCACATCCTTCATGATGTCTTGACATATGCGAAGTAATCCAGGTCCTAATATTCTTCCAAGTCCATGAATACCATACAGTTCTAATAGGACTATGTTCTGCAAGAATTGCTTGAGCTTCCCAATGTTTAGAAGGATTCTTATCAAGTTTAGGTTTTCCTATTGTTCTTCTGGCGGCATTAAGAGCTCTTTTCCAAGGAGTTACTTGTTCTAGTTCTACTGATAATTCTTTATTGTATTGAGTCATTTTTATTAGAGAATAAAGGAAAGTCCTCAGATTCAAGAAGAGGACTTTCCTTATATGTTCTATCCGTTGAAATGATTAACCAGTTGGTCAAGTTTTTCTTCAGATACTTTATGAATTCCATGTTCTTTGTTATACTTCAACTCAAGTTTCTTCTTCTCTTCTTCCTCTTGAGCTTCACGTATCTTAGAGATTTCTTCACGGTTCTCAGGCTCAATGTCACTGAAGACAATTCTGTCACCTGCAACTTCATGAATCCATACACTGATTGGTGAACCTACTTGAGTTTCAAGAGCCTTGAAGTCAGCATAAGTCTTATCTGACATCAATGTCTTATGCATCAATCCAGTATACTTGTTGCCATCGGCTTCAATCTCAATGAAGATACCAAAGTACTTCTTGCCACCGTAAGGTGAATCTTTTGCACCAACACCAGTGATAGTTCCATTCCATGGATTTGTAGTGTCAAGTTTAGCAAGCTGAGCAGGCAAGATGAATCTCAAGTACTTCTTACGTGACACAATGAAACCACTCTTCTTAGAGTATGAGTCAATCATGACTTCTAATGTAGTTCCTACAATTGTTTCTGGGTCTGTATCACGTTCAATTCCTGAGAGTGAGTAAGGCATGAAAGCTCTTACACCTTGAAGTTCAAGTGTGAAACCACCTCTATGACAAGCATTGACCTTTCCATAATAAGCTTTAGTTGGTTTCTCAATCTGTTCTTGATACTCTTTGTAAAGCTTGTATGTGTGCCCATCAATCATAGAACCTTTGCCATTCTTATTGACTTTGACCATAAGGTCCATGTCAATGAACTGCTTGTTCGTGTCCGGATTGTTAATCCAGTGAATGAAGGAATTCTTGTCACCACCATAAAGTTCAAAGAACTTGTTTTCTTTGTTGAGGTTCACAACAGTTGCATTACCACCTGCTGTAGAGACTAACATCTCATCATTGTTGAGGATTTCCATTGCAACAACTTTAGAGGCTCCATTAAGAGAGAAGTCTTTGATTTCTACATTTTCTGAATTCTTATCTCCATTCAGTTTCTTGTAGACAGATGTTGCATATTTCTCATGACAATAAATCTTGTCACCTTTCTTTGTCTTGATTGATTTGTTCTCTACAAGGTTTGAACCATTGAAACCATTTTCATATACACTCCAATCAAAATCCTTGAGAGGAGTTACGTGGGCATAAACGCTATTAATCATGTTATATTTTTGTCTCTTATTCGTTTACTATTGAAATTACAGTTTTTGATGTTCCAGACACAGTGTCTAGCAAGATACGAGTTGGATTCATTGTAGACATTAAGAGTTCAACTTCTTCAGGAACACCTTTCATAGAAAGAATCAATTTCTCTCTGAAGATAGAAGCACTAAATGACTGGAACTTTCCCGTTGGAACATAAGAACCAAGCTCATAATCATACAAAGTGTTCTTGTCTCGAGCATAGATTGCCGCACCATCTTCAGTCTCTTTAGAGTAAAGAATCATAATGTCTTTCTTAGAATCGGCTGCAAAGATTCCTGAGATAGCAATAAGGTTCTTGATTTGGTCTGGTGTCACAGTAATCTTGACAGCATCATTAGCAACATGGATTGACTTGTTGAAAATCTCATCACTAAGATAAGTGAACTCTGCTGGAGAACATTCATTAACTGTCATCTTCAGTGATTTTGAAACAAATCTAATTGCATCTGAAACAAATTCTCCATGAGCTGGTGAACCTGGTTCATTCAATGTTTCATAATCAACCTGGATTGTAAAGTCAGTTGTTGAGAATGTTTCACAAACTGTAATGAATTTTGGTAACATCAAGAAGATACCTAACTTAAGACGAACTGCAGGAATATCAGAACCTTCAACAATTGCTAAGTTAGCATCAGCAAATGAGATTTCAGAATATCTGACAAGTCCTTTGTCTACAGTAAAAGCTTTAGAGACAAACTTCTCTTGTTCAGCATCAACTTCAATAAGTAAGGAAGGAGACATAGTGGCAAAGTTTTTAAGCCACTGGATAAATCCATCAATAGGACCTAAATTTTTAAAACTTAAATTCAATTTTAGTTAAATTTAAAAAGTTAAACAATAAGTAATAATTATTAAACACAGGTTATATATCTAGTTTCACAAAACGATTAAAAATTCTCTAGAAAAATTTCTTAACATTTTGTTATGCATTTCTTTTGATAGTTTCTATAATTTCAAGGATGTCAAATGTTCTATTAGGCTCAGAAATCATATTGATAAAATCATAATAGACATCGCCAGTATCAGTAAAGATTTCTAGCTTGACTTTTTCTATAGATTTCTTTACAGAAATCCTAGTATAAAGTTCTGGGAACCACTCATCAAAGAAGGCTTTCAAGACTTTCTCTACTTCTTTCAAAGCAAAAGAAATATCCAATTCTCTTTGATAAGTTCCTTCCCATAATTTTTCTATATTTCCCTTCTTGTTAATTTCTGTTGCTTTTAAAGCAGAACTTAAAATCTCTTGTACCTTCTTAAGTTCTTCTTTAATCTGAACATTAGTAGCAAGAACCTTTACATTGAACAACAATTGCTGGTCAACAAATCCATTTTCATCAGAGAAGGTCAAGGCCATCTTGTTTCTTTTTAGCGTAATTGTAAATCTTATTGATTCTCTCGTAATTGTCTTTGAAAGCTGGACAATCTATATAGATTCGGCTTAACCAAGTATGGACCGCAAATGGTTTTCCTTGGAAGTACAGTTCACTAGCAACACCACCATAAACATCAACCACATTATTATATTCATCTTTATACAAATCGGTTACAAAAAGATATTTTATTTTTGCACCATTTGCTATCAAGTAATAAAAGAGAACATAATAAGGTTCTGTATCAATATGGTTGTAGTTGTCTTTTGACAATCCATCAAATCTAGTATCTTCTGGAAATAACATTGCATATGGAATATCTTTGTCATTGATGACTAGTTTCTTCTCATAAGGAAATGAATCAAGGACATGATTCTTTACAAGCTCTACATAAAGAAGTTCTTTTCCTCTTCTGAAGTTCTCTACTTCTATTCTAAGTCTGTTTGCTCTTACCAAATGCTCATTATACCATTCAGTCTTATGAAACCATTCTTGGGTTTTATACTTTTCCATCTCATGTTCATCGAACTTAAGATTCCTGAGTTTTTTACATTTGAAGACACATAAGAAAGTGTTAGGTATAGTCTCAGCACATCTCATCCGGTGGCATACAATACCACCATCAGGTGGAGCCATCACACTATAATCAGAATCCAAATCAAAATCTTCAAAAGCTTTCATGAAAGTATCCCAATCATACAAGAACAAATCTTCATCAAAGTAAACAATATAATCAAAATTGTTCATGAAATAAGAAGACTTGAGCAGATGAACAAAGACTTCTTTACCATAGAACAGTTTCCAGTATTGATAATTCTCTTTGTTGTCTAGAACATTAGAAGGATACTGTCCATAAAAGATTTCAAACCTTCTTCTGTCTTTAAGGTCATTAAGTTCAGAACCAAAGAAACTCAGACATCTTTCTCCTAATTCTCCTCTCCATCCATTTGTCACAAAACAGATGTTATATTTAGTTGCAAACTCTACTATCTTCATGGTCTAAAATTTGGATTGATTTCTTGAGCTTTGTTCAACATCTCATCATAAGCATCTTGATTGTTTTCTTTACACCATCCAAGCATTCCAGGTATGTACTCATCCCATACTCGGTCATAGTACATGCTTGCCCAGTATGCCTTGTCTTTCTCTCCACTACTCATCATATAAAGATTAGTCATGAACTCACCAACAAGAAAGTCATTGTTTCTTCTGTCTAAAGCTGAGATGACTAACTTATCCTTAAAATAATTTTTGAAAACAAACCAGACAATATCAAGTCTTAACTGCAAGTTATGCTTCTGGATTTTCAAGAGATACTCTAAACAAATGTCTTTATTGAAAGCATAATAACTCATGGCCTTAGCTGTCATGATGTCGGTATAAGTATATGGGTCTGGATTGTCTAGAGCAACCACTAACTTTTCTGCTTTATTGAGATAGTACCATGCTTTCTTGATGTCAGTAGGATAATAAGTCAGACTATACTTATATGCTTCAATCCAATATTCAGGGTTCTTGAATTCCTCTTTGTCTGCAAAAAGCTTGAGCATGTCTAGATAATGGTCTGCTATAGATTTAGAAACCATAGGTTCTTTCTGAATCGTAAGCTCTGCAACATTAGTGTATGCTAAGTCTAACCTAAGTTCAGGAATCAGGTTATTGATAAACCCATGGAACTTGCAAGTCCTTATAGCTCTGAAAGAATATGCATAAGAGTTTTCATAATTAAACTCAACTCCATCATATTCTTGTTGAGTGACATGGAATATGATGTCCATATCTTTCTGTGTCATGACATCAAATGGTTGGAAGAATATAATCCAATCAGTCTCAGTAACAGAATATGCTATTTCAAAAAGCTTGTTAGCTCTGTCTAGAGTGTCATGAGTCTTGTAAAGCTTGACTTTATACAAATCATATCTTTCTAAAAACTGCTGAGAACCATCAGTTGAGTACTCATCTAACACTCTGATTTCAAGGATGAAATCCTGAGCATGAAGCAAAGTGATAAGAGGTTCCAAGGTCTCTAAGCAATTCTTGTTGTATAAGATTGCTGTAGAACCTTTGCTGAAACCATTCATATTTAGATTTTCTATATTGGGCATGTCTTAAAGTTTTCTCTGATGTTTTATGACCCAATTGTACACTTGATTAATCCTATCAGTATGTTTTAGGAACAACTCACTATTCGGCAGAATCTTGACATGTTCTATATCAGCTTCAGGAACATAGCATCTTGCAAACCATGTATGGTAACAGAATGGAACATAGTTATAGAATAAAGCAGTACATATGCCGCCCATGTTGTCTATGACATTCTTCTCATTGTCTTTCCAAGCATCAGCACCTACGATATAATAAGGTTTAGCACCTAACTTCATAAGATAGAAGAATAACTTGTAGTAAGATTCAAAATTGTCTAACTTGCTTGAGTAAGGTTCTTGATGCGGCTCTATAGGATTGTTAGGGTCATTTCTGACTATATTGCAATATTCAGGTTCACCATAAAAGTTCTTGATAAAAGTAGAATGTTTTGCACATACTTTAGTATCATTGAACAACTCATTCATCTTGTTATAAGGACATTCTTTAGAGAACCTCTCAAATGAGTATGATTCAATAGCTGGAACTATATGTTTTTTGAATTGGTCTTGCTCAATTCCTTTGAATAGGTCTCTAATTTGGCGGATATTGAAGATGGTAAAGAAAGTATTGATTGCAATATTATTGTGGTTCCTGTGACAACAGACGCCACCGTCGGGTATTCCGGCAAATGTCCTGTCACTACTTATGAAGTCTTCAACAATATTCTTAAGAGTCTTCAAGTCAGAAATGAAACAGTCTTCATCTATATAGACAATATAATCAATCCGAGGATATTTCTTTCCATAGAGTGCATACTCTATCATTTCAAGAAAACACTTGTACCCATAGTTATAGTCAGAACCATTTATAAGAATGAAATTGTCAGTCTCTTCATCAATCAATGGACTATATAGATTATAACTTTTCTCAAACAAGGAACCTACACGAGGATTCCTTGTGTTTGAGGCAAAGTATATATGGTTTAGCTTAAAGAATTCTTTTATCTTTTCAATCTCAGCATTCATACATAGATGTAATTAAATTTTTGGTTAAGAGGTTTTGGTGTAGGGACCATAATAGAACAATTCTGATTTTCATCCCAGATACTATCTTTATATCCTAATTCTAAGATTCTATTATGAATTCTCTCATCATAAATCTCTTTAACTAGCTGATTGCACCTTTGAATTTCTCGATTTCTTGTATATTGAGTTGTCTCATATTCTCTATGCTGGACATAAAGGAAATCAGGCACATAACAGAACTTAGTCTCTAAGAAAGTCCTAACTATAAGTTCATAATCATCAACGATACTGTAATTGTAGTTATGTCCATTAATCTTGTCATATACAGCTTTCAACCAGACTCTGACATGGTTAGGTGCTGACATAATTGACCTTATAGAAATCTCATTGATGTTTGGTGTATAATTTCCATAGAACGTCTTTCCTTTATAAGTGAATTCTTTAGAAAGTCCTTGTCCATAAGCCCAGCCTTCTCCATATTCAATTATAGATTCAGGACCTTTAAGTTCTATTCCATTTGAATAGACAAAGCCACAGTCTGGATATTTCTCAAAAGCTTCTGCACATTTCTGACAACACTCTGGCATCAACTCATCGTCATGGTCTACTTCTAAGATGAATTCTCCATGAGCAGCCATGCCTAAGATTCTCTTGTTATAGCCTACATTACCACGGTTAGTCACATTAGAAAGGCATCTTATTCTGAAGTCTTTAATTTTGTCAAGATAAGGCTTGATACCAACACCATTGTCTGAATCATCTAAGATAAACCATTCCCAATTCTTATAAGTCTGGTTCTTGATGGAATTATAAAGTCTCATAAACATCTCTTCAGAAGTGTTGTAACAAGGTGTTATGATACTGAACATTCCAGGAATCTGCTGGAAATAATACTGAGCTTTGAAGAAAGTGTTTATAACAAACTCAGCAACTTTGTCAGAACTTTCATTTTCATCTATAGAAATCCATTTGTTAGGAATAACTGGACTAATCTCAAACAAATGAGGATAAAGTAAATAGAAATATTCATTCCAAGTTTTACCAGATTCTTCATAGTCTTTATTGCTATAGAATGTGATGATGACATCAAAGTTAGAAGCTGAATACAGTTTCTGACAAATATCAGTATCATCTATGAAATGAACAATTTCAAATCCAGACTCATAATAAGGTTCTGGAAACCTACGGTCTTTTATGTCTTTTATCTTGTCTTCAGGATAATTTCCTATAAGAACTACTTTAATCTTCTTTTCCACTATCTTTTGTTTCTAATAATTTTTGTAACCAAATGTAATTTTCTTCATCTAAAGTGTAGTCTCGAAAACCTCTTCTCAAGTACCACTCATGCATCCAGGAATCTTTGTCGACTTTAAGGTACAATTCTGTGATTTTACATTGCTTTGCTATAGCCTCTATATGGTTCAGAATATTAGTTGCTCTACCTTCTCTTCTAAATCCTTCTTCAACACTCAAATCTGAAATATAGAAATGATGAATGTTCTTATCTTCTAGATTGTCATCATAAAAATAAACTCTGACAAATGTATGATAGTCCATGATATTCAGATAATTTTCCTCATCAGTAAAGAAAATATGATAGTTGAACCGACCCCATATATTCTTAAGGACTTTTGTAAAATATTTTTTGATTTGTTCCTTAGTCATGAATTTCTCCTTTCATCTTCAGTTCTCTATACCAATCCTTGTTCATATCAATGACTTCTGATTCTGGATATTTCTCTTTAAGCTCTTTATAAGACTCATAAGAAGCTTGATTGTCTTCTAAGCACCAATACACATTGCATAGCAACTCAAGAGCTTTCCTCTTATAGAACTCTTCATTAGAGAAAGTGTTGTTGATATAGTCCTTGTAATCTAAGTTCTTACAGTAATTGAGATAATGTCTAGACTTATCGAACATTCCAATCTCTCTAAAATAATATCCAAGGTAATATGATGTGTCAGCTCTGAGGACCTGAAAGTACTTCATAGCTTTAGAGAGATAACTGAACATAGTCTCTAAGTCTTGCTTTCTGAAGTTCATCTCAGCTATGCAAGTGATTGCGGTCACAAAATAATATTCTTGCCATTCTGGTTGCCTGCTCTCAGTTCCTTTCTCTAATAGAATATCGAATATCCTTTTTGCATCCTCATCCATCCCATTGTTGTAGAACTCATAACCATAATAGAACAAGTCTCTTAATGAGAATGTGTCTAATGTCTTGTCTGTAAGGTACTTGTTTGTGAATATCTTGAGGTTCCTCAAGCATGAGTTGATTCCAGGTTCTTTGCCATGATAAAGATAAGCTTGGTTCCTATCTATGACTTTGACTCCATTTCTTCCACTAAAGCAAGGATATTCATGGACAATACCAACCCATTGCTCAAAATCATGCTTTCTTATGAATGAATGTCTTAAGCATAAGAAGTTCCCATCTGGATACTTATAGTCAAGCATTACAGAAGAAAGGTTCTCAAAATTCTTTTTCTTAAGTTCAAGAATAGCCTTGACTAAATTGTCATCAATGATATCATCACCATCACACCAGAAGAAATAGTCATTCTCACTTGTATATTTAGATGGTTGGTTGAAGGCAAAGTTCCGAGCCTCTGCAAAATTGTCGGTCCAATCAAAAAAAGTAAGGTGGACTCTGTCATCTCCACTAAAGACCATCAACTTATCTAAAGTCCCATCTGTTGAACCAGTATCAGCAATCATGATTTCATCAGAGAACTTAAGAAGGCTTTCGACTAAAGGAATTATATTATCTTTCTCGTTCTTTATGATAAGACAAGAAGTGATTTTGGAAGTTTGGTTTCCCATTTTTAATTTTCTTTTAAATGTTTAACGAATGTGCAATTTTCAATAGTTTCTAAAATTTCAAAACCTAATTGTCTATAGAGTTCTATAGAATTCTGATTTGATATATCAGCAAAAATATTGTAATATGAATAATCTTCTATAATTTTTCTTATCAATAAAGTTGCAATCCATTTTCTTCTATATGAAGTACTTACACAAATTGCAAGCAAATATATCCAATCTTGGTCTTTATCTAAAATATTTTCAATAAATTCTAACTCTTTAATAAGTTTACTGTCTAAATTAGAATTAGAGGAACTAAACAGATAGTTAAAAGATTTTTTGTCATTTTTAAGTTTAGTCCAATTAACTACTAAAGCAAACCCAACACATTCACTATTAACTTGATAAGTATAAGTCTTACCATATAGATTACAAATGCGAATACTTTCAGTAAAAAGGTTCTTGATAATTTCTTTTCTAATTTCTTGGTCTTCTTCTAAAGTTCTATAGAATTCATCAGTAACAAAACATTCCGAAGCTAATTTAGCAATAATTTCAATTTCAGATTCTGACATCAAATTTTTAAATTTTTTAAATTATATGAATGAAAGTAATCTTCTATTAAAAATTTTAACCAGGTATATAATGCTCTTATAATATATAATGCTCTTATAAAATTTTAGAATAATATTTAGAAATTCCATCCAGCACCCCACGCCCCATTCAAAGAAATAATTCAATTTTCCTCTTCTCTAAAATCCTTTCCCTATATCTAAGTTTCCGGAAATCCGGTATTTATTATACGCACCCTGGGGATTTCGATTAAGTACCTGATTAAAAATAGTCTTAATTTATACTCATTATAAATAATTTTTGATTTAACTTTTTAATTTCTAATTAGTTATTTAAATGTTAAATTTTGTTAATAGACTATTTTTCTAGTTGGTTTTTGTTTAGAATTTTTACTAAGAATTGATCGATAATCGATTTGATTTTATCCTATAAAATTTTAAAAAAGGACCGAAAAATACTGTTAAAAAATGTTAAAACAAATGGGATTTATTAAAATTCACTGCTGGAGTCTTTGATAAATATTTCTGAAAAATTAAGAAATACAATATTCAAAAATGAAGCAAAAGAAATTTAATCCTAAATGGAAATGTCCTATCTTACCAGTCCCAATGAATGATGAGTTCATAATATCATTCTTTTTTAAAAACTCCCATTTAATATACAAGAGACTTACTTCATCTTTTTTAGAAAGACCTGAATTAAAACCAATTATAGAATATTTAGAAACTAGATATAAAGACTCTACTGGAATAAGAGAAACTTTATGGAGAATAAAAGAAAAGATAGAAATAAGACCTGTATGTAAAGTATGTGGTAAACCAGTAGTATTTGCTTGTCAGAATGGTGTCATATTTCAACAAACATGTTCACCTCAATGTTCTGGCAAAGATAAAGACCGGCAAGAAAAAATAAAAAATACATGTTTAAAGAAATATGGAACTACTTGTGCTTCTAAATCTCCTGAAGTAAAAGAAAAAATGATAAAAACTTCTATAGAACGATATGGAGTTACAAATGGTGGTGGTTCAGAACAATCTATAGAAAAAGCAAAAAGAACCACTAAAGAAAGATATGGTGAGGAATATTATACTAGAACAAAAGAATATAAAGAAAGAGCAAGAGAGGTTAATCAAAGAAAATATGGCAAGGATTATTATACACAAACTGAAGAATACAGAGAAAGAGCTAAAGCTACTTGTTTAGAAAAATATGGAACTGAATATTCTGTACAAGCTGAATCTGTTAAAGAAAAAACACGTAAAACTTGTTTAGAAAAATATGGAGTTACAAATGGAGGTAGTTCAGAACAAGCAAAATAGAAAGCAAAAGGAACCTGCCAAGAAAAATATAATGTAAATTATTATACACAAACAGAAGAATATAAACAAAAATATAAACAGACTTGTTTAGAAAAATATGGTTCTACAAATTATTTTAGTTCTGAAGTTTTTTATGAAAAAGTTATTAAAACAAAAAAGAGCATGTCTAGATTTGAACAAAAAATATTTGATTATCTTAAAGAAATATTTGACGAATCAGATATAATAAGTCAATATAAAGATGAAAGATATAAAAATCAAAGAACTAATTATAAATGGAATTGTGACTTTTATATTAAATCTTTAGATTTGTTTATTGAAGTTCAAGGAACTAAAGAGCATAATAATCATCCTTTTAATCCAAATGACCAAAATGATTTGAATGAATTAGCATTATTAAAACAAAAGGAACAAGAAAAATTAAAAGAAAAGAATTATACAAGATATTCAAGTATTATAGAAGGTTGGACTGTTATAGACCCGATGAAAAGACAAGTTGCACAAGAGAATCATTTGAAATATCTAGAATTGTTTGACTCTAAAATTTCTTTTGAAGAATTTAAGAATCTCATTTCTAACATAGATAGAAAGTACAATCTTGATAAGAATGAAAGCTTTAATTGATAAGAATATTATAAATGATGGATTTGTTGAATTATTTGAATTCAATGATATTCAACCAAGATTAAATGAAGATTTATTAAAATTTACAGCAGGTGTATTAGCAAGTTCGCTTTCAATAGCAGTTGTTTCTGCTATTTCAGCACATAACCTCATGGCCATTAAATCTTACATGAAGAAAGTTGTCAAGCTTGCTATTGAAGGTCATGGTGACAAATGGAATGAAGTGTCTTACAAGTCTATAGTCAATGATGAGAAAAGAAATGCTTTGATGATTACTTACCAAATGTCTAAATATGCAGGAATCTATGACTATGGTGGTAAAGACTCTATGCCTAACTCTCACATCTCTATGCCTAAGATTGCTGGTGGCTCTGACAAGAACTTCAAGAAGCTTCTTAAGAAACAGACTAAATGGTTTGGACTCAAGACTGTTTCAGACCCACTCAAGAACCTCTCTTCGATAAAACCAGCTAAGAATAAAAAACCTAATGAGTATTTCACTGATATTCTTGAACAATATAGAAATGCTCTTAAAAGAGTTTTTGGTGAGTCTGAAGCTAAACAGATTACTGATGCTATAAACGGTTTCAAATATGGTGCTAACAAGATAGCTGATGATTTTGAGAAGATTACAGGCCTTAAGATTAATGATGAAGATGGATGGAAGAAATGGCAAGAGAACAAGAACAATGCTCCATTCATGGAGAAAGCTCGTAGGACTAGAGTTGATGCTATCAAAGAACTCAACCAAGAGACTAATGAGAATTTACATGATAGGCTTGTTGCTATTTTCAACCAAGTAATAGGTGACCATGACATGGCTGACTACACTATCTTCAAAGATATGAACAAGGCTATGGATGACCTTATAGCAGCTTATGACAGAAACTTGCAAGAAGCTATCACTAACAATCGTTCTATCTTAGACAAGAAACTTAAGAAGGATGGTCTTATAGCTTTATGGGGAAAGTATCTCAACCTTCTTAGGACTGCAAAGCAACAAGCTATTGATGAGTTCAACAAATCACCTGAGTACACATATCTTAAAGACTTCTTGAGAGGAAGCATGCTTGAGCTTTTTGCTAAGTTATTGCCTGAAGTCCAGAAGGTCACTCCTCAGAATCAAGAAGATGAGAAGACAGATGATGATAAGGATGATGAAGAGATAACTCCAGAAGAGGAAAAAGAAAAAGAGAATCCTAATGCGGCTTTCAAAGTTTCATACCAATATGTAGGAAGTGCACAGGGAGCGGGAAGCAATGAGTCATATATTTTCCAACATCTAGTCAACAAACTCAATGAGGCGGACGGAGACGAATCCCAGGAAGACATTGTCAACCTAGTCTTGAACTCTACTTCAGATGAGCCACTTGGTCATATTGTGACTTTCATCTCTTCAGTAAGTGAGAATGAACTTAAAGGACAAGGTTCTAGAATGAGAAAAGAAGTTGCAAGCAACTTTGGAAACAAGCAAGTCATCAATGTTGATGAACTTTTAGATGTGATTCCTTATGCTAGCTTCATTAATGAAGGTTCATATGACAAGACTGAATGGAGCCAACCTATAAACCTCAAGTCATCTGAGATTCATGAAGACTTAGGTTATGATGATAAGCAAAGTCCTTACTTAGTTTCTATATCTTGCAAGATGGATGAGAAACACAATTTGAAAAAAGATTCATTGATAGTAGATGCTAACTGGAGAAAAGAAGTAGAAGAAGAAAATCCTGAAGAAGAAACTGAAGAGACTCCTGAAGAAGAAAAACCTGAAGAGGAAGAAAATGTTCAAGATAGCTCTGATGAAGAAACTCCTACTGGAGAAGAATCTTCTAAAGAAACAGATGAATTAGATTTCATTGTCAAAGTAAATGAAATTGAGATTGATTCAGTTCCTGATGATATTGAAAAAGATGAGTCAGTCAGAGAAAGTGAGCTCTTAGTAGAGAATGCTATAATGCTTGAGAATTCAGATGTCTATAATATAGACACATTCAGTAAGTCTAAAGATTACAAGTCTGTTATCATAGGTGCTACTAAAAAACCAGTGTACTCTTATAACGAGTTTGTGCAGGCATTTGTTGACAAAGAGATGAAGGTGTTTATGATGGAAGCTGAAGAAACTGGTGAAGAAGGTTTCATAAAGAAAACCAATGGCAAGATTAAAGCTTCTTCTTTAGAAGGTTTCAAGTACTTGTATTTCATTCCTAGAAATGAAGAGAAGAAAACAATAGTGAAGCACACTAACACTTTCTTTGCTAAGGCTAAAGTTGCAATATTGCCTGAAGCTGAAGAGATTCCTCAAGAAGAACAGAAACAACTTCCGACTTTAGTTCCTAAAGGTGAGCTTGCTCCTACTGGAGAATTCAAGATAGCTCTTAGAGAGAAAGGTGTAGAGCTTAAAGCTTTCAAGATTTGTGTAGTCCTTCTTTCTTCTACTAAAGAGTTCATTGAAAGCATCAATGATGAAAATGTCAAGGCTTTCAAAAATAATATTGATAAAATCCCATATAATAGAAGTGATGCATTCAAGGTGCTTTCTTCTGCAGACAACCATTCAGTGATATTGATTAACTTTGGTGAAGACATCACAGCAGTGAAAGGTATAAAATTCCAGAAAGACTTCATCACTTTTGAAGCTCCTGGTGATTCTCTCTTCTTCAAGATTTATCCTGTGACTGTTGCTGATGGACATTTGATATTGCATCCAGAACTTGCATCTCAGATTGGTGAATACATCTTCAATCCTGAAGGTTCTAAAATGAATACAAATCAAAAGGCAATAGGTTCTCAGAAAGCTTTACCTGGTCAGCAACAGAAAGCTTTGTCTGGCAACACTCAAAAACAAATTGAAAACAAGAATGGCAACATTTAACGAATCTAATACTCAAAAAGAATTGTACTTGAGACTTTATGCTTTGTATGATAAAATCTTAGGTAGTTTTGATGGGAACATAGGTGAAGGCCTAGATGCTTTTGAGTTTACTGCTTTGTTCAATGATGTCAAAGAATTCAATGACTTACTTGAGAGATTCAGACCTAACCAACTGAAGTTTAACCCATTGAAAGCTAAAGTCATTAAAGAGAAGATTTCATTATGGTATGAAGATGGACCTGCTTTCATGACTGCTTTGTTGAGGATAAAGTACAAGCCAATCTATAAGAAGTCAAAGAGGATTCTATATGAGATAGCAAAACAGTTTGTTGTATATCCTAACAAGATGACAGACTTGAGCTATCAGATTCCTAAAGACCTTGACAAGATTTTTGATGGTCTGACTAGTGATGACCCAGCTGATGGTTATCTTATTGCCGGAAAACCTTATCTTGATAAGTTCTCTAAAGGAAATGTCTCAATGCCTTTACTTAAGAAACTTTGGGCTAGATATGTGATGCCTGAGATTTTTGATTCTTATATACCTGAGATTAGTTATGAAAACCATCTAAATGAAGGAAAACGTAGAGGGTTCTATAATCCATTTGATGAAACTGATGAAGATGGGAAGCCTGTAGAGCAAGACAATAGAGAACTAGACCCAGAAATCAAAAAGTATTTTGATGAAAGGGAAGAAGTTAAAAACTCTATTCAAAAGATAGAGCCTTGGGACAGAAACAAGAGAATCAACAAAGTTGAATATCAGAATGGCAAGATGATAGCAACTGATTATCTGTTTCCTAGAGACATCATAGAGAAAGACCCAGTTCAGATATTGTCTAAATCTGATATGTCTTCTAGAAAAGTAAGAGACATGGCTTTTGAAATAGTTCCTAATCTAGAATGGGGAATTCCAGTAGGTTATTGTGGTCTGTATAGAAGAAGTGATGAAGTCTCATTAAAACCTAATGTTGAATATCAGTATGACAAGACGAACCAGATGATAATTATCAAAGCTATAGAGAGGATTCCTAAAGGAACTGAACTTATCTTGAAAGTAAAGAATGATGACTATGGAAATCTTTATAAGAAAGATGCAGTAAAGTTAGACAATGGTAACCCAGGAGATTTCAAAAGTATTACAGCAGAGTGATTTTACTGAAAAGTTTCAGAGTGTCACATAGCTAATAAATAATTCATAGAAAATGTGCCGTTTGTTCTATACCAAAAGATAGAGCAGACCGCACGGTTCAAAATTAAAATTGAATAACAAAAATGAGGGATTTTTCACAAGTTCTCAATGAAAGCAAGCAAGAAGTTTTAGCTGCTAAGAAAGCTAAGATTGACAATGAACGCATTGCAATCCTAGAAGCAGTCAAGACTGACTATATGATAACATCTAAGTTTAAAGAACTTCCAACATCAGAACAGCAGAAATTGAAATCTGTTATTCTTGAGTATTGGAACCCTAAAACAGGTTTGACTGCTAAAGGTGTCAAGTTCTTGAATGAAGGTGAATCTACTTTGACTAAAGATTCTGATGCTAAAGATGTTAAACGTTTCATTGAGAAAACAGTCAAGAGAGATATTGATGATTACTTGAAAGCTTCTTATAATGGTACTGGAAAACAGATTGTAACTAAGCTTCAGAAAGAAATTGAGTCTATGGTTGGAAAGAGAATCAAATACCAATTTGTTCTTGATGCAGTTGTAGAAGTAATCACACCAAAATTAAAAAGTCAATTCAAATAAAACATTATGGCCAACCAAAACAGATTAGAGAAATTATTAGTTGATTTAAAAGCAAGAGTTCGTAAGGCCATTAAGAAAGGATTGATTTCAAAGAATGACATCAAACTTAACAATGAGAAAAGATTGTTAAGCTTCATCAAATTCTCTTTAGTTGAAATCGTTGACAGAAAGACTGCACTTGATATCTTAAGGATTCTTGATTATGATGCTAACACACCATGGGAAGACTTGCAATCTAAGTATGGAACTTTCGAGACAATAGAAGACATTGCTGTTGTTGACATATTAAGAAACTTAGCTGCAATTGGAGCTGACAAGTTTGCTTACTATGTAGATGTTCCTAACGAAGAAATCAAATATCCTGAAAGCTAAAATATCTCCTCAAATTTAAGATATGAAAAAAGAGAACTCAATTGAGTTCTCTTTTCTTGTTTAAATATGTAAACATCATTTTACTTTCCTATTGCAAGCTGTCCTCCAATCACATCTGAACTGTTCTTGAATATCAATTCAAATTTCTTTATTCCTGTAGTAAGACCTGTAATGATAGCTTGTGTAATCTCATCACTAAAGTACTTCACAATCACATCAAGGTGTTCTTGACTTAAACCACCAAGCATTCCTTGTGTAGTGTTGTTCTGGACATTGTTGACAGTCTTGTTAAGGATGTTGCTTGCAAATTCTTTATTGTCTGCTTGAACTTGGTTAGCATATTCAGCAGTCTGTTGAGCTAAGTTAGCTTCTTTAGCTCTTTCATACTCAAGCTTGATTGTAGTCTCTTCTAACCTAGTCTTCTCAATTTCCTTGAGTTGGTTGATTACAAACTCTAAGTCTTGCTTGTCTTTGTTAGTAATGTTGCTTACAGACTTAGAGACCTTGTCAATGCTTTCAGCCATTTGCACAGCTCCAGCACTAAACTCTTTCATAGCAGCTAGACGAGCTTTCTTGTTCTTAGTCAATGCTTGGTCTATTCTAGAAAGAGCTCTGTCAAATATGATAGAATTCTTAAGAACTGTTGTTGCATTGTTAGCTAAGTCAAGTTTAGCAAAGTTGTTGAGAGCATTGATGAATGACATTGTGTTGTTCTCAACATTAGACATGTCCATCTTACCGAGCTTCTCAATGTAGATAGCACTTGGGTAGATTGACTTGAGAAGGCTTGTTATTTTCTCATATTCTTTAGATTTGACGTCTTTAGTATAAGCTAAAAGATTTCCTTGAGTAATCTGGTAAACAAAAGCACTCAAGTACTTGCCAAGCACTAAAGAGTTCTTAGCATTCTGAATATTCTTATTAGTAGCCATTTTGAGAATAGAGCCAAATGACTTGTAAGTCTCAAGAATGTCATCTAAAGAATTCTTAATCTTGCTGAACTGGCTTCGTTGTAAACGGCCACCATAATATTTAGAGACATCATCATTGAACTTCTTTTCCATGAAGAGCTTGAGAACTGAGATGATACCTGTAGAGAGAGCTGTTGCAGAGACTACCCACAAAGCAGTCTTAGCCGGGTCTGAAATCTTCTCCATAGCTTCAGTATATGAAGAAAGAACTTCCATGATAGGACCTAATGCATTACCAATCCTCTCTATTCTTTTAGCAGAATCTTTGTTGATGTTCTCAAATTTGTTGTCAAGCTCAGTGACAAATGCAATGAATGAATCACCTATGTTAGTAGCAATCAGTTTGATGTCAATCTTCTTCTCTCCATACTTAGGATTTCCTTTTTCATCATAACCTTCAATGATAGAAAGCTTGTTAGGGTCTGCCATCTTAAGGATGATGTCAACATACTTAGAAAGTGAATCCATCATAGGTTGGAGAGCTCCACCTAACTTCTTGATAAGCTTCACTGAATCACTGTCAAGGTCATCAATGATAGGAATCAATGTTCTGACAAAGTCTAAGAAGTTGTTTCCTATAGTTGTTGCTACAGTCTTGTAATCAACATCTATCTTCTCAAAGATAGGTTTTCCATTACTATCATATCCTTTCAAGAAAGTTTGAGTCTCCATCTTGTTGATAATGCCCACAAACATTCCAAGAGATTCAAACAAAGGAACTAAGCTTCTTGTTATGATAGGAAGCTTGATAGCTGAAGCAAGGCTTACATCTGAAAGAGAATCTAATAATGTAGATATGACTTCACCAATTCCTTTAAGACCTTTCCAGAATTCATCTTTCTGCTTTCCAACTTTGATAGAGACATCTATGATAGAGTCAAGACCTTTTGACAACTTAATCATCAGGAAACCTAAAGGCAAGAAGACAGCTTCACCAGCTGCAATTAATGGACTTAAGATTCCTGCTACACCTAAGATAGCAACAAGACCACTAAGAACTTTAGCAATCTCTTTAAGACCTTTCCAAAAGACTTTAGATTGGTTTCCTATCTTAAGTGAGACATCAACAAGTGGGTCAAAGCCTTTGCCTAATGCATAGATGATTCCTGCAAGAGCAAGCATTGAAGCCGCACCAACTGCCATGATAGGAGCTAATGCAGTAACAACAGCACCAAGGACGCCTATAATGACCGTCACTATGATAAGGACGCCTGCTATAGAGCCGAATCCTTTCCAGAAGGCTCCTGTTTGTTCTCCAATCTTAAGAGATACATTGACGAGTTCATCTACTGCACCTGAAAGAAGCCAGATGATTCCTGTAAGAGCAAGGATTCCTACAGTACCTTTGACCATCAGCCAAAGCATATTCTCATTATTCAAAAGAGCTCCTAACAAGAATGTTATGATTCCCATTCCAATAACTACAGCTGCAACACCTGCAAGACCTTCCCAGAAGTTAGCAGTCTCATTAATTTTCTGGATAAGAGGAATCAATGTAAGAGAGATGCATATCAACAGAAGACTAAACACTACAGTCATCAAGAATACTCCAGCAGCTAAGTACATCAATGATTTGCCTACTTTAGCTAAATCAAATATCTTATCAACAATAGCTACAAAGACAAGCATTCCTATCATACCGCCAAGAATTATTCCTGCAATCTTAAGAACTTCATAAGGTTCTTTAAGTGAATTGATTATGATAGCTAAAAGAAGGACAAGAGAAATACAAGCGGTAACAGCGATGATACTCAAGTAAAGTTGCTTGAGACCTTGTTGAGAACCTCTAAGCATCTTGCCAGCAAAACCTACAGCAAGGACAATAGCAATCTCAGCAAGTATGAGAGCTCCTGTTATCGCAAGAACTTCCAAAGGATTCTTAAGCAAAGAAAGAAGAACTGCAATGCCTACAAGAATGACAAGACAAGCAGTTATGCTTATCATAGCTTTAGAAAGGTTCTTAAGTGCTGCAGTTGACTTAGAGATTCCACTAGACATTCTAGATACAGCCCAGAGGGTTCCTACTATAGCTACAAGAAGCAATGCAGTTATTCCCATTATCTCAAGAGGATTCTTAAGCATAGTCAGAAGAACTGATACAGCTAACAAGCCAACAAGAACTAAAGTGATGTTGACTAAAGCTGTTGTTATGTTCTTGAGAGACCTAGAAGCTTTAGATATTCCACTGTTGATTTCAGACACAAAATATAAGATAGCTACAAGACCTACAATCAATGCAGCTGTCACTAAAAGAACTTCAAGAGGTCTTCCTATAAGTGAAAGAATAGTTGCAGTAGCTACTAAAGACAGAAGAACTAAGTTGAGTTGGACTAATGCTGTAGTTATGTTAGCTAAAGACTTTTGAGAAGCTTTCACTTCACTGCTAAGTCCCACAACAGCTGCAAGCATCCCAATGATTCCAAGCAACAATGCTGCTGTGATTCCAAGGATTACCAATGGATGGTCTATCATAAGAACAAGAGCAGCAACAGCAACCATAGCAGTAACAACACCAGTTATTCCAAACAATACTCTTGTCATAGAGTCAAGAGAATCTTTAGAATTCTTAAGAGAAGCCATCTCTTTGACAACTATATGAAGGATTCCAATAATACCTATCAAAAGAGCTCCAGTTATTCCTAATATAGCCCATGGACTTTCTGAAGCATATAACAATGCTCCTATAGCTACAATGATTCCAACACAAAGAACTATTTGCTTGAGTGCTTGTGTCATAGTTTTCAAGGCTAATGTAGCTTTGTCTATGACTTCTATGTTAGGAACTGCCATAAGCCCTTTAGTAAGAGCTATCATGAAATCTGCTATGTTCTTTCCTCTCTTCTCATTAAGAGCACTAGCACGTTTAAGACCTTGGATGATTTTCTTATCAGAAAGAAGGAGAATTATCTTAGTAAGTGTTCTAGCTTTGCTTTCAAAATCATTTGGGTCTTTTATCTCATTAAGACCTGAAGTGAGAGCAACTAAGAACTTCTGAATGTCATCTTTATCTTTAAGACCATGTGACAACATCAAGATACCAAAGACAGTCTTAGGACTGAACACTGACAACAGACCTGTTAATGATGATACTGCATTAGCACTTATGTACATTTTCCTAAGGTCTATGTTCTGCAAAGAAGTCATGAAGTTAGAAATCTCTACCATAGCTGCTTTGCCACCTAACAATCTTATCTTCATATAAGCACCTAGTCCTTTAGAGAAATCTAAAAGAGCAGCACCCATTTTCTGAAGAGATTCAGGTTTTCCTGTACCAGCAAAATTAAGAGGGTTCTTAGAACCTGAAAACAGCTTCTGTGAATCTCCTTTAGTAGAATCATTCTTCGATTTAGAAGAATCTACTTTAGAATCTTTCTTTGAATTGTTTTCAATTCTAGAAACTACTCCTAATATCTGATTAAGTATATCGTAAGTGTTGTCCATGAGGTCTTAAATTGTCATTTTTATCTATTTTGTGTTCTGAATTTTAATCAAAATGGTGATTTACAAATATATAATAATTGTATACCAACAAAAATAAACCAATGAAAAAGATTTTAACCTTCGTAAAGAAGTTTATTGCGTTGGGAGGTAAACATTTTATCGTTCCTACTATAGCCTGCACTATGGCTATTTTTGTTTCCTTCCATTTTGGTCTTATATTGCTTAATCAGAATAGCAATGACCAAATAAAGATTGAAATTGACTCCTGTGACATTAATCGTCAATTTATAAAATCAGAAATCATTAGTGAAGTTTCTTCTTATATTGAAACTTATGCTCCTAACTCAGAAATGAGTCCTAAAGCTATTGTTGAAAAATGTCTGGATAAAGACTATGTTATCAGTTTGTTGTTAGCTCAAGCTCATATTGAATCTCATTTTGGAACTAAAGGTCGAGCCAAACGAACAAATTCTGTATTTGGTATTGGAGCTTATGATGATGGAACAAATGCATTGTTCTACGCTACGCCTAATGACGCTATAGACCATTACATTGAAGTGATGAATAATTATTATCTGAAGGATAATCCGCCATTAGAAGTCCTTAAAAGAGGTCTGACACGAGGCAACGCAAGATATGCAAGCGACCCATCTTATGAAATTAAGATTATCACTAAGATAAATCAAATCAATAGAGAATATCATATTGACAAGTTACAAGAAATGTACCAAGATAGAACTAGATTAAACAAATATTAAAGTTTAATCCTTTGAGGATTCTTAATCCTTACTGGCCAGTCTACATGGCTCTTACCAATTGGGTCATTAAAACCTTCATTGTTACTTGATAGAAATTTTCTTAAGATATTCAGGCTACCATTCACATCAGCATTTATTAATCCTTTAGGAGAAGAATACAAACCTCTTTTAGTTCTTTTTCCTGAAGGATTCTTTTTGTTATCATCCTTCTTAAAGATAGGTATGTAATCACCTTCAAGAAAAGAAACTTGAGAAGTATATGATTCTTCTTGCAAGAAGACTTGAATTCCTTGTAATCTTGCTTTGTAAGAAATCAAGGATACTAATTTCTCAAATGGTATCTGTACAAAATTCTGATTGTTCTTCTTTCCTAAGTTAGTCTCTTGTTTCCATCCTTTATTATAACCTATCACTATAGTGTTCAAGGTATTAGAAACTGCTTGATTGACTATAAACTTAGAAGCTTTGTGAAGATAATTCAGAATCTTGAAATTTCTTTTGTTACTTAGATGTTGAATTCTTTTAGAGCTCTTTTTGTTTCCTCTTAAAGAACTCTGAAGTTCAGCTTTATGTTTGTTATAAAATTGATTTATTGACTTGACTCTTCTCCCATCTATAATAAAAGGTTCTATGACATTAGAAGAACAAGTTGCTAAGTTATTGATACCTAAATCAATAGACAAATATTTACTATCGTCTTTCAAAAGTTCTTTTTCTTGAATTTCATAGATGACTTCAATAACTATATAACTATTTTTTGGTACTATTCTGATTTGAGAAATCTTATCAGAACAATTCAACTTGATTTTAATATTAGTTTTAGGAATTCTAAAGATACCTTGTTTTAAAAGTTTTTGAGATAGTTGTGTTCTATTATAAACAAGAACTTGTCTTCCTTTAACTTTATCGAGATATTTAGGTATTTGAACTCTATTGAGATAAGAACTTATTCTTTCTCTTTTCATAGAAATGAGTTTAAAGAAAGAACAGAAGTTCTGATTGACTAATTTAAGAACTTCTTGGCTGTTGTTGGTTGGTAAAGCCCTATAATCATTATCATTTCTTTCTTTCAATAACTTATCAAGAGCATAATAGTTTAAGTACTTATACTTTACACTTGGGTCATCTTTAGCTTGAAAATAGTATTGTCTAACTTCATACAAAGCTTTATTATAAAGATTCTTAGCCAATAACAAGAGATGGTCTAATTCTTGGTAATCTTTATGACTAGGCTTAATGATATGTTGTTGGACAAGTTTCAAATTAAATTTTTAATATTTAAAATCAAGTTATTTATCTGAAAATCTATACCAAGATTTAAAAGAAGTTAAAAAATAATCGAAATTTTTTCTAGTTCAATAATAATGATTAAGTTTGCAGTATAATCAAAATTATTAAAACTTAAGCATTATGAAGAAATTTGAATTAGAAGCAAAATTAATTGGAGCACAGAACCAATTACAATCATTACATACTGAACTTGATAAAGAACGTGCTGAACTGAAAGCTTTGAAAGATTCTATTCCTCATTTGATAGAGGAAGCTCAGTATGAAGACTGGAAATCTCAGAATGAGAAATTTATGAAAAGGTTCTTCAATGAGTATATCAAAGAATCTTTATCTGTAGAAATTGAAACTGAGTGGGGAGGTTCTTTTACGATTAACCTTCAGTTGAATGGTAAAACTTTTAATTCTGAATATGGTTCTATCTGTATGGCTAGAAATGGTCTTGAGGAGTGAGAAAGTTAAAGTTAGTTAATAGCTAAATCAATTAGCAGGTTCCTAATAAAATCATTGTTCTAACTTAAAAACATATTACATGGTTAACTCCAAGCAAAAATTTATTGATTATGTAAACCTTTATATTAAGCGAGATGGCATTCAGAATGTCCTCGCTTATCTTGAACAAAGTGATTTTTATGTAGCTCCTGCTTCTACAATGTTTCATTTGAATATAGAAGGTGGTTTGTGTCAACACTCAATCAATGTTTTCGAAACAGCTTTATCAATATATCAGAATACACTAAGACCTTTTGAAGAATCTGGTCAGACAAATTATGATGGTGCTACATCTCTCAATACAGAATCTATAGCTGTAGCTTGTCTGCTTCATGACATTTCTAAAGTAGGCTTATATCATAAAAAGGAAAAGTGGAAAAAGGATGAGCATAATCAATGGCAATCATATATTGGTTATGAAGTCAAAGACAACATGCCTTTGCCTCATGCTACTAAAAGCATTGTGATGATTCAACAATTCATGAAACTCACAGGGCATGAAATGCTTGCAATCGAATATCATCATTCATTCAGTGACATATCAAGAGTTTTAGATTCTACCGCTAAGTACTCTTATACTCAAGCTCTTAAGATAAGTCCACTTGTGACTTTAGTAGCTCAAGCCGATATGTTTGCTACATTCTTACTCGAAGAAATAAAAGAAAACTAAATATGATTATGGATTCTAATAATACAAATCAAAAAGTCTTTATCAATTTACAAGATAGAGACTATTCAGATATCAAATTCAATATTGTAGACAAATATATTTTATTTGAAGACTTAGCTAAAGGTCTTTATGGAAAAGATATCTTGATTGTAAAAGCATGTGTGACAAATGTGCAGACAGCTACAATCTTGATTACAGCATTGAACCAATTGCAAGAAGAATTGCCTAAGAGTGACATTAAAGAACTTTGTGTTTTCTTGAAAGACTTTAGAATTGGTGATGACACTAATAGTGATTTGATTCAGACATTGCTTAAAGACATTGATTCAAAATGTGATTCTCTTGTAATCTACAATAGAGATATTACTGGAGTCAACAAGTACTCTGCTGCTAGAGATTTCAGAAAGCTTCTTTGGAATATTATCAAAGATTATCAAGCAAAAGACATTGTGGTTCCTTGGCATCGAGCTGGAGCTAAACTGACTAAAGAGCTTTTAGAGCTTAAGATGACTAAAGACTTGATTAAGAACTTCATGTTCACACATAAGGAAATTCAGAGATTCTTTATCCAAGAAGAAAAAGAAAAATGTCAGCCTTTAACTCCAAATTCTAAATCTGAACTTGGCATTCTCTTTGTAGATGACTTAGCTTCTTATATAGGAAGATTGATTTCGGATGCAGGTGCTCAAGCAGAACTCTTGAAATTTGAAAAGACATTTGAACATCTCATTTTAGTCTGTGCAAGAGGAAGTTTCCATTTGCTTGATGAGAAGAGATTAGTAGTCCCTAAACTCATCGAAGAGATTTTAGAAAGAAGTTTTGAAAAGATTTATGTTCCTGACTTTGAAGCCGAAATCATCCAGGAATTGCCTTATAAATTAGTTCCTATCAACTTGGAACTGTTTAAGACTTATTAAGAACAAATTTGTTTTCATAATGCGATGATTTAATTACAACAGAGCCACCAAGTTGTGAAACTCGATGGCTCATTTTTAAAAAGACATTTCCAATTTTACCTTACATATTTACTTACCAGAAGAGGACCACTTGAGAAAGCAGTCCTCTATTTTTATTTTTAGATGATAGCCCAAGCTTCAAATATCTTGTCAAAGTCTTTATAAGGAAGCAACACATGGCCTTTGTCAGCCCAGTTCTTTCCCCAGCTATTTCTTATAATGAACCCATCTTTATTATAGCCTATCACAACAACACAATGTCCACCTGCTAGGTTCCTGCCATTCCAAAAGTCATCGCCACTATCTTCATAAGCAGGAAGCCCTATTGCAATAGGTCCATAAAGGATTAGGGTCCTCTTCATAAGTTCAGAAGAACCAACCATTGCATAGCTTTCTATAGTAGTTCCATTTAGACCAGTATGCCTAAGATACTTGAGAGCCTCTTTGATTTGCATACCATCTATATTCTTGTTTGCTCTTTGCTCATAGAGTTTGTCAATATCAAAGCCATTGCTTGAATTAGTTCCTTTGAATCTGTTCACTTTCCAATCTAAGATTCCTGTAAGTGAATAGCAAACACATTTGCTAGAAGAACCTTGGTCGAGAACTGGTGGCATGACACCAATATAAGAGTATTCTTCAGGAACATCAAAAAGGTCTAACTCTATCTTATGTTCAGTTCCGTCTAATTCTGCCTGTATATAACCTGTACCGTAAAGCATAGTCTATTAGATTATTTTTTAAGTGTTTCTTTTCTTCTTTCAAAAATGAAAGTAGTGTCTGTCTCTGCTATTTTAAGTCTAGTAGTGAAGACAATAAAGTTCTTAGCTGTATCTGGTCTGAGTATCATGAAGCCATGAATAGGTTTCTTGTCTTCAAAATCTCTTAGAGAAGCATTAAGCCATTTAGACAAATCATTAGGCAATCTCTCAGCTTGACATATAGAATCAAATTGAGGTCTAGAGAAATCAAACTGTTCAGAAACAAGAACAGAAGTTCCAAGAGGCTTATTAACTATAGGAGAATAGAGAGAAGGACTACATGAAATGAGAAGCAAAAAGAATAAAGCAAGAAAAAACTTTTTCATTAGTAGAAGAAAGATTGACTGAATTATCTATGTGATAAAAGGCATTAATACTATCAGGGATATTTATCCCTGATAGTAAAAAATAGGACCTATAATCAATATGGATGATAAAAGAACAATAACAGCAAAGTTTGCTTCAGATACAACAGGAATAGCTACATCACTACCAGATAAGAAACTTATAACATATCTTGAAATGCAAGGCATGATGCCTGAAGTATCTTCATGGCCTATCACAATGCCAGAGGTTGGTCAAGTAAAAATTCTTAATCTAACTGGGACTCAAAGTGACAAGTTGAGAGTTGTATTTGATTATAATGATGTACATTATATTGGTAAAAATGTAGAAACTTTTGATATTTCTAATTTTGGTAAAACAAGTGTAAATACACAAGTGATAACCTCTATGAAAACTGAATTAGGAATAGCCATATTAATGTCATATCCAGACCCTGTCGCAGGAGAACCATATTGGGCTAAAACAGCTTATTCTAACGAAAAGTCAAACACTAATATTTTAATGAGATCCTTAAAAATATCTCAAGCGCATCTTATTCTTGTTTCATTTGAAAACGCTAATAATTTAAACCCAGAATATAATTAATATATTCATTTTACATATTTCCAATTACTGATAAAAGAAAAGAGCTGCTTGGGAAAGTAGCTCTTTTTATTTTTAGGTTTTCTTATATCTTACTTAGAGACAATTCCGGAATTCTCTATGTTAGTTCCATTTTTGCTTGAAGTTCCAATCAAAGTCACATTCAATGCACTAAGAACATCTATACTTTGTTCACTTGAATAAGTTACTCCATCTTTAGTACTGAAACCACCTCTGACTAAAGGATATAAGTCTCTGACTTCTACTGTATTACCAAAGTTATCAGAAACCTTTCTGCTCAGGACAATATCACCAAACTCATCTATTCCATAATGGTTTCCATAAATCTCAAGATTGTCTTTAGAAGCTTCAAAGTAAACTGTCACACTATCAACACCATCTATCTGCTCTATGATTCTAATCAAGTCTGATTGAGGGATTCTGTCACGTCTAGTGTTGTCTATAAGATATTCAGATACAGCTTCCATTATGCTGCTGTAGATATTCTCAAAGACATAACCTTCCCATATACGGACCATGACATTCACAGCAAACTTAGGATATAAAGGTGATATGATTCTGTTCTCTATTGTCATGATTCTCTGACCAGTCTGCTCAATCAAGTTCAGAATATTAGCTTGCTCATCAACAGTCAGCTTGAAACAAGACTCATCACAAGTAAAGTAGTTCTTGCTTGAAACTATCCTCTTTCTGATGTCTGGAATCAAGAACAAGTAAATCACATTGTCATCTAGCTTAGAGTTGTACAAGACTTGTTCAGCATTAAGCAATTTGTCATTAGCTTCTTCTAATTGCTTATAAATCTCAACAGCGGTATCAGAGTCAGTTCCATATTTAGACACAGCTTCTATATAGTTCTTCTTGATATTCTCATACTGGTACGAAGCATTGTTGTAGTTAGCTTGAGCTTTAGAGTCTTCATATGTCTCAAAACCTTTTATGACATCAATGATACTGAACATATTCATCTTCTTTAAGAAGTATTCATAGTTGATTTTATTAGCAAGGACCATGCTTCTTGAGGTGTGTGGTGCTATCTCTCTAGTAAGACGTATATCTTCTGGGTCTGAACCTAAAATGATGTCAGACAAAAGAGAAATAGAAAGACAAGCATTAAGGTCAACTTCTTCGGAAAGAGTGTTATAGCCAGTTCCTTGGAATTCCCAGAAAGAACCACTAGTCATATAAGTCTGTTCTATGTTTCCATTGAAACCATCAGTGACAAGGTACTCCACCATAATAGTAGAACCATTCTTAGGTATTCTTCCGTTATAGCCATTTCCAAAGAAGACGTCAATACCTCCTGAGATTCCAGTCTTGACCATGCAGCACTTCTCATCAAAGCCCATGTCTAAAAGAGATGATTTAGAAGGCCAGAATTCACCATCAACATAGACATTGATAAAATATTGGTCTATGTTCTGATAACGTCTCTCAGTGAAATTAAATGACTGCAGTGGGACTCCTGCACCAGTTGCTTGTTGCATCTTGATAGAACCTTGAACTATATTGCAGTCAATGAAGTTAGAGTTAGACAATGTAAGTTTTCCTGCTTCAGAAGAGAAACAAAGAATATAATTGTAACCATTTATCTTGTTAGAGATAGAAAGCTTGTTAGGTATATAGATGATTTGACCTTCGTAATCGGAAGTGTTGTTATATGTAAGACGGACAGAACCACGCGCACCTATAGAACGTCCAGCATCATGACCAGTAAGTTGAGCAAGACCTCTGATTTGGTCAGGACGGTATGCAGTGGATAAATTCTGGCCACTAATAGAATCTTCTATATAAAAAAGAATAAGTCTACCCAAATGCAAGATAACAGACAGTAATTGACTAAATGGAGAACTATTAGTAAAAACTGCACTATTATCTTTATAAGTCTGTTTTATATAATTAAGAGCATCATCCCATAATTCTTTATATTTTATTCTATTTAAAGAAAAGATTTTCTTATTATCCATTTGAAAGTATAAATGATTCTATTTTATTTTTAACAGACTTTTCGTCTAAAATATCTATCCCATCCTAAAATTCTAGACAATTTATCTTAAATCGGCATGTTAAAACTTAGTTAAAATCTCAAAATAGGTTTTTAATTTCAACTTTTTACTGTATATTTGCAAAAAGTAAACTTAAAATGGTATAATTATGGCTTTTGATTTTTATAATGATGAAAATGAATTAGACCTTGAGATTAATCTCTTGACAGATAAAGTCAACAGTATTTTAAAGGATAACATCTTTAAAGACTTTGCTATAAGAGACATCACTAAGTTAAAGATGCGATATGCTAAACAAGATGTACTGAATTCTACTAAAGATAAAAGAATTTTTTATTTCTCTTTAAAAGAAATGTTCATGCACAAAACGGTTCATTCAACTTTTGATGTCAATACTGGATTTCTTCTTGTTTACTTTGACATTCTTTATCTGATGATTCTGAAATACATCAGAGCTAAAGACAAAAAAGAATTCCAACCTTCAAAAGACACTATAGGCTTGAAAGAATTCATCTTTAGTGTTCCTCAACTCTCATTAGGAATCTATTCAAGAGTATTGAACCATCACAAGGCTGAGTTACTTCAAGTCTTTGAATACTTCTTCGATAAAATCAAAGCCAAAGAAGACATTATTCCTTTTGATGAGATTTATATCAAAGAAATGGCATACAAGAATATAATAGAAATCTATGAATCTGACAAGACTTCAAAAAAGACTACTACATATGTTAGAAATAATCTAAATATGCCATTGATGAAATATCTAAACCTCATTTACAAGCATGTTTATGAGAAAATCAAGAACTTTAAAGACGAACCAGAAGAACCTCTCGAGCTTCCATTTTAAAAGCTGTTAAAAGATTAATCGAAATTGCTAGAGTATCCAAGATTTTGTTACATTTGCAGTAGAAACTTAAAAATTTAGAATTATGGCGCTTGGTGATTTTTATTCTGATTATACTGCTGGAAGCAATGCTTCTGTTGATTTCTTGGATTTTTTCAAGATTGTAGACCCAAAACATTATGCTGAATTGAAAGAGTTTTGGGAGAAATCTAATGACTTAGACTTTATCAAAATTGGAAATGTCTATAGTCCTATTAGAAGTGGATTTGGAAATGCAAGACAACTGACCTTAGTAGAAATCAAACCTTATAGTGAAGATGGTCTTAACATGCAGTTCTTGACCTTTGAAGGAGATAATGGCCAAAAATATGGAATCGCTACTACAATAGTTCCAAGCAATTCAGAATATCATAATAATGAGTATTATATGAATGCTCAGAAATCTTTGAAACTAATTTCTAAAGCTTAAGATATGGCAAGAAAAATATTATATTCAGGTGGCGCACAAGGTGCAGACTATTATTTTGGATTGTATGCCAGCTCTGCTGGATTTCAAGTAGTCCACTACTATGGAGATAAAGCAAAGACTCCTTTTGGAACTCATCCGCTAAACCAGAAATACATCAATCAAGGTGTCCAACAAGCTAACAAGGTCTGTAGAGCTCTTGGAAAGAATGCTCCTTCTAAAGAATACATCCAGCAGATGATTGGACGGAACTGGTGGCAAGTTGCATATACGCAAGCAGTCTATTGCATTGCTCCTCTTACAAAAGATTTCCAACATGTTTCAGGTGGAACTGGCTGGGCTGTTGAAGAAGCAATTAAAATCAGAAGAGTGCCGTTCATATTCTGTCTTGACAATGAGAAGATGAAATGGTTTCAGTATTCTTATATAGACAAAATATTCCAACCTATTGAATTTCCATCAGAGAAACCTGACAAATTTGATGCTGTCACTGGAATTGGTACTCGTGATTTGAACAAGAACACTCCAAACTTCATACAAATCATGAATGAACTTCAAAAGCTTTTCAAGTGATTGAGTTAAAATAGATTAAAGGAATTTCTTAGAACAAGATTTTTAGTTATTTTTGCTGTAGAGATAATTGGAAATGAAGTAGTATTTAAAAAATTAACATTATGCAAGGAACATTAGGTTTTACAATAACAGGTGAATATTTGACAGGTTTTCTCAGACAACTCTGGGTGGAACTTGAACATAAGAAGATTCTTGACGTTCTTGAAGGAATTCCAGAATTGAGTCCAGTCTTAATGAGAGGTCTTTGTTCAGGAATCTACAAAGCAGTTGAGGATGAAGAAGGTAATATGTCTTTAGTTGATGATACTGCAAAAGAATGTTGTGGAATCTCTATAGAGACTTATGACATTAGAAGAAGGTTTGACCAGAAGCTTTATGACTTGCTGGATGCATTTCAGTGTTATTCAATAGGTTCTTCTAGAGCTTATGACGAAGATGAGGTTCAACATTATTTAGACCTGAGCTTGACTGCTGCAAGTGATATCAAAGACTTAGAAGAGAACTTCAAGGCTTTCTTGACTTTGACTAAAGACTTTGATTCTTCTAAGAGTTTTACATCTCTGGACAAAGACAAGATTAGGAACCAAATCAAAATTGATAGAGAACTTCAAGCTCAAAGAGACCGATATGAGAATAAGATGTCAGAATATTTGTACAAACTTAATTTTGACTTGAAGCATACAGTTGATGAATTGATAGATTCAGGCAAAATCCAGGCAATACAACTGATGCAGATAGACCATACTAATGGACTGAACTATCTTGAATCACACAGAAATGCTCAAGAAGAAATGGATGAGCTTAGAGCAAATGATATTCATCCTGAAAATATTTTAGAGACTATTTGGAACTCAGGTTGGCTAGCTCCGGATGGAAGGTTCTATGGATGTCCAGACTTGTCTCATAAAGAATTTTCAGAAAAGCTTTATTCAATGAAGGGATATCTTAAGTTAGGTCTAGACAAAGAGATTACAAGGTTCGGACATGATATTGACGAAGTCTTTGAAAAGAATCATTGGGTTAAGTTCAGTTCAGGTCGGTGGTTGTACTATGGACAATCTTCTTACTTTGATGAAGAAGAGAAGTGGCGGCCAACTAAGAAACAGTATGAGGTCATTTTAGCTTGGGCTAAAGAACGTTCAGATAGAATCAAGATAGTCCTTGGAGATGATACCCAATATGTGAATTTAGATATTGTTGAATGCCAGAAAAATAGTGTAACAGAGTAAAAATGCCTATTATAGATTCAGAACTTATATGGGTTATTGGCTTATTGCTAGGTCCTTATGGAATTACCCTTATCTTGTGTTTGATATTTCAATGTTTTACTAAAAAAGAAAAAATATGTCAGAAGAATTAATTATCCCCTTTAATATTAAGGAGCCACAGAAAAGAAACACTAAATTAGAAAGTGCAGTCACTATTGATAAGATTATGGAATTACCTTCCTATCAGCTTGGTACTCCAATCTGGGGAGTTTCAATCCAGTACTATCACAGACAAGCTAAAGTAGTTTTCCTTGGTCAAGTGACTAAAGATATGATAACTTCAAGATTGTCTTCAAAAGGTGATATTCTTATTGAACAAAGATTCTTATGTATAAGATTTGCTAAGTCTATGTCTGGAAATATTATTCCATATACAAAGACTAAGATTGGTTATATGACTTATTGGCCTTTGTCTAGAACTTTTGATTCAAGAGAGAAAGCCGAACAGTATGCAGCAGACTTTAATTCAGGAAAACTTAAACTTCGAAGATGGTCACCTCGTTGTCACCTCGTTAAAAGATGTTAAAGAAAGAAGAAAAGTGAACTTAGATTTTCTAGGTTCACTTTTTTGTTTTATATTTGCAATGTGGAATTAATTAGTAATTAAAAGAAAGGAAATGACATGGAGAATTTTATGGTTGCATTGATTAGTGATTGTTTTTATAGTTTGTCACCTTGGATTAGTTATCCATTAGTAATCATTGGATTATTGTTTGCTCTGATTGTCATTGTAGCATTCTTGGGATTATTTTTTTGGATGTGTAGATTTTTCTGTCATGTTGTTTCTGGAATCTATGGAATGATAAGATTTGGATATTGAATTAAAATAGAAAAAGCATTATGAAAACAAAGGTAAAAGTTGGAGATTCACTGTTAGTTAGCAGACCAGTGGTTATGATTAACCCTGCTAAAATCAAGAAGTCACAGAAAGTAAAGATTCGTTCTTTGTATACCAATGGTCAGAGAACTTCTAAAGCCAATATAGCTTCATTTCAAAAAGTAGAAGCTATTGATTCTTTTGGAAGAGTCTTCATTATTTCAAACAAATTTAGAAAACCTAATTTTTGGTCTAGAGTAAAAGTATTGTAATATGAATGAGAGTTTTAACCTTATAGCAAATGTAGGTTCTATCGTAGAAAATGGTAGAACCTTAAAAGACGTCATGATTAAAGTTGCTGAAGAAACTGGTGAAATTGCTGCTGTAGTTTCTTCTCTAACAGGCCATACAAATTATAAAAAGGACCAAGAAGAACTTGTAGGCGAGATTGCTGACTTAATTATAGCTGCAGTAGACCTTGGAAATCTTCATTATGGTGCAGACTTCAATGACATATTAGCAAAAAAGATAGAGGTCAAATCTACTAAATGGTTGTCTAAATATAGTAATCAAAAAGAAGATGATAAGACCAGAGATTAAGACATGTGTAAAATTTTGGACATTTTAAAAGATTAGAATTATGAACCAAACTCTAGCGGCATTTGCTCGTAAAAAGATATTAGAAGGACTTGCTCTTCTCAATGAAGATTGTCAAAAGAAGTTCAGAATGCTTTACAGAATTAATCATTTATATGAATGTAATGAACCTGTAGTAGCCTCTATTCCGGATGAAAAATTAGATTGGGCTTTAACTCAAGTAGAAAATACATTGAAAAATCCTAAAATGCTGAAATAAAATGACTGTTCAAAAAATAACTTATCCTGATGTACTTACAACTGAATGGATTCCTCTTGAAGAGATACAAGACATTCCAGATAACATAACAAATCTTCATTGTGACACTCGAGATTTTTGTATGACCGGTTCTACCGAAGAGTTTTACAATAGTTCTAAAGCTGAAGATAGAAAGTTCTGTGCTTTTATCAGAAAAGAAATAAAGAAGAATCCAGAAGTCCTTATCAATAAAGATGAGATTATTCCTTTATTGACGAACCTTGAAGAATGGTCTGGAAGAAAAGCCGATTGGAGATTCCTTTCTTTTATAGAAGGTCCTGAAAATATTTCAGGAAGTTGGTTCAAATATATTCGTTTCTATAGAATCAAAGGAACCGACTACTTTGTCATTACTTGTAGAAATGAGTATAAGTCTGAAGGCCTTGTTGATTACAAGAAGGTATTTACAAAAGAAAATATCAACCAAGAACATTTATACACTCACTAACTATGGCTACAAAAATAAAAAGCTACAGAGCTCCAGTTTGGAAGAAAGGAACTAATAATGCTGGTCAGATTTACTGGTACTGTCCTGGAAAACCTGGAGAATATGGTAAAGACTCACATTTTGATTGGTTTGAGAATGAACCTTTTCAAGAAGACTTCAGAATAGTTGGATTCTCTAGAGGATGCTCTTCAACTAAGATGATAATGATTCCTCTCAAGAAATATAACAAATGGAAAGAAAAAAGATGGGATTCTAATATCCAGGAATATGAAGTCTTTGTCTCTGATTCTTTAGAAGTCATTGAAGCCGCTGAACATGGAATCATTAAAGGTCAAATGTGGGAATACTGTAAGAAAGGCTCTAACTATGGCTTAAGAATTTATCATGAAAAAGAATCTTCAACACAAAATTAAAAATGGAAGTCCTGAAATTTAAAGTAGAAGGGTGGAAAAGTGTGACAGGTTGTCCATATATATCAGGTCAATTCATAGGAAATTATTATTGTAGGTTCCAATGTAAATTTCATAAGGACTATGATGGTATCGCCTCTAAAGTTTATTGTAATCATGAAAAGGAAAAGAAAGAATCTTCAAAACAAGATTAAAGAGGAAGTTGTAGGTGACGTTCTTTTTAAGCCTGGTCAACTTTATCAGACTAAGGACAATAGAATTATCATTATCCTTGAAGTGTCCAAGGAGGAGCTTAAAAGAGGTATTAATGCTGATAAGACCGGATTGTATGGCTTTAGAGGATTCTGGTATGGACGTGACAGATTCAAAATCAAGTCATACGGCAAGATTTATAAATTGACTGGAGCAGAAGTCCTTTTAAAGAAGGACACTATTGGAATGAGCAATGTTGAACTTAAAAAATTATTAGATTAAAATGGGACTAATTAAAAATTCTACAGATAGAGCACAGTCGGAAAAACTGGCTAAATTAGGTCTTGACAATCCAGACCTTGCATTGATTGAATATTGTGAAGGCGCAACTGCTGAAGTCAGACTAATTGATTATGGAGAAAATGATGGAGAAATTCTTTACAAGTGTTGGAGCTTAGGCGCATTGATTAGTTCAATACCACCTAGAATCTTTGTAGATGAAACTGCATATTACTTCACTATCGAGAAAGGAACTAAAGTCTCTTACAGAAAAAGAGAAGAGAATGCCGTCATGTTTGATACTGGAAGTTTGATTAGTAATCTTATTCTTCTGATAGAATGGCTGAAGTACAATGGCAATCTATCTTTACAATGGGTTATCAATAAGTAAAAAGATAAAATAATTTAAAATTTGTTATACTTCAAAAATAGAAGAGAGAATTTACCAATAGTTATTAGAAGAATTTTCTCATGAAGATATTATAAGACAATATAAAGAAGAAAGATATCCTTGGAGATGTGATTTTTATATCAAGAGTCTTGATTTGTTTTTAGAGATAAATTGAAATTGGACTCATGGACCTCATCCTTTTAGTGAGAACAACCCAGAAGATTTAGATAGATTAAATCTATGGAAATCTAAAGGAGAATCTTCTAAATACTATATAGCAGCTATAAAAGTATGGACTATTACTGATGTTAAGAAAAGAAAGAAAGCTAAAGATAATAATCTAAATTATATAGAGTTATTTGGGAATAAAATTACTAAAGAAGAATTATTATGCAAAATAAAAAGAGTTCTGAATAATTATTCAGAACTCTTATATTTAAAATTTTTATAAAGTGGTCATTATCACTACAATATCACTTCTGAATAGTAATCACAACGAAGTTTATAACCAGTAACTTTATACAAGTCTTGGCTCATGTAATTCAATTCAGGAACTGTTATGTTTGTAATCGGGAAGATATTATAACAAATTACCTGATGGAAAGGATTGCCTGCACGGTCCTGTTGAGTAATTGTCATGTTAGGAGCTATATAATCTCTTTTAAGACCAGTACGTCCTGTCAACGGGTCAAAAATCAAGTCAGACCATTTTCTCAATGTCTTAATGATAAACATACCCGGAGTATCACCATTATACTGAAGGTTGACTTCAAAGTCTAAGTCAATATCGATATAAGTGTTCTCTGGTCTTGCTCCAGCGAAAGAACGTTGAGCATATTTATAGTTCTGAGTAACAGCACCTGGGTTTTTGTTAGTATCAAGTCCACCTACACGTTGAACTCCTTCAAGTAAAAGGTTTGTATCTTGTTCAGTGGCACCAATAGCTGATGGAAGAGAGATTTGGACTGTGAATATATTGAGGTATACAGGCTCCATAAGGTCACTTGAGATTCTACTGTTCTTAAAGTGACTTAATCCAATCAATCCATTTGATTTAGTATCTGCCATATTGATTTATTCTATTATCGTTTCTAGTGAACACCTGAATGGTATTCTATCGATTTGAATTATTTATCCTTTTGGTACTCACTATTTTTTGGTCTTTAAAAGTATTGCTTGACTTCTTCTCATAGCAATGAATAGGCCTTGTCATATCCTTCAGTAAATTCTTTTTTAAAGTTTTCTATCTCTTCTTCTGATAATCTAGTATAAATCATCTTTAGTAATGTATAGTCTCCAGCAAGGTCAGCTTTATATCCATCATAAGAAGATGGAAATTTTGAAAAAGCCGCGTCTATAACTTGTTTTTGGTTATTGAGATAGAACCAATAAGAAAAGAGTGACAAGAAACCTAATGATTTTGCTATAGGCTTGAAACTAATGAAATCTCTGAACTTGAAGTTTATAAGCGGAAATAAAGTAAATAACTCCAGCTTATGGTCATAATATTTCTCATAAAGGATTTCAACCATATTACATAAGTCTGTAAGTTGAGACTTAGCATTGATATTCTCTAAATCGATTTCATATGGTTTAATATAGACCAAAGAAGTTGGGTTTGACTTTCCTATTATAATCCTGATTTCTGGAACATTTACTTCATCTATAAGACCTTTTAAATAAAGATTTATTTCTGGTAAGACATCATCAATGAGGTTCTCTGGTAAAGTCATGTCGATATAATCATACTCATCAAGGTTAGATTCAACTTTCTTTTTAAAAGCTCCTATGTAAGAATTTTTCTTAGCAGATTTGATTGAAGATTGAGCTAAAGAATCTACTGAATCCTCATCATCAAAATCAAAAGCTTCATATAATGGTTGTTTATATTTTAAGACTCTAATACTTCTCATTAGTTTAAAACAAAAATGCTCAAAATATTTATAAATGTATCCTGAGCACTCTAGCTCTTTTTAAAAATCAAAAACCATATCATAAGCTTCTTGATATCCTTCAGTAAACTCTATTTGGAAGTTCATTCTTTCTTCTCTGCTCAAGCCATCATAAATTATCTTTAATACTTTGCTATAACCATTCAAGCTCACTAGATAACTTTCTGAAGATGATGAGTATTTGCCATTAGAAAAACTAGATGAAACATACTTGTTGTTGAAATAACACCAGTGTATGAACAATGACAGGAAACCTAAAGACCTAGCTTCAAACTGGAAAAGTTTCATATCGGTGAACTGGAAGTTTATAAGAGGCCAGAAATCAAAAAGAACAGGCAACTTTCCTTTTATATATTTCCTATAGACTTGTTCTATAGTGTCACACAAATTTGTAAGCTGAGACCTTGCACTGGTCTTGTTCAAGTCAATGTTGTACTTCTGAATCTCTATCAATGAGTTAGGAGTATTCTCGCCAAAGATTATATTGATGTCTGGAATATCTTTTTTCTTGTCTTCGGTCTTTAAGAATTCATATATCTCTGGAAGGACTTCATGGACAATACCAATTGGCATCTCTATTGATATAGGAGCATACCTGTTATATTCTATTCCTTTTTTGAATGTCTCATAGAAATAATCCATGAACTTGTTCTTCTTTACTCTCTGAATAGAATCGCATCCTAAAGAATCTATAGCTTCATCTTCATCCTCATCAAATGAGAATGCTTCAGAAAGATTAGGTTTCTTCTTTTCAAAGTCATACTGATATCCAGTCTTGATAAGATACCTTCCTTTCTTGAGCATATCATTCAATTCTTTAAATGTACTAGAAGGTCTGTTGTAAACATATTTAGCTAGGCCTTTCAAGGCTTGATGCATTTCATATTTAGCATCTTCTTTATCAAATGTAGGTGTATAAGACCTGAAAAAACAGAATATAGCTGAATTCATAAGTCCTCTAGCAAATTCTCTGTAGATGGTAATTTCACAAGTATTCTGTAAAGGTTTCAGATTATAAGTCAAAAGTTCATTTAGTTTAGCTAATGAATAAAACTTGTTCTCATCTGAACCATAGAAAGGAACTACTAAATCTATCATACACTGAAGAGTTATGAAACTACCAATAGGAAGATAAGTGTCTAAAGTAGAATCTGGCTTTCCAGCTTCCCTCTTTATGACCTCATTAGCAGTCATGTTGAATTTTTTGATATATGAGTCTATAAAGTCTTGGAACTTGTCTTCATAAAGTCTAAATTCAGAAGGAGCAAGAAACCGAAATTTGATATTTCTTATAGGAACTTCACTTCCTTTTGTGTTACATTCTTTTAGAATCTTTGTTGTAATCAAAGGAAGTATCTTTATAATATTATCAAAATCTTCTAATGTATTTACAGGATAGACTGCTAGAGAACCATTCTTCTCAAAGTTTCCTGCGCGCAAATCTTCTTTGAACGCTGCAAAAAAAGACAGGTTCTTGACATTACCTTCAAATTCATTGTCTATCTGGTTTTCGTTATCAAAGTCAAAATCTTCGGTTAATCTTTTCATCAAGGATTATCACTATTAGTCAATCATATCTATGCTTTGCTAATATAATAAATGTAATTTTAAATTCTCTCAAATGATAAGAAATTTCCTCATATCAGCATTATCCTATTTGATTTTCTTTCTTGTAGGTCTTATAGGCTTCATTGCCCTTGCATTAACACTATGTTTGTTACCAGTAGTAGGTCTGCTATATCTGATTTACTATTTCTTAATATATCCTCTTGAGACCTCATACAGAAAATTTAAAAGAAGATGAAAAGGATTTTAGTAACAGGCGGAGCTGGTTTTATTGGTTCTAATCTATGTCAGTATTTGTTAAGAAGAGGTAACTATGTTATTTGCTTAGACAATTTCTATACAGGTCGGATAGAGAATATTCAAGACCTTAAGAATGATTCTAACTTTGAACTTATGACTTATGACATTAGAGAAGGAATTCCTAATATCAAAGTAGATGAAATTTATAATCTAGCTTGTCCAGCTTCTCCTAAATGGTATCAGAAAGACCCAATCTTTACTTTTGAGACTTGCATATTAGGTGCTATGAATGTCCTTAAGTTAGCTCAGAAGAACAAAGCTAAAGTTATGCAAGCCTCTACTTCTGAAGTCTATGGAGACCCAGCTTCTTCTCCTCAGTCAGAAACTTATAATGGCAATGTCAATCCAATAGGAATCCGTTCTTGTTATGATGAAGGCAAGAGAGCTGCTGAGACTATGTTCATGGACTATCATAAGATGTACAATATAGACACTAGAATCATCAGGATATTCAATACGTACGGTCCTATGATGGATATTGATGATGGTAGAGTAATATCCAATTTCATATGCCAAGCCCTAAAGAATGAACCTATCACAATCTATGGGGATGGTAGCCAGACAAGGTCATTTCAGTACTATAGTGTTCTAATTGAAAAGATGGTAGACATTATGGAACTCGAAAGAGAAATTTATCAAGATATTTACTTGCCTATCAATATAGGAAGTCCTAGTCAAGAGTTCAATATGAGCAAGCTGGCTTATAAGATTATAGAACTAACTAATTCTAGTTCAGCAGTCAAGTATGAAGATTTACCTGAAGATGACCCAAGACAGAGAAGACCAGACATAACTAGACTGAAGAAGTATTTAGATTATGCAGAGTTTAGTGTTCCTTTAGAGGAAGGATTGAAATACACTATTGAATATTTTAAGAATGAATTGACAAAATGTCAAAAAGGTCTTTAGACAAATAAAGTATAATATTTGATACTTTATGATTGGTTTTTGGACTTAACAATCAATATATTATACTTTATAAGAAGATTTTATAGAAAAAAGAGTTGACAAATTGTCAACTCTTTTTATGTTTTACATACCAGCAAGTTTAATGCTTTGTAATAAATCTTTTCTAAATGAACGCCAAGCCGCTTTATTATAGTTAGGTTGAGCAGTTGGGCTACCAGTACCATGGGGATTCAGCTCAATATATGGGAGAACAGTAGGTGGTTTTGGTTTCCCAGTGCCTTTAATATGCTTCCTAACAACATCAGGTTCAAGAGTTCCAATTGCATTTCTTCTTTGCTTGTCTTTTCTGTTATAAGAGAATCTGACAGGTCCTTTTCTCATCAGCTCTACTAGCTTCTTCAACAACCTATTGTTGATAGGACCTAAGTTCACTATTTTCTCATCTTTAGTGTTCTTCTTAGGTTCTGAACTAATATTGAAAGTTATCTTAGGTTCTTCTTCCTTTTTGTCTTTCTCGTCTTCTTTCTTCTTAGAATCCTCTTTCTCTTTCTTGACATCTGCTAATGTCTTGCTTTTCTTAGCAGACTTCTTAAGAACCTGTTTCTTAGCTCTCTTAACTAACCTTTCGAATAATGCACAATCAAGAGTTTCTGGTTCTTCATTCTCAACCAGAAACTCATATAATTGTTGTGTATAGTTATGGAGCCTAACTTTCATGATTAAATCAACTCTTCAATAAACTTCACGTAATTTGCAGTATATGGCAGCTCATTGTCAGGATTGATTGGATTGACCATGTCCTTATATTCATTGACAAAGCTTTCATTCAACATAGCTTGTTGCTTCATCTGTCTAAGTCCTGTATTAGCCCAGAATGTGTCAACATCGGCTTTTGTTCTAATATCAAAGAACTTAGCACTTTCTGTTATAGAATCCTGGATTTCTTTAGGAGCTTCATTGAACAACTTCTTGTCTTCTTCAGAAGCAAGCTGCATCCACTTGTTTTTGTTTCTTACTTTCTCTTTGAGAGGAGTGTCCCAAGACTCATTAATAGCATTCACATCAATAATTGCATTGCTATAGATGAAATCAGCAACCTTAGCTTTGTCATCATCTAACAAGCAAGCAAACTTGCTGAAGTTACTTTCAGATAATGAGATTGCAAATGGATAAAGCTCTACTATAGATTCTTTTACGGCTTTCTTAGTCTTAAGGTCCTTAATGATATTGTCATACTTATTAAGAGTCTCTTCATTTCTCTTCTTGATGTCATCAGCCTTAGCTAAGTTGATTTCTTTCGGAGTTTCCTCTTTCTTGTCTTTAGATTCTTCTACTTCTTCAGTAGGTTCATCTTCTTTCTTGTCATCATCTTCTTTTTCTTCCTCTTCAGGTTTCTCTTCTTCCTCTTTCTTGTCTTCTTTGAATTCGGCTTCAACAGAAATGATATCAGAAGCAAATTGAGGTTCTATCTCAATAATGAGGTCAGCATCTTCAGAATTTCCTTTAGGTTCTTCGGTTCCAGCTTCAGGAGTTTCTGCTGGTTCCCCATCTTCAGCTACAGGTCCAAGTTCAGGTGTAGGGATTCCCATAGCATTAGCTGCATCAGAACCATCAATCTGTTCAGGAACAGTAGTTTTAGAAGTCAAAGGTTGTTTGACTTCCTCTTCGTTTATATTAGTCATATTATTTTTCGTGAATTTTATTTCTTCATCGACCTCTTCTATAATGGTGTTAGAGTCATCAATAGAGAATTTAGAAGAGAGATTGATAAGCTTTTTAGAAGCTTGGGCAGATTCATTTAAGAAAGCTGTAACAGAAGGTCTGATTGATTCATTGACTCTATTAAGACGAGCTTCTTCAAAACCAGGTGTAGCTACGATGTCATAAGTAAACATTTGTTGAATATGGACATGAGAATCAGCCCCAACAGTTCCTGCTGCCCGGGATGACACAAAAATAGGGCATTCTGCTTCTACTAAAGCCTTAACAATATTTCCATTAGGCGTATCAAGAAGTTCTAACTTACCCATTACAGCTTGTCTTCTTTCGTCATACCAAAGGTCTGTAATTTTATGTGATACTCCTTTTAAATCTATTTCAAATCTAGATTCCGGATGAGAAAGTTCCCCAAGAATAGCACCATCTGTTTTAATTCTATCTCTTAAATATGCAATATGTTTGAGGACTTCATCTTTATCATAAATACGCCCATTACGGTTCTTTTTCCCTGTAGCAGCATTTATAGGAGTAAAAATTCCTTCGAAAATATACTTCTTTTTTCCATTTGAATCTATTGATTCATTAAGTTTTAATGCACTAACAGATTTATTTCTTATTAAGTAATTCATTTACTATAATCACTTTTATCGATTATGTGATATTTATTGGTGATATATTCTACCAATTTCTCTTTACTAATGAATTCATAATCAAAGATTTCTATATAGTTTAGGTAGTTTTGTTTAGCAATAGTTCTCTTTTCTACATCAAACTTAGTCCAAACATCTATAGCATTAAGATAAATTTCTTTTTCTTTACCTCTTTCTTTTAGTTTTTCAAGTCTTTTAATATCATTGATATTTGTTTCATCAAAAGGATGTCTTCCATGAGTCCAGAATCCTTGAAGTTCTATAAAGACATCTCTATCTTTAATGTAGAAATCACACTTATATAGGTATCCATCAGACCTATAATCAATTTAAAATGTTAAATTTTGTTAAACTAATGAATAATTAGAAATCATTATTCTTTCCAAAATATTGACATAATAATTCATAACAAGAATCTTCTTGTTTTGTAGAATACATAATATTTTTATCTTCATTTTTGCAATTTAGACTACAATAAGTATTATAAACTTTCCAATGTCTTCCACTAAATGAAGTAGGTCTTCCACATATTTTACATTTTGGAATCTCTTCAAATCCATAATAAATTCTATAGATAGTTTCTTTCATACTTCTAGAATCAGAAAATCTATTTTCTAGATATTCCGTAAGTTTTGGTTTCTTATCTAAATTTTTAATTGTATTAACATCAAATATAACTTCTCCAGATTTATTTTTAGTTGCAATTAAATCTTTAAAAATTTCATCAGTATATTCATCAGGTTCTTTTACTAAAACTTTTCCATTTTCAACTTTCAATTTATGAAAATCACCTATACCAGCTATTCCATGAGATTTAGATACATTTAACTGAACATTATTTTTAATGCAATATACCCAACAATATCTCCATATTGCATTCTATCATTTACTTTCTGACTATCTAGATACTCTTTAATATCTAAATGTTTGTCTAACCATCTATCTCTACACAAATTAGGATTTATCTTTCCTTTCTTAGTAATGAATATATCAAGTATTTCTTTATCTGACATCTTTATACAAAAAATCGAATTCTGAACATTATATTCAAAATTCGATTAATCTATTTTTATAAAAGAATTTTTAGATTTCTATTTTAGGAAGCCTACTTTCAATCTCATTCAATTTTTTAAGAAACTCATCTAAAACTACTTGAGCTTCTATTTTAGTTTTGTAAAGCTTACTATATACAAAAGATTCTTTATGAGTAAAATAATTGACATATGTCATTCCAAAATAATAAAGCTTTCCTATCTTCTTATCAAATTCTTTTCGGATATCATATTCTTCTAAGTCTTTTTCATAAAGTTCATCAATTTTTTTCTTAAGTTCCTCATCATTCTTTTCATTTCTAAGTAAGTCATAGTAAATCCTGGTACCACATAATCCACTACTTAAAGTGTTGACTTTGGAAATATCTGTTATATAAAATACGTTGACTGGCTGACCATTAATCTTTATCCAACTCATAGAATACTTGTTTTAATTTGTCCTTAACATAATAATTCGTAGAACTCGCTATAGACGCTTCTAGAGACGGTTTCCATCCTTGCTTATAATTTATATAGTCATAGATGAATTCACCAACAGAGAAACTCCTAGATAATCCTGCACTACAATGAATTATCAATTCAATAGGTTCAGTGCTATCAATGAAAGGAATAATGAAATCTCTGATTCTTTCAGCATCTTCTAGTGTCATAGCACCTTCAGTATCATTAGTAAAGTCATCAAAGTCTAGGTTCAGAACATTAGGTCCTTCATTAAAGTAATGAGTGTTGCAACCATTAGCATACCAAATGTCTTCATCAGGCTTGCTTGCACTGGTGTTGCATATAGAGATTATTATATAATGTCTCTTAAGACCTTCTTGAGTGTCTATAGTTTCTTTAGTGAGATGAAGCCCTCTACAGAAATCATAGAACTTTTTCTTTGAAAAAACTTTTATCTTTGGTATCATGATAATTTACTTTGAGACTTTGACTATAGCTGAAAAAGTGTTAGCAAGACAATTGCAAGAAAAATAGTAGTCTTTAGACCGGTCAAAATCTTTCTTGTAGTTCTTTAGGTTCCCAGCATTCTTGACAAGTTTTCCTGAATAGTACAGGATATTCTTGCCAGTGAACTTAGGAATGTTTCCTATGAAATAGATGTCTCGATAAACTTTATTAGCCATTTAACCTGGATTACTTTTGAATTTCTTGAACTTACCACACTTCTTGCAGATGAAAATGAATTTATGGTAACAACCTCCATTAGTATCAACTGGAATCTCTCTAAACAGTTGCCATTCATGATGGCAACCAATCTTGTCTAAAATTCTTTTAATAGCTTCTATCATAGAATTCCAAATTTAGTCAACAGAAGAAAAGCAGTTACTAAAATTACACCTACTAACATTAGAGCCTTATAAAACTTTGGAGTATTGAATGTATAAGGTGTGAACTTCCAAACAACACCATAAGTGTTAGAAGGCATTTCTGTATCTTCTTCTGTAAAGTTATAAGTATCAAATGTCAGATATTCAGACCAAAACAAGTCATTGCTGAAATAGTTGTTCTCTGGTCTGGTCAAGTCAAGCAGGAAGATATACTTCTGTTTCTCATCAGCCATCATCTGAGTTTCTGTCAAGACTTTTTGTGTATAGATGCAATTGCCAAGCCAGTTAGTCTTAAGTTGATAAGCATTGAACTTAGACATTGGATTCTTCTTTTCTCTTTTGATTTGGTTCCTAAACCTAAAGAAGTTCACAATGTCTTTATAAGACTGGACAAACACATTGTTTCGGATAAAACTAAACATTTTTTCTTTTCCTTTCTTTTTATAATTATAGAGTGTTGAAAGTGATTTGATTAAAGCAAATAACCAGTTTCACCAGCAACATCTAAATAAAGTTCATAGAGGTCTTTGTAGTCAGTTTTGAATTTCTCACGAATCTTGAGACGACCACTTCTAAGCCAATTCTTGACTGAAGACACTGGTATATTCTGTTCAGCTGCAACTTCTTCAAGCTTCTTGTTTTTGATAAGCTTCTCAGTCATAATAAGCTTAAGATTATCTGGAAGCCTGTTTATCTCTTTGATAGAAGCATCATAGACTCTCATAAGAATCTCTTCACGACTCAGCATCCGGATATCATTGCCAACTACTTCAAAGTTCTCTGAAGGCATTTCACAATTGTTTCCATCATTGAATACTGTAGATGCATAAAGGTCATTGATGTCATTGTCTACATAATTCTGAGTAGACTTACGGTTCAGATATCCAAGACATTCATATCTGAGGATATTATAGACCCACGTTGAGAACTTAGCTATTTCAGGATTGAATTGGTCATACTTCTGCCAGATTTTCTCAAATGTTATAAGAACCATCTCGTCGGCAAGTTCAAGTGAAGAGAGATAACGATAGGCGAACTTGCGAAGTCCAAAACGCATTCTCTTATAGATAGGTCCAAAAGTTTTCTCACTTGGATTTGCAATAAAAGCTAATGCCAAGTTGTCAAGGTCATCTGACAAAGCTCTTTCTTGTTTTTTGAGTTCTTGAGCAATAGATGCATCTAAAACTTCTTGAGCACCAGCTTCATTAAAAAGTTCAAACACTTTTGGGTCTTTGATTTGTTCCATAATTTTTTCTTTTAGCAAGTTATATATTTTTTGAATTTTAAAATTGAAATACTTTCTCGAGGTTAGTGATGCAAATATACAACAAGTTCTAGAAACAGGAAAATCCTGCAGATGAAAATTCTACAGGATTTTACACTTTTTAACTATGACAGATTTTTGAAGATTATAAGTCGTCTATTCTTGTTCTAATGTCCAGAGTGTTTTCTGACCTTCAGGGGTTTCAATCAGTTTCATGAAAGGTTGAATCAAGTTGTAAGGACATAATGATACTAAAGCAATAATCTGGTTCATCTCATCAATAGGAACACGTCCATTTCTTTGTTCAACGAGTTTGAAGACTTGATTGACTTGAAAGTTTCTTTCTACAGTCCCCACCACCTGGTTATATCCGAGTTTTCCTAATGTGTCTAAAAGAACTTCATTAAATTTAGGTAAAAGGACACAGATATCTTGATACGTCTTTACCTTAGGTTCAGGCATTTCATCATCTTCTTGAGATATTTCTGGATTTGGCAATTCGCTCATAAATTATTCATTTTAATGTTAGTTAATTATTTTATTGAGTATAGATAAAACGATTAGAGAAAAAGAAAAGTGCTATGGCTACTAAACCTAGAGTTAAAGACTCTCCACAGAAAGCAAGAAAAGGAACTAAGAAGATTGTTGACGAGAAGGACACTAAAGACAATCCTCTTCTTAAGATTGATGATACTGTCTTGTTCTCTATTGAGTCAGGTAATTTCTTAAATGACCCAACCATTTATACATTTCCAGGTTTTGAGACTATAGACCCAAAGAATCCAGAAACATTAGACTTGACTAGATTAGACAACAACTCAGAGTTTGTTTGTATTCTGTTATACTTTGAATACCTTATTACAGCTAAGTTCAAATTCTCTTATATAAGGCCTTTGCTTGCTGCCGACATGGAGTTTCCTAAAATCATAGAAGCAATCAACCATAGATTGTTGACTGAGCTTCAATTGAATGTGCCTAGTTTTGATACTATAATAACTCTGCAAGTAGAGAACCAATGCAGAGTCAAGTATGTTACTAAAGATATGGAGATTAGAAGAGTTCCTATGAACCAGGATGATAGTGCCACTCTTTAAAGATTTGTTCATCTGATTTACTAGAAAGAATATCAGCTATAGCTTGTTTCTTAAGAATGTAGAACATGTCAATATATTGTTCTTGAAAAGACTCAACATGACAGTGAGATTCTGGAATTACTTTCTTTTCAGGATGATAGAAAGTAAAATCTTTAAGAAAATCAACAAGTTTTTCATTTGTTGGTTTATAATCATTTAATATTCTATAATGCTCGATGATATAAAGAAAAGCCATATAAGATAATGTCAGTTTAAACCTCATATTATCTTCATATATAGAAACTGCCATAAGAAAACCATCAATAGTAACATATTGATTACCAAAGAGCTTAATAGTATTTTTAGCAACTTCTTTTTCTACTGAGTCTAAATTGTTTATGATTTTAAGAAACTTTAAAGAATCTTCAAACTCATCATCATACTTGTTATTTTCGAAATCTAGTGCCATGAATTTTTAGATTTTAAATATATCTCCATTGTTTTATTAATTCATCACGTGACTTGCCTAACTTTATATCAGCTTGAGCTTCTTTTATAAGAATGCTATGCAATTTACGATATTCATTTCTTATTTTTTCTGAATCAACATAAAAATAATACCATTTGAATTTATCAAGAAGTTTATTAAGATATTCAAGGTCATGTGAAGCTCTTGAACTAGATAGATTCAATGGATACAATTTAACAATAAAACTTACTATAAGTATATAAATCAGAGAAAGTTTAAAGCTCAAATCCTCAATATGATATTCACAAACTCTATCTACTAACTGAATATTTGAATCTGTACTAAGCTTAAGATTTGAAAGTTCAAGCATTATTTTTTCTTTCTTTGGATGATTACGAACCATTTCTCTAATCTTATAGAATTTTAGAGAGTCATCAAAAGTCTTGTCATAATCTTCATAATCAAAATCAAGTGCCATAGTCCTTTGTTTTTAAATTTTCCAGTCTTTAAGAAGGTCTTCCCGAGATTTACCAGAAGTGACATCATTTTCTGCTTTCTTTTGAAGAGTATTAAACATCATTCCATATTCTTTCATAATTTCTTCAGAATAAGTAGTATAATGATGATAGAACATAAAATTGAATCTTCTAATGTAATTCACTAGGTGATTAATCACTTCATAATATTCAGAATTAAAATGTCTATTAAGAGGATAGTACAATTCAATAAAGCTCTTCATAGCTAAAAAGACTAAAGAGATTTTTACATTTTCATCTTTTTCATAATATCCAAATGATGAAATGTATTCTGGATTCTCTATTGAAGTAGCTAACAAATGGTCAACTTGCTTTAGTATAATGTTTTTATCAGACTTACTAAGGTTTTTGTAAATCTCTTTGACTTTGATGAACTTAAGAGATTCTAAAAAATCTTTGTCATAATCTGGATTGAAGTCAAATGCCATAGTTAATGAATTACAAAATTGAACTTACCAAAAATCTTCTCAGCTTTATCTTTTATCAACGGTAAAATTCCTTTAAGAAAAGGCCCACACAAAATACTGAACTTGTCTAATATTTCAACAAAGAAATAATGCTCATTCTCCCAAGTTGTTTGAATCAGATAACCTCCAACAAACTCAGAAGGTTTCCATTTAAAAGCAGAAAATTCATCTTCAAACTCAAGATAAAAATCCTGACCTGAATTTTTCATAAGAAGAACTTTCTCTAATTCAGGTATAGCAACAACCTCTCTCATGAATTGTTCAGAAAGCTTCTGACATTTGACTTGAGACAAATTGTCTTTAAAGTCTTTATCAAAGTCAATATCACTGTATATGTGTTGAAATGCCATAGTCTTCAAAAATTTGTTTGATTTTATAGTGAACATCATCTAATGAAACTTTCGACCAATATTCTGAAAATAAAGATGTAAAGAAATTATGTAAATTCCAACTTTTGTTCAGTTCATCAAAAGAAATTAAAGCATTGCTTTGAGCTCCATAGATTAAAGTATAAACTTTCTTTTCTTTGTCTAAAGAAACGGTCATTGTATCTTTGTGAAGAACTGAGATAGTTTGGCAATCAATTTTTAATATCAACATCTTTTCAAGACTGGATTGATTCAACTCAAATTTTCTATCAACAAAAGTTTTCCACATTTGAACCATTGCATTGTAATACTGGATTATTGAAGCATACTTATGCAATTGGTCCTTATCTAAAATATCTTTATCCTTTTCAAAATCTAGCATTGTAAAATCCTCCACAATTTAGTTAAATGTTCGGTAGTTAAAAACTCTTGACCTACAAAATCATAATGGTGATTGACTGTCACTATATCTTTTACAAAATTGATAGTAAATGCTCTGCCTAATGAACTTTGATTATAACAAAACAGATGATTTTCTTTGTCAATAATCTTAATTCTATAGAAGGCAAGGTCCCAACTAAAATTCTTCCAAAGCTTAGAATAACCCGGAACATTATCAATAACATAGACTTTATAGGCTTTTAAGAACTCAAGTCCTCTCTTCTCATAGGAAAACATCTTGACTGAATTCTCAAATTCTTTGTCTATTATGTTGTCATCAAGGTAGTCCATACTCATTTGCTCTTTTGGATAACAATTCTCTAAATTTTCCTCTTCTTTCCACAGTATAAGCTCTTAGCTTGTCTAAAAGTTCAAAAGTAACTTCTAAGGTTTTGTCAATAGAATCATAAGTCAAATAATGTTTGCCATGATTATACAAAGCCCAGATAGTATGCGTTTCTATTTTATCAGAAAGACCAGATTTATCAAAAGTCTGTTCTGACTGTATAGTTTTCTTGATTGAATATTTAGGGTTTAATACTTCCTTAAAGCTATAATCAGGAAAATCTATAATATGCATGAAGAACTTCCAGAAATAAACAAATTCTTTCATATCAGAAACTGATTGTCTGGTTCTTTCATCTATATCATCTATATCAAAATCCATACTTCACTATTTTTGTTTACTGCAAATATAACAAAAAGACCTTAGAGTGTTTCATCTAAGGCCTTTCTTTTAAACTATTTTAACTAAAGATTAGTAATTGCCACTATAGAAAGCTCTGGTAAACTCTCCTGGAAGTTGTTCAAGAATAGGAGCTTCATACTCTCTTTCATCTAAGTATTGGTCTTCCATTATCTGGAATAAAGCCCCCAAGTCTTCTGGTTTGCTAAGGACTACTGTAAGTCCATTGTCCTTGTCATTATAACATCTAAGACCACTAGCACTAATGACTTTTTGAATATACTTGTCATTATAAGAAAGTCCAAGAACTTGAGGTAAGAATGTATCTAACAATACTTTATGCAATCCAGAACCTTCAATATCTTCATTCAAAGATTCTTCAGACTCATTTTCTGGTTTAGCATCAATAGACTTCATTTTCTCATCTTGAGGATTATTAGTATTGTCTTTAGCTTTCTGGCTATTACGTTGAGCTTGAGTGTTTATAAGCTGAACCATCTGTTGATCAATTTGCTGACAAGTGTCATTATATTGCTTAGTAGCAGTATCCAGAATCTTCTTGGCAGCTACTTTATTAGCTTCGAGCTGAGCAGCTTTAGACAAAAGGTCAGAGTCCATCAATGCACTCTGGACATCTTCATTTACTTTATATGGTTTAGTATTAAATTCTATCATGGTGGTAAACACTATAGTACATCATTATCTATCGTAGAATATTGCTAAAGCCATTGAACCGAATGAACTCATCACTGACAATTTCTTTAAGCTCTTCTGGTAATTCTTTATTGTAGTAAGGACTTCTCTTTTTAGAAAGACCTATCTTGTTTTCAACCATATCATAGTAAACTACAGGTCCATCATGAAGATATACATAAATCCTATTACCATGTTTCTTATAGTCAAATTCATCTTTGAAACTCAAACTCTGATAATTAGAATAGTAGCAATCCAAGAACTTTTCTAAGAGCACTTGAGCTTTCACCTCAGACAAAGATTCTTCAAACTCTTTATCTAAGATACTTTCTTGTAAGGTGTCATCTTCAAAAAAATCTTTAAAGGCCATAGTTTAAATATTGTTCCAAGTTGATTGTAAATATTGAGCAAAGGTACTATTCTTCTTTTTACCTACTTCCATTAAGTAATCAAATTCATCTATCTCTTGACCTGATATAGCATCTAACCACTTCTTAGCTGTACCTTTTATTTCATGAATTTCTAGAGTTATATGCAAAGTCTTTTTACATACTTTCTCAAAACTATTTCTGTCTTTATAGTAATAATCTTGATACATGAAATAAAAAGGTTCTTTCTTTAGTAATTTATAATTTGGATGATACTTTAACAAAATATTTAAAACATTGTTATAGAAAGATATAAAGTCATCAATATGATAATATTTCTGATATGGAATATAACTATCATAAATTGGATAATGTAAAGAGATATATTTAGAATCATCAGCCCAAATGTCATATTTCTTCTTATTGATATCAGATTCTTCTCCAAAGAAATGATTCCAAATTGGACCATCTTGTCTTAAAGAGAATCGCCGACTATTGTTATAAGGGCAGTAAAAGATATCTTCAAACTTTATTTCTGTCTTGATACTATTTACTTGGTCAGCAAAGTCTTTGTCAATATTATCTTTATCAAATTCAAAAGCCATACCATTTACTATTGAAGATAAACAATTCTATCTAAAATCTCTCTATCAAATAAATGAGAATTGAATCTTAACAAATCACTAAAGCACCCATCCAGAACATAACTGATACACCAGTCATTTGGATTCCTGATTCCACGTCCAAAACCTTGTTGAAGGTTAATAACTGTCTGATTGCTATACCACAACTGAGAGTTCTTCATCTTAGCTGCTACTAGCTTATCACCTAAACTCAAATAAGGAACTTTCATTACTATCAAGAACCTACATAAGTCATCATCCAATGATATGCCCGTTGTCAAAGAAGGCCCTACAAGAATCTTGTTCTTAGAGTTCTTATACTCCCATATCAAATCTCCTTTAATTTTCGAATCATTATATATGAGAAGTCTCTTTCTGATTTCTTTAGGTGCTTTCTCATACAAATAATTGCTGAATGCAAATGAACCTGTCTGAACAATTCCTCTTTCATTTATATGCTTGTCACACAATGTATAAATCAGATTACTGACTATAGGCAAGTTAGTGTCCTTCTCTTTATAGCTCATCTTATAGTTAGGCAAGAAATAAATTGGACTTCTACTAAAGTCAAATGTTGAAGGAATCTTCTTGAATCTGAACCTCTTTTCAGGTTCTACCATATTCAATCTTTTGATTCCTATATTAGCTGAGTAGATATCTGAATTGCCTATAGTAGCAGAAAGCAAAAGCTCATTCCCACATTCATCATGAAAATACTTCTTGACTAAAAAATCTTCATAGATGCAATTGAGCTTTATCTTCTCAGCCGTATCACAATTGTTGACCATACATTCTTTTCCAATATAGTCAATCAAAGAAAGATAATCAATCAATGAATCATGTAATGTCTTAGCAAAGTCACCTAAATAAAGAACCTTTCTAACATCTTTATCATTATAAAGATTTGGATTCCTTACACACATGTTCGTCACAGAAGCATTAATGTTAGCAAGGACCTGAGTCAGCTTAGTATATTCTTTGATATTCTCATAGAGTTTCTCATTATCAGACGAAATAGAGATGTTATAGGCGGCTTTATTAAAATCCGATATAGTTATTGAGTTTGTTCTCAATCCGTTCGCCTGCGCAAAACTAAGTAACTCTAGAATCTTATTATTGTCCTCTGAATCTATCTTAGGTGAATATTGTTCCTGTACAATTTCTCCAAGCTTATGGCACTCATCACAAACTATGAAATCTCTTTTTTCAAATGGAGCATCTTCAGGCCTTCCTTGAGCGGCATATAAAGGTGCTACTGAATTCCTTTGGATAAGCCAGAATGCATAGGTCATGAGTGTGACTGGAGCTTGCATAGCTCTTTTACGAGCCATGATATATTCACAAGTTGCAGCACAATCATAACCAGCTTTAGAAGCTTCAAAATCATTCATAAGAGTCTTATATGAGATGTTATGAATCTTGCAATCTCCTTGTTTGAATGACATGTTGTTCATAATGCACATATAGTTCTCTGAACCTTTTATGACACCCCAATTAAGATTGTACTTCTCAAAATCTCGAGCATACTGGTCTATAAGTCCTAAGTCACTAGCTAGAATATACGAACGTTTCTTATAATAAGACCAGAGAACACCACATGAGACTATAGCTACATTTGATTTGCCTGAACCTGTAGGTGCTTCAACTACTTGGCACTTTATGTCAGGTTCTAAAACATTGTAGACTGAATCAACTATAGTCTCAAGCTGATATTTTCTGAATTGGAAGTTAGAGCCAAAATGATTCTTAGCCCATTCCATACATTGTTCTTGGATTATTTCTTTAGTTACTGCCATGCAAATTATATTCTAAAAACAAAAATGGATTCCATATTTCAGAAATCCATTAACAAAAATTAAAAGTCTTCATTCATATCAAAGAGCTTTGCCAGAATCTTGTACCATAAAGCTTCTTTATGAGGCAAGTCATTAATTGAAGTTGCTTTATCAAAGTCAGGTTTGAAATTGAAAGAGAATCCATATTGTAAAGATATCCAAGCCCAAGACCTGTACACATAAGAATCTCCAGGGAACCAATATGAGTTATTGTGCAACTTCATAACTTTATAGAACCACATCTTAAGCTCATTCTCTTGTTCATATGTACTGAACTTATATGTCTTAAGCCAATCTTGGTTCTTAGTCTTTACAAGATACTCATACCAATCTTTATATCCCTTAGGTGTTTTCTCACCTATGATTTTGAATTCTTTATTGACAAACTTTCTGATAATCTTATCAGAAGGCCAAGACTTGACAAATCTTCTGAACAGATAAAGCTTAAATCCATACTCTTTGATTTCATTGATTTTGTCTACAATTGGAAATACAAAGAACCACCAAAGACCACTATGTTGTTTCATTTTCTTCTAAAGTTTTTTCAATTAACAATTCTATTTCCCTTTCAGGATAATTAATATATTCTTCAACAGGATAAACTCTATGAACTTGCTCACCTCTGTCCTGAAAATCAATTTCAAAGACTTTACAGATTTCACCTGAAATCAAATGAACTTCTCTGAAGCCATTCAAATATCCTTTTAAGAATGAAAGAAGCTTCTTCCAATATTTGTCATCAATCTCCGGAGAACCAAATGCCTTGAACATTCTCAAATGGTCTTCTAAGTCTCTAATAATAATGCTTAATGTATGTCTTGAAACTCTTTCATAGATTCGTTCCCTAATAAAACCTGCAGGGAAAGTTGCACTTACAATTGTCTGTCTGCCCATGTAATATCTGATAGCACCAAACAACATCTCTTCCTCAAAATCATTTAATTTCTCTTTTTTGTCCATATGTCTAAAAACAAATTAGTGAGAATGAAACTAAATCATCCTCACTAACTTATATAATTAAAATCTAAAACGATTTATTTTTCACCAAAGATATCTTCAGCAGTTGCTTCAATATTAGAATCATCTACAGTGTCATCATCTTTCTTGTCTTCACCTTCTTCAGGTTCTTCTTCATCAGCTTTAGAATCATCTACAATCTCAGCACCGATTTCTTCTTCAAGGTCAATACCAAGACCTGACAAGTAATCTTTAAGTGTCAAAGCATCATCAGCATCAATTCTAAGTTTTCCTTCCTTAGATTCTTCATCTTCTTCATTGTCAGGAATAACTTCAATATGTTCTTCTGGGATACCTGCATCGATAAGGTTCTTCTTAACTTTTTCAGTATCTTTTACAGTAAGAACAATAGCTTCAAGTTCTGCTTCTTCGGCATCATCTTCTTTCTTAGAATCTTCGTCACCATCATGGGTTTCTTCATCTGCAGGTTTTTCTTCCTCTTCTTTGTCATCATCTTCACCTTCATAAAGCTTAGCCCACTTAGTGAATTCAGCCCAAAGTGTCTGAGCTTCATTTACAGCACCTGCTTTTTTAGGATTAAACTTGATTTCTTCTTCTAAGATTTCACAAAGTTTTTCAGCTTTCTTAATTGAAGTAGCAAGTTTGTTCTTGTCTCTTTTAGAAGCAGATTCACCTAAAGATTTTTCTTTTTTCTTAAGTTCCTTCAATTCTTGCTTAGCTTCACGCAACATCTGGCGAAGTTCACCTTTACCACATTCACAAAGTTTCTTTCCATTGACTTTCACTTTGCCAAAAGGAGAGCAAACTTTTTCTTCTTTATCCTTCTTAGCTTCGTAAAGTTCTTTGAATGTGGTCTTAGGTTTCTTAGATTCAGAAATAGAGTCAATATAGACTTCTTCACCTGTAGTAGCTTGCATGACATCATTGTCAACAAACTCAAATACCATTTCAGGTTCTAAGCCATATGTTCTTGCAATTCTGTTAGCTGTAGCTTGGTCAGTAATGAAACCTCTACTGATAAGTCCATCAGCTTGAATTGTTACAGGACTCATTGCAAATCTCTTAGCAATGTTATCAAGCATTTCCATTGCTTCTGGACCGTCATATTCTTCAAGAACAATCTGAACATAGTAGTTGCCTACATTCTCTCCAAAACCTTCATTCAATTCAGAACCAGTTTCTTTCTTGGATTCAGAAATGAAATCAACATAGACTTCTTGTCCATCTTCAGTTTGCATAACATTACTATCTACAAATTGGAAGACATTAAGAGAATCAATACCATAAGCTCTAGCAATCTTGTCAGCAGTACGTTTGTCAACAATGAATCCAGAACTATTAAGTCCATCAGCACTGATTGCTTTAGGTATAAGACCAGTTTCTCTAGAAATTTGTTTCAAAAGAGCTTCTTCTTCAGGTCCATCATATTCTTCAAGAACAATCTGAACATAGTATTCACCAGGCATAGCCTCGTAAGACTCATTAATTTTCTTCTTAGACCATTCTTCTGGAATCATGTCAGAGCAACCTAAAGCTTTAGCACGTTTTTTAATCCAAGCTTTAGCTTTAGCTTCATCTTTAGCACGACCAATAGATTGAATAGCTTTCTTCAAGTCAGCCTTGTTTCTAATAGGGAATGAACCATCTTTCATAGCAAGACCTTCTTCTGCCATTTTCTCTCTTTGTGCTTTAGAGAATGATTCAAAAACTCTAGACTCACCTACGAAATCAGGATATTCATCGTCATAACCTTTAGATTGACGAGGAACCCATCTATCAGTCTTCTGTAATTCTTGTTTCATATCTTCTACAACAGAATCAGCATAGTCACGAACACTTACAATTTCTTCTTTAGAAGGAGTTCTATCAAATCTAGCAACGTCACGTAATGCAGCATCAGCAATCTTCATAGAAGCTCTAGAATCATCAAGTAAAGCTACTACATCTCTAGAATCCATATCCTTTCCTAAAGAAAGAATCCATTTAAACATTTTTCTTGCTAAGACGTCTACAATATTTCTAACAAGTTTTTTGCTCATACTGATAGACAATGGAGTTTTCTTAAGGTCACCAGCTCCAGATTGAGTAGATAAGATAGAAGCCTGTTTAGATAACTCTTTATTAAACTCAATAGAAAACATTTTAGGAACCTTTCCAAATCTTGAATATCCTTCTTTGTTCATTGGACGGAAATCTTTCCACTCTTCATCAAGCTTATCACATCCACAACCATCGCCTTTAACAGATTCCAAAATCTTAGAGCGAAGGAAAGGAGATTTAACACTTTCAAATGATTCTTCAGCTTGTTCAAAATTCATTCCATCATGTTGCAAAGGATTGTTCATCACAAAATCAACGAAATCTGGTTCTAAACCATTATCGGTAAGAACTGATTCAAGAGCTTCACATTCTTCAGGTCCTGATGCAGTGATAATCATTTTGGTTCCATTAGAATCTCTTTTGCCAGTAATCTGAAGACCAGCGTCAGAAATCTCTTTAGCCAAAACATTGAAACTTCCAGTATAACCACCATGTTTAGCTATATCAGAAGTATAAATCTCAAAAACTAAATCTGCACTGTGTTCAACAATGTCTTCTGACTCAGTTATCTTTTTCTTATTGTTTAAAGCCATATGTTATTTTAAAGCATTTGTGCGCTTTGGGATATTTATCATTTTTAAGAACTTCTAAAGAATTCATTTACTCAGCAATAGGAACATAATAATATGGTCTGGATAGAGAACCATCTGGTTCTCTCTTTCTAAAATTCTGCCGAATCTCATCAAAAAGGTCTTTCTTCATAAGTCCTTTTATATAGTACTTATGATAGTGATAAGCATAGTCATCATCAGACAATCCGTCTTTCAGAATATAATTAATATCAAATCTTGGATACCAATTCTCAGGTAAAGCACTGAACTCTACCTTTTCTACATAAGGTGACCTATTGCCATACCAAACAAGAACTTTGCAAAGAGTTCTACAAGCTTTGTCTTTAAACCAATTGTATAAAGGTTTCTTAACTGTATAATAGAATCTGTCAGACCAATATTTCTTATAATAATTATGACCAATAGAATAAGCTCCACTATAAAAACAATATGAAATAGCTCTATGAGAAGTTCCTATTATGAACTTGACTAGGTCATATAAGTTGTAAGATAAAGAACCATTTTCTTCAAGAACACAATTGTCAATGACGTCTCCTAATGTTATAGTATAAGAGAATTCTGAATAACTAGGTTTGAACTTATTAATACACCACTTGTGTTGAGCAAAGATAGTATAAAGATGGTCTGGCCTCTCTTTAGCTTCATAGTTGACCCAAATTCCATACTGCCATTCAGGATTTATAGAACAAGAGAAAGAAGCTTGCCAATCAGGAAAATGTTCAGTCTCTTCAGAACCATCTGGAGTATAATCCCATGCTCCATATATGTCTATCTCTTTGAATAACTCTGAGTTCACTAGATAGTCTTTAGCAAACTTGAATCTTTCTTCTTTAGATACAAACTTAGTATCCCTAAAAAGATAATGATGAGCAACTTCCCAAAATATTTTAGGAAGCACTTCATGTATGTCAAAGTAACCTCTTTTCTTAAGGTCTTCAATCTGAAGTTCTAAATTTGTTTTTTCTTTTTCTTCAATCATTTTTCTTTTTTTTTTGCAAATGTACTAAAAAAGAGCACTAGTTGTTTTTGCATTAACTTTGTTTAACACTAATTCTTCTATTGGGATTTTATAATAATTATTGAAAAGTTTTCTGAGAAGATGCCTGTGACAAAAATCTGAAGGAACTTCATAACACATAAAGACTACAGCTTTCCATTCAGTCTGTTGTTGAGCTAATTCATTGTCAAAAGAAACTAACCATTCAGCTAAAGTTTCAAATCCAGTATAAGACTGAACTCTTGAAAGAACTTCAGTAATATACCTCTTTGAATATTCATCTTCATCTATCTTATTGTTCTTGATATCAGACAAGAGTTGAATAGACGGCGCTAGGAAATTGTCTTTATTCCAGATGAAGTTATTATAGTTAGAATATTTAAATGTCTCTGGGATGAACCTAGATATGCCTACACATAAGAAATCTTTTTGGATATTCTTGTAGTTAGCATAATAAGATGTGTAATATGTCAGATGGAGCTTTGTCATATTGATTATATGAAGAAGCTCCATTTGTGATTTAAAAATTTGATTTTAAAAATCTTCTCAGTTATCAAAATCAAAAGATTCATTCAACTTCACTGGTACTAACCCAAACTCTGCATTTGGGTCTTTGAAGTACTCATCAAACTCTCTATCTTGAATATACATAGCATAATCATCATCTCTATCAATAAACTTAAACCAGATGCCAGGATATTGCATTCCAAAGATAAAACCCATCTGAGTAGGTATCTGTGCTTTGTACCAAGTATAGAAATCTGCTATCAATCTGCAACATTGAAGAACATCATCCTTTCTGAAGAATCCTTCAAACTTGATATGAGGCATTAAGAATCTCCAAGTAAGCTTGTCTTTAATGGCTTGAACTGTATATTCTTTTATTGCTGCGAGAGCATACTTCTTACATTCTTCTACAAGAGCATTAGTAGATATTATAATTTGAGGACTATTATTAGGAAAATTGAAATTGTTGAAAACAAATTTAGTGACTGGCGAATCAGTATCAACGTTGTCACCATTTCTATAAGAAGAAAACAAATCATCAGAGTACTGTTTTTCTTCTCCTACTAAGATTTTCTTCAAAAAGATGTCTTTCTTGATGTTATTAAGATTGCTAGAAACTTCTTGGTCTATATCAGGTTCTTCATTATCAAAGTCAAAAGCCTCATTCAAAGTCAGTTCTCCTTCATCTATGATTTCTGTCAGAAGTTCCTTTAATTTCAAAAATCCTTCAGGAATTTCTTCTGGAGTATAAAGATTCATGACTTTTCTTTTCAAGTTATACAAGAATTCTTTAGCATTCTGGGTAAAGTCTGCTAAATCATAATCAGTCAATTGAGACCATAAAGATTTGAAGACATCTTCATCTTTATAAGAACCATCTTCTCTGAAAGGTTCTATCTTATAGTTCTCTAAATTTGAATATATCTTAAGCCATTTGTTTCCTTTACTGAATTCTCTATAGATTATAGAAAAGACTGGAGCAAGAATACTTTCTGATATACGACTAAAAATAGTTATGTTTTGATTTTTTATAAAGCCATTATCTAATATCCTAATTAGGACATTAAAGAAGTTGCAGACTCTTTCTTTCTGTCTGTACTTAAGCATATCAAGGTCTAAAGAATTATCTTCTTCATCAAATGTCAAAGCCTCTTTAAGTTCTTGATAGTCTAGAACGTTCCCGTATTTGCTTTGAATATTTCGATGTAAGGTCGACTCTGATACAGCATCCACCTTAATCTCATTTCTAAGTTTGTTAAATAGAGTCCTAATTTTTTTCTCAGATATGTCATACTTTTCTATAATGTTTTGGAAGTTAGTCTTGAAGTTCTCAAAGTTGTCAAGCTTTACATCTCTTCTAGCTACAGAAGCAGAGATTGGAGTTTCATTGTACCTATCAGAACGGTCTTTGTAACAAAGGGCATCTATTTTAATAGGGCAATTCAGAACATGGACCTTAGGATTATAGTAACGTCCATGTTCTGAAAAAGCTTCTACAAATTGTTCAACTCTGTCATAGTCATTGCCTTTATCAGAAGAGACCATAAAGAAATCACCTTTAGCAGCATTGCCAACAATTCCATAACAAGTCTTTATTGGACTAGCATCTTCTGATATAGAAACTTCGACTCTAGGGTTGTTCTTATATAAAGAGTATATAAAGTCAAAAGAGGTCTCTGGAGTTATTCCATCTCTTTCTTTATTTGAGATAATGATATGAAGTTTAGTAATGTCTTTTATCTTAAGACACTTCTCAACTATAGATGCATGACCATCATGAAAAATAGAAAAATTTCCTGGATATAATCCCTTTGACATTTTTATTAATTTAAACTTAACAACAAACTATCTATGTTCTTCTCTTAAATCTCAGAGTCAAACAAAAACTCTTTAGACTGACATCCACTAGCCTTAGCATGACCATTGAACTTTACTCCTTTGAAATACAGACCTGGAATGTACATGTCATCTTTAAAACTATAACATGAATAATTCCATTTCTCTTTGTCTCTATAAAAAGGAATGAACAAATCATAAGTGTTTACATCTTTGATGTTCTTGAAGATAGCAGAACCTCTTCTTTGAGTGTTCAATAAGAAAGCTTTGTATTCTCTGCCATCATCAGTTTTTACTGTCTGAGTCCATCCTGAGATTCTAGCATCTCTATCATCTTTCTCTTGCTGGTAATCTAACAAGAACTTTCCAGACTCTATGTTCTTATTAACTTCATCAATGTTGTAAAGACTGATATTGAAATCTCTGAAAGTCTTCAACCACCAATCAATATAATAGTAAGCTTCTTCTGCATTATGGAACTTGTTTCTAGCCCACTGCTCATAATTCAAAAGATAAGTGTCCCAGAACTCTCTGTCTTCAGAACGCATCCAATTGTCATAAGTTGATACGAAATAAAGCCACAATGGAATCTTATAATCATTTGGAGCGAGACCATACTTTAAAGGTATAGACATTTCATTCTTTCTAGATTCAGCTAGTTTGAACAAAGGACAATCTTCTGTAGGAATCAGATATTTGAAGTACCTATAGACATTACGACAAGCCGAGTACTCACATGACTGTATACCAGTAAGATGAACAGGTTTTCTATAATCATCATCTGCAAATGCAAGATGCTTGTTGACCTCCATATTCTCTGGATTATGGAACCAATTATAGAACTCATCTATAGAAGAGATATGATGGTCTATCCAAATGAAGTCTTGATGATAATGTTCAAAGAGTGTATACATCAACTCATTAGACCAATGTAAGTCAACTAAGTAAAGTTGGTCATAACCTATAAGCTTAGACAACTTAGGCTCATCTCTAGAGTAAGTCCAAGGCTTTAGAGTTATTTCTGCATTTGGGTACATTATTTGAGAAAAATATTTGACAAGACCACCACTAAAGAAGCCATCATTGTCAACACCATGATAATAGCATAAAATCTTCGAAACCATTGTAGGAAATTTTAAAGTTAATGAATATTGATTTTATAGAAAAAATCCAAAATGATTAGGAAAGAGATTAAAAAGACAAGGAAGTAAGTGAGTAAAGTCACATTTAGTACCTGGGATAAATATCCCAGGTAATTGGAAATAACAAATAATAAAATGGCAAACAGGATTCCTAGTGTGCAGATATTAGATAGTGCCACATATACTCCACAACAATTTATTAATGTATTCAAACCATACAACAAATTAGATTATATTTTCAAAAATAGTGGAGATATTACTATCAACACTACTGGAGCATTTCCAAAAGTGATGGTGATGAATGTAGACCAAAAATGGACAAACACCCCAATTGGTGATACTAAAATTCTAATTCAAAAAATGAATTGCTCTATATTAGAATTAAAATGGAGTACACTCCCAGTTGAAGAAATAGCATCATTATATTTGACTGGAGGATTTATGATGAGATGTAGAAATACAACAGATAATACAGAATCTAATTATTATCCAAAAATATTTAGTGTTTATAGGTTACCACATCAACCATCTTATCAAGTTATACTTTATTTGTAATTTCTGCTTAATATAACATAATTTACTTACCAAAAAAGAAGAGGTCCACTTGTTGAAAGCAGACCTCTTTTTATTTTAATGTGGTAATAATTTTTCAGGTATTACAAGAACTTTACCATAAGGTATTTTCTTCTTAACTTTTTCAGGGTCGTTACCAGAGTCAATGATAACCCAAATAAGTTTCTTATCCATCCACTTGAAGTGCGTTTTAGATAAGTCTTCATCAAAAATACCATCATCACTGAAACAAATCACACAACCAGGTATTTTCTTCTTAAAGTAATCATTAGCCCAAGTAAGTGCTTTATTGTAGTTAGTACCACCAGTAATTCTGATATCAAATGCTTCTCTAGGTAATTTTCTCTTGAAGTTGAAAACACCTTCTCTGGAAACTCCATCAGCGAACTGTGCTACTACACCTGACTGAACTTTAGTTTTCTTCAAAATGCTGTCTATCTCTGTCAAGAACTGTTCTTGGTATCCACCTCTCCAAGCTGAACCAGAAGCATCAAACATCACACAGATATCTCTCAAACCATCCTCAACATCATCCTCATAACGTTTGTATCTTCCAGATGAAATGTATTTCTTCTGTGGGAACTTGACATCTTCTTCAGAGAAAGCTTCATTCATATATTTCTCAAGCTCTTTCTTCCAGTTCATAACTGGCTTGAACATCTCAATTACTCTCTTGATAGTAGAATACAATCCTGTCCCATTAGGTCCTGCAGGCATTCTAGACAATTCTTGTCCATTTACTCCAGAGATAGCTTTTTCCCAAATAGAATCAGCATTCTCATTCTTCTGCTCATCAGTATAAGGTTTCCCAGCTCTTTGCGCAATCTTTTCTCCTTCAGCTCTAGAAAGAACATCAGAATATCTTCCTTGCTGAGTAGTATCGGGTACACCAGTTCCTGGACTTATCTGATTTCCTTGACCTTGTTGTCCTTGACCTTGTTGTCCTTGTTGACTTTGAGATTGCTGACCTTGTCCTTGACCATCTTGACCTTGTTGCTGGTCTTGACCTTCTCCTTGTCCACTTTGCTGATTCTGTCCATTACTCATTTGGCCTTGTGAACCTTGTTGGTTTCCTTTACCATTACCTGGCGTAGGTGGTTGTTCCATCTCTTCATCCTTCAATAAAGGATAGATGTCTTCCCATATCATTCCTTTATATTCATAGTCACAGATACCACCAATTTTAGCAGTCAGACCTTTGAATCCAGGGTCTTGTTCTTCAAGGATATTGTTGATTTCCTCATCTTGAGCATAGTTACACTTTCTATGATTAGGAAATTCTCCACCTCTTTCTTTCTCACGTTTCATATGACAAAGAAGATTATGATACAACTCATGCAAGATTACATATGTTGGAGCTAGATAAGGTGCAATAGACTGAAGTTTGACATAGAAGAATGGATTGATGTAGATGTTAAATCCATCAGTAGCCATTGTAGGAACATCGAATGTGTACACAGGCTCAAGCATAGCAATGAAATAAGAGAGTGCAGGATATTCTCTAACTATAGCAGTATAGATGAACTTCACATTCTCTTTGATTCCTTGCATGTTGTATGTCTTCCCATCAGGACCTATGACAACAGCTTCATCAGAATTAAGAACAGCATTAGGAGAATCAGCCACTTTTTGATTGGCAGTCTTCTGACCACCAAAAATAGCATCCTCATTGATAGAGGATGCTTCTTTTTTGATATCAAATCTTTTGACTTTCATCTTCAAACACTTTTTAAAGTTTTTGAGCTCTAGCACTCTTGCCTTGTTCTTTCAGACGAGCTGAAATTCTTTGATGAGCAGCAAGAATCCATTTTTCAATATCATTTACTGATGTCTTACCAGAATAGTTGTCAAAGATATATCTGTTAATCATATCAGTAAGAGCTTTCAACATAGCATCATTGTTAGCTTCTACAAGAACTTTGTCTACAAAATCGTAAAGTTTCTTGATGTTGTCTTGAGTGATATTTTCAGGTGAATTATCCAAAATAGTTTCAAATGCTCCTTGAACTGTAGGTGGGTCAAGCTTGAATGTTACATCTACTTCATCACCATGTGTCCAGACATCTCTAGCCATTTCAGGACTGAACTTGCTTTGAAGTTTGTAGTATCCTTGAAGAACAGTTGAAGCTCTGTTACCTACAGTATCAGCTGCAAGAGCAACTTTGTCAGCATCAGAAGGTTCTACGTTTCTCAAGCCCATTGCTCTGTTCAGGTCTCTTTCAGCCTTGATATTATCAGACAAAGATTTCCATGTACGAGGATTAGCAAAGTTAGTCTGTTCATCTCTGATTTGCAAGTCATACCAAAGACCAGTGTTAAGTTTCAAGAACTTGATGATATCTTTTTCAACACCAGCTTCTTGAGCCCATTCAACCCAATGTTCAAAATCAGGAACATAGTTGACGTTAATATAACGAGAACCCCAAGCCATCTGCCAGTTGATTGAGTCACCACCCATATCTTCTTCACGGTTTCCTGCACAAACAATCAACCATTTAGAACCAAGTTTCAAGTCATTGATAGAACGTTGGTCAACCAACTTCATAAGAACCTGCATAGTAGCTTTACGGATACGTGAGAACTCATCGATAAAGATAATACCACCTGCAGCTCTGTCATCATCTTCTCCTATAGCACCATTTGCAATAGCATCTAACTTAGCATTCTCAGCTTTGTCTTGAGAAACCTTGTAAGCAGGGAACCAAGTCTTAGGAATATCTCTAGCAACGTTAGAGTCAACATCAATAGCAGGCAAACTGAAGTCATCAGGATTGATTGATGTTGCATCGATTTCAATCATTGCACCGCGGAAGTTCAAGGTCTCATTCATTTCACGAATCAAATCCTTAATGATTGATGTCTTACCGATACCAGGAGCTCCCCAAATCATAATAGGACGCATTTTAGCATCATCACCTTTAGTGATTCTTTCATAATATGCTCTCATGACCATTTTCTTTACCTGGTCATAGTTTCTGTTAGGCATATTTGTGGCTTCATTAGCCTCAAGAGAATATTTTTCGAACAATTGGTAATATTTTGCGGCACCAAGCTTTTCAGCAATGCCAAGTTTAGACTCATAGATTCTTTCTTGTCGGTCAAAAAGAACCTGGTTAAAACTCTCTTTCAAATCTTCTCCAGATTTCTCTTTAGCCATAACTTCATTCCAGAAGCTGTTGATAGACTCAACATCATTTGCTAAAGCATCTTCATTTTCTTGAATGTCATCGGCAGAACCACCAACAATATTGATACCTTGTTCTGCCGCGAAATCTCTAGAAGATTCTGAAGGAATAACTACAATACCTGAATTAAGTTCACCTTTATCAAAAGCCAAAGCTGTTATGATAGGAGAAATAGCAGGGGCAACTTTTCCATTGATGAAAGAAAGAAGATATCCACCTACTTTCTTGAAAGCAACCTTAAGAAATCTTGCAGCAGCACCCCAAACTCCTTCATTAAGTCTAGAACCATGCAATGCACTTCTTCCACTATTACCCATCAAGTCAACTTTATTGAAAGGTAGATTATGTTCAACAGAACCATCTGACAATTTCATTGAGCAAGTGTTAGCTGATTCATTAATATTGAAAACATTACCTTCTAATTTGTAAGTCGTTCCTTTAAATTTTGTTTTAAGAACACCACGCATATTTGTATGTAAAATATATTTTCGCTTTGTGCTCTATTTATGTCTCCTATGGACTGTTTGGTAATCTAATTAGTGTCATTTCTCATTTACCTTATTATATAGTTTAATCAAATTTTCTAATAACAATGTTTTCCTAAGTTCTTTGTCATTATGAAGCTGGTTGAAATAACCTTGAGTAGTTCTATAGGTTTGACTGATATAAAATTCAAGTGCATCATATAATGAAAACCTATAAGATAAAGAACCACAGATTCCAAATCCTTTGTCTAGTTTAACCTCGATCATTAAACTATCAGTTATTTCAGCATAAGGCATAAACATAGATTCATATCCTTCGATAGTGCTAGGTAATTGGTCATCATATATAGTTAGCTTAATATGGATATTATTACCTATTTTAAATTTAGGAGTAAAATCAGTTATGACTTCTGCATTGATATGCATTTTTGGAGTTTGACCACCAATATTATAGAACTTAAGTTTCTTGTTTTCTAAAAATGATAGTGAAGTGCTCTTAGTATTTTTACCAGCTCCAGTAAAATAATTGATATTCATTTTATTGCATTTTATCTTATCTGGTAAGAAGCTTAATTCATCTTCAGTAAACCGAGCATCTAAATCAATAATGTCTGATATGACAAGACCAACTTCACTAAAGGCATCTTTTAACTCTTCAGCAAATTCATTTGCTCTTTTGATAATAACTAATTTTGAAACCTCTTCATATATTGAATTTGAAGAATCTAACAATAACATCAATTTGTAATCCTTCTTATTTTCATCATAATATTGTTTGATCGAGACAGTAGGAGCAGAAGTTCCAAAAATTCCATAATTGATTTCTTTCTCTAAAAACTTTCTCAATTTCAGAGATTCTAAATCCAAATAGAATTTTCTATCTTCAAGATTATTATCATTATCAAAATTCAACATATCACTTCATTTTTATTTTCTATACTGCAAATATACAAAAAATCCTGATAAGTTTCACAACTTACCAGGATTTTAACATTTATTATCATATTTTTGATATTTGGTCAAAAAGAAAATCTTTAGTAAAATTACACCCAAATATTTCTATAAAATTTAATTTGTTTAAATTAGCATGATTTCTCTTTTTTACATCAAGAATAGTCCATACATTTATTGCATTTTTATAATATTTACTTCTAGTTAATCTATTTTTTAATTTATTTAATCTTTCTAAATCTTCTGGATTATTCCCGTCAAAAGGATGTGGACCATGTGTCCAATTTCCATTTATTTCTATAAATAAATCAAGACTTTTAATATAAAAATCACAATGCCAAGGATATCTTTCTTCTTTATATTGTCTTATAATATTTTCAGAGGAAAATTCTTCAATTAACCATTGATAAACTTGCTCTTCGATTCTAGAAACATTAAATGATTTATTTTTTCTTTTTGTTGATGAAATTTTTTCTTGAACTTCTTTAGTTTTTAAAGAATTACTTAATTTTTCTCTAACTTTTTTATTTTTTAAAGGCCTAGTACCTCCATATTTTTCTAAACATGTTTTTTCTACTAATTTTTTAGCACACTCTATAGAACATGTTTTATTATAAAAATTACCAATATTCTTAAATATTATAGGACCACCACATATTGGACAAATAGGTTTAATTTCAATATGATGAATAATTCTATGTAAAGTTTCATGTAAAGAATCAGAATCATCAAATCTTGTTTTTAAATATTCAATGAGCTTTTTATTATCGGTCCTATTTAATAATTTATTATACCAATTTCCTAAATTTCCATTTTTTGAAAAAATAGAAATAATAAAATCATCATCTATTTCTATTGTATCAAAATTTATATTTCTGAATAATTTATGTTTCTCTTTAATTTCTTTTTTGTATTTTTTAATTAAATTAATAACAGATTCTTCTGGAGTTAAATCAGGAAAAGTATTTTTTAAATAATTTAAAATTGGCAAAAAATCTTTACTATATAATAATTTTTTATAATTATTATTCAAATTAGATTTTTTGTTTTTAAATAAGTCAAAGACTAATTTTTCAGTAATTTCTATTTTACTAAAATCTAAATAACACATAAATATATTGAGTTTATAACAATATATTTATTTGTTTGTGAAAATAAGTGAATATAATAAAGCTCTGAATAAAATATTCAGAGCTTTTTATTATTTTATATATTTTTCATAAAAATTAGAACAGTACCGACAATCAGTTCCACAGAGATGTTCAGAACAAACCCAATTGGTATTAAACCATCTGTCAAGGAACCCATCTAATTTCTTATTTGGAATATTATCTTCCCATTCATGTTCAGATTCTTTTGTATTTCCCCAAATTGTCTCCAAAGGTTTCCAGAGCTCTACCAGATTTCCATCAAATGATTGAGACATATAAGCTTCAATTACTTTAGCAAGATATTCAGTAGTTCCAGTTCTACCAGAAACTTTAAAATAATCTATACCTAAATCATTATAATAATGTAAATCTTCTGGTCTAATGAATCTAGCTTTCAACCAACCTTCGGCATCACCAGTTCTAGAACCAGTACAATAAGACATTGGAAAATTATTGTATAACAAAGATTGCTCTTTAGTTCTGTTGCCAGCATGACACATATAACAAGATTTTCTAAATGGACATGGAGCACTACTTTTATCAGCTCTTAAATTGACACTGCAAAATTCATTCGTAAGCAATTCGAATATCAATCCATTATCATTACAATACTTAGCTGCTGACTTTAGAAAATCTCTATCACGGTTCTTATCAACATCACAACAGAACTTATTGATACCGAACATATCATGATAATACTTGAGTTGTGAAACAGCTTTTATCTCTAAGATAGTACTTACCTCAAGTTCAATATTAGAAACTTCTCTGATAATCAAAGCCATTAATGGATTTGCAATTGTGATTCTGTAAACTCCAATTGACTCTAACCATTTGACATATTCTTGAATTTCTTCTTTATGATTGACAAGCTCTTCTTTAGTCAGATATGGGAATGGACTGTTCATTACATAGTTAAACACAATACCAGCTTCTAAAGATTTCTTGATGTACTCTTCAAAATACTCTTTAGTTATCTTTTGAAGACGAAAACCAGGTCTTGCTGTCAATTCTTGATGGTCATAATCAGAACCAAAGAATTCTACAATACGACCTTTATCTTTATATTTCTCATTCAGTTCTTTGCACTTGTCAATTAAAGCTAAATCAAAGTTACAGCCTACTTTAAATCTGTTAATCATATTTCTTCCTAATTTCTATAGTTAGAGTTTCTATTGAGGTTCACTAAAACGATTGTCTGAAGTTCCATGATTTTCTTTATAATCCAAATGGATTCGATAAAGAATCTCAGCAAAAGCTCCTTGACCACCTATCTTACTTGTAGGACATATAACTTGAGGATGATTCTTAGCTATCCAACTAGCATTATGTGGTGTATAAAAAGCACTTAGACCTTTACTATAAAGAACTTCTAAGTCAGTAACTGAATCACCAATGAATATGACAATCTCATATCCTTTATGCTTATAGTAGTCAATCAAGTCTTTTCTACTTTCTGAATCTCTATTCAGAACTTCAACATTAGCAGACCATGTGTTTATTCTGTATTTTGTTATAGGAAAACCTTCAATATCATCAGAAACAAATGTGAAGTCCCAATTAAGTTTCTGCATGAATCTAAGAGCTTCTTTGTCATAAGCTCCATATGTCTTTGAAATCTTTCTGATATTTCCACAAGTGTCATATCCAATCTCAGAAGTTCCATCTGTAAGAACTCCATCACAATCAGACACTATAATCTTTTTCGCGTTAGCATATGGAACACTTGTGTCTTGCAAAAGTGGTTTCCACAGATAGTCTTTAAAAACAAGTTTCCAATTTTCTTTGTCGAATGTCATTTTTCAGTTTCTTTTAAATATCGTTCATATTCTTGGTTCAATTCGTAATCTTCAATAGCTGAAGTCAGCATATCAAATCCAAAATCATAAGCAATGTTCACTTTGAAGATGTCTTGAGAAATATATTGTGCTAAAGCAATATAGATGATGCCTACCATAATCTGATAAAGTGGTTTGAATAACTCTTTAGGAATATGGTCTCCAAACTCTATAAGCTTAGTAGGTGCATGATACCAAGATTTTGTATAGACACACTTGCCATCATTGAATTGGTCATATCCAAGAAGACAGTACAAGACCTTAGCGTAATCATATTCTTTAAGACCTAACATCTTAGTCTCACCAAAATATCCTCTTGGGTCTATGAACTTGATATCTTTAGTTTCTTCATTATAAAGAACATTAGAGCCATTTAGGTCACCATGAGTGAAATAGTACTTGCCATATGGATAGTTCTTGACTAAGACTTCTTCTAAGATAATCTGGTTTGCTTTCTTAAGAAGTTCTGCAAGTTTCTCTCTGTTATAATTGACTATCATTCCAGAAATCTTGTCACATCGGTCTAACACTTTAGTATAGAACTCTTTAGTACAATCCTGGCAAACATCATCTTTTGCTACTTCTTTGACTTGAGTATTATGAAGTTCTTCAATTGCCTTGAAATACAAATCAAAGAACTCTTTAAGTCTTCTCTTATCCTTTTCTTGAGAAAGGTATCTATGAACAGGAACATATCCATCTAGGTATTCCATCTCGATATAATGTTCCTTTGGATTCATATCAAAAATTTTAGGAATACACTTCAAATTCTTGTCTTTTACTTTAGAGTACCACTCAATCTCTTTCTCTATGAGATGATTGAAGTCTTTGTTACAACAAGATTTGACAAGATGTTTTTCTTCATTAAGGTCTATGTAATTGAAATATCTTGTCTTCATCTTTGGAATTGCTGTGTTCTTCATATAATACTCCTTATAGACTTCTAAGTCTTTGAATTCAGTCAAACCGCCATGCCAAGGAATACTTCCAAGGGTAATCTTATCATCTGCTACCAATGCTAAGTACTCTACATAATCCATATTTGGGTGTAGTTCTTCATCATACCCAAATGATAGAATCTTACTGTAATAGTAAATTCCTGGAATATTTCCACAAGGACTTTCTGGATTAGTTCCAGTTGGGATGACTTCAGTAAACCCATTCACACTCGTTGTTCTAAATCTATAATTTCCCCTACGAGTTACTATAACTTGTTGAGTTGAACTGTTAGTTTTCAATCTGTCTATAAGAATTTCAAAACCCTCTTGGTCTAATATCAAGTCAGACCATACTAACAATGTATTAGTCTTAGGCAATTCTTTCTTGACTTCTTTGATTGTGTTTGCAGAGCCATTTGTATTTGATGATACTATAATAATAATATTAAGATGGTTGTTCTTGACATAATCTCTGACCATATTCTCATAATCTTTATTGATTACTAAATATGGATTCAATCCAAGTTTCTCACACATCTTGATATTATAAGTCAAGATACTGTCTTCATCTTCAAATGGTAACAATATTTTTGGAAAGATACTCATCTCTTTGAAACGAGTATTCTTTCCTCCTGCTAAAATAACTAAATTTTTTACTGAATTCATCCTTCGAATTTTTTAAGAAGTTTGTCAGAACCAAGTTTCTTTCCATTGGCTCCACCCATATGATTATATTTGTAACCTTCAACAAGATTAGGTTCTGACTCAAAAATTTCAATGCCAAAATCATCTAGAAGCAGTTGCAGGATATTGATTGACAAAGATGGCACTAAGTTCTTAGAATCAAACTCATAAATCTTTTCTGGTGGAAACTTTTTACTAGGAACAATAAGATGGTCAAACAAATCCTTATAAGGCAACTTGTTGTTCAAGAAGAAACCTACAGTGATAGGACTCTTGATATTGTTTCTCTTAAGACCTTGAAGGACCTTAGCTAAATTGATAAGCTCTTCAGTAGTTCCGCTTCGAGAAATGAAGATTATGACTTGATTTGTAACCATGCCAAGGTCTCCATGTAGTGCATGTATAGGGTCAAGTGACTGAGCTTTAATTCCCATAGACAAAAATGTTTTAGTAATTTTTTCGCAAATATACCAATTCTTGCCTATACCTGAAAATATAATACCATTTTTTAATATCTCATTCTTGTACTTGAATAGTTCTTTGAACTCTTTGCTTTCTTTAAGGTCAAAGAAAAGCTTGAACATCTCTTTGATTTTCTTTTCTTGAGTGATTTCCTGATTTACTACCATAGTGAATTTTCAATTTTTTCGTTGACTATATTGTAAATGTCTTCTTTAGACATGTCATTGTCAATGTTATCAATTATATGATGAGTTCCTTCTTCTATTGACAAAGCTTTCAAATATAAATTCTGAATCTCATTGAATTCTTTTTCATCATATTCTAGAATCTCTTCTATAGAATCTACTCGTTTGACATACTCATCAAAGTTCTTCCATAACATGACTACATTATGAAATTCAAAATAACGAGATAAAGTTCTTCTAACTGTCTCTGCAACTTGAACTCTATTGAACAAATGACCATAAACATAATCAGAAACAAACAACCTAGTCATCAATACATTGTTAGCCCACTTAGATATGTTAATCAGGTCAGTTGCTTGTTCTTTCAGATAATCTAGAAGCCAAGCCACAAACTTCTCAGGACTTTCTCTATAATTAGGTAGATTCTGAGGATGTTGGATATAGACTTCATTATCTCTTGGACCTCTTATAGCATCAAAACTTTCTTTATATCTTTCCAATATAGAATCTTTACCAATACGGTCGAATCCTTCAAAGATGAATAAGTTAGATTTCTTTTCAGACAGAGCTTTATAAAGACTTCCTTCAAATTCGTTTAATGAACTTATCTCATATTTCTTGTTAAGGATATAGAACTTGTTTTTTAAGTATATTACTTTAGAGTTAAAATGCATGAACTCAAAGACAGAAGCATGTAAAATATTGTCCATATCATCAAGATAAGGTATGATACAATCTACATCTCTTAACATTGTATAATACACTTCTCTAGACTTAGGAATCTTTTTGAATATCAAATCACCAGCTTTCTTAGATTCTTCTTCCAAGACTCCAGAATCATTTGGGTCTGAGTACAGCACACATATCTTGATTCCAAATGCTCTTGAGACGGTCTTGATATCATTCACTATAGTGTTAAGATGATAACCTGAATCAGTAAGTCTGAAAGGCAAGAATATCAACTTATAACCTTCTGAGATAAGATAATCGGTTTGTGAAAGAATCCAAGCATTAGTTTTAAATTCAAAAATCTTAAGTCTTGGATTTATAAGATTTGTAACAAGATTAATATTATAAACTTTCTGTTTACAATTCTTATTAAGATAATTTTGAAAATACTCAAGTTGATTTGCTGAAGCTACCCAAGTAGTATCTGACTTAGTAACTAACTCTAAATCTACTTTCTCATACTTTCTCAAAAACTCTGGATTGATTTCTGTAGTCTTTGAAACTGGACACCAGTAAATTGTTTTGAAATCATATCTAGGTTTTACTCCTTCAATAAGAGCACCAAGCATGTTTGATTCATAGATGATAGTATCATAGCTTTCAAATTCAGTCTGGATATATTTGAAAATATCTAAAGCCCCATTCATATCTCTAAGCTGACTAGCTCCACCTTTTGGATAAGCTATCATATTGATAATGAAAACTTTATTATCAGTTTCTTTTACAAATCTCTCTATCAAATCCTGACTTTCTGGTGTTGTACTTAGACTAGAAGGTAACAAAATAGAACATTCATACTTGACATCTTTAGGAATATCAAGAAAGTTTGATATGAATCTATTCACATTACCATCACAAGTCAAGTCATAAAGATTGTCTTCATAACTTCTCATTGATATGATTGGTATGTACAGAATTTTCTTACCTTCTATCTTAGAAAGAAATTGATATTTATAAGACATAGCTTGCTTTTTTAAATTGAATAAAATCTGGGTATTTGAAAAGCTGCTCTTTCGAGAAGTTGTCAAATATTGTATCTTTGAACATCTTTTTGATTTCATCAATCATAGCATTGTATATAAAATTCTCTTTATGAAATTGATTAATCAATTCAGATGTGATTAAAAAGTTAGAAGTCTTTAATGACTTGACCCAAGCTTCTTTAAGATTGTCATTAAAGAAAATGTCAACAAAATTATTCATGATTATAGAAACATATTCTAAATCATGAGGTCCTTCTATAAAGTCAAGCTTGATAGTGAAGAAGGGTTTATTCTTGTAGTTATTGATAATTGGATGATGTTCGGCTACTTTGATATAAAGATATTCTTTAAGAACTTTTGCAGCTAAAGTTATCAAGTAGAAATCTTCTTTTCCTCTTTCATGAAATGGAATGTCTTGAGTACACTTATTGATAATCTCTACAACTTGACCTTCATTGTCAAAGTGGTTTACTATAATCTCTAGAAACTCTTTTGCTATAGAACTAGGACATACATAGCTTGGAACAATCGTATCTACTTTATACTTGTTGTTTTGTATAGCTAAATCTAAAGCTACAGAGAATAATTTTTTCTTATATTCATTCATGATTTTTTGTTTTAGGTGGAACATCAACAAATATTATATAGCAAAAATGGATTCCTATTAACTAAGAATCCATTTTAATATTTTGTATAACTGTGTGATAATGACTAAATTAGGGAAAGTCTAAGAAAAAATCTGGTATATTTGTCTTATCAAAGAACTCTTTACATTCTTTATAGTCATTATCTGCTTCTGTCTGAAGTAACTGGTAGTTGACTTGGGTTCCACCTAATAAAGTTGTGGTAAACAAACCTAAATTCTTTGCCATCTGAGATTTAGCTTTAGCACATATGAACCTCTTAACCCATGGGTCTTCCCACAACTCATTGTCTGGAACTTTGACAAACATGTTTATAAAGACATTGTTCTGCGGGTCATGGCCTAATATCAGAAGTCGGTGAGTATTCGGATTGAACTTGAATTGGATATCTTTAAGGATGAAGTTCTTCATCTGGTCCCACATAGACCATTGGATAGTCTTAGCTGCAATCAAGTCTCCACCATTTATGTTCATCCATATGTCGGCTTGAAGAGCTTTCTCAAAAGTAATGTCCCTGTCACCAGTCTCAAGACCAAAGAACATTGTATTCGATTTCATCTCTCTAAGGTCTGCAATTCCTGTTACGCAAGAAGGTAGCTGGAACGTTCTATTTTGACGGAATGTGCTTGTCCTGAATAAACTATAAGGTAAGATGACATACCGATTCGTTATCGCTTCCCTGTACAAACTGTAGACCATTTCGGTTTCATTAGTGATGATACGCTCAAGTTCTTTGTCAGAGAGTTTCAAAGGTAAAGCACCACCTACAGTAATCTCATCAATCACAAATTGTTTTAAATCAGTCAACAGCATTTTCAGACTTGTTTCTGGAATCAGTCTATTTATAACCAAAAAGGCTTGAGATAGAAATCCCAAGTCTTTTACTTCTGAAGGTTTTAAACTTCAATTACTCAGCTATTACAGAATCTACTATAGTAGAATCATCAAGCAAAGTGTCTACAATAGTTGAATCAACAACTTCTACAGCAGCAGGTACAGAAACAGTTTCAACTTTAGTAGTCTTAGAACCACAAGAAGTAACAAAGCTCAAAGTAAGAGCTAAAGCAACAATGTAAATGAATTTTTTCATTTTCTTTTTAAATTTTAAATTCTGGATTTATACTAGTCAATCCTAAAAAAGATTAAAAATTCTTGTTAAAAAGAAAGGAAATGTACTAAACTTAAAGTCTAGTCAATTCCAATCCTAATTCAGTTTCTACTTGGTTAATTTTCTGGAAGATAAAGAAAGCATTTCTGCTGAATCCATTATCCCATTCTCTTTTGTACTCCATTCTCAAAAAATAAAGTTTATGATAAAGTTCTTCAGTATTCATGTTTAAATCCAGTTTTTGAATTCACTCTATCTATAGGAGAATTTTAACCAATAGACCATGTTGGCTTACCTTGGTAAGCATTGTTCATCATCATCAAATTCTGACCTTGAATGTACATACCTTCAAGCCAACTTTTCTTAATAGCTTTAAAAGCTTTTACAAACAAATCTTTAATTGTTCTCGTCATCTGTTTTTGTTTAGGTTTTACTTATTTATTCAAAACATGTTTTACAATCATGTTACAAAACATGTTTTTGAAATTTTCAATACCTATATGATGAAAAACAATATTCGATTAAGCAAGAGTTTCAGTAAATTCTTGAGCAATGAATTCTTCAAAAGCTTTTAATGACATAGCATCTTGCATCTTATTGCTCTTTGTGATTTGAGAAATCATATAACGGATATTACCAAGTAGAATTCTAGTTTCATCTCGAGCAGGTTTCTCACGAAAAGACAGATTAGCATCAATATATCGGAAAAGGTTTACTCTTAATATGGATGAGTACTTTACTATTCCAGACCTACTAGTGACCATGCCAAGTTTTAGAGGAATAGTGATATTGTCAATTCTTAATTTGTCATTAACTTCATGAATATACTTAATAAGAATCCAAATGAACTTCTTTAAAGCTTTGCATTCTGTATCTTTATCATCTATGTAGAGATAAAGCAATGGAAGGTCTGCTGAAGATATGCTATCAGGTCCTTTAGATTCTTCCAACAGTAAGAATATCAATTCTAAATAGTTCTCAAAGAGTTCAAGCTCTTTAAAGTTTTCTAATTCAAAATTTGCCTGATAGAAAGAACGATTAAAATTCTTGCATAAGAAAACACTAGTCTCAATATTGTGGTCATTGACACGGATATCATTATGATTGACACTAAAAAAGTTATCAAATGTCATATCTTCACAATTAATGATTTTCTTCCTAACTACAGATTGTAGTTTAGTTCTTCTCAAGTTCTCTGAGAATCCTTTATCAAAATCAATATCACTGTTATAATCAAAAGCCATAGTTCTAATCATTTAAGTTTCTAGTGCAAAAATACAAAAAGGTTCCTGAACCTAATCAAGAACCTTTCAATTTTAAATATTTTTAAATGTCTTTAAACTACATTGCTAGTACCACCTTCGAGTTCACTTCCTTTCCTGTAGTTCTTGAATGGGTCAGCTAATCTCTTCTTGACTACATCTATAGGTGTTGAAAGACTTATAGTGTCTGGGTCTAACCTGATAAATTCTTTAGTATCATCTGTAAGGATATAGACCCAAGCTATACTAGAATCAGGATTCTTAAGTATTCTATAGACATAACCCCAATGGAACTCGTTGTCTATAGGGCATTTACCAGTCACATAAACTCCTGGATAGATTGGGAATTCTCCTAATCTGATAGGCTTGTCTTTCTGACTAAGGTTAGATGTAAGAGGCATGAGCTTGTATTCACAGAATGGGTCTCCATTATTCTGGATTCCTTCAGAGTTTCCTGCTCCAAGTGGGTCCCCAAATGGCAGTCCTTCATTCAAAGCTTCTTCTGGATGAACTGGAATTTCAGGATTATTTACATATTCATCTATAATGGCTTTTATTAAATCTTCAGTATTCAGCCATTCTTCAAGGTCTAATATAAGTTTGTCTTTATAAAAGACTTGGAAATGCCAGTCATTATCAACTCCATATAAGTAAGTAAATCCAAAAATATCTTCAATGAACTTTTTTAATCTGACAGTTTTTACAAGTTTATTAACATCCAAATTATTTTTGATTTCGCTAGCTCTTTTTTCTTTCTGAACTCTTATACTGATATCATGTACTCTTTTAGCCATCTCATCATCAATCTTGTCTTCATCTTCAAAATCAAAATCTTCATTAAGCTTCATCTTCAAGATATCTGTATCAGGATATTCCTCTTCAAAATAAGTTCCAGTTAGCTTATAGAAAAGGGTCTCTAAATAAAATCTTACTATAGGCTCATAGTCATCTTCCCAAGCTTCTACTAAATCAAACTCTTCATAGAAGTTAAAGTCAATGTCTTCATGGTCTCTTGGAGTATAGACAATCAGGTCAATGATGATTGTACCATCATCCATCCTATTCTCTTTAATTCTTCTATTCTGAATCTTATGTTTCAATCCAAGGTCATTCTCAATGAAGTCCATAAGAGATGTAAAATAAGTAGAGCCTTTATCCCATTCTTGTATAGAACCTTTCTTCTCTACTTCATAATCATACTCATCTTGAAGTTGTTCTCTAGCCTCTCTAATTTCAGTCAAAGCTTTAGTCTTAGAGACATCTTTAGCAAACTTATCATCTATATTATTGTCATCAAACTCTAGAGATTCACTTACTTTAGAGAACTCGGTCCTCATCATATCTTCATACATTTTCTTCATCTCATTAATTTGAATTAAAAAACCATAATCTCTTTTTACAGAATGTTTTATGAGATAAAAAAGAAACAAACTACATTCTGGACTAAGAAAAATATCTGATTGGTTTATGAAAACTGCATTGTCTCCATCTTTATTAGTTATAACATAAGTTCCTTTTCTTCTAGGATGTTCAAAGGAATTGAATCCAAATTGCTCGGCCCAATCAATAAATGGCATTCGTTTACTATGATAAGCTTTATGCCATTCTCTAAAATAATCTTTAATCTCTAACTTTATCCTAGCAAGCTTTACATTTGCTTCAATCTCTTTGTCTATAGCATCATCAAATTCAAAAGACTCATCAAATTCAAAAGACTCATCAAGGAACCCAGAAGAATAGTATATTGTCATATAATAATGGTTCTTGTAGCCTTTGAAAGACATTTTAAAAATATCCTCAAATTTCTTTCCAGTAGTTTCTTTGACCTTCCATTTAGCAATCTTCTCTACAGTATCAGTAATAACTCTATACTTAGATTCTCCAGTATTCACTCTGAAGATTTCTTGTCCATTATACTTGACACTAGCCATAGGATAAACCTTATCTTGTCTTGAAATCTTGCTATAAGGTTCTTCATTGATTTCATAATCAAGACCAAAATAAGAAAAGAGCTTGCTCATACATTCAAGCTTATTGTTTATATTAAGTTCATAATAGAACTTTAAGAAATCATTGATGACACTTTTTATCTTTGCTTCACCAACACTTTTTCTGAAGTCATCATCTATAGAGTTATCAATAGCTTTATCATCAAAATCAAAGTCTTCGTTCAATTTTCTCATAGTTCTTAGCTGAATATCATGTAGTTTATCTTGACCGGGTATGGATTAGGATTGAATATGAAAGCACTTGGAACCAGATTTCTTATATTGTTATCTTCAGAATCTTGCTGACCTAATATAGAATAGAACTGTCCAACATTAATCCAGTCATTGTTCTTATGGACATGGTTCAAATACCCATACATTCCTATGAAGTCTTGAGTGTCAACATGCCCATCAGCCCAGTACAAGTCATCTCCAAATGGCATAGGACTTTCACCACACCAGTCTTCTTCATCATGCTCATAGCTCTTGTTGCTCACATAGTTCCTAGTACAAATTGTTGGATATGGACTTCTTCCTCTGATGTCAAGGGCTCTTGTACCAGAAACCCAGCCATCATCTTCGACATTATCGCTTACTTCACTATGAACATAGACACCTCCATCCATCCAATCATGATTGTCATTCTCTTCAGGATTGATATATGAAGCTCTTACGGTATAATTGAACTTCTGGAACAGAACTCTGTCATGGACTGTAGGTGTATACCAGTCATCAAACATGTCAGCTACACAATCATTCACTAAAGAAGCATCTTCAGTCAATGTCACTGGATTGTATATTGATATGCAGTCTTTGATATGGTTAACTTTGAGAGCTCTCACACTAGAATCTACATTCTTAGGATACTCAACTTTCATGACAAGACCACCCATAGCACCATTAGGATACTTCTGTGGATAAACTCTCCATGGGAATATCTCAAAGAGCTTGTGCACATCAGGTGAATATCCACTCATGAAATAGATGAGCTCTCTCCATTGGTCTTCAAAGTCTTCATCAAGCTCTGTCTTGTTCACAATGCTATTAACAATTTTATTAATGACTTCACAATCAACTTCTCCATCAGGAAAGAAATCACTAATATCAGTATCACCTTCACCAGTGAACTTAACTTCATCAGTGACAAAAGGTGAGTCAGGAAAATCTTCATCTTGGTAAATAGGAATCAGTCTCAAGTCACTTACAATAAACTCATAACCTAACTGAGTGCTATTGAAAGTAATGAACTCATGACTTTCTCCATTTGGTTCTTGTTTCTTGATGACATCAACCTGAACAGGTAACTTTTGCTTATCTAACAGTTTCTGAATAATCTGTATTACAGAAGTTGTGTCACTTATCTCTCTAAAGATTTCGAATCTGGTCGTAGTTTGCCTGAAATTACAGATATGAGAAAGGTTGAACTGAGCATTGACATAACCTTCCCATCCACCACAGCTCTCTACTTCAAAACATACTTTGAAATATTGGGTAGCATAAGCAAGACCATTGACATTGCCACTCAACAGATATGATGTATATGGCATGAGAACTTTACTTTGAGTGGCATATTCAGATAAAGGATAATGAATGTCGCTCAAGTCTATAGAAGAGATAACATTTCTGTTGTCAGTAATCTGACCTTCAGAATTATTGATGTCGAAAGACAGGTCCTTGCCATTGTTTGCAGCACTCTCACATACAATTGGAGTACTTTGGTATTTAGTTCCAGTGTTGTCGAAATAGCTTTTAAAAAGATTGTTATAACTTGACATTTTCTAACATGACATGTTGATAATGTATTTATGAAGAAAAACCCAAGCAAATCCAAAATGTAAATCCGCTCGAACTGAATTTTGGTTCCTGTTCCTTCTAGGTTTCATTCCAGTATATAATGCTCGATAGTCAGAATGTCACCTTGTCATTTTAAAATTTTCCCCAAGCCCCTTTAAAAGAAGAAAATAGAAATTTCTATCAAAAATCTAAAAATCTTTTCCTTAATCCTAAAGTTCCGGAAATCCACAATTTCTTATATGGGCTTTCCCAAAATCGATTAAGTACCTGATTAAAAAAGTTAGTAATTTATACTCGTTATAAATAACAGTTCAATTTAAAATGGTAGGATTTAAGAGATTATCCCTAAAAAATTAAATGTTAAATTTTGTTAAATAACTGTTTCAAAGACTCAATTTTTGTAAAGATTTTTGAATTTAATCATTTTTCTGGTTCAATCATATAATATTAAACTAGGGATGTACCAGTAAAAAATATTTACAAAAGTGAAGCTTTCAAAATGAAACTAAAAGTTGAGATTTCATTTCAAAAAGAAACTAAAGTTAATCTGAAAATAACTATTTGGATTTGTCAATAGATTTTAATAATTCCTATATAATTAAAAATTGAACATTATCATCATGCGTTCATTTGTAGGAATTGACTATAGTATTAATAAACCAGCAATTACACTATATTTCAAAGGTTTCTTTCATTTCTTCTTTTTCCCTCTGTCTTTAAAAAAGAAAGACATTCAAGCATATGCCAATATTAAAGATGTTACTTGTATCAATCGTGACCTTGGTATTGTTGACACTACAAAACTTTCAGTGTCTTCTTTAGCTAAAGAACATACTAAACGTTCTATTGAGCTTTCTAACTTAATCTTAGACACTTTAGACCAGCATCTTTTTTCTGACAAAGATTTTGAACCTAGTGACTGCTGGCTTTCTTCTGAAGGTCTTGCTTTTTCTTCTTCAGGTGATGCTGCACTTAACCTTGCTTCTAATAAAGGTGTCTTCTTAGGAAAGCTTTATGAGCACATTAACATCACAAACATATTCACATATTCACCTATCTCTATCAAGTCTATTGCAGGTTGTGCTAAGAAAGAATGCATTAAAGACAAGACTTGTATGATTAAAGCCTTCTGCGCTGAAGAGTTCATTAATGATTCTGACTTTAAGAATAAAGTAGCAGATGGAACTCTTACTAAGACTAAAAACTATTACCCAGGTATTGATGATATTGTTGACTCTTATTGGTGTCTTAAGACTATGTACTTAAAAGAGAAACTTTTAGGGATTCCAGAGTTTGACTAGGGCAAAATACATAGAGCATGAGTAACTCTTGTAAACTTAAGAAGAACCGTAAGATTGTCAAGTCTCTTATGAAGTCAGTTAAACAACTGGCTAAAGACAAGTGGAATGAAACTAAGAGACAAGTCAAGACTGAATTGAATGAGATGGTCAATTCAGTTCCTAATGTCATCAACTCTATTAAAGAAGAGCTGATAAGCATGGTCAAGGCTGAAATACAAGCAATCATTGATACAATAGAACCTTCTTTACAAGAAATAGCTTATGCTTGCAACAAAGGCTATAGAATCTATGTCCAATATAAGAATGCTACTTCAGAGGAAGCTAAAGAACAGAAGAAAAAAGAAATCGTAGAATGGCTCAAGGCGCAACCAAAACAGTTCGTCAATGGTTTTATACTCCTTGTAGTAAAAGATGCCCTAGAAGAGGCGCTAAGTACATTCTCGCAACTCTGGAATGCTGGATATGAACTTTGGCAGGAAACAGCTGATGCTTTCCAAAAAATCAAAGATGTCTTTACATTCAATGATGAGAAATTAGAACAGATGAAGTCAGCTCAGGTCAAGAGAATTCTTGCTCTGATAAACCAGATGTTGCCTCTTATTCTTTCTCTTACAGTTCTCATACAGAACTACATTATAAACCATGGGTTGCTTAAAGAAACTTCTAACAACCAAGTAAGTGCTTTGCAAGACATCAATGCTATGAACAAAGGTGTCCAGCCTAGACCTAAAGATGCTTCTATAAACCAAGACCATACTGTATCTGAAGTCTATAAAAACAGTACTAATCCAGATGACTACAAGGTCACTATAGGAGACTGTAAGCTTTATCCTCAAGAGTATGTAGACCCTTATGATTCTTCATTATGTTATGTAGAGCCTTCTCAACTTCTCAGAGTCATAAAGAAAGACCAGGAGAGAATGAAGTCTAAGGATTTCCAGAATGGTTCTTCATATTCTGACTCTAAGTATGCTCAGAATGCAGAAGGCCAAGAGAACTCTTTGTGTTATCTGATTCCACCTTCTAGAAAGAACCTTAATGACATCTTGAATGATGACGATTCTGATAAAGATGCTAATGCAAACTGCCTTCATGCTATCATAGAGTTTGATGATGAATGTTGCAAGTATCCTGCAGAGCCTTACAAATGGGAGTGTCAGCCAGGAGATGTAGTCTATCAAGATAAAGTCCTTGCAACATGTCAACAATATGAAAAGATGGTTCCTGTAAAGAGCATATTCAGTAAAGGAGTCATCAGAAAAGACCCATGTACTGGAGACTTTGCTAGAATCAGAAAAGATGTGTGCGACCGACATATTATCATAGACTGTTATGAAAGTGGGGTCCAAGGTGTAGTAGACTCTTCTATAGTTGAAGACCTCAACAACGACTTCAAGAAAGAGAATTGCATATACAGACTTCTCTATGAGTATATGGTCTATTCTGTATTGCCTAACATCATTGCTAGGAAGACTTATTATGTAGAGCCTTCATACATGTTAGGTCTCTTCATAAATCCTAGTTGGGTAGACAATAACAACCATCCAGATGCTTATGATAATGTCTATAAAGACTTTATAGAACATTATGAAGACACAGTCAACAACTTCCAATATGAGATTCAAGAACTAGACTCAGAAAAAAGGATTAAGGCTACAGAAGGAGACCATTATAAGCTTAAAGCTCTTAGTGATGAGATTCTGAATTTGAGAAAAGATTTCATGTGGGGAAACCACAACTGGTCTAAAGCTAGAAATGGAATCATAGACCTCTACAACATGAGAGACAGCAGGGCTCTTACTAAATGTTATGATAACTATTCTGATGCTAGGTATTTAGGAGAGACTTATTATGCAGACCTTATTGCTATGTTGCAGTTCACTGAAGAAGAGGAATGCATCTTTGACTATTACAGAGTCCTTGAGAATATCATATACAGAAGAGAGCAGATTGAAGGATATTCATGGGAGACTATAAAAGAAAAAGTCAACAAGAACCTCCGAGAAATAGGTTCATCCCTCAGATATGAAGAGTTAGACCGAGCTTTTAGAAAGATTGCCAATACAGACAAGTTCAGTGCGGTCCAAGAGATAATAACTTCTGATATGACCATCAGTGATTATTCTCTCTATAAGAAAGTCTATGCTGCTACAAACCTTTTCTTACTTTTGAAACGCAGAGAGAAGAACAAGAATCCTTATAGAGACAGGTATTCTACAGAATATTATTACCAGTACTCTAATGTTGAGATACTAGACTTAGTCAAGAAAGAAAGACAAGAGCTTGAAGACTTCTTCAAAGAGAAGATGGCTTTATATAACAAAGTTGACATAACTTCTTTGATAAAGAGGACCGAGAACCTTTCTGAGATACAAGCTGAATGGCCACCTAGCATTGACATTGTTGTTGATGGAACTACTTACAAGCTTTTCAAGTTCTCTAACATAGATGCTTACTTGAAATCACTCAAGAAAGGTTCTGACAATTCTATAGATGCTGGCATAAATCCAGACAACTATGTCTATAATGAGCCTAATGAAGCAGATTTGAAGAAAAGAATTGATGGAATCCTTAACGGAGGTGGAGTCAATGCTGAAGATGCACTGAACAGTCCTGACTTGATACCTGACACAACTGATGACAAGTTTTCTGGATTGACTGATATTCCTATAACAGACATCAGGTACTGGCTCAAGTATTGTGGTCTAGCAACATTAGTAAGCATTCCTTTCTTAGCTACTGGATTAGTCATCTTAGGGGTTCCTATACCATTACCAGGAATCTACACACCATTCACAGTAGTCAAAGGAGATGTTCTTATGGTGATTGGTCTTGGTATTAGAGGAATAACATTCTTCCCAATGATAATCTACGTCAATGCAGGTCAAGACAACTCTACAGCTTTAGTTCCTATACTTATGGCTCTTAAAGCTGTGAGAGACCAGTTTGAAAACCAGATTTCAAAGATAGAGAACACAATTCCTAATGTAGCTGACTTGATGATTGCACAGCTTGAAACCAACAATGCTAACTTACTTAATCAGAACAAGCAGATAGAAACTCAGATAGCTAACCTCAAAGCTCAGCAGAAACCTGAATGGTCTGAAATAAAGAAACAGATGAAGACAGCTATCAAAACAGATACTAGACAGGTCATTACCAGAGTCAAAGGTAAATAGAAACAAAGAGCCACTACTTTCACAAACAGTGGCTCTTTTAAAATTTTAATTTAAAAATTTAAAAAATGATGAATTTTTTCTTTATCAATTAAAAGTAGTTATTATGAAATCGCCTTTAAGGGTCTAATTAATAGTTAATTTCTCTCAAGTCTGAATCACCATCAACAAGTGGGCATGTTGCATTCTTGTGAGCATCGTCCAGTTTCAGCCAAGAGTTCAGAAGGATAGGTCTTGCTTCGAAATAAGAAACCTTAGTTTCATAGTAGTAAGCAGCTTTGATAGCACTCAGTGAGTTGTTCTTAATGACACCTCTGTAAGTGTAAGAAAGAATAGGACCATTTCCATATTTTGAGCGAACAACAATTGTTCTTACTTCTTCATCTTCATCTTCTTCTGGTTCAAAGTCAGATGTCAACTCACGACCTTTACCATGTTCTTTGATGAAAGCTCTTCCTGCTAATGACATCGCATCCAATTTAGAGTCAGAAAGTTCATGGATACATTTGAGCTTGAAATTAGCTTCTAGGAAGTCATCTGAACGTTCCAGGAACAAAGTTGCTAAGTCAGTATAGTTTTTAATGCCATAGGCTTCGAGTTGCTTAGAAAGCGTATATGGGTTTGATAAGGTAGGTATAGTCTTCATGATGTGAACGAAGATTCTGTCATACAAGTTTTTAGCACCTGTCTTACGAGTAATCTTGAAAGTGGCACGGTTCGTTGCAAAGAAAAGTTTCATTGAGTCAAGCAAAGTTACAGAAGTCAAAGTCTTTGCAAACAAGTTCTTAACGTTTTGATTAGCTGAGTTGAATGTTGTTTTCATAATTCCTAAGTTTTTAAGTTTCAATTTTAAATTTGATTTTGATTACATAGCAAAGATACATATTTCTGTTGAACCTGTACAATTATTCGGTCTATTTTTTGCAGGATTTAACACTAATTTACATTCTATGGAAGGTTTTTACAGATTTTATACAAACAGTGACAGAGCTTCTAATGAAGCTAAAGCTCTTGAGTACTTAGTGAATGACAAGCTAGACATTACTCCTAGCAATCCTGCTCAGTTTGCTAAAGAGCTTGAGTGGTACTCTATGGAACCTTATCTGAACACTAACAACTTTATTCCTGGAATGTTCTATACTTTCAAGTACAATGGAACTCTAGCAGTCACCGCAGGCAACAACACTTTCATAGATGCTATTCCATTATGCTTTTGTATAGGTTCACTAGGCAACTATGTCCTTGGTCTTAACTTCAATCTTATATTGAATAGCACACGTGCACGTATACTAGATGAGCTTTATTCTTTAGACACTGTTTTCTTTGAGAAAGAGCTTCCTACTAAGCTTAAAAAGAAAGAACCTGCAGTATCACAAGTCATTGGTTCTCTTTTCATAAACAAAGAAAGAAGAAACAAATTCCTCTCTTATATCTCTAACAAGTACAAGATTCCAGAAACATCTTTTGCTTATAGGAAGTATGATAAGAAACTTATCTCTAATGCTAGGCTTATAGATTATTACCTTTGGAAATGGATACCATTTCTGAACTTTGAGAATTCGATTAGAGGAGCTAATCTAAGACAAATCCAACTGGAAAATTCTTCCTTACCTTAATAGATATTGCATATAATAAAACACAATATTATAGTGATTTCTACAATTCCTGCTTCATTACTGAAGAAAACTGTGGACGCTAGTGAGTTGCCTACTCCTTACTGTCCAATATCTAATATTCCTGTAGCAGTCTACCAACAAATCTATCAAGCTATCATTGATGGAGAAGACCCAGATGACTTGAACATAAAGAACTTAGGTTCATTTCCTACATTTGAAAGTGCTGCTAGTGCTCTTGCTGCTTCTGCTGTAACTACTGATACAACTCCACTATTCAATGGAACAATCAACAACATTGGGTTCTTGATGGTTCAACAGATTGGAACTGAAGGTTCTGCTAAAGTTGTTTACCAATACATGTTCTATGAGAATGGAATCCAGATTCGTAAGATAGTTGACAATGTTCCTGGAGAATTCATTCCTGTAGGTGGTTCTGATGAGGCTCTTGCTGCTAGGGTTGATTCTCTTGAGTTTGGGCTTAGTGAACTTTCTAAAGAGGTTGAAGGAATCTTCACTAACATTACTACGGTTCAGACATCAGTAGAGAAAGAGATTGCTGACAGAACTGCTGCAGACAAAGCTCTTTCTGACAAGATTGATGCTATTGAGATTCCTGAAGTTCCTACTAAAGTCTCTGAACTTGAAAACGATGCTAAGTATCAAAGTGATTCTGAAGTAGATTCTCGAATCCAAAATGTAATTGGTTCTGCACCTGAAGCTCTTGACACTCTTAAAGAACTTGCAGATTCATTAGGCAATGACCCTGACTTTGCAGGAACTGTGACTAAAGAGCTTGCTAAGAAAGCCAACAAGACTGAAGTAGAGCTTAAGGCTAATCAAAGTGATGTTGATGTTCAAGTAAATATCATCAATGACAAGCTTGATACTAAAGTTGAGTTGCTGCCTTTTGGTGAAAGCCGTAAGACAATTCAATTGGCTAATCATGATAACCTTTCTGGAATTGGAACTGATGGTGAAGGATATAACTTAGCTATGATTTCTAAATGGGATAAAGCTGATTATGGTTCTTCAAGACTTCCTATCAACTTGAATGGTTCTGAGGATAGACCTACATATAATGACACTAAAGAAATTGCTTTGGTTGAAGATATTGAAGGCATCACAATTCCTACTAAAGTATCTGAACTTGAAAACGACTCTGACTTTCAAGATGATGAACAAGTAGATGCTAAAATCCAAGCAGCTATTGATATACAAACCGGTACCATCAACGAGAAGTTCTCTAATGTTGATTCTAGCTTAGGTTCTCTTGAAACACTTATTTCTGAAGAGACTGAAGCTAGAGGTCTTGCAGACACTAAACTTCAAGAAGACTTGATGAAGGCCGTTGAAGGAATGGTCAAACATGAAGATTACAAAGATAAGAAAATAATTGTTTTATCTAATGCTGAACAGATTGTAGGTCAGTCTAATCCTGATGAGCTTGAAGGAAAAATAGAAGTTAATGGAAAAATTCCTTTAATTAAGCTTAATGAATGGAATGTGATTGATGCTGGTTCTCCTATGACTCAGTTCAATATCAACACTCCAAAAGATGTCAGACCAACTGTTCAAGAAAGTGGTCAATCTGGAGAAAATGCTCATAAGATTGCTTACCTTAGCGATATTGAGTCATTAGAAGAAAAAGTTGACAAGAGCGTCCAATTTAGTGTATTAGCTGAAGGTAGAAAAATTGTAACTTTAGATAATGCTCAACTTATCAATGCACGTTCTAATCCAGATGAACTTGAAGATAAAGTAGATGTTTCTGGTGCTATCAGTCTGATTCAACTTAACAAATGGAATGTTGTTGATATTGGTTCACCTATTACCCTTACTAATATCAATATTCCTGATGGAGTAAGACCTACTGTACAAGAAAAATCTCAGTCAGGTCCTAATGCTCACAAGATGGCTTACTTAGATGATATTCAGAAGTTAGAGCCTACTATTGATTCATTAGCGGCTCTTGTTCAGATTCTTAATGATAAAGTTGAAAAGCTTTCTAAGACTGATATCGAAGTAGTAGATGGAACTGATGCTTCTCTTAATGATACTACTAAAGATTATGTTGTTGTAGGTGATATTGCACAAACATCTTCTATTACAGCCAAGTCAGTAACTATCAAGAATAGTTCAATTTCAGATAATGCTAGACTTAGTATAAATGCTGGTGATGTTGAAGTGAAAGGTCTTGCAATTAGTGGTGACTTCCCTAAAGCACAAGGTGGAAATGCGGTTGTGAAAATCAATGAATCTGATTATATTGTTTTCAGAGACATGACATTCAACTCTAATGATGTTTACAATGGTATTGAGATTGGCTTGAATAGTTCTAAGCTTCCTAAGTATGTCTTGTTTGACAATTGCAAGTTTGAAGGAACTTTCACAAACAATCCTATCATAGTCTTTGGAACTGCTGATGATGCTATCATTAATATCCAGAACTGTTCATTTGATAAAGTGTCAAACATTTTAAGGCTCTCTAACAAAGCTAACACTAAATGTGTTGTAAATATCAGCAACTGTTCAGTTAATCAATTAGATACAAATCCTGAATACACAGGCGCTATCCTTTGCCAAGACTATACTAGTAAAGGTGAAGAAGTTGCAAACAACTTGTTCAGTCCTGAGAAGATTACAATCAACTTTAAGAACTTCAATGTTGCTGGCAAAGAACTTGTGATGCCTACTAATGTTCAAGACTTGTTTGAAGGACCAGATAAGATGGTTTATTTGTACAATGATACAGAAGAAGTAGTTCCTTATGAAGAAGGAAGATTCCCTAAAGTGAATATTTTTTAAGAGAACTAATCATAGAAACAAAAAGAGAGAACTTCACAGTTCTCTCTTTTTTTGTAATCAAAAATTTAAAATCTTACTTAAGCTTTCTTAGCTCTGCCTCTAGGTTTCTTAGGAGCTTCAACTTCAGCTTGAGTTTCCTGAGTCTCTACGTTTTCTTCTTTGATTTTTTGTGTGTCATTTGCTTCTTGAACCTGTTCTACATTATCTTCTTTAAATTCTTCTACAGGTTCTTCATTTTTTGATTCTACAATATCGGCTTCGTTTGTGTCTGGTGCATCCGGTGCTTGAGCCTCAGGTTCTTGAATAGTTTGTGTGTTTTCTGTGATTTCTACAGGTTCTTCTGAAGGAACATTCACATCTACAGTGATTTCTTCTCCAGGAAGAACAACTTGTGCAGAAACTTTATAATCTTCTCTAATATTTTCAGCTACAACTTCATGTTGTTCGATAACTTCAACCTTCTTCTTATTTCTTGTCAAGCCACATGAAATGGCACTTCCGTAACTCATAATTTTCTTTTTTAGAATTCCTACTATTTATAGTGGCGATTCTTATGTTTGATTATTTTCTTGTGATGATTTTTAGAAAATTCAAGAACCTTGACTATCTCTTCTGGGTATTTCTTAGATTCGTTTTCAAATTTCTTTTCTTCAAATTGAAAGCTTGACAAGAAAATAACAACAAAACAAATTATCAGACCAATTGCAATTTCCATAGTATAGTAATTAATGCTTTATCCCATTGATTAATTCATAAACTCTAATTTTATTATTAACTCCATAAATCAGATTGTCTATAGTCTTGATAGTCTCTTGCATATATTTAGCATGATTGTCTACTAAGCTAATCTGACTTCTTATCTCTTCTAAATCAGCTTCTATTTGTGTATTGATAGAACTGTCTGAAGAGAATCTGATTTGAGATTGTGTCTTATAATAAGTGTATTTCGAAGCATATTCTACTTTATACTTTCTTGAAAGCTTAGATAAAATACCTAGAAGACTGAAATAATAATCACAAGCATTTTGACGTTCTGAATATATTTCATTCAAAAGACTTTCTAAAGTTGCTAAAGATTTCATCTTCTCATTAAGTGATTTGACTTTGTCAACCCACTTAGATTGGATAGCCTTTAGCTTGTCTTCATAAGTCTCTTGGTATCTAGGTTCCTGCTGGATTTCTTCACTCATAGTAATTTCCACAATTAATCCATAGTTTATATAGCCGAATATAAGTTTCTATTGGATTCTTGTCTTTTCTTGCATATCCATTTCTAAAATAGAATGTAGAATATTTTGGTTCTCCATACAAGTCATACCAAGAACTTATTTTAAAGTTCCACAAGAACTTAATAGTGAAATAAAGAACATATATTGCACAATAAAATAAAGTCTGTACGAGAACTATTATAGCACATAATAGATAATTGATTTTTAAATATTTCATAATCAATTGTTTTTATCAATTTCTTCTCTACTAATATTGTTCTTTGCAAGAACCTTCTCGAAAACTTTAAATCCTTCTGTGAGTCCTTCAATCAACTCATGAATACTACAAGCAACATCATCTTTATAGGTCTGGACCATAAATCCAAATCCTTTACCAAGATAATACAAAGTTGAGATGAAATCAATAGAGTTAGAGTAACAATTCAATACTTCTTCATCAGATACCTTAAATTCCTCTACTAGTTTTTCAGCATACTTGACATTCTCTACCGGATGTCCTTCTGTATCTTCTCTGGATAACATCTCACCTGAATAGATTCTGATTGTCTTTTCAGAAATAGGAATCACTTTTTTGTAAGACTTCTCTAAGTAAGCCTCATCAATGACTTTTAACTTTACTAAGTAACAAATGCAATCTACAAGATTTGCTATCAGACTTACAGAAGAGAAATTATGCAAATGGTTCTTGATATTATGAATATCTTCTTTATCTTTAGTGATAATGATTTCTCCATAAGGATAAATGATGACATCATAGTCTTCTTCATTATAGACAAAATCTGAAGGAATCATTTCAAGAAGAGTGAATAGGTCAAAAGCTGGATAAAGGTATTCCTTAGCAGTTTTACTAACAATCCCATCTTTAGGCATATGGAATGTATAAGTTCTCATATAAGGATTGATGACATCAGTGACAAGGAAACCTTTGGCTAAGTCTTTTTTGATTCCAGATTCTATCAATTTCTTACAGTCTGAGACTGAAGTATGAAATTTCTGACAATGGTCATAGATTGGGTTGCACATATTGCTTTTGTTTTTTAGGTTACTGCTGCAAATGTACAACAAAAAAGCGAACTTAGAAAATTCTAGGTTCGCTTTTAACATATTTTAATTTTAAGTACTAAAAGTCACTTTCTACTGATGGGATATTTATCCCATCAGTATTTGGGAATGATATGGCAACAGATAAAGAATTAGTTACGGTAAGAGAGGCTTCTGACATTTTGAATTATGCAATCTCTTTACCAAATAAGAAGTGTATAACATTTGGAGAGCTTACACAAATTATAGATGAAATGCCTAAAGGCAATGGAGTTATCAACGAAAATTATAATGATGTAAAAAATGCACTAATTAGCAGCTCAACTTCTTATAATTTCTGTTTAGTTCAGAATTTGAACAATGATGAAGCCAAAATCATAAGTGGTTATGGTGGTATTACTTTAACATTTGGACAACTTGGCGGATACTATTGTATTCCTAATGCTTCTGGAAATCAATCAGTAACTATTGCTAAGAATACTACAACAGTACCTGCTTTTTATAGATATGCTCCAACTTCAAATGGAGGATTTACTAGAAAAGATTTTAATGCTTCTTATGACATGGGCTCTTATGAAGGATATTCTCATTCTTGGAAAGTAGACTTCAATCAAAATTATGACATGAACGGCTATGGTTATTTCTTTTTTGTAGTTTACTAATAGAATTTTTCCAATATTTACATATTTCCAATTTTACCTAGGGACTTCTGCTTGTGAAAGTAGAAGTTCTTCTTGTTTAAAAGAAAAAGACCAACCTAGAAAAATCTAGATTGGTCTTCACCAATTAAAATAAAAGCTCTATGAAATTATGAAGTATCGCAGGTCTTTCACCAGACCGAAATTGGCTTCTATCCTTGACGTTGACTCAAGTCAACATTAGCAAAGTCTTCAATATCCTCAATCAAAATATTCATCTTAAATCCATTACATGCTAATCCCCATCTTTCTTGATAAAGCTTAGCTTTCTTGTCATAGTTCTGCAACTGGTCTACATAAGTTCCAAGAACATCAAGAATAGCATTGTACTGCTCATCAATAGCTTCCATCTCTTGTGCTTCTAACAAACCAATACCTTGAGGACTCATCATAGACTGATACAAGAAGATGAGAGCAGGATAATCAAATTCAAGAGTTTCAATTTCACCTTTCTCAAGAAGGTCAATCTTCTCTTCAATGAACTCATTGAACTTGATAACACCTTTCCAGTAAGCTCTGTGCCAATGGTTCTTGTTTGCATTCCAATCAGCTACAAACACTGCAGTCTCCATAGCTTTGTCTTTATCTGCAATCACAAATGGAATGTTATTAGCTTCTTCGACTACAGCTTCAAAATCTTTCTTACAAGACTCAATCCATTCTTCAGAAACGGGTTCATCAGTATCTTCAATTTCACAAACACCTTCATTGTTTCTGTTATATTCTGCAATAAGAACTTTCTTCTGGTCTGGATTCAACTTCTGAATCTGTTGACGAACTTCATCTTCTTCAGAAACTTCTTGAGTCTCAGTTGCTTCAACAGATTCAGAAACCTGAATATCATCTACAACTTCAATTTCGTCAACTTCTTTCTTTGAGTTGAAATCAATTATTTTACTTTTCTTGTTAGCCATGAAAATATTATTTTCTTTTCGTGATAATAATTTTATAGAAGAAAAGAATATCGATTTCCGCTTTGATTAAAATTTTCTAAAAAATTTTTGATTTTTTCTGGTTTCAAGTTTAAACTAAAGATTTCCACCAACTTAATGTTATTTTCTTCAGCAATTTTTCTTTTGACTGGGTCTTTGACAGACCAGACATCAACACCATTCTTATAAATTCTTTGGTCTAAGTTCCTCCACTTCTTAAGAATCGTTAAGTCTTTCTCTGATGAAATATCAAATGGATGTTTACCATGAGTCCAGAATCCTTGATATTCTATGAATAAGTCTTTCTCTGGAACGTAGAAATCGACTCTGAATGGGAATTTTTCACAGAAGCTTTCTCTTATCACTCCAGAATAAAAGTCCTTTAGGATTAAAAAGAGTGAATCCTCGCGCATTGACTTTCTAAATCCATTTCTGACTAATTTAGTCTGGTGTTCTTTCCTTCTAAACTTTATCTGAGAATAAACCTTCTCTAGGTACAAACTTCTTTGTTTTAGGATTTCATCCATTTTCAAATCAAGCTAAGCAAAGCACTTAAAAACTGTTCTTTATTATAAGTTTTTAATAACTTCATTTTAACAGCAATAATATCACAAGCTTCTGAAGTTTTAACTAAATACCAGGTATCTTCAAATTTAATCCAAACTAACTTATACCAATTAGTAGGATATGGTCTGAATTTCTTAATCTCTTCTGGATTATGAGTCAGAGTCCCAAGGTCTATCTGGATTTCAACTCCATACTTCTTCATTAGTTCCATCTTATTTTTGATTTTCTTTTTCTAAAACTGCTTTAATCCACTGAATAGCTTCACGAGCTTTTCCTAATTCTCTACTAGTATTTTCATTGTATACTGCAAGAACTTCTGTAGTTTTCAAAACTTCTTCTTTTTCTTCAGCCTCTTTGCATATCTCACTCAAAAATTTATATCCATCATAAGAGGACATACTATCTAAAAGTTTAATAGCTTGTTCTAAACCTTTTCTTTGTAAAGAATCCATAATTTCCAAATTTTTATTTGATGCAAATATAGAAATCTTATTTGAATCTAAGAAAAGAATTCATACTTTTAACTACTTTTTACATTTAGAACCTTCTGTCAAAAAGAAACCAAATCTTCATTTTTAATTTCAGATTTTATTATATAATACGGATCTGAATAACATTTTGTCAGGAGACTTTTTATTTTTGAAAAAAGTAAAAAATATTTACAAAAAATGACCAATTTTTGGTCTTCGATTAAAAAATTTTCAAAAAAGTTACTAATCGAAAAATCGTTATATCTTGGTGAAGTATACTAAGTTATTCAAAATCGTTATTTATAACGAGTATAAATTACGAAAAAAGTTAATCAAAATCTTAATCGATTTTGAAAAAGCCCATATAAGAAATTGCGGATTTCCGGAAATTTAGGATATAGGGAAGGAAGAAATATTTTCTAATTTTTCTTTGATTGGGGCATGGGGTGCTGGATGAAACTTTTGACAATGTGTTAAAATTTACTTTTTGACAGGGAACAAAAAAGACCTGATGAAGGACCAGGTCTGAATTTTATTATCGAGCATTATATACTGGAAGGAAACCTGAAAGAACAAGCTACCAGCGAGGTGGAAAGTCTGGACAACCGCCAATTGATAAGTTATCATCAGCAAGAGGGTACTTGACTAGAACTTTAGCTTTCAAGAAACATCCACATATGCTACAATGCTTTCCTTTCTTGTGAGGACATTTCTTGCAGATGGCATATCTCTTTAAAGCAATGAATCCCATCCCAGTAAAGAAAGAAAGGAACCATTTGAAGAAACCTTCTATAATGAAAAAAATATTTTGGAAAAATCGAATCATTTCTTAAACTATATAATATAATTTTTATAAACTATCTATGAACCAAAGTGAACTAAATATGAAAAAAGTAAAAGATACACAGAAAGAATTAGAGACATTATTTGCCGATGTCTTTTATGTTATTGAATCAGAATCATTCAGAATAAGCTCTCCTTTATTAGAAGACTATACTCCAGTTGAAGGTGAGACTTTGAAAACCGTATATCAAGTCATGACACCTGAAGGCAACATTTTCGAAATTGATTCTAATACTGTAGAAGAAGGAACTGCAGCTATCATCATTGACCCAATCTCTAAAAAAGAATATCAGGTTATTTTTTAACATGAAAGAGCTTTATAAGAACATAAAGTCCATAGGTCTAGCAATTGTAGGTTTTGATGATATGTGCCACTTGACAAATATCATTGAAGAAATCAAAGACAATATTGATTATGTTGTTGTTGGTCTTCAAAGAATCTCATATAATGGTGAGAAATTAGACCCAAGTGACGAGAATGAAGTTTTAAGGCTCAAGGATGGCGGATTGATTGACAAGGTATTATATATAGACCTTGATATGAGAAAAGAGCCTAGGGAGCAAGAGACAGACAAAAGGAACCGTCTTATTGATGATATTGCTGAACACGGATGTTCTCATGCTTTAGTCATTGACTCCGATGAGTTCTATACTGACAAGGATTTCAAGAAAGCTCTGAGGTTCTTAGATGACACTAACTCTGAAATCTCATACTGCCGTTATGTGAACTACTATCATGACTACATGCATTATTTGGTCTATCCTTTCAAAGAAGGAAACTATGTTCCATTTGTGACTTCAGTCAAGTACAGATTTGCATACAACTGCTCAGACTTTCCTAAACCAAGTGACCCAACAAGACGTTATGAGAGACCTAGGTTCTTAGGTGAAGATGGCAAGGAATATTATTCTGTAGGATATACTGAGTTAGACTGGAAGACTATCAAGATGCACCATTTGAGCTGGTTGCGTTCTAACATAAGGAAGAAACTGTACAATTGGAGTGCTAAGAAGTGTTTTGAGAACCATGTAGAGCTGATAGACAAAGCTGTTGAAGCTTATGAGCAGTTTGATGGGACTACTGAAGGTTTTAAGGCTAACTTGTTGTTCAACACTCCTGGCAACCAAGTTGATGTAGAGACCTGGCCTAAGCAGTTCATAAATCCTAAATATGATTTCAGGAATAAAGTTGAGAGAGTTCCTGAAGAAAAGAACATTCTTATCTTAGTGATGAGCATGGACCATCCACAGTATGAAGCTCAAGAGCAAGCAATAAGAGAGACTTGGATGCAGTATGCTGAAGAGAACTTCAAGAACATAAAAGTTTTGTTCTATAAAGGAACTGAGAAAGAAAGCTACAGAGAAGGTGATACACTCTATATCAAAAATAGTGATTTGCTAGAGCATACTTACTCTAAGACAATGGATGCTTTAGACTTCATAGACAAGAACCTAATCCTTAAAGACAATACTATATTTGAATATGACTATATTTTAAGGACTAACACTTCAACTTATATCAACATTGACTTGTTGAATGAGTATGTGAAAGGATTAGACAAGTATGAGTTCATGATGCATTGTGCTGAGATAGATTGCTGCTGGTGGAGCAAGATGCATTTCTATGCTAAAGGGAATGCTTTGTTGATGAACAAGTTCTATGTTGAGAGAGTCAAGTATTTGAGGAATAACCATATGGAAAAATCCTTCGGTTCAACTGACGACTGCATAATAGGAGCTACAATTAATGCTTACTTAGGACGGTTGGGTATAGACCATAAGAAACACATTAAGTCTTTTGGGATATTCTATGAACTTGATAAAGAACTGAAAGGAACTTTTGAAGATTATAAAAACCAAATCATTATTTCAGTAAAGACTGTTCTTGATAGTAATGAACCAATCAACGATGAAAGGTCTTATGATGAGAAGAAGATGAGGAATCTACATGCTAATATCATGATAATGAAAGAAGAAGGCCAGAAGTTCGAAGTTCCTACTGAATTCAACAAAAAGGTAATGTGGATAGAAGACAAAGCCGAATGGTTAAAAAGAGATGGAAACAAATGCAATACAAGGTATATTGTCGAGAACCATCAAATTCCTTATCAAGATGCAATAGAACAGATGAAATTGAAATATAACTTATAACGATTAAGAAAAAGTAAGATGGCAAAAAAAGTAAAAGAAGAAACTTCTATCTCAGGAGCTTCTGATATTTTAAAAATAGTTTCAAGTTTTGATGATAATTCTGAAATCTTAAATGAATCTAAATCTTCAGTAATCAAAGAATATTTAGGAACTGGTTCTTACATATTGAATGCAGGAATGAGTGGTTCTATATTTGGTGGAGTTCCAAGTGGACGTGTAGTTTCATTTGCATCAGAAGCTGGGGTTGGTAAGACATTTATTGCAGTGTCAGTATGTAGAGAAGCTCAAAAGAAAGGTTGGACACCAATTTATCTTGATTCTGAAAATAGTATAGACCCTGGTTTTGTAAAACGTTTAGGATGTGACCCATCTAAATTCATTATCAAACAGGTTTCTACAGTAAAGGAAGTCACTACTTTCATTATTAATCTTTGCAAGAGTTTTGAAGATAAAGGTATAGAGTTTCCTAAAGTGCTTTTAGTTCTAGACTCTATAGGTAACTTGACCTCTGATAAAGAGTTAAGTGATTCTATTGAAGGTAAGTCTGCTCGTGATATGACTAGAGCTCAAGAAGTCAAGTCAATGTTTCGTGTCATATCTACTCCATTAGGAAAACTTTCTATTCCTATCATAGTGAACAATCACGTTTATGCTTCTATCTCAAGTTTCTTTGGTGGAGTTGAACAAGCTTCAGGTTCTGGTATAAAATTTTCATCTTCTATTACTATGATGCTTACCGCAGCTAAGTTAGAAGATAAGACTAATGACAAGACTGCTTCTGAAAAGAAAGGTGAGTTTACTAAGAACGGGGTTTTAGTTACGGCTAAACCCATCAAATCTAGATTCTGTATTCCACAAAAGGTTAAATTCCAGATTCCTTTCTTCTGTAAGCCAAATCCTTATGTTGGATTAGAACAATATATGACTTGGGACAATTCTAAAGTTGTCCGTGGCGATATGTTGAATGAGAAAGAATATCTTAAGTTAAGTCCTGGAGAACAATTGAAATGCATCAAGTTTGAAGATGGAGATTTTTCATGTTGGGTCCTTCCTAAAGATACTTCAAGAAAAATGTTTGTTGGACATTTACATGATACAGTTCCTATTCTAGAGTTCTTTACTGATAAAGTCTTTACTCAAGAGTTCTTGGAATATCTTGATGAGAATGTCATCAAACCGGCATTCCAATTGCCAGACCAGAGTTCTTTTGAAGATATTAAAGAACTTGAAGATACTATGGGTATTCAAACTGGTGATAGTGAGAACTATACAGAAGAGTAAAAATAATTTTTAAAATAGAAAAAGAGGACTGCTTTCACAAGTGGTCCTCTTTTGTTTAGGTAAAATGGAAATATGTAAATGTAAAATATTTTTAAGGAAACAATGATTCATTCCATGATATATTAGAACCAGTTAAGATAAAAACATCTCCAGTTCGATAATCATTGAAATATTTACAAGTCACTTTTGGAGATGGATAACTACGATTATTTTTAATTTCTATAGCTATATTAGTCTGTGCATTTATTGGATATCCTTCTATATTAAATGGATTTTTTACTTGTTGGTTTACTCCATTGATAAAAATTCCGACATCTTTGATATTTACTTCAGTAAATCTGATTTGCAAGTTCCATGTTGATTCTGACCTACAAGTAAAACCTAAATTTATTGGGTCAAAATAATCATAATGATTTATAACTAAAAATTTCCAAGGTGCCTTTTCTAAATATGCTAAAGGGACTAATTGTTTATAACCATACGGTTTATAGTCTTCTACCTCATCTAATAACTTACATCCATAATTTTTTGCTGATTGATATGTACACATCCTCAAGTCAGTGGTAGACATATTACTTTGTCCTATTATAGAGGCTTCTTGTTCTGTAGCAATTCTTTCTGCTGCCATATCCTGGTCATTTTTCCAATACTGATGGGATAAATATCCCATCAGTAGAAAGTGACTTTTAATAGCTAATATTTTCCATATTATGTTACAATTAATAACTAATCCAATTTCCCCAAATTGATAATATTTTATTTCTCCAATAAATTTTTTTAGTTTCTGCCGTATTACTACCACCAGATAGTCCAAAAAATATTTGAGTCTTCATACTTGAATTACTATCTTCTGTACTAATAAGAATTCCATAGCCATCTGTTGGAGTATTTTTTATTGTATTAGGACTCTTTATTTTATAGATTCCTGGTAGACATGTATTAAGGTCTGCACTTGGTTCTTTTAAAGTAAATAACTGTGTAGGAGTCAATAACTTTTCTGGCATAATGTTCAAAATTTTTGTACTTCAGGGATAAATATCCCTGAAGTAAGAAGTGTCTTTTACTACATTGTAATCCAATTAGACCAAGTGTTTAAAGTGTAAAATCTACTATATAATTTTAATTTTGTTTCATAGAAATATGAAATAAAAAATTGAATTATCATATTTTTGTCTTTTTCTGAATAGACAAAAAATATACTAGGAGTTGAAGATTCTGGTGCATTTTTTGCATCAACTATAGAATGATAAAAACCAGGTTCTTTGAAATCATTTAAATCCATAGTATCACCTTTATTTGTTTTAAATATGAATGCTTCTTCTTTATTAATTAATTTTTTAGCCATAATGTTCAAAATTTTTGTACTGCTGGGATAAATATCCCAGCAGTAAGAAGCAACTTTTAGCCTTTTCAAAATCCTCACTTTTTACTCAACGATAAATAACTCAACTTTAAAATAGCATTTCTTAAATATTCTTTAAGAACCAACAAATAAAAGGTCTCTTATACATTTAAAGATTTGTCTTACATATTGTTCATCTACTTCCAACAAATTAAAGGAAACCATGAAATTTAAGATATTAATCTGAAACCTATTTAAGTAAATGCAACCTTGCACTATTTGAATTCCTTATAGATAATTCAAATTTGCATTCTTAAACCCAAATAATTTAAAAAATTATGGCAAGAATTAAAAATAACGTTCAAGCTATTAATGAAGCTTGGAACCCAATGTTGCAAAAATTAGGTGTTACTGACCCTAACAAACTTGAGTGGATGTCTAAAATGGCTCACTTCAATGCTATGGCTTTGAATGAAGCTGACGGGGCTGCTGGTGCTAAGTTCCCTGGTGGAGCTATTCAGCAAAATGCTGGTGCTATGGGTGGTGTCTATACTCCTTACAACACTCTTTACAACACTTTAGGAATTGGTGACCCACGTCCAGCTGGCAAACCTGCTCTTACAGCTGCTGACTATGCTGATGGTAAGACCCTTGGTTCTGGTGACAAATGGCCTGCATTGCTTCCAATGGCACTTAAAGTTGCTGCTAAGACAATTGGTTTTGAACTTATAAACACTACTCCATTACAAGGACCTACAGGTGTTCTTCCTTATATGGATTACGTTTATTCTGGTTCTAAACAACCTTATGGTGCAACTCCTGCTTACGAAGCTGCTAATGCAAACCCGGCTCAGTTCCAGAATAACAACAAAGCTTATTCACTCTACAGCTTGCCTCACTCTTTCAAAGCTTCTTTCGTAGGTGATACTGCTGCTGATGACAAAGCTGCTGCTAAAGCTGCATGGACTGTAGGTAAAGACCTTACAATTGGTACTATGGCTTGCCAGTTCATTGGTTGGTCTCGTATTGATGGTGACCCTATGTTCAAACTCCTTTCTGGAACTAAATCACTTGGTGAAGAGTTCGAAGCAGAAGTTACTGCTGACGGATATAAAATTGGGGCTCCTCGTTTGATTTCAATGTTGGAAGACCACATCCAAGGTTTCACTGGTGCAGGTCCATTAGACAATGACCCATGGTCTGGAACTTACATGGATGGCACTGTAATGTACGAACCTATGAGCCGTGGAACCGGTGAGCTTCAATATCCTCGTCAACTTAGCTTGCAAGTGTTCACTAAGAACATCCAAGTAGGTACTCAATCTGTAAGTGTAGCTGTAACTCAAGAACAAGTTACTGACCTTCAGAAACAATGGGGTATCGATGTTGTTAAGATGATTGAAAATGCAGCTATCAATGAGTTGTCAATGTCAATCAACAAACACATCCTTTCTCGTTTGTTTGCTCTTGGTTGGAAGAACCATGTTAAGTTGAATGAAGTTGAAGGTGTTAACTTGAACATCTCATTTGACCCTGCTGTTACTGCTGCAGCTCCTAAATCTACTAAAGCATACGCTCTTCCTATTGAAGAAGATGGTAAAGCTTGGAGCAACGTTGCAATGAACTTTAAACCATTGTACATGAATGCTAATGCAACATTTGAAAACCAAGATACCTTGCTTAAGAGATTGTTTACTAACTTCTTGATGGCATCTAACTGGATTCTTCAGAGAGGTCGTTGGGGACAGGCTACATTCGCTGTGACTAACATTACTGTTGCAACAGCTCTTCAAAGCAATGCTCAGTACAGCTTTAGCCCTATTGCTAACAACATCAGCCAGGCAGGCAACAGCTTGTATCCTGTAGGAACTATCGCTGGTATTACGATTTATGTAGACCCATTGATGGCTGGTAATGATACGAGAATCTTGGTAGGACGTAAAGGTGGTCAGAATGAACCAGGTGTGCACTTATGTCCATATTTAATGGCCGAATCAGTTAAGATGATTGCTGAAGGAACTGCTGCTCCTAAGGTAGTTGTTAAGTCACGATATACGTTAGCCGACGTAGGCTTTTACCCTGAAACAAATTATATTACTTTTGTTGTTGACTTTGGTAATATGTTCTAATTTAGAGATAATTAGATACTTTAGAAAAGGACTTCATTTTTTGAAGTCCTTTTTCTATTATATAAAGTATTTCAACAACTATTAATTTTTCCAAACATTTCTAGATAAAATCCTATATCTACTCAATCGTAATTAATTTTTCTAATATAATTATTAAACAGAACTTCATAAGAGTATGGATTCTAATTCATCATTAGATGAACTTGTAAACAAATATAAAAATAAAGAAATTTCACAAAGACAATTAATATATTATGTCAAAACTTATTTTCTAGAAGAATTAGAAAATAGAACATCTTTTGTAGAGACCACAGACCCAATAGAAAGAATTTATTATTTAGTTAATGACCTTCATAATATAGTCAGATGTCCTATATGTGGAAAGAAATGTTCATTTACTAAAAGAATTGTAGATGGATATTATTTAACGTGTAGTAGTAAAAGTTGTTTATCGGCTCAAGTTTCTAAATTAAAAAGAGATGGGATTATCAAGAAAACAAATTCTAGACTAAATCAAAAATTCATAGATTATCAAAAGACTTTAAAACTTGAAGATATAAATGATGATTTAATAAATGAAGTATTCTTTCCTGATAATAGAGGACTTAAAAGAAATTATCTTCCATATATAGAAAATCCAATAAAAGAATACTTAGAAAATAGATTTAAAGATTCTGATTCTCTTGATGAGTCATTAAGAAGAATTAATCTAAAGATAGAAGAGAAACCTAAATGTCCAACATGCGGTGGTCCTGTAGTCTTTATAGGCAAACCAAAGAAAATGTTTACTAAACATTGTTGTGATTCTTGTTCAGCTCGTTCTCAAGAAACTATAGAGAAGAAAGAAGAAACTCAAATGAGACATTGGGGTTCTAGATGTTGTTATAATTCAGAAGCATATAAAGAACATCTTAAGAAAACTATAGGTGTTGAATATCATTTTCAGCGGGATGATATAAAGAATAAGAGGAAAGAAACTTTGATAGAGCATTTTGGAACTACTAAGATATATCAATTGCCAGAAATTAGAGAAAAGAGTAGGAAAACTTGTTTAGAAAGATATGGCACCGAGAATGCTATGCAATGTGATGAAATTAAAAAGAAAATTACAGAATCTTTTAGAAAGAATAAGTCATGGAAAGGTCCAACATCTAAACAAGAAATGACTATCCGAGACTTTTTAGAAGAACATTTTCCTGATTTGATATGGCAATACTATTCAAAGGAATATCCATTCAGATGTGATTTCTATATACCTTCTTTGAATCTTTATATTGAATATAATGGTTCTCATTATCACTATACTCATTTCTTTAATCCAAATGATGAGAATGATATAAAGAGAAAAGAAGATTTAGAATCTAAAAAGACAGAAAATCCACACAATACTTATTGGCATATGTATAATGTTTGGCTCAATACGGATGTTAAGAAAAGAAAACATGTGGAAGAGAATAACATTAATATGGTTTGGATATGGGGACCTGATTACAAAAAAGGATTAGACTATATTTTGAATATCATAAATGAGTATATAAAAACTCATAATTTACGAAATCAAAAGCCAACTATAGCAATATAATCAATATCACTAAAAATTCCAAAAAAACATTATGAACATCCAAGCCTTAAATAATAAAAGGGTCATTTTCATTGACTTAGATGGAACTCTCATTGAACCTGCTTCTGGAGATACATTTCCTAGAAACCTCTTAGACTTCAAAATCAAAGATGATGTTGTTCAGAAACTAGAAGATTGGTCTCTCAATGCTTGCATTTATCCAAACCACAAACAACCTAAGTTCCTTTTCATAGTCTCCAATCAAGGTGGTATTGACCTTGGATACATGACTCAAGAAGGTTTTGAAGCTAAAATCAAGCTTATAGTCCAGTACTTAAAAGAGAAACTTCATTATTCATCTATAATCGATTATGCATATTGTACTAGCAACGAGAAAGAATGTCCAAGTCGCAAGCCTAATTCAGGTATGCTCCAAGACCTTGTTGCTAAATACTTCTATTGGATTGAAGGAACCAGTTCAGAAGAGATGTTGATGGTTGGTGATGCTAGTGGAAAGACTGGTCAGTTTTCTAATTCAGACAAGAAGACAGCAGAGAACTTTGATGAGAACATGGATTATCTTGATGTTGAAGATTTTGTCAATTTAAAATAGAAGAACTATATGCCAGTTAATTTAGAAACACCATACACATATGAGAACTCTTCTAATCCTTGGATTATGGACCCAAAGAGTAAAGAAGGTCGGGATTCTCTTATCACGATAGATGGTCAGAGCATTTCAGCCGGGTACATATGGAGTTTGAATGCTGAAGAAAGAGAAAAGTTATTAAAGAAAGTCTTTGACTATTACAGAGAAAAAGGATTTCCATATGAAGTTCTTGATGAGAAGGATTTGATTAATGAGTTCAAAAAGCTCAAGAGTTATGACAGCAAGAAGATTCTGACACCTGAAGGTTTCATTTCTAATAGTGGGAATTTATGTCTTGATGTGTGTAGGCATTTCAATAAAGACAATTTCTGGAAAGCTAAAGGTGATACTAGGAGTATAAGCATAGAAGAAGTCTTTGGGAATGATGAGTTGTTCATCAAGGTTCTTAAGAATAGGATGGGTTGGAACACTTCAAAGGAAGATGGAACTGAAAGACCTTATATGTTTGGGATTTCAGATAAGGCAATCAGAGATGGAATCAAGAATTCAGGTTTAGGGTATGGCGTTTCTAATTTCAGGCCAACTATTGCTAAGTTTTTCTATGAGAAGTACTTGAAAGGAATAAAAGAACCTAAAGTGTTTGACTATAGTGCAGGCTGGGGTGCTAGAGCATTAGCTGCGATGTCTTTAGGAATCAAGTATTATGCTACAGACCCATTGACTCATGAAGCAGTAAATAAGATGCTGACTTTTTATAATGGAGAAGGAAGATGTTATAATCTTGGTTCAGAGAATGAAGAGATTTGTGACCTGGTTCCTAAAGTAGACATGTGTCTAAGTTGTCCACCATACTTCACTTTAGAAAGGTACTCAGAAGACAAGACACAGTCATACAATCAGTTTGATGAATATAAGGATTGGATTGAGAAGTATTGGAGAGGAACAGTTCAGAATTGTTATAAGATATTAAAAGAAGGTGGAAAGTTTGTCCTTATCATAAAAGATTCATATAAGAAGTTTGAGATAAAAAAGAACATGGAACAAATTCTGTTTGAGAATGGTTTTATAAGTGAAGAGATGTTCCAGTACAAGACTTCAAAGAACCATCTGAGTGGCAAGATAAAGACTGGAGAACTTACTAAGAATTCTGAATATGTTTTAGTATATACAAAAGAATAATTTTTTAAATTAGTAGAACCATGAGTAACTATATCAACAAACATTCCATACTTGGTCTTATGAATAAGAATGCTTATCTGAATATTGATGTTACCGAGCTTTCTTTTTATAAGACTAAGGCAAAGAACAAAGTAGTGTTCTTTAAAGAACTTTCTGAAGAAGATGAAGCTAAATATGCTGAAGTCAACTATATGTACTTAGATGAGAAACCTGAAAGAAAGATTAAAGGCATGTACAAGATGTCTGAAGTCATCTCTGTATTTGACAACAAGTATTTCAGGAATATCAGATTATGTACAGACAAAGAGCTTTATCAGACTTTACGTAAGTACAGAATCAACAGAGAAGAACTTAAGATTATTGAATTCTCTCAAGTGAATCCAGCAGACTATAAAGAGCTTCAAGAAGATATTGTCAAGATGATTGAGGTTTGGCGCTACTCAGATAAAGGTGGTATGAAGTATGGATGGCAAGAACATGCAGGTATTGACAAAGCTTTCTTTGAAAGGTTCTTCAAGATGAAACCTGAAGAGCAAGATGAGTATCAAGTCCTATTCTTTGTCTATCAAGGAACTCTCATGGGTTATTCAGTCATTGAGAAAGAACCTGATATAAATGGAGAATACAAATATTTGATTAGGAAGTGCATTACTGAATCGCCTGATGGCGCGGGTTGGCGGAACTTATGCTTATACATTGATTATATTACTTTCGAGCAATTGTGGATGAGAAATGACCTAAATAAGTTCTATGTTAATTGGGGTGCTAGTTCTCGAGGAGCTTTATGGTACAAGATGCATAAGTTTCCTTTATTTGCTACTGAAGACAGGTGGTTTGCTACGGTCAAGAACAAATAAGTTTAAAAGATGTTAAAAAGGACTTTGAAATTTTCAAGGTTCTTTTTTGTTTTGTATGTTTGCAACAAACTAAAACTTTATAGTATGAAAAGGAAATATGAATTAAGAACTTACAATAATGCAGATGGTACTTTACAAAGCACCGTAGAAATATATTGTAATAAGGAAGAATATGAGACTATCAAAAATGCTTTGAAATTGATAAACTATTCTTGTTATGGTAATAACCAAATTCCATCAGGCTATATCAAAATAGTTTTAGCTAAAGATGAAGAAATTCTTTCCAAAGTCAAAGAACTTATCAAAAGTTTACCAGAAGTTTCTAGTTATTTATGGCAAGAAGAAGATGAATGGTGGGTTACTAATGAATGGCTGTGTGGAACTTTTGGTGGTAGAGCATTTACTGGTCCAACTGAAGATGAAGCAATCATCCAGCTTATTGATTACTTTGATGAACTTGTCAATCATGATTCAATCAATGGAAAGATTGTGACTGAGAGCGGATGGCCTAATCTAGATTTGGTTAAGAACTATCTTAAAAAATCAGAAGAAGATTTAATAAGTTAAAATGAGTTAAACTCTCTAATAGGATTTTTCTTCTTCGATAATTTGTGTTAGATTTGCATCAAATAAAAAACTTTGGAATTATGATTTTTATTTTTCGACTTATTACTTTAGATAAGACTGTGATGATTTTAGCAGATTATCAAGCTGAAGCAGAAAGAAAACTTCTTGAGATTTTTGGTCCTATGGAATCCAATGAGTACTATACATTTGGTGCTAGCCAGACTGGAGCCTGTCTGAATGGAAATTCAACGATTGTTTATACACTTTAAAAATACAATATGAATATGAAGGCAATGACTCTGTATTATGTGGTTATACCAATTGTATTGATGTTCTTTTATTTTTGGGATGAAAAAAGTGAATTCTGGTTATGGTTGATTGGATGTCAAGTCTATATAGCTTTTTGTTGGCTGATTGTCCAAGTATACCAGAAGTTACAAGATATTGAGAAACTTTTAAAAGAAAAGAAAAATGATTGAATTGAAAGGACAATATAACAAGGATTGCAAAATCTTCAATGATGAAATTGAAGAAGATGCAATAACATTGATTTATTCATTATTGAATGTTCCAGTATTTGAGAATGTTCCTGTAAGAATCATGCCAGATGTACATTTGGGCAAATCGATAGTCATTGGATTTACTGCACCTATCACAAATATGATTTGTCCGAGTCATGTAGGTGTAGATATAGGTTGTAGTATCTCAACTTACATAACAGATGCTAAAATCAATCCAGAAGAATATCCTATATTAGAGCATAAAATCAGACAGAAATGTCCTCTTGGATTCAATATTCAGGAAAAAAGAATCTTTGAGATGAAAGATTTCTTAAAGTTCTTGAGAATTGAATATAACAAAGCTAAGTCCAGCTGGCCTAAGATGATTGGAGAAAGAGATATATCTGAGAAAGGTATTTCTAAAATGCTCCAGAGAATAGGAATGGATGAAGGAATCTTTTACAAGAGCCTCGGTTCAGTTGGTTCGGGTAATCATTTTTTGGAACTAGGTGACTGTAATGGACATTATACATTCACTATCCACTGTGGTTCTCGTAACTTTGGAGTCAAGGTTTGCAAGTACTGGGAACGTGTTGCTAAAGAAGTTAAGATTGATAGAACAGCTTTTTCTAAGGCCCTAGACGAACTCAAAGCTTCTACTGTAGATAAAACTACTTTGCCTGAGAAAATCAAACAGCTAAAGCGAGAATATGAAATAGGGACACCTCAAGGCTATCTCAAAGGAGAAGATATGAAAGGATATTTGAGTGATATGGTTATTGCTACAGCTTATGCTGCTTATAACCATGAGTTGCTTGCTCATATCATTGCTGATATTTTCAGAAAAATAAATGGTGGCAAAGTTGTTGACAAAATCAAGTCAGTCCATAATTATGTAGACTTTCAAGACCACATGATTCGTAAAGGAGCTATTCGTTCTTATGAATATGAAAGAATGGTAGTTCCATTCAATATGAGAGATGGTCTTGCTATTTGTGTAGGCAAATCAAATGAAGATTGGAACTGCTCATGTTCACATGGTGCTGGCAGAAAACTTTCAAGGTCAGCAGCTAAAAAGGAGCTTAGTCTTGATGAATTCACTGAGACCATGAAAGATGTGTACTCAACTTCTGTATGCAGAGGAACTCTTGATGAAGCTCCTGGTGCTTATAAAGATACTGAAACTATTCTTGATTTGATTCAAGACACTTGTGAAGTTCTTTATATGATAAAGCCAGTAGTCAATATGAAAGCAACTGAAACAGTAGAAGAAGATTGAGATGATGATATTTTTCATAGGTTGGATAATCAGTCTTATTGTAATTTGTTGGCTTTACTATTATCCTAAGAAAAAAGTAGAAAAGGAACACCATGTAAAAGAATCGGAAGTTCCTATAGTACCAGAAGTTTTAGAAGAACCTGAACAATCTTCTTTTGATTTTTCTGATGATGATATAGATTCAGAATTTGCAGAGTCTGTTAGAAAGGCTAAGGTTGAATCTGAAATCAAGAAGCATTATAGAAGTATTGGATTAAACCTAGATAAAATGGATTCTTTAGGAGTTGAAGGTTCTTTTGGACCACAAGGAATGAAAGGTCCTATTGGAATACCTTATTCAGCTAAAAGAAATCCAATATTACCTATAGACTCTCGAATAATCCTTAAGGATACTTCATTGATAGATTCAACCTTCTATGTAGGAATGCCAGTAATGGTTAATGGCAAACATGTTATTTTGAAAAATAAAAATTGTTAATTATGAAAGATGTTTTAATCGTTTCAATCCTATTCATCATAATAGGTATTATTGGTAAAGTTTATTTTTATCTTAAAGAAGATGATACCTTTGTCAAGGTCAACGATTTTTGGAAACCAGTTAAAAGAAAATAAAATGAAGAAATTTATATCAGTTGAGCAAATCAAAGAAGAAAGAAAGCTTCATAGAGGAAATGATACGGTTTATATGTTGATTGGAACTATTCTTGGTGAATTAGACAGATTACCTATTCCAAGAACTGAACAACCTTCTGAACAGGACATTTATAAAGTTATCAAGAAACTTTATGAGGCCGCAAAAGAAATCAATAGTCCTGAAGAAATTAAATTCCTCGAAGACTATATAATCAAAGTTATGTCTGAAGATGAACTCGAAGAGGTTATCGGAAAGATGATTATGTCTAAAGATAAGAAACCTAACATTGGTTCTATCATGCAAGAACTTAAAAGCAAATACCCTAATCAATATGATGGAAAACTTGCTTCAATTATCATAAAAGAAATTCTAGAGAAGTACTAAAAAATATTTTTATCATTTAAACAAAAAAGAAAATGGCTAACACTTACTTGAGAAGCGGAGAAAAGGAAATGCTTCAAAAAACCCTTATTGAGAACAAATTTAGAAAAGAACTTAATGATTTAACTGAAAAGTGCCGGAAAGAAATCATAAGAGTTTTTAATGAACTGTTGCCTTCAGAAGAGGTTAAGAGTCTTTTCAAGGCTATGCCTGAAATGTTTGTGACCTCTACAAGTTTGTCATTAACTTATAATGATGACATTTTTAAAAATTTTTTTGACAAAGACCTTCGTAAGAAGTATTTCAATGTAGGTTACAAGGAATGGAATACCATTTATCTTGAGTCAAAAAGAATTCTTTTCAATAAAGAAATTAAAAAGCTTTTCAATGAGAAAATGGCTACTAAACCTGAAGAACTTGAAACATTGAAAATTCTTCTGACTGATTATGTCATTCTTTCTGAAAAACAAAGTGAAACCAAGAAGAAACTGAAATGTTTGTTTGACTCTGTTAAATGGACTCCTACAAAACTTAAGAGTGAATTCCCAGAAGCTTATGAAGTTTATATAAAGATGGAAGCTGAAAATTCTGATGGAACAATCAACCTTTGTGATTCAGTAGAAAATATCAGAGCTATTCTTTCTTAAGAAATAATTTAAAGAGTGTTAAAAGTTGGACTTAGATTTTCTAGGTTCAACTTTTTTGTTTATCTTTGTTTTACTGAGAAGCCTATACCTCTATAATGAACTTTTGGATTTAAAGAATACATAGATTAGAGAAAAAGACTTTCTATGTAAGTGGCTTATAATCAACCTTTTAATAGTAATTCATTTCAAAAGAGAACTCAACCTGAAGAGCAAAAAGAGAGAAAGAAGGTTAGAATCTATACTACAGAGAAGATAAAGGACCTTATCACTGACTTGAAGAAAGGATATGATGTTGATATGGGTCCTTTCTTTGAAAATGATATAGAGCTTAGAGATGGCAATGTTCCTTTCAAACTTACTGAAGAGGAGTATGCAAAGTGGTTAGAGTATTCAGGTAATGCTGAACCTTTTATCGAAGAGCAAGTTCAGTTTATGACTGACAATGGACGAACTCTTGTTAAATTAAGAGATTATCAAAGAGATTATATCCATCTGGTAGCAGATGAAGTTTATAATGAAGACCTTAATGAATTTGTTCCAAAAAATCGCAATATCTGCTGTATGCAAAGCAGACAATCCTCTAAGTGTTTCATTATGACCACTTTAATTCAATTTGAAACAGAAATTTCAGTTAATGCTGACAGAGTTTCTTTGGTTAAATTGTTTTATAAGTCTTTTTTTAAAAACCGGTTCCATTTTAAAAATAAAGTTCTAAAAAAGAAAGAAGTACCTTTATATGAACTGTATTACTGTAATATTAAGAAAAATATTACTTTCAAAGACATACTCATATATAAATTATACAAATTATACTCTTTCTTGAAATGAAAAATTTGTTGAGAAGATTAATAGGTTCTTTGATTTATTATTTGGATAAGTCTCAATATAAAGAACTTGGTGAAGGAAAGATTATAGAAGAGTATCCAATTGAATATAAAGTAAAGTCTGAACATCAATATAATAAAGCTATCAATTTTTTTAAGACTAGACCACTTGATGTTTATCGATTAGAATTAGAGAATAAGAGATATCTAGAATGTGCTGATACTCATATAGTATTTTGTAAAAATGGAATACAAAAATATGTCAAAGATTTGACCACTGAAGACTATGTAAAGACTGATAAAGGTCTTTCTAAAGTCTCTAATGTTTATAATTTAGGTTTCAAATCTTTTATGAGCGACTTAGAAATAGAAGAAAATGACCACTCATATTATACTAATGGTATATTAAGTCATAATACTACAACTACTGTAGCATATCTTCTGTGGTATCTCTGTTTTCATGTTGATAGAAATATTCTTATTGTTGCTAATAAAGGAGAAACTGCTGGTGAGATTACTAAAAAGTTAAAAGATGCTTATAAGACATTACCATTCTGGCTTAAACCCGGCATTATAGTTTGGAATCAAAAGAAAATATTACTTGATAATGGATGTTCTTTGACTTGTAAGACTACTAACAAGACTTCTGCTACTGGTGATACTATTCATGTCTTATACTTTGATGAGGTTGCTAAGATACCTAAGAATATTTCTGATGACTTTTGGAAATCAATCTATCCAACATTGTCTTCTTCAAATCTTGCTCAAATCATATTGACATCTACACCAGACGGAACAGAAAATTTGTTCTATAGAATCTGGGATGGTTCTCAAAAAGGAACTAACAGTTTTGTCAATTTCAGAGTAGACTGGTGGCAAGTTCCGGGTCATGATGATGAATGGGCAGAAAAACAAAGAAGAGATTTTGGTGATGAAGAATTTGAACAAGAGTTCGCTTTATCCTTTGAATCATCTACATCTAAACTTCTTACTGGTAAAGATTTACAATTCTTTAAAAGAATTAAAAAAGAATTTGTTCATAGAAACTTATCTTTATTTAGTAATAAAGAAACCTCAAATTTATATTGGCATCCTAATTTTAATCCTTTATATGATATAGAAAGAAATTATTTTTTATTTAGTGTAGATACTGCTGAAGGAATTGATGAAGGAACTACTGGTAAGAAAGATTCTGATTATAATGTAATCAATATTTTTAAAATTCAGTTAAATTCATTTGCTAATATTAGAAAGATTATTAAAAAGAAAGGAAAACTTGAAATTAAAGATTGTTTTAGATTAGTTCAAGTAGGAATGTATATTGATAATGATAATGATGAAGAAGCTTCTGCAGAAGTTCTTAAAAAATTAGTTTTCGATTTGTTTGGATGCGGTGAAGGTCCTATAGACAATTGTCGTATATTACTTGAAATGAATTTTAATGGGAAGAATTTTTGTAATAAAGTAATAACCCATAAAAATTATTATGATGGAATCATAATTAAAACTCATCATACTAAACCAGTTCCTGGAGAAAATCCAAAGAAAAAACTTGGATATAAAACTACTGGAGGAAAACACGGAAAAAATTATTATTGTGAGTTAGGTGCTAAGATGATAGGTCAAAGACAGATTATAGTTTCTCAATATAATAAGAAAGACAACATATGCACAATAGCTCAGCTTAATGCATTTGCAAAAAGAAAAGGTGTGTATGCTGGAATTGCTTTGCATGATGACATAGCGGTTACGGTCCTTTTCTTATGCAGAGCTTTTGAGGAAGAAGAATTCATTGAATGGCTTGACCAGTACCTTTCAGAATTAGAAGATTCTGCTCTTAAGAGTAAGATTATGTATTGTCTTAGAAGATATGATGAAGGTAAACCTGATATGTCTGATTCTGAATTCACTAATTCTTATTTAGGTTCTACTTCTTATAACCACAACAACCCAATGAGAAATCCATATAGCTCTAACATCAAGAATCCTTATAGTTCTCAAAGTACACCTGGTTTACCAGGTTCTTTCACTTATGGGTCTTTAATGAATCCTAATTATATTAACAAAATTTAACATTTAAAATTGATTATTTTCATTTTTCTCAAAACATTTCAAGATAAATAAGATTGAACATACTTTTATTCTTCTTGATAACTATAAAATTAAAATATAAGACTGATGAAAAATCTTCTATAAAACTTAAAGAATATAGAAGACAATACTCGTCAGTCTTTAAAGTATATTTTAATAGGTTATTAGAAGGAATACCTTCTAAAGAGATTCTTCATTTAGAACTTAATAATGTTGAATTAATAAGCTCATCTTTTAAAGGTTCAGCTCTTCAAGAAGCTAGAACTTTATTGAAGGCCTGGGAATCAAAGAAATCTCAAGACAAAAATCATTTAATCTTTGGTGGAAGAAAATCTTTTTTAGATAGAATCAAAGGAAACATTTCAAAAGAAGAGCTTAAAGAAAGAAGACTACAAAAACTTTGTTGCATTGGTCAAGCAGAAAAGCACGGCAATGTTATGTTTTCTATTCAAGAAGACTTTAATATTCTTTTTAAACCGACAAGACAAGAACATATAGTCCTTGAATTTCTTGAAAGCCAAAAGAAAAGATATGCAAGAGAATTAAAAGCTATTTACATAAAGAGCTTCTTAGAGAAGAAATATCCTATAACTTATCATCTTGATAATGAGTTTGTTTATCTGACTTTTGATGAAATAATTTTAAAGAATGAAAATAAAGAACTAGAGACAATTTCTAATAGAGTAATGGCTCTAGACCTAAATCCTAATTATATAGGTTGGTCTATAGTTGACTGGGTTTCTAGTTCTGAATTCAAAATAGTCAAATCTGGAATTTATAATTTCAAAAGTTTAAATGATAAGGAAAAAGAACTCAAAGATTTAAAATTAGATAGTTCTCATCCTAAAAGAAAATATCTGAATAACAAAAGAAGAACAGAAGTTTTTGAAGTTTCTAAGAACTTAATAAACAAAGCTTTGTATTATAAGTGTCAGATTTTCAGTGTTGAAGATTTGAACATTCAAACTAAAGACACAAATTTAGGAAAATCTTTTAATAAGTTAATCAATAACCAATGGATTAGAACTGATTTAATTTTAAATCTCCAAAAACGCTGTAACATATTTGGAATTAAATTTCTGAAAGTCAAACCTGAATATAGTTCCTTTATAGGTAATTTCTTATATAGAAGTCTTAATCTTCCTGATATGGTTTTAGCTTCTATAGAAATTTCTCGTAGAGCTTTTGAATATTATAACCAGTATGTTTCTAAAAAATTCGAAATAAGAAAGAATATAGTTAGACCAAGTCTAGTAGATTTTAGAAGTTTGTATCTCAAGTCGTTGGAAGAATTTGAGTTACAACCTATCTATAAGGACCTGATTGAGTTATATTACTTTTTCAAAAAGTCTAAAATGTTGTATAGACTTTCTCTAGACAAGTTTAGTCTAAAGTTTTCTAGTTGTTTTTCAGTAAAATCTCAGCTGAGTCATATAAGTTTTTGATTAATTTAATTAAAAATTTATTTATACAAAAACAATACAGTGAAGAGATAGCAATAGATAAGATAGATTTTAAGTTTTTAAATATTAAGTATGGAAACCCCTATTTGTCCTATATCAACAAGATTAGAAGATTCAAAATATCCTATTGATTCATCCGTAAAGTCAGGTGACAGAATTTATGGAGTCATTTCAACAGTAATCAATATCCCTAAGGATAGTTCTACAAGCACAGAAGAACCAGAACCTTAAGTATATGGCTTACAATGAGAACAACCATCAGTTAGATAACTGTCCATTCTATGTTCCTGATTCTAACATGAAGGTCTTTACAGGCCTTCAGAAAGCTTATAGTGGAAATCAGAAGAATCCATTTCAAGCAGAAGCTTTAGGACATACGTCAGGATATAATCTAGGCGTTCCTGGCAGCATTAATGATTTCAAACAAGAATATTATCAGCCTCACAAGAAGAAGTCATAGAGAAGCCTAGACACATATTAAAGAAAGTTAAAAATCGAATCTAAATTTTTTAGGTTCGATTTTTTGTTTTAGATTTACAGCAAATAAAAATAAAAGCATTATGAAACCTGAAGAATTGATTAAAGTGATTATCCAAAAGGAAAGAGAAATAATAGGTCTTAATCAGATGCTGGTTAAATCTATCAAGACAGAATTAGTAGAATTGTTTTCTTTTAGAACTTCTACTGATTTTGAGAATGCTAAAGAACAGGTAGAAATGATTTTTCAAAAGAAAGGATTTTCTGATTATAAAGAAGAACCGGCTTATCAAGAGTTGGTAGAATTGATTAACAAAAAAGAACAAAATATTGTTTATGAAAAAGTTTAAAACACCTATAGAATTGTTATTCAGATGTGATGTTTGTAAGAATGATTTCAAAATCACAGTAGAAGCTGAAGATTATGACTCATTTTTGAACAACGAGGCAAGTGTACAAGAATGCTTTCCTTATCTAAGTGCTGATGAAAGAGAACTTATGATAAGTGGAATGTGTGGAGCCTGCTTTGATAATCTAATGAAAAAATGATTTGATATGAACAAAGATAGTATTATAGTAGCATTGGCAGCTAAAGCTGGTTATTGTGTGTCTGGAAATTTTTCAGAACTACAAAGGTGGATTAGAGAACAACACCATATTCATATTGATGTCCAGCCCCAAAACTTTGATTCCTTCTATGGATATTGTCCTTGGGAAGTTTATATTCAAGAAATTCCAGATAAAGAATATTGTCATAAGGTAATGAGAAGTCGTTGTTATGAAACTGAAGAACTTTATGTAAATGATAAAATAGTCAAAGATTGGAAGACATATGAAGAAGCTTTTAAGGTTGGTTTAATCGAAGCTCTCAAATTCATTATAACTGGAGAAAACTATCAAAACAATTTGTCTAACCAAGAAGTTTTAAAATCATGAAAGATTTAGATATAAGCAGAGATTGGATTATAACCGATGAGCTTAAAGAGCTTGCAGTCAAGCTTGGATTTCCAAAAGAAAAAATTGAAGGCTGCACTTTAGCTGATTTACAAAGATCTCTTAGAGAGTACAAGAGATGTAATATCTATGTTATTGCTAAAATAGACAATAGATTTGGATTGACTTTTTGGTATTCAAATCTTCATCAAGTCGGCATGAAACCAGAAAGTGACAGGTATATGCACTTGACATATGAAGTTGCTTTTGAAGAAGCTCTTAAAGAGGTAATGGAGTTTTTGTTAGCAAAAGAATTTGATGAACTTTTACAAGATTAAAATATGTCACAAGCAATTTCAGATTTATTTACAGAGATATTTAGGCCTAAATCAATAGACCAAGCTATATTAGCTCCAAGAGTTAGAGAAGAATTAGCTAAAGGTGTGACTACCAATATGTTATTTGCTGGCCCGTGTGGTATAGGCAAGACTGTCATGACTAGAATACTCACACAACCTTATACTGAGATTCTAGAGATTAATGCTTCTGCTGAAAGGGGTATTGATGTCATTCGAGATTCAATTATCAGTTTTGCTTCTTCTCTTTCATTGATGGAAGGTAAACAGCAAATGAAGATTGTTGTTCTTGAAGAGTGTGATGGACTTACAAATGATGCTTGGATGGCCATGAGAGCAACAATGGAACGTTTTCATAAGACTGTTCGTTTTGTTGCAAACTGTAATTATCCTGAAAAGATTCCAGCACCTATCTTGAGTCGTTTCAATGTCATATCACTTTATCCTATAAACAAAGAGGAAGAAGAATATCTGATTGATGAATATGCAAAAAGAGTTGCATTGATTCTGACTAAACTTGGAATCCAATATCAAGAAGAAACCCTCAAAGATTTCATCAAGATGGATTTTCCTGATATGAGAACAATCCTGAATAAAGTCCAATCCATCTATAATAGAGGAGAAAAAGAACTTTCAAAAGAATCTTTGAATGGAAATTTTGATTATGAATCTTTGTTCAGAATGTGCTTGAGTCCAGGAAATCCATGGGACAATTATAAGATGGTGGTTGCTGACTGGGCTAACAAAGCCGATGATTGCATTCTTGCATTTGGAAAAGATTTTCCTGAGTACTTGCGAATGAATGCCCCAGATAAGATTATGAAGTTGCCATTAGCTATAATCACAATTGGAGAACATGCTTTTCAATTGAACCAAGTACCAGACAAGATGGTTACTTTGCTAAGTTTGATATTCAAACTTCAGATTATTCTGAATGGCAATTGATTGTGATTTTTCTAATTTTTAAGTTTCAGAAAAGCCAGAGCTTGTGAAAGTTCTGGCTTTTGTTTTTTAAGTATATCTTTAATCTTATGCTGTAGGTTCCGGAGCCATTTCAGGACTTTCTTCAGGTGCACCGCCTGCTTCAGGTTCTTGACCAAAATCACCAGTGTCAGCACCACCCAGGCCCATGTCAAATCCACCAGCATCTGGCATACCTCCAATTTCTGGTTCAGGATTCTCAACTTTATTCTTGACTTCTTTAACTGCTTCTTTGAGTTTGTATTTCTCATTAAGTTTCAAGTCATCATTACTCAAACCTAAGTATTTCTCAATCAAGAATTGTGTACTGAAATAAGGTTTTTGTTGAGCATCTTGAATGCTTTGTAAAGTCTGGATTGTCTGAGCACCTTCACTAGCTATAGAACGTTCTTTACTTAATGTAAACAAGTTCTCATCATTATAGACAATACCAATACAACTCTTGATAAGGTTATTAGAAGCAAGAGAAGGTTTTTTGATACTGAACAATATCCAAGTAGGCTTCAACAATATTTCCTGGAAGATAGACTGAAGCCTATATATGAATCTAGAGAAAGCATATTCTTCACGTGTTATAGAAGCTTCACCATTTTCAGGTTGGTTAGCAGGAGCATTGATGTCTAGAGTGAATCTGTTAGCGGGAACCTTAGTCTCTATAATAAATCTACGCCAGAAGTATTTAAGTGTCTCTATAGAGTTGAAATCGTATCCCTCAACGCCTAATTCACTAATCTCTGTCTGTGTTCCTTCTTTGCTCGGGAATATGTAAGTCTTAGCAAAAGAAAACTTAGCTTGACCATTGACAATCATCTCACCACTGAAATCATCAATGTTGACATCTTCATTATAGTAAGCTTGCAACTGTCTGAGTCTAGTTCTTGCTCTGTCTTCATTCTGAGCACCTATAGGAACTACCATCTTGATTCTCTTTTGGGCATTCTGGACATTCCAAATGATACGAGAATTTTCAAGTTGTCTCAACATGTTGAATGAACGGGTCAGACCTTCAAGATAAGAGACACGAGATGGAAAGTTTCCTTTAGCCCAAGAGATATAAATCATGTTAGAATCAGGAATTATCCTCTCTTTTTCAGGGTCTCCCTTGAACTGGTACCAAACTTTAATGTCATATCCATTCTCATCTTTGACAATAGCAGGTTCAAGTGTGACTGGGTCTAGTTCTTTAAAACCAAGTATGTCTGTAGCTTTATATGAGTTGTGCTCAAAATTGAAGATAATCTCAAATGCTAAGAAACCATCTATCAAGAATTTTTTGAAATACTGCCATGCATCATTAGACTCATTCCATCCATATAACTGGTAGACCTTTCTGAAAGATTCATTAATGATATTGATGACTTCTCTAGATTCTTCTGAAGCTTTAAGTTTAGCTTTAAGCTGGTCTATATCTGGATAAGCAAAGTAATTGTTCTCATCTTGAACTATAGCTTCATCTGCAATAGTATCAAGCACAAAGTTTATCTCTCCATTAAGAGCAAACATTCTAAGATATTCTCTTCTTAAAGGATAAGACTTGTCAAAGAAAGCAACATAATCACCATTGACTTTAGTGATGTCAGAAGCTTTAGCAAACAAAGAATCTCCAGTATCATAAGCAAGATTCTTATTTTCAGAAGTCTCACTGACACCAAGAGCTATAGAAGACTTGATAAGAGAAGTGTTCCAATCAAGACCAATCTTAGAAAGATTGAACAAGTTAGAGAAACCTCTTTTATTGTTCTTTGTAGAGCCTGGTGCAAAACTCTTTAAAATATATTTCTTAGGCATGTGAAATTCTTTAGAATAGACTATCTTTTCTTCGACCTATCTATTGTGACTTTTGTTAAAGATGATATTTCCGGCAATAAATACTTCTGAAGATTTTTTAAATTAATCGAATCGATTTTACTATATGCCACAGATTAACTTCATCATTACCAAAAAGGATGACGTTAGTGTTGGAAGTAGAGAAGGACTCATAGTTGATGTTTCACAAGGAACTATCAAAGCTAGAAAAAACTCTATAGCTAATGCTAATGTTTTGGTAGGACAAAAGAACCCTACAATTAATGAAGTTTCAGGCACTGCGACTAGTCAAAAAAGTATTTACGTTCCTGAAGTTGCTGGTACTTCAGGTCAATATTTGATGTCTCAAGGACCTGGAAAAGCACCAACGTGGGGGACTACTAATATAAAAGGAGACAGAGGTTTCCAAGGTTTCCAAGGATTTACTGGTCCTCAAGGAGTAAGAGGATATCAAGGCCATCAAGGTCCTACTGGACCTACAGGTGCTCGTGGATATCAAGGTTATCAAGGATATCAAGGTCCTACTGGACCAACTGGTGCTACTGGTGTAAGAGGTTTCCAAGGATTCCAGGGATTTCAAGGTCCTACTGGACCTACAGGTGCAGCTAGTACAGTAAGAGGTCCTCAAGGATATCAAGGTCCAACTGGTCCAACAGGAGCTGCTTCTACTGTTCGTGGTCCTCAGGGGTATCAAGGTCCTACTGGGCCAACAGGAAATACTGGTGGTGTAGGTGCTACTGGTG